>Ga0209040_10001491_pt1 | contig 18548 bp, 13 predicted proteins | sample BogFormECP12_OM3_FD_188240 | JGI IMG/M metagenome (GOLD analysis project Ga0209040, IMG submission 188240) | Bog forest soil microbial communities from Calvert Island, British Columbia, Canada - ECP12_OM3 (SPAdes) (version 2) | ecosystem: Environmental > Aquatic > Freshwater > Wetlands > Bog ...
GCGAGATTCACTATTCGCACGGCCGAATGCGGCCTGAGTGGTTTCCTCCCGAGTGGTTTCCTAACGAGAGATGTAATGCGTCAAATTGCGAATTGCAGGGATGCAAAGGCGGAGGGAAAGAGCGCATTCGCAGGTTCTTCCCTGCGCCAGACCAGTTGAAAACCCTTGAATAGCGACACATTTTCTTACACATTTTCACATTCCACGCGTTAGGCTACATCGGGACAGACGAGTACAATACGCTTGTAATCAGTAATTTATAGTCGAAGCCGGGATGGCGAAATTGGCAGACGCAGCGGACTTAAAATCCGCAGGTCCGAAAGGACTGTGGGGGTTCGATTCCCCCTCCCGGCACCACGGCGCGTACCTGCGGTGCTTTTGCGCGGCAGGTGCGGCGGGTCTTTCGAGGCCCCGCAATAGCTCGCCAACCGCGTGAACTTGAGTATTGGTCCGAGCTATGTGGGACGCAACCCAGGCGTTCCTGAATTAGATTGCTTGAGGTCGGCGGTCGTCCCAAAGAGTCAGGCTGGAAGCAGAGACCTGATCACAAATACCAGCGGTGAGCGTCCATCCCTTGAAGATATTTACATAGGCTCGGCGTTTGTACACTCCCGGTTTTAAGGATGGGAACCGATGTCTACCATTACTCGAAGGGCATTCCTCGGAATGGCGGCTGCAATCGGCGCCACGGCGGCGTGGGGGAATCCGTTGGGGAGCAGGTCCCGCCTCGCGTGGCGTGAACGCCGCGATCTGTTCCCTGAGGGAGTAGCGTCGGGAGACCCCGACAGCAGCAGCGTTCTATTGTGGACGCGACGGCTGCCAGTTGGCGAGAAACCGGTGGTGAAGTTGAACGTGGAAGTAGCCGAAGATGAGGCGTTCACGCGGATTGTGGCGACGGCCGTAGCTCCGGTTTCGGCGGCATCCGACTGGACTTGCCGCGTACTAGTGGGAGGGCTGAAGGCAAGCCGTGTGTACTGGTACCGCTTCGCCGATTCCGAGGGTTTTGGCAGCCGCGTGGGCAGAACGATTACCGCACCTGAGGTTGACGATGCGAGGCCGGTTCGTTTTGTTTTTGTGAGTTGCCAGAATGCGAACGACGGGGCGCAGAACGCCTACCGGCGAATGATCTTTGAGGATGAGCAAGCTTCGCAAGCGGAGCGCATTGGCTTCGTGTTGCACCTGGGCGACTTTATCTATGAGATTGTCTGGTACCCGGAAGACCGTCCACAGGGTATGTATGACCGCCGCCTGCGCGATATCGTGCGCTATCCGCATGGCGAGAAGATCAAAGACTTTCACATCCCGACGACGGTGGAGGACTATCGCGCCGTTTATCGCGCGTATCTGAGCGATCCGGATCTGCAGGACGCACGCGCACGCTGGCCGTTCGTCAATATGTGGGACAACCACGAGTTTAGTTGGCTGGGTTGGCAATCGTTGCAAAGATTTGGAGGCAAGAATCTGCCCGCGCAGACCCGCAAAGTGGCGGCCAACCAGGCGTTCTTCGAATACCAGCCAGCCCGAATCACGAAACCGAGCGGGCCGTCGCTGGATCGGTTCGATCCTCCACAGGTTGTAGATGCGCCGATTACGCGTTTTGACGAGCACGGCTTCGGCCAGGAAGCGAACAATCTTGCCGCGGTTGGAAGCCTCAAGGGATACCGCACGCTGCGATGGGGACGGAACGTAGAGCTGATCGTCACCGACCAGCGCAGCTATCGTTCCGAAGAACCGACGGATCGTCCTGAGTTGGCGCCTCTGGCAAGTGATGACTTTCCCGAGTTCGTCCCGGAAGATGCAATAGAAATTCTGGATGCGGGGCGAAGCTACAATGGCGGTCGGCCACCGACGTCGATCCGCTTCGGAAGTGTCGAGATTGCGAATTTCTGTAAAGACGCCCCGGCGCAGACAATTCTTGGCGCTGAGCAGAAGGCCTGGTTTCTTGATCGCTTGCGCAACTCGAAGGCGACCTGGAAGATTTGGGGTAATACCACGGCGACGCTTGATATGCGCGCCGATCTGCAAAACCTGCCGCACGGAGCCGCGAAGCTGTGGCCGGAGAGCGGTTACGCGATTTCTCCGATGGGAGATCACGGCAGCGCGTATGTGGAGCGGGGAGAAATCTACGACTTCGTCGAAGCCAACCGAATCACCGGCTTTGTCACGGTGGCGGGAGATCGGCATAGCTTTTGGGCGGGATTGGCTGCGAAGTCTCTTCCGCCGAAACCTTTTGTGCCGGTGGGCATTGCTTTTGTGACGGGGTCAATCTCTGCACCGGGACTTGTCGAGGCACTGGAACACGCGCTACCGAAAGATCATCCGCTGCGGCCGCTTTACGTTGGACAAGGGCCCGGGGACCGTGCGGCGCAGCCAATCGTGAACCTCCTCCTCCGGCACGGAGTGCGGTCCTGTTTCGAGTACTTGCAGAGCGGCGACATTGCGAAGGCGCGAACGCTGTCGAATCCTGACTTGTCGCCGCATCTTTCGTTTGTCGACATGGGAGGCCACGGCTACTCGGTGGTGCACGCGACGAGTGAATTCATCGAGACCGAATTCGTCTGCATTCCTCGCCCGATCAAACGGAGTGAACGCCCGGATGGAGGGGCTCTAAGCTATCGCGTGAAATTTCGAACCGGTCTCTGGAAAGATGGTGAGGCTCCCCGACTCGAGATGCAGATTCTCGAAGGCAATCCGAAGTTCTCGGTGTGACCCGAATTGGAGGGTGTCGTGCGCTCTTTACATGGAGTTCCTGGATCATCCTCACAGAGCGGCGTCAATGAGTGTAATCGCCTGATAGCAACAGGCGGCAAATTTTCAAGACTTTCTTTTTTTGCACGGATACAATGTGTACGTGGATTTCGGGCCTGAATCGTCCGAACGACTAGGTTTAGTTGCGGTCCTTCTCTTATCAGGGTTAGGGCTTCTCGCTGGCATCGGAGCCGGAAGCGGCCCGTCGGGGGCCTACTGGGATTCTTCTGTTGACACTGCTCGCTACTTAGCCTCCCGCGATTGGCCGAAGAGCCGCTTGCCACGGCTGCCGCGTGGCATTTTTCTCGCCCTTTTGTTTTCGACCTTTCCTCTTCTCAAGGGTTGGTGTTCGGTCTTTCTACACCGGCATGCTTACTTCATCCTTGTGTACGTTGTTTGTGGACTCTCTGCAGCCGCGTGGTTGCTAATTGCGTTTTTTCTCCAACCTGCATCGAATCAAAACACTTTTCCTGTTTGGCTGAAACGTTGGAATTGGGCAAATGTGGCTGGTTTTCTGCTCCTAATGGCAATTGTGGTCAACAGTCTTGCGACACTTTCTGCTTCGAGCTGAGGCTGCCGTGGTGGTGAACGATTGTTGTAACATCGCCATTACACTCATTGACCGCGATGGCTATTTCTCAATGGGTGCAATCGCTGATTACATCAGTTGGCACTCCCACGATGATGACGCCGTTTTACAAAAACTCGAATCGGATAGTTGGCGTAGAATCCCGATATTGCTGAAGGTTCGTGCGCACGCACTCGGGGAACGATGAACTGGAAATGTTTTGGCAGAGCGCTCAGATGGATTGGGCCGATCTCGGTGTTGTTGACAGGTCTGTGGGCGGCGACACCGGTGTGTGCCCAGGCCGCTTCCGCAGCGCCCTCGACAGAACGCAAGACCAGCAAACCCTACACTGGCGATCTCTCCATTTTCGATGCTCCGGGGCGCGATGAGCGCCTGCAAATCAATCGCGTCATGGACATGCTTGGCATTGAGCCCGGCAAGAACGTTGCCGACATCGGCGCCGGATCGGGCTGGTTCACGGTACGCGCCGCTCGCCGCGTCACGGGCTCGGGCACGGTTTATGCGGTGGACATCAACCCGGAGGCAATTCATTCCATTGACCAGCGCGCGAAAAAAGAGCGACTCGAACACATAAAGACGATCCTTAGCAAACCTGATGATCCCCGGGTCCCATCCGACAGTATCGACGCCGTGCTGCTGCTCAAGACCTACCACGAGGTGGCCCATCCGGTTGTGCTGCTCAGGAACCTTCGCCGATCGCTTCGACCAGGCGCGAAGATCGGCATCATTGATCGCAATGGCAATGGAGAAAATCATGGCGTGAGTAAGGACGTGGTAGTTCGCGAAGCCGCCCAAGCCGGATACGAGCTGCGCGACTCGCAGGATTTTGTGAAAGCCGACGGCATGGACTATTTTCTGATCTTCACCGCGAAGCCGGATTAGGCACGCTTCTTTGGTTTTCGAACACTTCGCATTGACGGTACGTTTCTCAGGAATGTCTTCGCTTCAAAATACCTACCGCCAGCGGTGACAAGGTCACCTGGTCGAAGGGCGCCGGATGGCTCGGAGGCGTTTATCGGCGGGTGGGCGCAACGTCTCCGCGGCTCCGGTCGGCGGAGTTAGGACATTTTCGATTTGTTCGCGCAGCCAGCGATTTGCCGGGTCATTCTCGACACTCTCGTGCCAGTACAGGTGAGCTTCCAGACGAGGGGCGGAGAGCGGGAAGGGGAACATCTGGTTGATCGATGCCATGTTCAGCAAGCGCGCATGGCGCTCCGGCAAGGTCAACAACATGTCGGTCTGGGTCACCACCATGCATGCTGTGAAGTTGTGTTGGCTGCGCAGACAAACCTGGCGGCGAAGTCCTCGCCGGCTGAGCTCGACGTCGATCAGGCTGGGACCACGGCGACGAGAGGAGACCTGAATATGACGCTGAGAAAGATAGGTATCCAAGTCGAGAGCGCCCGCGATGGCGGGGTGACCGCGGCGAGCAATCACGACGAAGGGTTCATTCAAAAGCCACTTCTGCCGAATGCGGTCGCTCACGGTCATCGGAATCTCGATCGCCAAATCGAGTGAACCGCTGGCCAACTCAGTCTCAAGGTCTCTGCGCTTGACGCGTGACGTTGTGATCGACATTCCGGGGGAAACGCGCGTCAAACGACTCAGCAACGGCGGAAGGATGAGAGCCTCGAGGTACTCCCACATGGAAAGGTGAAAGTTCCGCCGCGAGTGTTCGGGAACAAATTTGTGACTCTGGCTGACGTTCACTTCCAGGATTTGCAGCGCCTCTCTCACCTGTTCGATCATGTTGCGGGTGAACGGTGTCGGCATCATGTGCGCGCCCTGGCGGACGAACAGCGGGTCCTGCAGCATATCGCGTAATCTTTTCAGCGCGTGGCTGATTGCCGGTTGCGTAAGGTTCAGTTGCTGACCAGCGCGGGTTATGTTGCCCTCGCGATAGATGGCTTCGAGCACTACGAACAGATTGAGGTCGACCTGACTTAAATGCACGGTGCGTATATTACAGGATTCATACAATTCATTTGGAGAATTATGCAGGAATCGTTAGGCTGAAGTGCCTTTCTTGTGAGCCGATATCATGGACTTTTCCTTATCGCCGCGGGCGCAAAGCTATGTCCAGCGCCTCTCCGCGTTTGTTCGAGAGCACGTCTTGCCGGCAGAGCCCGAATATTACGCGCAATTGCAAAACCTTCCCGACTGGCGTAATTGGAAACAGCCTCGCGTGATGGAGAGTTTGAAGGCGCGGGCGCGGGCCGAGGGTTTGTGGAATCTGTTTCTTCCCGATGGGGAATTTGGCGCAGGGCTCACGAATGTGGACTACGCTCCCTTGGCGGAGATCACTGGCCGCTCCTCGATTGCTCCCGAGGTCTTCAACTGTAACGCACCCGATACGGGAAACATGGAAGTTCTGGTGAAATATGGGTCGGCAGAGCAGAAACGACGGTGGCTCACGCCGCTACTGGCGGGCGAGATTCGTTCTGCATTCTGCATGACAGAGCCGGATGTGGCTTCCTCGGATGCCACGAACATGAAAGCGACGGCACGCATCGATGGCGATCACGTGGTGCTCGACGGCAGAAAGTGGTGGAGTTCCGGCATCGGTCATCCCCATTGCCGTGTGCTTATATTTATGGGCTTAACCGATCAGTCCGCCGCCAAGTACCAGCGTCATACGATGGTGCTGGTGCCGATCGATACTCCGGGGGTCAAGATCGAGCGGATGGTGCCGGTGTTTGGTTCCTACGACGCCCCGTTCGGACACGGCGAAGTCAGCTTCACGGGCGTTCGAGTTCCGCTCGACCATATTATTGGGGGACCGGGCAGAGGTTTCGAAATCGCGCAGGGGCGGCTTGGTCCGGGGCGCATTCACCACTGCATGCGCACGCTGGGAGCGGCTGAACGCGCGCTTGAACTCTTGTGCTGCCGTTCGTTGAAGCGGGTAGCGTTCGGAAAACCGCTCGCGGAACTCGGTGGTAACGTCGATATCGTTGCCAATGCTCGAATCATGATCGAGCAAGCTCGGCTGCTGACTCTGAAGGCTGCATGGATGCTCGATGAAGTTGGCACCAAAGGAGCCCGCAGCGAAATCTCGCAGATCAAGGTCGCCGTGCCAAATATCGCTCTGCGAATTATCGACCAGGCCATTCAGATATACGGAGGCGCCGGCGTCTCGGCAGATTTTCCGCTGGCCGAACTGTTTGCTACGATTCGCACCCTGCGAATCGCGGATGGGCCTGACGAAGTTCATCGGGCCTTAATTGCGAAGCTGGAGTTGGGGAAATACAAAACAAAGTGCGTAGCTTCGGCCTGACCACACTAGTGCCGCGACGTGGACGCGAGCAGTTCGTCTACGTTAAAGCGTAGCCTCAGAACGTGAGGCGCACGCCGAGTTGGATCTGGCGCTTCGGGAAAGCGGAAGTGAAGGCGAGTGGCGTGCTTGAAGTCGCCGTCCCGCCACCGGCAATCGCCGAGCCAGGTTGAATGCCGCGCACGTTGAAAGTTGTAAATCCCGGGGTGAATCCGAAGAGAGGACTTACCTCGTTGTTCACGCTGGCGTAGTTGGTGTGGTTCGCGATGTCGAATCCTTCCGCGGTAAATTGCAGGTTGGCGTTCTCCCAGAGTTTATGTGCCCAGGATAAGCGCATGTCGAAGTCGAAATAGTCGGGACCGAGACCCGTGTCACGGGGGGCACCGATGGGACGTTCATTGGTAGTGTGGTTATTGCCGTTCACCTCGCCTCCGGCGAGCAGGTTGAAGGGATGACCACTGTGGGCTGAGAAGATGGGAGCCAGTTGGAAACCGGACAAGATGCTCTGCTTCCAAGGGCTGTCGATCACACCGGCAATCACTAATTTATGGCGCTGATCAAATTCGGAAAGGGCGCGATCTGCGTTTAGGTTCGTGGGATCCTGCGGGCCGTAGTCGGTGTTGTAGTCGGTGGATGTGTCGAAGCCTTTGCTGAAGGTGTAATTCCCGAAGACGCTGAAGTGGTTGCCGAAACGCTTTTTCACTTCGGCGATGCCGCCTTCGTAGAGAGCGTAGGACTCTGAGCTGTACTGGTTGTTTTGAACAATCAGCGGATTTACAAAGCAGTTCGCAGTTGCACAGGGAAGACCCTCGGTTCCGCCCAGCGGGTCCGTCTCCGGGCTCGTATTCCAATTACGATAGGAAACCGTTTCGCCATTCGCCAGAGTTACCGTGCTGAAGGGCGCCGGCAGGAGATTGGTGTCGATTGCGATCGGGAGTCTCTGGGTGTGAACGTAAACTCCCGAGAGGGAAATCGACAGTCCAGGCGCAAGCTCCCGCTCGATTCCGAAGGAGGCCTGTTGCGCAATGGGAGGGCGATAATTCGGCTGGTTCACGAAAAGCACTTGCAACGGAGAGAGAGGGCCGGTATTGGTCACGTCGATACCCAACGGGGCCACGGCAGCCGGCGTGATGCAAGCATTATTCCCGACGGTGGGAGTGGTGCACTGGATTAGTCCCTGAGCGAAGAGCGTCTGAAAAATAGTTGCCGATCCAGCGATGCCCAACGCTGGAACTCCGGCGAAACCATCCGCATAGATGGAAATTTCCCGGTTGCAGGGACTGCCTCCAGCGCCGGGGATGATCGGAATGCCAAACTGTGAGACCCCGCAGATTCCGCTAACGTTGGCGACCTGGCCAGCGCCCGTACTGTTCTCGACCGCGGACTTGTTTGCATTCAAAGCCCCCAGGCTGTAGTCGACGTCGGGGATTTGAACATCCACGGGTCCATAAAAGATTCCGTAGCCGCCCCGGATTACCGTCTTGTGATTATTGCCGGGGTCCCATGCAAAGGAAACGCGGGGAGCAAAGTCCTTTTTATAAGTCGTCAGAGGAGCGAATTGCGAGTCCAGTTCGTAGCGGAGGCCGTAGTTCAAGGTGAAGTTAGTGGCGATCTGCCAGGAGTCTTGAGCGTAGATCCCTGTCAAGGGACGAGTGTAATAAGGATAGGTCGGGACGCCGAAACCCTGCTGATAAATCTCGGGCAGGCCCAACGATGCCGCTTGTAGCGGATTGATGGTGGTGCTGGCAAGCTCGGGGCTGAGCGCGGCTCCGGGGAGCGATCCGAAGACAAAGCGGCCGGGGAAGAATGTGTGCGATTCCGTGTGATTGCCACGGAGAATTTCGTCGGCGCCGAATTTAAAATTGTGCCGGCCGCGGATTACGGTCAAATTGTCGGCGAATTCATACCGGCGGAGAATGGTGAGGTTGGGCAGGAAAATATTCGTTCCCAGGTTATTGATGAAGCTTGGTATCTGCAATCCAACTTCTGCCGGGGCGTTCGGGATCACGTTGAAATGCCAGTAATCCCACTGCGCACGAAGCTCGTTCTGAGTTGCCGCACTGAACTGGCGATACCATGCGACTTGGAAGTCGTTATCGTAGTCGTGGGTCGAGCTGCCCGCTGAAAAGGCGGTTAGCGACTGAACGTCGGGCGACTCTTCGAGATCGTGGCCGTACCTGTAGGTGACGGAAATTTCGTTGTCCGCGTTGAAGCGGTGATCGAGGCGCCCTGATGCCAGGTACTCGCGCGTGTCATAAGGAAAAAGTCCGCCCTGGGTTTCAAACTGATTTTGCAAGAAGACATTTAGCGCGGCCTGGCCCGGAGTGATGAACGGGTTGGTGCCGGGGTTCGGATTTAGTGTCAAAACGCTTTGCAAAGCAAAAGCGCATATGTTCGAGGGCAAGGTGACGCCCGGCAGGCAGGGTACCACTGTGTTGGACGCTGCCAGTCCGCCAATGATGGCGTTCTGCGCGGGAGTCGGCCGAAAAATATCGGTATTGGTTAAGATCGGAACCGCGTTCTGCGCATTCTGCCGTAAGCCTTCGAAGGCAACAAACAGAAACGTCTTATCTTTCTTGATCGGGAAGCCCAGCGTTCCGCCGAATTGCTGACGCGTCAAAGAATCCTTAATCGGCGGGCCTACTGTGTCGGGGCTGGCAGGATTAAAAGTCTGGCCGGGTTGCAGTGCCTGGGTGAAAGAAAAAGGATCGCGGGCATCCAGTGCATCGTTACGAAAAAAGCCGTAGAGCGTGCCGTGCACGCGGTTGGTGCCGGACTTGGTGACGATGTTGATCGAAGCGCCGGTAGCTGCTCCGAGGTCCGCGGAATAGTTGCTGCGATTAATTTGGAATTCCTGCACGGCGTCCTGGCCCACGGTCAGGCGCACGCCACCGCTGTCGCCCGAAGTCTCGCCGCCATCCACTGTGATGTCATTCCCTCTGCCGTTGCTGCCGTAGAAGGATAGGCCGCTCTGCGGCGTTTGCGCGACTCTGAAATCCTGGTCTCCCGCCAGCCGCGTGGAATCGGATACACCGGGCGCGAGCAACGTGAAGGTAAGGTAATCCCGGCGGTCGATGGGCAGGTCGGCAATGTAGGTCTGCGAGATCCTGTCAGCCTGGCTTCCACGTTCCGTTTCTACCACCGGCGGCTGATCGGTCACTTCGACGACCGTCGCCACGCGCGAAGGATTCAGTTTGAAATCCGAGATGACCGTTTGCCCGATGGCAACCGTCACTCCTTTTCGGATCTCGGTCGCGAAACCTGACATTGCTACGCTGACCTCGTAAGTGGCCGGCGAAAGTCCCGTGATTCGGAACTGGCCCGTGCTATTCGTGGCAGCTGTGCGCGTCAGACCGGTCTGCGCATCCACAACCTTGACGGTGGAGTTGAGCACAACATTTCCGGCAGAGTCGGTCACGGTTCCGGTGATCTCTCCTGACGTACCTACGCCTTGGGCGTGAGCCGTCAGAGCGGTGAATGCGACGCACGCAAGAACGCGCGCGATCAATTTCAACGGGAGGTAGACAGACATCCGGCTGCAAGTACTGGCCAAATTACGTGAAGCCGCGCGACGATCAACGTTGATCCGTTCGAGACTCATACTCCCCCTGTGTAACCAGGTTGTTGAATCACAACAATCCGCGAGCACTCAGCCGGCGCGGTGGCAGGCGAGCTCCTACAATCTCACTGTTTCCAGCAAAGACCCTTCGCTTTGTTCTGTGTTGAATTCGCTGAATGAAAACGAAAAAAATTCCTGCGCTCCGGCTCCAGGGCGCCGTATCTGCATGATGGCGCGTAGCGTATCCGCATTTGTAGAATTCATCAAATGAATTATTTTGATGATGGATTATGCTTGGCGTGAATTGAACGCAGGCCTGTCGACGCAATTGGGGGTTGGCTCAAGGCTGTGTTGTTCCGGTCGGCTGTTCCGTTGCAACATGCGACAAAAGAAATTCCAGTATTTCCTTGTGGGCCAGGCGAGTCTGGTCCGTGAGAAAAAGGTGGCTTGCGTGATCGATCAAAACCAGTTTTGCATTTGGAATCAGGCTCGCGATCAGTTCGCCATTGGCACATGGAACGAGTGCGTCCGACTTTCCGTGGATGACCAGCGTGGGAGCTGTGATTTGAGCTATGCGAGTGTAGCCTTCCCAGGCCTGAATTGCCTGAAGTTGTGCGGTGTAGCCTTCCGTTGACGCAATCCATTTCCGGCGCAGCTTAAGATCTTCTTCGATTTTGTCCCGCGGGGTATCCGCGTCGTAGATGTAAGGAAGTATGGCTTCCCGAGCTTGCTCCAGAGTCATGCCCCGGGCCATCAGAATGTTCGAGACGTTTCGCTCGGCGCGCACCGCTGAGGGTCCGCCCGGCGACGTGCAGCCCAGAATCAGCGAGCGAGTTCTTGACGGATACTGCACGGCGAATTCCTGCGCAATCATGCCTCCCATGGAAACGCCAAAGATATGAGCACGGGAAACGCCGGCCGCATCTAGAACCGCGGCCGCATCGGATGCCATCGTGGCAATTGCATACGGACCGGGAGGAATATCACTCAGGCCTACGCCTCGATTATCGAACGCGACGGTGCGAAAGTGCTGCGACAGCACTGGGCGCGAGCGATGCCACAGAGCCGAAGGATAGCCGAGGCCCATGATGAGCAGCACCGGCTCTCCTCGCCCTTGCTCGTCCCAATAGAGCTTCGCGCCTTGATTTTGAACGAATGACATTGAAGGCTTTCCTCAGACCGTATAGCGTTCGCTCGCCAACAAGCGTCGTGCAATCTGCCGTCGGAGGTCGATCGAATTCGCCGGATCGTGCGCGGCATAGGCGCGCAAGCGAGCGAGATTCCTCCGTAGTTCGTCACCCTGTGCGCAGGCGCTTAACACAGTCCGTGATGAGAGTTCGATCCTGCCGATGGCGTCACGCAAGTACACAGAACAGGCATCCGCGGCATTCGCTCCGCCGCCGGCGGCGGCCAGCTTTCGGCTTCGGAGCAGACTCGATTCCATGGCAAACACTTCCATGATGATGTCAGACATATTCAGGATGATCTCCTGTTGCTGCTCGAGCTTCGCGCCATGCTTCTCGAACGCGAGCCCCAGCGTCAGGAGGGCAATCTTTTTCGCATTGCGGACCAGGCTTAGTTCTGGGTCTCCGGCCACAACGACGGCTAGAGCGTCGCCACTTTGTGCGTCACTCAGAACGACGGCACGCGCGGCATCGAGCAGAGGGAGCATCCCGCGTGCTGCGCGCTTCAGCGGCATGCCCGTGATCACCAAGCGGTTAATTTCGCTGGTGCCTTCGAACAGGCGGTTGATCCGCGAATCGCGATAGGCGCGCTCTACCATGTAGTCCTGGTGATATCCGTAGCCTCCGTGAATCTGGACTCCTTCGTCGACTACATAGTCGAGCATTTCGCTGACGTAGACCTTGATCATGGAGCACTCGGCGGCAAACTCCTCGATCGCCTTCAGTTCCTGTGTGCCGTCCGCAGAGCCGGGGGAAGCAGCATGCATTTGATTCTCAATCTGTCCCACGACACGCCAGGTCATCGACTCCGCCGCGAAAATGCGGATCGCCATTTCCGCGAGCTTGTGCTGAATCGCGCCAAACTCGGCAATCGCCGAACCGAACGCTTTGCGCTGCTTGGCATATTTCAGACAAATTGCGAGCACGTTTTTCGCAGCGCCAACCCCAGCCGGACCCAGCTTTAAGCGTCCTATGTTGAGGATGTTGAATGCGATCACGTGCCCGCGCCCGATTTCACCCAGCACGTTTTCCACCGGCACGGGAACGTTATCGAGATACACCGCGGTGGTGGAACTGCCCGTGATTCCCATCTTGTGTTCTTCGGCGCCGCTGGTTACGCCGGGAAAATTTCGCTCGACCAGAAACGCGGTAAACTTTTCACCGCCAACCTTGGCGAACACGGTGAATAGATCGGCCGCGCCGCCGTTCGTGATCCACATCTTCTGGCCATTCAGGATGTAGTGCTTGCCATCGGGCGCGAGGTCGGCGCGCGTGCGCGCGGCCAGAGCATCGGAGCCGGCCAGCGGCTCGGTGAGCGCATAGGCGGCCAGCATCTCAACCTTCGCAAGCTTAGGCAAATACTTCCGCTTCTGCTGCGGAGTTCCAAAGTAGACGACCGGGAGGGTACCGATTCCAGTGTGAGCCGAGTGCCACCCGCCGTAGGAGCCGTCTCGTCCCATGCGCTCGGCGGTGACCATCAACGACGGCAAATCCATGGCCGTGCCGCCATACTCCTCGGGGATTGCCATTCCAGTGAGACCCAGCTCGACCGATTTGCGCAGCACGGACATTGCGACGCCCGGCTTCTTCTCGCGGATTGCGGGCAAATTTGGTTCTACTTCGTTGGCCCAGAATTCGTCCACCATGTGTCCGACGGCGAGATGTTCTTCGCTGAGGTCCTCGGGTGTGAAAATATCTTGGGGCGCAGAGTCTTCGATTAGAAAGCCCGTCCCTTTTGTCGTCTTGCGTGTCACATCTGTTAATGTCGTCATAAAGAACTCCTATGCCACCTTTGGAGATTGAGAATCTAAATTCTTTGAAACAGTCCGAGGGGCGTGAATTCCCCGCAACCGACTGGTTCGTGGTCACGCAGGATCGCATCCAGAGATTTGCCGATGCCACCGAAGACCGCCAGTGGATTCACTTGGACCCGGAGCGCGCTCAACGGGAATCGCCCTTCGGCGGAAGCATCGCCCACGGCTTTCTCACACTTTCGCTGCTGAGTTACTTCCTGAAACAGGCGATCCATATCGGTTCTGGCGTTCGAATGACCGTGAACTACGGGCTGAATAAAGTTCGTTTCCCCTCCGCAGTTCGTGCCGGTTCGAAGGTTCGCGCTCGCGTGACTGTGCTGTCGGCGAAAGAGTCGCCTGAGTTTGTGGATGCTGCGTTTCTGATTCAGGTCGAGGGTGAATCCGCCGAGAAGCCGTGCTGCGTGGCCGAGTGGCTGGTGCGGTATTACCGGCAGTGAGCGCTTTTTCATATCGTCCCGCTTTGCGTGCAGTGCAGTGAAGCGCGGAGTAGAATTTCGATTCTCTGCGGCATGGCCGCGAAACGCTCGTCATGCGTCAATCCCTGAGCGTAGCGGTAGTAGATCTGCTGGATGATGACCGCAACCTTGAAGCGGGCAAATGCCAGGTAGAAGCTCATGTCTGCTGGATCCAAGCCGATGATCGAGGCGTAGCGCTCGACCAGCTGCGCCCGGCTTAGGGTTCCGAGTAACGTCGTGGGCGCCGGACGAATTTCGCGGAACTCTTCGGGATCTTGCGGATCAGTCCAGTACGCAAGGGCGGTTCCCAGGTCCGTCAGAGGATCTCCCAGCGTGCACATTTCCCAATCGAGGACGCCGATGATCCTCGTCGGATCCGCAGGATCGAGCACGAGATTGTCATACTTGTAATCGTTGTGGATGAGAGCGGTTTGATAGTTGGAGGGCATTCGATCGATCAGCCATTCAGAAATGGCTTCGACTTGCGGCAGGTCGTGCGTTCTTGAATTGCGATAGCGCTCGATCCAGCCCTTCACCTGGCGTTCAAGGTAGCCTTGAGGTTTGCCCAGGTCAGCCAAGCCGATCGCCGTGTAGTCCACCCGGTGCAGACATGCAAGAGTGTCGACGAAAACTTCGCTCAATCGCCGCGCCGTCTCGGGCGGGAAGGGAACATCCGCAGGCGGGTCACGGCGAAGGATCATTCCTCGGATCGGCTCCATCAGGTAGAAGGGAGCCCCAAGGATCGACAGATCATCACAATAAAGGATGGCCTTCGGCGCCGCGGGAAACGAAGTGTGCAGTTTTGACAGCACGCGGTACTCGCGACCCATGTCATGTGCTGACCGCACTTTGCTTCCGAAAGGGGGACGCCGCAACACGACTTCGCGGCTCTCGAATCGCACCAGATAGGTGAGATTGGAGTGGCCGCTGGGAAATTGTTCCACGGAAACCGATCCGCTTCGACCGAGGTGGTCGAACAAAAATGAGTGCAGCCGGGCCAGATCGAGTTCTTCGCCCGCCCTTACGGTTCCGGCTTGATCGCAGAGTGCCACCATACGCGCAAGTGCTGTCTCAGCTACCAGTAGGTCAGCAGTGAATCCTCGTCGAGATGCGGATATGCATTGAACGCGCTCAGCATGAAGCGCTCGCCCGATGCTCGAAAGTCAGTGAACGACGCATTGCGCGACATCCAGGAAAGCTGCAACGCGTCCTCCGCAGATAAGTGCAGAGCCCGGCGCATCGCCGCTGCGATGGGTCCCGAAGAAGTGAAGACCACAGCGGCGGCCGCCGGCGTTGTACCGCGAATTACTTGCAGCAGACCGCGTTCCACTCGCAAGCAGAACTCGTACCACGATTCAATGCCATCTGCCGCGGTCTCTCCCGCTACCCATTTGCCGATCACAGCTTCGAAGAGCCGTTGAAAGGTTCTTCGCCGCTCGTCCGGCGCACGGGCGCTCTCATAAGCTGTGCTCATTTCTCTAATCTCGGTGCTTACTGGCAAGAGTTGTGGAAGGCTGATGCGCATCACGGCCTCAGCTTGATATTCATCGAATTCACTCGTCACCACGATCTCGGGAAAACTACGACCCGCGACGCGATAGACATCGGCCACAATCCTGGCGGTCTCTAGTTGCCGCAAGCGCGGACCCGAGTAGGCGTTGTGAAAAATCATGCCTCGCCGCAACCAATACTCTCCTAACAATCTGGCTTGACCCTCACCATTGGCACACAGCTTGTCGTAATTCGCCTCCAAAAACGAAGCTTGCGCGTGGCGCACCAACGTAATGTGCCTCATGCTGAATTCACCCGCTCCAGCAATCCCGCGTCAGCGTGCTCTTTGTCGAACTCGGTAAACGTTTTGCCCGATTCCGCAAGACGCTTTAGTAGAGGAGCCGGCGCCCACAGTTCTCCATGCTGGTGGTGAAATTCGCAAATGCGCTGATAGACCTTCGGTAGACCCACCGTGTCGGCATGCCACATTGGTCCGCCTCTGTAGGCGGGGAATCCGTAGCCGTTGAGATAAATGATGTCGATATCGACGGCACGCATCGCGAATCGCTCTTCCAAAATCCGTGCGCCTTCGTTGACTAACGCATAGATGCAACGATCCACAATTTCTTCGGGGGAGATTTGCCGCTGCGGAATTCCGGCTTCTGCACTCCACTTCCGCAGCAGAGCCGTTACTTCGGGATCCACATTCGCGCGCCGGTTTTCGTCGTATCGATACCAGCCCTTCAAAGTTTTCTGGCCGTAGCGCCCTAATTCGCAAAGCCGATCTTCGGCGAACGGCTGGCGGATTCCGGGTTTTTCAAGATGGCGGTACTCTTTGCGAATTCGCCAACCAACATCGAGCCCAGCCAGGTCACCGGTCGCCAGCGGACCCATGGCATTTCCGAATTCCACCAGAGCTCGATCCACTGCTTCGACGTCGGCTCCTTCTTCCACGAGAAACTGAGCTTCGCGGCGATAGGGGCCAAACATGCGATTCCCAACAAAGCCGCGACAATTTCCGACGAGTGCGCCAATCTTGCCCAGCCTCTTGGACAGCTGCATGCAAGTGGCAATTACTTCCTTGCTCGACTCCTTTCCGCGCACAATCTCGAGCAAGCGCATCACATTGGCGGGACTGAAAAAGTGCGTTCCGATCACCGCTTCCGGCCGCGACGTGGCTTCGGCAATTTCATCAATGTTCAGCGTCGAGGTATTGCTGGCCAGAATTGCTCCCGGTTTGCAGGCGCGGTCCAGGTCGGCGAATACGCTCTTCTTCAACGCCATGCCTTCGAAGACCGCTTCCACCACCATGTCCACATTGGAGAAGGCATCGTAGTTGAGAGCTGGCGTGATCAGCTGCAGACATTCGTCCACGAACGCCTGCGTGAAACGTCCGCGCTGCACGGAGTTGGCATAGTTTTTGCGGATCTTCTCCATGCCTAGGTCGAGCGCCGCTTCATCCACGTCCTTGAGCAGCACCGGAATGCCAGCGTTGGCAAATACCATCGCGATTCCTCCGCCCATGGTTCCGGAGCCGACAACCGCAACACGGTTGATAGGGATTACAGGGGTTTCCTTGGGAACATCAGGAATCTTCGCCACCTCGCGCTCGCCAAAGAAAACATGAATGAGCGCTTTCGACTGATCGGAGAAAAGACATTCGGTGAAAAGCTTCTGCTCGGCCCGGCAACCCTCTTCGAACGGCATTGTGGTAGCCGCTTCTACCGCGTCAATCGCCGCCAGCGGAGCCTTCATTCCTCTTTGTTTCTTCCGGGCGGCATCGCGGGCCGCCGCAAAAATTACCGTATTCTCTGCAAAGATTCCCAGCTTCCCCATGCGTTCTCGGGTTTTGGGAGCGGGCTTACTGGCGATTTCACGGGCAAAAGCGAGAGCACCGGTAAGCAGGTCTCCATCGATCACGCGATCGATCAATCCTAGAGCGGCAGCGTCGGGGGCTGAAACCGGCTTGCCCTCGGCACACATCTCCACTGCTTTGGCTACGCCCACCAGACGCGGCAGACGCTGAGTTCCCGCGGCTCCGGGAATAATTCCCAGCTTCACTTCCGGTTGGCCGACCTGCGCGGTTGGCGATGCGACCCGGTAGTGGCCAGCCATGGCCAGTTCCAGTCCTCCGCCAAACGCGGCACCGTGAATCGCCATCACTATCGGCTTGCGGCTATCTTCAATGCGAAGCAGAAACGGAAGCAGAGTTCTGCGGGGCGATGCTCCGGAGGTCATCTTGCCGAATTCTTTGATGTCGGCTCCGGCAACGAAAGTGCGGCCTGCTCCGATGACAACTGCAGCTTCGACTGCGGAGTCAGCATTTATTTCATCGATTGCCGTCCCGATGGCCTCCGGCACGCCCGGACTGAGGGCGTTCACCGGCGGGTTGTCGATGGTGATGACGGCGACATCATTCTCTCTAGTGCTTTTCACGAACTGGTTCATAGGGCAATTCCTGATATTTCTTTCGCAACTCCCTCTTCAAAACCTTCCCCGTGGCGGTCCTCGGCAAGCTCTCGGAAAATTCAATCGACTGCGGACACTTGTAATGGGCCAGACGAGCGCGGCAGAACTCGATCAATTCCCCTTCGGTCAACTTGCATCCTGGCTTGGGAACCACCACAGCCCTCGGCACTTCACCCCATTTTTGGTCGGCTACGGGGATCACGGCAGCTTCGAAAACTCCGGGGTGCGCGGCCAGGACCTTCTCGACGTCGAGCGAAGAAATGTTTTCCCCGCCGCTCACGATTATGTCCTTCTTGCGATCGACGATTCGGATGTATCCGTTCGGCGCGATCACTGCCATGTCGCCAGTGCGAAACCACCCGCCTCGCAACGCTTCAGCCGTGGCTTCCGGCTGCAGCCAGTAACCTGCCATTACTCCGTCGCTGCGGGCAATGATTTCCCCCATCGTCAGGTCGTCGTGCGGAACATCGTTGTCTTCAGCGTCAACTACGCGAAGTTCACACCCAGGGAAGGCCCACCCGGTCATGGCCTGGATCACATGTCGTTCCTCTGCGGTGCATTGCATGTCCGGTTTCAACTCGGCCGAGGAGAGCGAGGGCGCGCATTCGGTAAGCCCGTACCCCGAAAAGCACTTGAATCCGAAAGTTTGCTCGGCATCGCGTATCAAGGCCGGCGACGATGCAGCACCGCCGATCGTGGCCCAATCAACGCTGCTGAGGTCATACTTGGAGCGCGCCGGTGAATGGATCATGGCTGCAGCCATGATCGGGACTAGACTGAGCTGGCGTACTCGTTCCTGCTCCACCAGTCGGAAGACCTCTTCCGGCACAAAGCGCGGAAGCATGACATGCGTTCCGCCAACCATCGTTACCGTGTGGGCTGCTCCCCAGCCGTTGGCGTGAAACAAAGGAATCGTGTGCAGCACCACATGGTCGTAGGCAATGTGATAGTGCAAGGCGATGTTCATC
>Ga0209040_10001492_pt1 | contig 18529 bp, 18 predicted proteins | sample BogFormECP12_OM3_FD_188240 | JGI IMG/M metagenome (GOLD analysis project Ga0209040, IMG submission 188240) | Bog forest soil microbial communities from Calvert Island, British Columbia, Canada - ECP12_OM3 (SPAdes) (version 2) | ecosystem: Environmental > Aquatic > Freshwater > Wetlands > Bog ...
TGACGACGATACTGCCCAGCACTGAGCATAAAACACCTGCTCACAAACAACGCGGGCACCTGAGGACCCTTCTAGAAGGGGGAACTACGGGCTAGCCGATCAGCACCGCGAACCGCGGCTTGATCACCTCGTCGATGATCGCCAGCCGCTCGTCGAACGGGATGAACGCCGACTTCATCGCATTGATGGTGAAACGCTCGAGGTCACTCCAGCCATAGCCGAATGCCTCCACCAGACGATGCATCTCAAGGCTCATTGTGGTGTCGCTCATGAGCCGGTTGTCGGTGTTGACTGTCACCCGGAAGCGCGCCCGGGCCAGCAGATCGAACGGATGGTCGGCGATGCTTTTGACCGCGCCGGTCTGCACATTCGAACTCGGACACAGCTCCAGCGGGATTCGCTTGTCCCGCAGGATCGATGCCAGCCTGCCCAACCGGATACCGTCACCCTCGACGACGTCGATGTCATCGACGATTCGCACCCCATGGCCCAGCCGGTCAGCACCGCAGAACGCGATCGCCTCGTGGATGGATGGCAGCCCGAACGCCTCACCCGCATGAATTGTGAAGCGCGCGTTGTGGTCTCGCATGTACTCGAAAGCGTCCAGGTGCCGCGTCGGCGGGTTGCCGGCCTCGGCACCGGCGATGTCGAATCCGACCACGCCCTTGTCGCGGAACCGGATCGCCAGCTCGGCGATCTCCCGGGACACCGCGGCATGTCGCATCGCGGTCACCAAAAGGCGCACCGTAATGGGACGACCCGCGGCGGCGCAGGCCTGCTGGCCCGCGGTGAAACCCAACAGCACATTGTCGACGATCTCGTCGAAGGACATCCCGCGGTTGATGTGCAGCTCGGGAGCAAACCGCACCTCGGCATACACCACCGAATCGGCGGCCAGGTCTTCCACGCACTCGTAGGCGACGCGGTACAGGGACTCGGCCGTCTGCATCACCGCCACGGTGTGCGAAAACGGCTCCAGGTAGCGCTCCAGCGAGCCGCTGTGCGACTGGGTGCGAAACCAGGTCGCCAGCTCGTCGACCTCGGTCGCGGGCAGCCCGTCGTAACCGGTCTGGCCGGCGATGTCGATCACGGTTGCCGGGCGCAGGCCGCCGTCGAGGTGATCGTGCAGCAGGGCCTTCGGCGCCTGTTTGATCTGGTTGAGCCCCAGTGAAGTGGTCACCACGTAATTCGATCAATGATCAGCGGTCTCGGCTCCGGCGGGGTATCGCCGACGCTCCAAGCACCGTCCAGCTCGGCCAGCGCGGCGCCTATGCGTTCCGGGGTGTCGGTGTACAGGGTGAACAGCGGCTCACCGGCCGCGACCGGCTCCCCGGTACGGCGGTGGATCCTGATACCCGCACCGGACTGCACCTGGTCGCCTGGACGGGATCTGCCCGCGCCGAGCCGCCACGCGGCCAGCCCGATTGCCATCGCGTCGATATCCCCCATCGTCCCATTACGGTAGGCGATCACATTCTCCGAATACGCACCAAGTGGCAACGGTACCGACAAATCACCGCCCTGCGCGGCGACCAGCACGCGGAAACGGTCCATCGCAGTGCCGTCGCGCAGCGTCTGCGCGGGATCGCAGGCGTCGAGCTGGGCAAGCTCGAGCATCTCTTCGGCCAGCCGCAAGGTCAGTTCCACCACGTCGGGCGGACCGCCTCCGGCCAGCACTTCCAGGGCCTCGGCAACCTCAAGCGCGTTGCCGACGGTCGCGCCCAGCGGGCGGTTCATGTCCGTCAGCAGCGCGTGGGTGGGAACCCCATGCGCCGTGCCTAACTCGATCATGGTGTGCGCCAATTCCCGGGACTGCGCTTCCGAGTCGGTGAAAGCCCCGGAGCCGACCTTCACGTCGAGCACCAGCGCGCCGGCGCCCTCGGCCAGCTTTTTACTCATCACCGAGCTGGCGATCAGCGGCAGCGATTCGACGGTGGCAGTGACATCGCGCAGCGCGTACAACTTGGCGTCGGCCGGCGCCAGCTCACCCGCGGCGAATATCGCCGCGCCGACGTCGCGAAGTTGTTCGCGCACCCGCCGGTTGGACAGCACCCCGGTGAACCCGGCGATGGATTCCAGCTTGTCCAGAGTGCCGCCGCTATGGCCGAGCCCACGGCCGGCCGCCTGCGGCACCGCGCCGCCGCAGGCGACGACGACGGGCACCACCGTCAGTGTGACTTTGTCCCCCACCCCACCGGTGGAGTGCTTGTCCACGGTCGCCAATCGCAAATCGCTGAAATCCATCCGCTCACCGGATGCCAGCATCGCCGCCGTCCATCTGGCGATCTCGCGGCGGTCCATACCGCGCAAAACAATCGCCATCAACAGGGCCGCCATCTGTACGTCGGCCACCCGGCCGTCGGTGTAGGCGTCGACGACCCAGTCGATGGCGGCATCGGACAACCGACCGCCGTCCCGCTTGGTCCTGATCACCGTCGGCGCATCGAATGGAAGGTCGGTCAAGAAGGTTCCCGGGCGAGGTCGTCGGGGCCGAATGCATCGGGCAGCAGCTCGCCAAGCCGGCGGGGCCCGGCCGGATGGTCGATCAGCAGCTCGGGGCCGCCATGCTCTAGCAGTACCTGACGGCATCGTCCGCAGGGCATCAGCACCGACCCTCGCGCGTCGACGCACGCCAGCGCGACCAATCGGCCGCCGCCGGTCGAATGCAGGGCACACACCACGCCGCATTCGGCACAGAGACCAAGGCCATATGAGACATTTTCCACATTGCACCCGGTGACCACGCGGCCGTCGTCGACCAACGCGGCCGCTCCCACAGAGAATCGCGAGTAGGGCGCATACGCTCCCCCTGCCGCCCGGGTTGCCTCGTCCCGCAGCGCATTCCAATCGATGTCAGCTATTTCGCAACCCTCCTCACCGATGGGCCGGCTAAGAAGGACACCCTAACCCCGACACGACGCACGATCTCGATCAGACTGTTCAGTACCGCATGCATTGCTGCCACGTTAAGCTCTATTGCCCGGCTAGTGTCTACGCGACGACGAAGGCGGTGAGGACAACGGCGACAACCGTGGATCCGGCTACAGCACCGGCAACATCGCGCAAGCGGCGACCACCTCGCACCCTGTATCGGGGAGATCCCGGTATGTGGTCGTGGGTGCTGCACCGCATCAGTGGCGCGACGATCTTCTTCTTCCTGTTTGTCCATGTTCTGGACGCCGCGATGCTGCGGGTGAGCCCGCAGACCTATAACGCGGTGCTCGCGACCTACAAGACCCCGATCGTCGGCCTGATGGAGTTCGGCCTGGTCGCTGCGGTGCTTTTCCACGCACTCAACGGGATCCGGATCATCTTGATCGACTTCTGGTCGCAGGGCCCGCGCTACCAGCGGCTGATGTGGTGGGTGGTCGGCATCGTCTTTCTGCTGCTCTTGGTTCCGGCGGGCGTGGTAATTGGCATCCACATGTGGGAGCACTTCCGATGAGCAGCCCCGACCTTCAGCTCGGCCGCGGCCAGGTAGCGCCGGTGCGTCAGCGCAGCCACGACCGCCCTGCCAGCCTGGACAATCCCCGGTCGCCGCGGCGCCGGGCCGGCATTCCCAACTTCGAGAAGTTTGCCTGGCTGTTCATGCGGTTTTCCGGCGTCGCGCTGGTGTTCCTGGCGGTCGGGCACCTGTTCATCATGCTGATGTGGGACGACGGCGTTTACCGCCTCGACTTCAACTTCGTGGCGCAGCGCTGGGCGTCGCCGTTCTGGCAATTCTGGGATCTGGCGCTGTTGTGGCTGGCGCAGTTGCACGGGGGCAACGGCCTGCGCACCATCATCGACGACTACAGCCGCAAAGACAGCACGCGGTTCTGGCTCAACAGCCTGCTGCTGTTGGCGATGGGCTTCACGTTGGTGCTGGGCACTTACGTGATCGTGACCTTCGACCCGAACATCTCCTGAAAGGCGACCCGGGTGATCCAGCAACACCGATACGACGTGGTGATCGTCGGCGCGGGCGGTGCCGGGATGCGGGCAGCCGTCGAGGCCGGCCCCCGAGTGCGCACCGCGGTGCTGACCAAGCTCTACCCCACCCGCAGCCACACCGGTGCCGCCCAGGGCGGCATGTGCGCCGCGCTGGCCAACGTCGAAGACGACAACTGGGAATGGCACACCTTCGACACCGTCAAGGGTGGGGACTATCTCGCCGACCAGGACGCCGTGGAGATCATGTGCAAGGAAGCCATCGACGCGGTGCTCGACCTGGAGAAGATGGGCATGCCGTTCAACCGCACCCCCGAGGGCCGCATCGACCAGCGCCGCTTCGGCGGGCACACCCGCGACCACGGCAAGGCCCCGGTTCGCCGCGCGTGTTACGCGGCCGACCGCACCGGCCACATGATCCTGCAGACGCTCTACCAGAACTGCGTCAAGCACGATGTCGAGTTCTTCAACGAGTTCTACGCGCTGGACCTGGTGCTCACCCAGACCCCGACCGGCCCGGTGGCCACCGGGGTGGTCGCCTACGAGCTGGCCACCGGCGAGATCCACGTGTTTCACGCCAAGGCCGTCGTACTCGCGACCGGCGGGTCGGGCCGGATGTACAAGACCACCTCCAACGCGCACACGCTGACCGGCGACGGCATCGGCATCGTCTTCCGCAAGGGGCTTCCGTTGGAGGACATGGAGTTTCACCAGTTCCACCCGACCGGCCTGGCAGGCCTGGGCATCTTGATCTCGGAGGCCGTGCGCGGCGAGGGCGGCCGGCTGCTCAACGGCGAAGGCGAGCGTTTCATGGAGCGCTATGCCCCGACGATCGTCGACCTGGCGCCCCGTGACATCGTCGCGCGCTCGATGGTGCTGGAGGTTCTCGAGGGCCGTGGCGCCGGCCCGCACAAGGATTACGTCTACATCGACGTACGCCACCTCGGCGCGGACGTGCTGGAAGCCAAGCTGCCCGACATCACCGAGTTCGCCCGCACCTACCTGGGCGTCGACCCGGTGCACGAGCTGGTCCCGGTCTATCCGACCTGCCACTACCTGATGGGCGGCATCCCTACCACCGTCACCGGACAAGTGCTGCGGGACAACACCTCCACCGTCCCGGGCCTGTACGCGGCCGGCGAGTGCGCGTGTGTGTCGGTGCACGGCGCCAACCGGCTGGGCACCAACTCACTGCTGGACATCAATGTCTTCGGGCGCCGGGCCGGCATCGCCGCCGCCGGCTACGCGCAGGGCCACGACTTCACCGATATGCCGCCGGACCCGTCGGCGATGGTCGTCGGCTGGGTGGCCGACATCCTCTCCGAGCACGGCAACGAACGCGTCGCCGATATCCGCGGGGCGCTGCAGCAGACGATGGACAACAACGCCGCCGTGTTCCGCACCGAGGAGACGCTGAAGCAGGCGCTCACCGACATCCACGCTCTCAAGGAGCGTTACTCCCGAATCACCGTGCACGACAAGGGAAAACGCTACAACAGCGACTTGCTGGAAGCCATCGAGCTGGGCTTTTTGCTAGAGCTGGCCGAAGTCACCGTGGTCGGCGCGTTGAATCGCAAGGAGTCCCGCGGCGGCCACGCCCGCGAAGACTATCCGAACCGGGACGACGTCAACTACATGCGCCACACCATGGCCTACAAGCAGGGCACCGATCTGCTGAGCGACATCGCGCTCGACTTCAAACCCGTCGTGCAGACCCGCTACGAACCCAAGGAACGGAAGTACTGATGGCCGTAAGCGATACTATGGAACCAGGAGGGGCGCCGGGTCTGGAACCGCCCCTGCCGCCGATCCCCGAGGGCGCGGTGATGGTGACCCTGAAGATCGCCCGGTTCAACCCTGACGATCCCGATGCTTTCGCGGAAACCGGTGGCTGGCAAAGCTTTCGGGTACCGTGTCTGCCCAGCGACCGGCTACTCAATCTGCTGATCTACATCAAGGGTTACCTGGACGGCACGCTGACCTTCCGGCGATCCTGCGCCCACGGGGTGTGCGGGTCTGACGCCATGCGGATCAACGGTGTCAACCGGCTGGCCTGCAAGGTGCTGATGCGCGACCTGCTGCCCAAGAGTAGTCCGGGCAAGCCCCAAAAAACACTGACCATCACGGTCGAACCGATCCGCGGGCTGCCGGTGGAGAAGGACCTGGTGGTCGACATGGAGCCGTTCTTTGACGCCTACCGCGCGATCAAGCCCTACCTGATAACCAGCGGTAACCCCCCGACCCGCGAGCGGATCCAGAGCCCCACCGACCGGGCCCGCTACGACGACACCACCAAATGCATCCTGTGCGCCTGCTGCACCACCAGCTGCCCGGTATTCTGGAGCCAGGGCCAGTATTACGGCCCGGCGGCGATCGTCAACGCGCACCGCTTCATTTTCGACAGCCGTGACGAGGCCGCCGCCGAACGCCTCGAGATCCTCAACGAGGTCGACGGCGTGTGGCGCTGCCGGACCACGTTCAACTGCACCGAATCCTGTCCCCGGGGCATCGAGGTGACCAAGGCGATCCAGGAGGTCAAGCGCGCGCTGATGTTCTCGCGCTGAGGTCTTCGGGTGCCAGCGCACTCCCGTTGTACACCGTGATCAGGTCTTCGACCACCGTCTGCCACGACGTGCCGTCCATGCAGAGCTGACTGGCCGTAAGCACGAGCCGGTCGGGATCGCCGGGGAGCAGCGACACGTTGAACAACCTGCCGGTGTACATGTCGAAACTGGCGCGTTGCCGTGCGATGACATCCTCGACGGCGACACCTTGCGGTTCCACTCCCCAGCCCCATCCGCCGCCCGGGCGAGCTGTCCAGCCGTCAACGCGTGGTTCGAACACGGCGCCAAGGGCGGGGTTGGCGGTGAAGACCGCGTCGACCGCGGCGCGCATGCGTGCCTGGTCCAGACGCGAGTCGGCAACCAACACATCGGTGTGCGCAGAAGGCTCGATGGCCTCGAGTCGCGGAAGGTCCGCGAAATAGGAATAAGAACTCACGCCCTCAGACTCCGGGACGATCCTCCGCGAATTCTTGGCATTTTCTTGGGTTGCAAATCACAAGCGACCGTCACACTTGCGCGACCCGTCTCGTCTGACGGGTATGACACAGAAAACCCGTATCGAACCCTTGCCCCCGAAGCGTGCCGGCCTGCTGACTCGCGCCATGTACCGGGTCGCCAAGCGACGCTACGGCGAAGTCCCCGAGCCGTTCGCCGTCGTCGCGCATCACCGGCCTCTCCTGTTCGCCAGCGCTGTGCACGAAACCATGATTCAGCAGGCGTCACGAAAACTGCCGGTCAGCGTGCGCGAGCTGGCGGTGTTCTGGACCGCGCGCGCCATCGGCTGCTCGTGGTGCGTCGACTTCGGGTCCATGTTGCAGCGCCTGGACGGCCTCGACGTGGAGCGGCTCAAGGACGTCGACAGCTACGCCACCTCACCGGCTTACACGGAAGACGAGCGCGCGGCCATCGCCTATGCCGACGCGATGACCACCGACCCGCACACCGTCACCGACGCGCAGGTCGCCGACCTGCGAGCCCGCTTCGGCGATGCCGGAGTGATCGAATTGACCTACCAGATCGGGTTGGAGAACATGCGGGCGCGGGTGAACTCAGCGCTGGGCATCACCGAGCAGGGTTTCAATTCGGGTGACGCCTGCCGCATCCCCTGGCTCAACGAGCCAGCTCACGCAGTGGAGACCCGGTGAACTTGTCCGGGTTGGCGACATCCCAGAGGGCCCAAACCTTTCCGTCTCGCACGGTCATGGCGGTTATCCGCGGCAACATTTCCCGATATCCGTCAGCTCCGGGGCCGCCCGCCGTGTAAGCGCCCAGTTCGCCATTGACCAATGCCAGCTGATTGGCCGTGAACATCGCCGGGCCGTACCGGCGGGCCAGGCCGAACATGAACCGGGCCACCTTGTCCTGCCCGTGGATGACGTGAACGGCAGTCGGCGCTTTGCCGGCCGCATCGCCGGTGAAGGTGACGTCGGGATGCAACAGCGCCACCACGGCGTCCAGGTCGCCTTCGGCAATGGCGGCCATGAGCTTGCCGACCACCTCGTTATGGGTGGGATCCGGCTCCGGCGGAGGCTCCGCGCCTTCCCTGCTCAGGGCCTTGCGGGCCCGCGACGCCAGCTGACGGGCCGCGGCCTCATTGGTACCCAGCACGTCGGCCACTTCGGCGAACGGGACGGCGAACCCGTCGTGCAACACGAACGCGACCCGCTGATCCGGGTTGAGTCGCTCCAGCACCACCATCGCCGCGAATCGGGCATCCTCGCGGGCGACCACGGCACACAACGGATCCGTACCGTCGAAGCCGGTGACCACCGGCTCGGGCAGCCAGTGGCCGGTGTAGGTCTCGCGGCGGTGCGCCGCCGAGCGCAGCCGGTCCAGGCCGAGCCGGCTCACCACGGTGGTCAGCCATGCCCGCAGGTCCACAACGTTATTGCGGGCTTTGCCCGCGCTATCCCAGCGCAGCCAGGCTTCCTGGACGATGTCCTCGGCGTCGGCGACGGTGCCGGTCAGCCGGTAGGCGACCGCCATGAGATGTGGCCGGAGGGTTTCGAATTGGGTGACCTGCTGCGCCGCGGTCATGCTCCGAGCCTAGCGTTACGCTGCGGGCACGATGACTAACAATCTGTGGCTGCATTTCGCCCGGCACGGCGCGGGTATCACACCGCCGATCATCACTCGCGGCGAGGGCGTCACCATCTACGACGACCGCGGCAAAAGCTACCTGGACGCACTGTCCGGCCTGTTCACGGTGCAGGTCGGTCACGGCCGCACCGAACTTGCCGAGGCCGCTGCCCGGCAAGCCAGCACATTGGCGTTCTTCCCGCTGTGGGGATATGCCACCCCGCCCGCGATCGAGCTCGCCGAACGCCTCGCGCACTATGCGCCCGGAGACCTGAACCGGGTGTTCTTCACCACCGGCGGCACCGAGGCCGTCGAAACCGCATGGAAAGTGGCCAAGCAGTACTTCAAGCTCACCGGCAAACCCGGCAAACACAAGGTGATTTCGCGGTCGATCGCCTACCACGGCGCCACCCAGGGCGCGCTCGCGATCACCGGGCTGCCGCGGTACAAGGCGCCGTTCGAACCGGTCACGCCGGGCGGCTTCCGGGTGCCCAACACAAACTTCTACCGCGCGCCGGAACCGTTTGACACCGACGCCAAGGCCTTCGGGCAGTGGGCGGCCGACCGCATCGCGGAGGCGATCGAGTTCGAGGGGCCGGCGACCGTCGCCGCGGTATTCCTGGAGCCGGTGCAGAACGCGGGCGGCTGCATCCCGCCTCCCCCGGGCTATTTCGAACGGGTGCGGGAGATCTGCGACGAGTACGACGTGCTGTTGGTCTCCGACGAGGTGATCTGCGCGTTCGGCCGCATCGGGTCGATGTTCGCCTGTGACGACTTCGGCTACGTGCCCGACATCATCACCTGCGCCAAGGGGATGACGTCGGGCTACTCACCGATCGGCGCGATGATCGCCAGCGACCGCTTGTTCGAGCCGTTCAACGACGGCAAAACGATGTTCCCGCACGGCTATACCTTTGGCGGTCACCCGGTATCGGCGGCGGTCGGACTGGCCAATCTCGACATCTTCGAACGCGAGGGCATCAACGACCACGTCAAACAACACGCGCCTGAGTTCCGCGCCACCCTGGAGAAGTTGTTCGACCTGCCCATCGTCGGCGATGTCCGCGGCGAGGGCTACTTCTATGGCGTCGAACTCGTCAAGGACAAGGCAACCAAGGAAACTTTCACCGCCGAGGAACAAGAACGGCTACTGCACGGCCTGGTGTCACCCGCGCTTTTCGAGGCCGGGCTGTATTGCCGCACCGACGATCGCGGCGACCCCGTCGTCCAGGTGGCGCCGCCACTGATCAGCGGTCAGGCCGAGTTCGACACCATCGAGTCCATTCTGCGCAGTGTGCTCACCGAGGCCGCGCAGCGCATCTAGCCCCGGCTACTCCCAGAAGCGCAGTTTCGAGGCGCGCTGCCCGCCGTCGGTCCGGGCGAGAACCCGTTTGACGGCATCAAGGGCCACCAGCACCTCCCCCTGTGCTTCGGTCGGGTTGCGCAAAAACCGCGTCAGAGCCCGGCACAGCTGGGCGAGCGCGGCGCGCAACGCGGGGTCTGGCGTCGCGTCGCGATGCTGCGTCAGCTCTTCCAGCACGCGGTCGAGTCCGGAGCGCCGAACCTGGGTTGCCTTCTCCACCTGCTTGAGCAGTTTCTTGAGGGGCCGCGATGGTGCGGGCTGCGGACCAGATAGTGAATAGCCGGAAAGCTTCGCAGGAGCAGCAGCAGGAGCGGCACTCCGTAGCGCTCCTGCCATCATCGCGGCAGGAGCCGCCGCGTAGCTCGCGGCCGCCCATCCGGAGGGCTGCTCGACCGGTTGCACAAGCTCGACAAGCGGGCCGGCCTCCGTGCGTTCCGGGTCAACGGCCACGAACGCGGTGAACCGCGATAGCACCCCGAACCGAATGGAGTGGGCCACCAGGCGCGAGGCCAGCTCCGCCTGCGCCTCGCCGGACGCGTATGCGTCCTCCAGGTCCCGGACGACCGCGCGGGCCCAGATCGTCCGCACGGCGGCCGCGGCCGGCGCCGGCCGCGCCGGCACAACATTGGCAAAGGGGCCGGACGCTGCGCCGGCTTCGACGCGGACTGTGGCCTTGCAGTCTTGGCTTTCCGAGCGGCGGTAGCGCCCGGAAATCACGCAGGGCACTCCGGCAAACGCGTCTGGAGGCCGGTTGGGCGTGACGGTGCCGTCGATGATCTCGACTCCTGTTGCGCTGACTTTGATTTCGGTCAACGACGGGCGCCCGATGGTCCGAGCCAGTCGCGTCATCACGTCGTCGAGTCGATCCTCTGATTCGACGAGCTCGGCTCGTCCGTTGCCCAGATGGGCGAGGCGATCGAGGAAGCCGGCGTTGACGGCACGGTCGACACCCACGCAGTAGACGCGGGTGCGGCCGATCAGTGGCGCAAGCGAACCCAACAGGTGATCCTCGCCGCTAATCTGACCATCGGTCACCAGGATCACGCTCGGCTGCCGGTCTTCGCCGGCGGCGGCGAGCATGTCGACGGCTTTGCGCAGCGGCTCTGTCATCTCGGTCCCGCCCCGAGCGTTCAGTGAACCCAGCCACGTCGCAGCGGCAAAGCGGTTGCGGTCGGAAGCTTCGACCAGTCCGGCGGGTAGCGCGGCAGGTGTATCGATCCGGTTGTCGAAAGCCATAACGCAGAACCGGTCGCCCGCGTCGAGCATGTCGACGATCCGTCCGGCCGCCCGGCGGGCGGCGATCATCTTCCAGCCCCCCATCGACCCGGATCGGTCCAGCACGACGACGACGTCGCGCGGGTTGCTGGCCGTCTCGACGGGCGGCACCACCGTCACCGACCAGGTGCCCTCGTGGCCGTCCGCGTCGGGAACGAGCAGCCCGCACGACGACAGTTCGCTGCGGTCGACTCGGAAGCGCAGCACAAAATCGCGGTCGGCCCGCGCGCCCGGCTCGACCAGCAACCGGGTCGAGCCGTCCGATGATGACTCCGTGACTGCGGTGGGCAGCGACGCCCGCAGCTCCGACACATCCAGCCCGCCGCCATCGAGGGTCAGCGATATCTGGAGGTCGGGACGTTCGTCGCCGTCCGCCAGCCGAGGCGGGGTGACCCTGGATGCGTCCGGGACGGCATCGGTGTCCGCGGCCAAACCGGCACCGGTCTGATCGCCGGGCAGCGGGATTCCGGTGGTGTATCGCGGAGCGATTACGAGGGGGAACCGGAACGTGGCTTCGCCGTCCTCGAAGGCCAGCGGACCCGTCAGCAGCATCTCGATGATCGCTTCCTCACCGGGCCCCAGGTTGCCCACCCGCACTGAGAACACGTCGGAGCGGTCTTCTTCGACAATCGCGGCGCGCTGCCCGGAGACCAAGGCCTGCTCGTAGTCGGCGCGGGCCTGGCCGCGCTCCTTCAACACGCCGACCACTCGCCGTCCCGCCAGGGACGCGACGAAATCCGTCACCGCAGCTCGGGGCGGCAGCGGGAACACGTAGGTGGCCTCGATCGCCGTGTCGCCGGTGTTGACGAAACGCTGCCGCACGGTCGAGCTTGCGGTCATTCCGACAATGTCGGTTTCGACGCTCACCGCCTTCAACGGCAGCCGCTCACCGGTAGCCGAGCTCAGCTCGCCGCAGGTCGGCCGGCCCGTCGAGGGTGCGGGTTCGGCGGTGAGAAGAGGCAGCAGCTGAGGATTCATTGGTGAGAGTCCTTTCGTGAATTCGGGGTGCCGTCGGCGGTGGCGGCGAGGAGGTCGAGCAGCGGCGCGGCGGCGCGCCGCAGGGTATCGAGCGCAGGCAGCAGACCCTCGGTCCCGTTGATCACCAACGTGACAGTGTCGGAAAGGCGGAAGGCCCGCAGGTTGGTTATCCCCGGCGCCTCGCTCGCCGGTGGCGCGGCGGGTTCTTGGGGCAGCCGAGTTTCGGGGGTCGTCGCCCAGAAACGGCCGGCGGCGCGGGACCGGCCGGGCGCGGTCTCGGGGTCACCCAGGCCCGCCGGCATCGCGCTCGCCGGGATCGCGGCCAGGGACTCCAGCTCCGCGGGCGCCAGCCCCTCCAGACGCTCGGCGATCTCGTCGAGCGACAGGCCCTGGCCTTGCAGCCGCTTGATGGCGACCAATCGCAGTAGGTGAGTGCGCCCGTAAGTCAACGCCCGTCCGCGAGTGCCGGGCCGGGGCAGCAATCCCCTGGCGGTGTAGTAGCGAACCATCCGCTCGGCCGGAATCGGCTTCGCCTGGCGATTCTCGGGCACGGCGCCGGACGCCTGCACCGCGGCAGCGGCGGCGGCGGCGAATTCGGACAGCGTAAGTAGTGACTTCATAACTAAGTGACAGTGTCATATAAGTTGATGACACTGTCAAATATGTTTCTGCTAACCCCGGAATCGTTAAGCGGCTCTAAAGTCCTAAGCATGGTCCGCAAACCACCTATCGACCCTGTCCGGTGGCAGCCGCCACCGGTCGACCCGTTGCCCGACATGCCGACGACGAGCATTACCGTCGTCCCGCTCCCCGGGAACGGGCCCGAGGATGTCGTCGTCGACCCGGCCGGCCAATTGTGGACAGGTCTGGAGGACGGGCGCGTCGTGCGGATTCCAGCCGAAGGCGGCGAGCCCACAGTCATTGCCGACACGGGTGGGCGACCACTCGGACTGCACATCGCTCGCGACGGCCGGGTACTAATTTGCGACAGCCATCGTGGATTGCTCGCCCTCGACTCGATCAGCGGCGCGCTGGACGTGCTTGTCGAATCGGTCGCTGGCAGACGGCTCAAGTTCTGCTCTAACGTCACCGAGACACCGGACGGCACAATCTATTTCACCGAGTCGACGTGCGACTTTCATTTCGAGCACTTCGGCGCCCCGATCCTGGAGGCACGCGGACGCGGCGGCTTGTTCCGGCTCGACACGGACGGCACGGTCACCACGCTGGTCGACGGACTGTACTTCGCCAACGGGTTGACGCCGACGGCCGACGGGTCGGCGTTGGTATTCGCCGAGACCCAGGCGCGCCGGCTGTCGAAGTACTGGCTGGCCGGGCCGCAGGCCGGTTCGGTGACACGGTTGGCGGTGAACCTGCCCGGAATGCCCGACAACCTGTCCACCGGCGCCGACGGCCGAATCTGGACCGCGATGGTTACCCAGGTGGATGCCGCGCTGGAATGGATGTTGCCGCGGGCCCCGATCATCCGCAAGTTGGTGTGGCGACTGCCCGATCGGCTGCAACCGCAGATCAAGCCGGAGGTCTGGGCGGTCGCGTTCGATCCCGACAGCGGTGCGGCCGTCGCCGGCCTGCGCACCACGCATCCGGACTTCGGCGCCGTCACCGGTGTGGTCGAGGCGGCCGGCAACCTGTGGATGAGTACGATCAGCTTCCCGGCCGTCGCTCACGTGGACCTGGCGGCCACCAAGCTGTAATCCCAGTTCGTAACTTCTGTCACACCAGTCACAGCGCGGCTCCCCGGAATCCGGCCGCTGATCGCCTACTCTGCACAGACGATGAGCTTCCTACGTTCCGCGTCATGCCTGGTCGCATCGGTTTTCGTGGTCGCCGGACCAGCCGCGACGGTGATGGCCGAGCCGACCCCGGGAGCCAATGCCGGCCCGCCAGCCTGCCCGTACCAGGTGTCCACCCCACCCGCAGTGGACTCCTCGGAGGTTCCCCAGGCCGGTGACCCGCCGCTGCCGCTGGCGGTGCCGCCGAAGCCGGTCGGCGGCGAGGCGCTGGGCAGCTGCGGCATCGTCACCGCACCCGGCACCCCACCGCTGCCCGGCGACGTCTCCGCCGAGGCGTGGCTGGTGGCGGACCTGGACAGCGGCGCGATCATCGCCGCCCGCGACCCACATGGCCGGCACCGCCCGGCCAGCATCATCAAGGTGCTGGTCGCGATGGCGTCCATCAACGCGTTCAACCTCAACAAGTCGGTCGTCGGAACCGCCGACGACGCGGCCGCCGAGGGCACCAAGGTGGGTGTCGACGACGGCGGTACCTACACCATCAACCAGCTGCTGCACGGGTTGCTGATGCACTCCGGCAACGACGCCGCGCACGCGTTGGCCATGCAGCTCGGCGGGATGGAAACCGCGCTGGAGAAGATCAACGTGCTGGCCGCCAAGCTGGGCGGCCGGGATACCCGGGTGGCGACGCCGTCGGGACTGGACGGGCCCGGCATGAGCACCTCGGCCTACGACATCGGCCTGTTCTACCGGTACGCGTGGCAGAACCCCGCCTTCGCCAACATCGTCGCGACCCGCACCTTCGACTTCCCCGGACACGGCGACCACCCCGGCTACCAGCTGGAGAACGACAACAAGCTGCTCTACAACTATCCGGGCGCACTCGGCGGCAAGACCGGCTACACCGACGACGCCGGCCAGACGTTCGTGGGCGCGGCCAACCGCGACGGTCGACGGCTGATGGCGGTGTTGTTGCATGGGACCCGGCAGCCGATCGCCCCGTGGGAACAGGCGGCGCACCTACTGGACTATGGGTTCGGCACCGCTCGGGGTACCCAGGTCGGAACGCTGATCGAACCCGACCCTGCGTTGGTCACCAAGCCGGACTCCGCCGCGGACCGGCGGGCCAACGTCGCCGAGGCCGCTGGGCTGATGCCGTCGGGTGACACGCTGCCGGTGCGGGTAGGCGTGGCCGTCGTCGGCGCGATGATCGTGTTCGCTCTGATCATGGTCGCGCGCTCGATGAACCGCCGCCCGCAACACTGAGCAACACTGGGAAACGTTGACCGCCCTGCGCGGCTGTGACACCGTATCGACGTGACCGAAGCCCTGTACGAGGATGCCGGCCTAGTGCTCGATGAGGACGGAATCACCATCCGGCGCTACTATTTTCCGCTTGACGCACCAAAACGCGTCGCCTACAACAAGATTCGGGGCATCAGGGCTAAGCCGATGAGCTGGGCATCCGGCAAGCGTCGCTTCCTGGGGGCGGTTGATCCGCGTTACCGGCTCCCGCGGGACGTGCACCGGGCGAGCAAACAGACCCTGCTGATACTCGAGCTGGGCCGCTGGGTGAGGCCGTGCATCAATCCCGAGGACCCCGCCCGCGTCATCGCCCTGCTGCGCGACCGGGTACGGCCCAGCTGACCGGCGCGGCGCGGCGCGGGCTGCTGGTCGGGCTTACCGGGGCCAGCGTCGGCGTCATCTACGGCTACGACCTTTCCTGCATCGCCGGCGCACTGCTGTTCATCACCGACCAGTTCGGCCTGACAACATCGCAGCAGGAACTGCTGACGACGATGGTGGTGATCGGCCAGATCGCCGGGGCACTCGGCGGCGGCGTGCTCGCCAACGCGATCGGTCGAAAGAAAACGATGATCCTGATCGTGGTGGGCTACGCGGTTTTCGCGCTGCTGGGCGCGACATCGGTGTCGATGCCGATGCTGCTGGTGGCGCGACTGCTGCTCGGTGTGACGATCGGCGTGTCGGTGGTGGTCGTCCCGGTATACGTGGCCGAGTCGGCACCGGCAGCGGTGCGCGGATCGTTGCTGGCCGCCTACCAGCTGGCCACGATCAGCGGGATCATCCTCGGCTATTTGGTCGGTTACCTGCTGGCCGGTACGCACAGTTGGCGGTTGATGCTGGGGCTGGCCACCGTACCCGCGACGCTGCTGCTGCCGTTGTTGCTGCGCATGCCCGATACCGCACGGTGGTACCTGCTCAAGGGCCGGGTCGACGACGCCCGGCGGGCGCTGCTGCGCGTGGAGCCCGGCGCCCCAGAGGCCCATGTGGAGGCAGAGCTGGCCGAGATCGGTCGCGCGCTGGGCGAAGGCAGCGGTAGCTTTAAAGGCACCGCGTCTGAGATGCTGCGGCGGCCCTACCTGCGCGCCACCATCTTTGTGATCACCCTCGGCTTTCTCGTCCAGATCACTGGGATCAACGCGATCATCTACTACAGCCCGCGGATATTCGAAGCCATGGGCTTCAAGGGCTATTTCGCGCTGCTGGCTCTGCCGGCACTGGTGCAGCTGGCCGGCCTGGCGGCGGTGTGTGCCGCGTTGCTTCTCGTCGACCGATTGGGTCGGCGCCCAATCCTGTTGTCCGGCATCGCCATGATGATCGCCGCCGATGTCGTACTGATCGCCGCATTCGCCCAGGGCTCCAGCGTGATATTGGGGTTCGCCGGGGTGCTGCTGTTCATCATCGGGTTCAGCTTCGGATTCGGCTCAATGGTATGGGTGTACGCCGGCGAGAGTTTCCCGTCCCGCCTGCGGTCCATCGGGTCGAGCACGATGCTCACCTCCAACCTGGTGGCCAACGCGATCGTCGCCGCCGGATTCCTGACGATGCTGCATTCACTTGGCGGCGCGGGCGCTTACGCCGTGTTCGGGTTTTTCGCGGTGGTTGCTTTCGGTGTTGTCTATCGGTATGCGCCGGAGACCAAGGGCCGCCAGCTCGAGGAGATCCGGCACTTCTGGGAGAACGGCGGCCGCTGGCCCGCCGCGACGGACAGTCGCCCATGACCGCTCCGGGTCGGCTGATCGCCGCAGAAATCGCCGAGCAACCTGCGGTGTGGCGCCGGTTGTTGGCCGAGGGTGCCGACCCGATCACCGCGGCTTCAGCCCGGATCGCAGATGCCGCACCACGATTCGTGCTCTTTGTTGCCCGCGGCAGCAGCGACTACGCAGCGCTGTACGCCAAATACCTCGTTGAGATTGTCCACGGTTTACCGGCCGGCCTGGTGTCACCGTCGACGATGACGGTGTACGGAGCCCGCCCGCAGCTGCGCGAAGTGCTGCACGTTGCGGTGAGCCAATCCGGCGGTTCGCCAGATCTGGTGCGATCGGTCGAGGTCGCGCGCCAGCAGGGAGCGTTGACCCTGGCCGTGACCAACAACCCGAGCTCCGAGTTGGCCGCCGCCGCCGAGATCCACGTCGACGTGCTCGCCGGATCGGAACGATCGGTCGCGGCAACCAAGTCGTATACCGCCGAGCTGCTGGCGCTGTATCTGTTGTTCGGCCAGGTACCCGGCGCCGGACATGCGACCGGGCTGCCCGATCTGGGTGAACGTGTACTTGCCTGCGATGTCGAAAGTGTCGCTCAGCGCTACCGGTTCGCTCAGCGGTTGATCGTCACCGGGCGCGGCTACTCCTATCCCACCGCGTGCGAGGCTGCGCTCAAACTGATGGAGACATGTTACCTTTCCGCGCAGGCGTTTTCGGGAGCTGACTTGCTGCACGGTCCGCTTGCCACCGTGGACGCACAGGTGCCCGTGTTGGCGATCGTCTCCGAGGGCGCCAGCGGCCGAGCGATGCTGCCGGTGTTGTCTCGGCTGGCGGAACGAGGGCCGACATCCTCGTCATCGGAGCCGGCGCCGCGCCGCAGCACCTGGCGGGTCGGATCGCGTTACCCGGCGGGGTACCCGAGGAGTTGTCACCCTTGCTGGAAATCCTTCCACTGCAGCAGCTCTCACTGCAGCTGGCGATCGCCCGCGGCGACGATCCCGACAATCCGCGCGGGCTGCACAAGGTGACTCAGACTCTATGACCCTGATCAGCTCGGGTACCATGGTCGTCGACGGGCAGGTCCGCCGCCCGGGATGGTTGCAGACAACAGGCCGGCAGATTCTCGACTGCGGGGCGGGCATGCCGCCCCAGCCTGCCGAGGTCGACTTTCCCGATTCCGTTGTGGTTCCTGGGTTCATCGACATGCACGTGCATGGCGGTGGCGGCGCCTCCTACACCGACGCTAGCGGTCCGGAGATCGCCGGGGCGGCGGGATTCCACCTGCGGTACGGCACGACAACCACGCTGGCCAGCCTGATCACCGCCGCACCCGCAGAACTGATTGCCGGCGTGCGGGCGCTGGCCGAGGCGACCCGGGCAGGCATTGTCGCGGGCATCCATCTGGAGGGGCCGTGGCTGAGCCCGGCACGCTGCGGAGCACACGACCACACGCGGATGCGCGGTCCGGACCACGACGAGATCGACGCCGTACTCGCCGCCGGCGGCGGTGCGATCCGGATGGTTACGCTGGCGCCCGAGCTGTCGGGAAGCGAATGGGCGATCCAGCGCTTTCTCGACTCG
>Ga0209040_10001493_pt1 | contig 18524 bp, 24 predicted proteins | sample BogFormECP12_OM3_FD_188240 | JGI IMG/M metagenome (GOLD analysis project Ga0209040, IMG submission 188240) | Bog forest soil microbial communities from Calvert Island, British Columbia, Canada - ECP12_OM3 (SPAdes) (version 2) | ecosystem: Environmental > Aquatic > Freshwater > Wetlands > Bog ...
ACCGGCCGAGGAAGTGCATATTCGTTTCGACTGTGGCCGGCGGCGGCTGGCCGGTTATGTCGGCATTCTGCCGGAGCGCAGGCAGGAGGTTGATCGGCGTGGATGTGAACCGGCCGAGAGAATGTGGCTGCGTCTCGGCCTGATAGGAGAAGTCCTGCGCTTCGGTCTGCCGTAACCCAGGTCGCAAGTTGACCGAGGGAGGAGTGAAGCGCCCAACGAAATGCGTGTTCGTCTCGACTGCGACCGCGGCCGCGGTAACCGTAACGTCAGCATTCTGTCGGAGCGCAGGCAGAAGATTGATCGATGTCGGGTTGAAGCGCCCAACGAAATGGACGTTTGTCTCGGGGACGTATGAACTGTCCTGCGTCTCGGTCTGCCGCAGGCCCGCGCGCAAATTGATGCGCTGGTCGATATATCGGCCGATGAAGTGGATATTGGTTTCTGGAACAAACGAGGCCAGTGCGATGTCTTGCCGAAGCAACGGCAGGACATTGATCGGCGTGGGTGTGAACCGACCGAGAAAATGCGTGTTGGTCTCAGGGACGAACGATCGATCCTGCGTCTCGGTCTGTCTTAGGCCCGCGCGCAAATTGATCGGCGTCGGGGCGAAGCGCCCAACGAAATGCGTGTTCGTCTCAGGAACAAACGATCGGTCTTGCGGCTGGTTCTGCCGGAGCGCAGGCAGGAGGTTGATCGGCGTGGATGTGAACCGGCCGACAAGATGAGTATTTGTTTCAAAGGCTACTACAGCGGGAGCCAGCGTGACCCCAGCCGCGGCATAAACACCTGCGATTGTATCTCCCGGTTGTACTAAAGATGTAGCTACACCGGCAATATATCTCGTTCCCGTACATTGCCATGAGTTATCAATAGCAATGCTTGTTCCAGTTGCGCCCGTCCCGGTAGCTGTCCAGCCTGTTCCAAGCCATTTGAAATAGCCTGCAACCGCCATTTCTCCAGAGCCCGCGCTGACTGTCAAAGGAGCTTGACCCGAGGCTCCTAGGCTGGCTGCTACGGTGACCGGATTGTTATGCGATCCTCCTCCAGTAAATACTGCGACGATGGCCTCGCGCTCCATCGTGCCGGTCCAAGATACGCTTAAAGTATGATTTCCCGTAGTTGGAGAATGAAGAACGCCTACCCAAATTTCGCCGTCATTAGTGCTTGTATTTATATTTGCAACATTAACTATAGGCTGATTTGTTCCAGTGCTATCCCATGTAGCAACAATATTTGCTACAGAAATGCCAGCCAATGATAGGAATAAGACAAGATCGGTATCACCAGCATTTACAGTCAGTAATGTGCTAGTGAAAGAAGCTTGGCTCGCAGAGGGAACAGTTACTGATGTACGATATGCGACCGCCATAACATCACTGCACCGCGCGCCAGCTCATGGCAGGGGCGCGATTGCCGCGGCCGCGCCGAGCTTCTCGGCCATAGGCGCGAAGACGGAAGCAATCCCCTTCAGGCGATCTTCCCATTCGCTAAGGGTGGCTTCCTTGGCGGCAAGGGCCTCATGTTTGGCTTCGGCCTGCGCCATCCGCTCGTCCACGCTCGCGGCGTTCGCGGCTATGGCCTCTTTGAGGGAGGCGAGTTCACGTTGCCGCCCAGCTAGGTCAGTTTCCGCCGCCGCGCGCGAGGCCTTGAATTCGGCGCGATGGCGTTCGAGCGCGTCTTCATCTGCCTTCACTTGCTTTTCGCGCAAAGCCAGCTTGGTTTGGATTTCCTCGAGGGCGGCGTCGCGCTTTGCGGCCTCTGCCTTGATCTCATCGGCGGCTGTCTGCGCCGCGCGCGCATCTTCATAGAGCTGGGCCACTTTCCTTGCGTGGCCGTGCATCTCCTCGAGGACGGAGGATGTCCTCTCCGGAGTCGATAGCGCCGCAAGGAGCCCGATCGCGTCGTTGATGGCGGGAAGCGGCGGCAGCACGGGAAGGCCTCATGAGTTGGTGATGACGGCCACCTTATACGCCCCGCCTTCAGGGACGGCAAAATACTCCGTCTGATTCGCCGCCATCCGCGCCATGCTCGTTGTCGCCGTCGGGGCTGTCCCAAACTCGATCGAGCAAATGGCGTCGGTGTGCAGGCGAACAAAGCGCGTCTTGGCGTTGAAGGCGAGCGAAGGGGTCGACGAACCGCCTATCGAAACCACTTGCTCGGTAATAACCGGCTGCATCCCCATCGCCGGGACGCTGTTCGGCGCTTGCCCCATCAGAGCAAATTCGGCGACGTAGAGAACGGCCATGGGACTTCAGAAATAGCCGTAGGGGATCGTTATGGTGACGGTCGTCGGAGTGTTCCAACTGGTCACGGCCTGACACCAGATCGGCTGCGAGGCGGTCGTCGAGAAGTTGCGCAGAAGGATGTGCGCATCCGTGACCGAGCCGACGGAAGAGGTCGTGAGACCCACCGTCTGGGCAGTGGACACGATAGTCGTGTCAGCCGAGCTAACCCCGCATTGAATGCCGCCGGTGACTGCGTGAGCGGCGTCGGAATCCTGCACAAGGATGGCCTTGATATAGGCCCCCGGCGGCAGCGTGCCGAGCTGATAGGAGGTTGTGCCAGTCGCCGCAACCGGAGCCGACCAGATAATGACGCCGCCGTCGCCCGCGAAAGTCCCGCCCTGACTCTGGAACCAACCGATATCCGCTTGCTGAACGAGGGCGCAACCCGAGCTATTCAGGACGTATAGGGTTCCGGATGGGACCTGAGAACCCGTTCCTCCAATCGTTCGCGCGCCGGATGGGCCGACCGTGACATCGGGCCAGCACATGACGGCGGAGCCGTTGGCTGCGGCATATGCCGGAACGGCGCCGAGGAGGCCGCTGAAGGCAAGGAGGCCGCTGAGGGCGAGATTCCTGAGAAGTGCTTTCATGGGTGTGTGACCTCGCCAAAGACCGGATCCGACTTTAGGACCTTTTGGAATTCCTCGTTCGCCTCTTCCTCGCGGCGGAGATTCTCGGCGTGGCCGCGGCCGGGCTTCATGCCCTCAGGCAAGCCGAAGTTCGGAAGCTTGGCGTGCCCGCGCGTGCGCGAGGAGATATAATAGCGGGGCTTTTTCTGCGTAACCGGACATCGTTCTCTTGTCGCCGGGTTTTTCCCCGTGACCGTGGCCTCATCATTCGCCAGCGCGTCCTGCGCATCAACCGACCAGCGCTGCAATTCGATCGGGCCGCCGTGGTCGCGCTGAAAGCGCTCATATTCGCGCGTCCGCTGCGCATAGTCTTTGATGCTGATAGCATAAAGCTCGATCTGCTCGCGAAATTCCACCATGGCTAGTTCGAAAGCCGGCTCGCCCTCCTTGCCCTTTGGCCCTTCCGGACGCTTGGGCTGAATAGGCTTTTCGGGGCCGATATCCCATAGATAGACCTGCTGGGCCTCGTTCTCGGCCTCCAGCTCGCGGTTGTCGGTTGTGATCGCATCGCCTTCCAGCGTCGCTCGATAGCGGCTCATGGATTCGCCGCCCCGCTAAGGGACGAAGACGCGCGCGCAATGGGCGAGATCATCAGGACGGTGAATGTGAAGGCCATCAGGGCTCCGGCAGAACGGCGAGGAAGGCCTTGTAAGTGAGCTGGCCCGAGTTGGATACAACGTTGTACAGCTTCAAATACTGATACTTGACGTTGTTCTGTTCTGTGCAGATCGGCAGTTCAAAGCGTGAGCCGCCGATCGCGGACGGCGTCGCAGTGATAAAGCCGTTGGCGTATTCTTGGCTCGCCGCGGCCCCGAACGAGAGCATGCCGAGACACGCCACTTTGCCGGCGCCGAAGCCGGGATCATTCGAACCAACCGCATAGACCTTGAACAGCGCCGTGCCAGTGAAGACGCCGGCGGTGACATCGAGGACGACAACCGCATCAATGCGCGCTTGCTGCGGTGTGATAGTCGAAACGTCGGCGATCGACGGCAGGGTGATGGTAACGTTCTGGTTGCCGCCGGTGTCGACAATGCCGTCCTGACCGGCGTACTGAGCATAGCCTGCCGCGGTATAGGAGACGGAACCATCCGAGAGCGCATTGTTGGCGTCAAAGGAATAGGTCCGATCACCCTGAACCATTGTCCAAGAGAGCGCCCCATTGTCGGTCCCAGCCGGCTCGATCCCCGGAAAATAGCGAATGCGCTTCACTTGGGCTGATCCTTGTGCTTGGGGGTATCGGACATCTCAGGCGCGCCTTTAGGCCACGATCGCGGCGTTTGTCCAGCTATCTAACCGGCCGAGGCAGTATTTATGCTCGTCCACCAGGCCCACATCCCACGAAATGTGGGTGCGGAAGGTCTTGCGATCCTGGAGAAGGCCAACATCCTCGGGGGTGAGGTTGCGCACGTAAATCCCGCGCAACATGCCCTCACCGAGGGTCAACCCATAGAGGGAGGCAGTGACGGCCGAGCCGCCGCCGTTGCCGACCTCGTTGAATTGCAGCACGGGGGCATGATCGTCCTTGGGGTAGCCCCAGAGCAGGCGATGGCCCGCATAGGAGATTTTTGGCATACCTGTCTCATCCCAGGTCTGCATCACGAAGCCGGTGAGGGTTGTCGTGCGGGCGGCCTGGATGAACAGGGGAAGCGAAATGAAAGGGACGAGGATGTAGGTCTCGCCCGACTTCTTTGAGATGTTGTTCAGAAATTGGTCGAAGTTTCCCAAGGAGAGCGCCGCGCCGCCGTTGGCAGTCGAGTTGTGATAGAGGCGTCCGAATTTACGCGTCCTCACCTGCAGCCCGTTGAAGACTCGTGGATTGATGCTTTGGTCGCCTTTGATGAAGGTGTCCACCCAAAGGCGGCAGAAGGCGGTGATGCCCATGCGTTCTTCATAATTGCGGCGCTCAGGGCCATGCCGATCCTGAATCGCCCGGTCGACATCGATGTCGTGGTCAATGATGGCGGTCGCTTCCTGGAAAGGAGTGATGGTCCCGTGGCCGGAAGACGAGGCCTCGTTGATGGCGCGGAAGACCGGCGTCGGCAGCGCGGCCTCGCGATAACCGACATAGACCGATCCTCGGAGGCCCTCAAAGGGCATGACCTCGAGAACGTCGGACTTCTCGGTGAACATCTCAATGATGACGCGCCGGATGTCCTCGTTAGCGAAGCCCTTGGCGTATTCGGTGAGGGTAATCAGGTTGCTGACGGCCACGGCTTAGGTTCCCTTTATCCTCAGTTCGTCCGCGCGGCGGCGCTGTGCGATCTCGCATAGTCGAGCTTTTGGGCGTTGCTCATGGCCCTAAATTCGGCGTCGGTGGCGCGGCCCGGTGCGGTCGGCTCACGGCCGCTGCTCGTAAAGGAAGCGCCACCGGTGACCTTCCCCACCAGCTTTTCCATCACCGAGACATCGCTCGCCGTGAAGATTCTGGCCATCACCGCTTTGCCCTCGGCCTCTCCCAGATAGGAGCCGAAGAAACGAGCAAGCGCGTCGATGCGGGCAGGGCCGGTCACGCCGAGCTTGGCGACCTCCGCATCCCGCGCCGTCTTGAGTTGTGATTCCGAACCGATGCGATCACCCATCACCAGGCCAATTGCCTCGTTGAAGGCGTCCTGGGAGAGACCGTGCTTCAAGGCCCATGCCTTGGCCTGCGGCCAAAGCGGGTTGGTCTCGTCGATCTTCGCCTCGACGCCGGCCGGCGGCTTGAAGTCGGCGGGGAGCGCAACTTTGTAGGCCTCTGCCGTTTGCGGCAGCGCAAGCTTGCGCGAATCCTCCGCCGCAATGCGCGTTTGGAGCTGATTCAGATGGTCGGCGAATTCCTTTGCCCGAACCTGTCCATCCGCCCAGAACGGTTCCGGGACGTATTCAGGGCGAGTCGGGACGGTCCCACCCTGGGATGGGGGTGTCGGCGGTGATACGACGGCCGGCTCCACGGCCGGTGTCGGAGCGGGGCTTGGGACCGGCGAGGGAGAAGGTGAGGATGGCGTCGGTTCGGTCATGCGTCCTAATACCTGCGGCCATCAAGGCCATCAGCTCGGACGCAAGCATACGGCGTCCTTCGTTTCTATGCAATGCACAATTGTCAGTTGCCACAACCACGGAGCAAAGCACCTTCTGCATCCATCGATAGAGGGCCGCTCCATCCCGCGTCCGGGCGATGCGATCAATCGCCTCGGCGATATCGGACTGGGAAATTTCCACGCTCTAGCGCCTTATCCCACCTTCCCTGGTTTTGCTCTTGGCCTTCATTCGCGCCATGCCTTTCTTGTCGCGCGCCATGTCTGACTTCGAACCTTCCTTGACGCCCCGCTTCTCCACGTCATATTTCGAGCGCTCATAAGTTGCTTTCGTGGGTCGCTTCACTGGGTTTCTCTCCTATTCAGGGGATTATGCGGCCGGGCCAGGCGTTCCGGCCTGAGGAGGAACCTCACCGACGTGGCGCGCCATCATGAGCTGGCTCATCTGTTTAATCGCCGCGTTCACCTGCTCGGGGTTGCGGAACTTGAGAAGGGAAACGCGCATCTTCGCCAAGACCGCTTCCATGGTGGCCTTGCCGTCAATGTACATCTTCCACTCCTCCGGGAACATCTGCGCAAGGAATGATGCAGCCTTTATGGCCATGCCGACCTCCTGCTGTTCGGCCGCGGCCTGGGCGGGGTTGCGCGGCATGGTGGAGATCGCGCGCCCGTCCACCGTGACAGGATTGATCGCACCGGAAAGCTCCAGGAGATGCTTGAAGCGCAGGAAGATTTTGGCTGGACCTTCCCTCCAAAACGGCATGCCCGGCGTTCCGATGCGCCGCTGTGCGCGCGCCATTTCATCCAACCATTGCCCCAGCGTCGGCGGAGTGTCGCCGGTCTGCTCAGGGAAGTCGACGAAGAATAGCTTTCTCAGTTTGTGGAGCTTCTCCTGGTATTGGAAATTGGCGACGGTCGGCGGTGGCGGGGTGTAGATCGGCTTCACCGCGCCCTCTGATCCGGGCCGAATAGGGTAGGCCATGCCCTCCTCGACGCCTTGCTCGACGGCGGCAAAAGAATCGTCCGGATAGGTGATAGGCGGCTTGATGGAAAGCGCCGCATTCTCGATTCGCATGCTCTCCAACTCGTCTATTTGACGCAATGTCGGCAGGCCTTTGACGAGCGGGCCGACGCCATGCGGCCAATCCGGAGTCGCCCCAAAGCGCATCGGGATCAATGGACAGGAGCCCTCGCCGTGCAGCTCCTTGTCATGCACCAAGCGGTTCCCGACCAGGACAACCTTTTGCCAACATTCATCCGACTTATCTTCCCAAAGCCGCCAAAAACCCCAAACGACTTGAGTCCGGTCATGTGGCTTATCGAGAGAATGGAATTTCTTTAGCTCCGGGTCCATCTCGTCCCAGATTTCCTCGCCGACCAGCTCCTGGACATAATGGTTGCGGGTGTAGCGAACGGCGGCGCGAAAATCGATCTCCCCATAGGGACCGAGGTCGATCTCAAGCTCACGGAACGGGATGGCTTGGCAAACGATCGGCGCATGAGCATGCGGGCGTTCGATCCAAAGCGCGGTCGTGCCGATGGCGAGGTCTGGTATGAATGCCTTGGCGACTTCGGGGTAGAGATTTGACGCCTTGATGGCGCTGAAGATTTGCTCGTCGTCCGCCTTTACCGTTTCCGAGACCTTTTTCCAAACTTCCTCCTGAATGTCCATTCCCTTGCCGCGTTCGACCCACGGCTCGGCTTCCGGCATGAAGGCGTTGACAATCTCGGTGGTGAAGTCTTCGCAGAGGATGAAGGCCTCGTCGGTATTCAGATCAGGATAATCGAGCATCCTCGCCTGGGCTGGCGATGTCATTGAGGAGATTTGCCGCTGCCGGTGCGGAGAGGCGAAGAAATAGCACTCCTTCACATCAAGCTCGATGTATGACTTCCAGGTGCGGGCGGCCGAGAGCTTGGCGAGCGCCTGCTGCTGCAGATCGTTCCCCACGGTCGATCGCCGCATTTCGGCATCGTTCGTGGTCATCAGGCCGGCGGAGGCCATTTATTTCATCATGGCGAGAGGAGAGGCGCCGGCCTGCGCAGAGCCGCCGAGGGCGAGGCGCGTCCCGTAGCGGGCCATCAGATTCGCCATGTCCCCTTGGGTTTGCGCCTGCAGGGCATTGACGAGATCAGTCTGCGCCTTCTCTTTCTCCAAGGGGAGCATCGGGTCTTCCGGTAGCTTGGGCGCGCTCGTTTGCAATTTCCGCTCCGCCGGTTCGTATGATAAACCGATAGCACTGGTCCGGGGTGAGCGCAAAGCTCCTTAGACCGATGAGTTGCTTCACGAAGGGCACGCAATAGAAGCCGAAACGGGTGGAGACCGGCATTGCCCCGAGCGGCCTCTTCTCGGTTTTGACAATCGTCGCGTTTCTCGTCAAGGGCGCGATTTGGAGAATAAAGCCCTGGTGCGGCAGAAAGACGATGGACAACCCCTTCCAATGGGCGTCGCACCAAACCCAGATGCACGCGCCGGGAACGTAGGCGAAGGCGGAGACATGCTTGAATCGGCCGGGCAGAACCCGATCAAGCCACGGAGTCGAGGAGGTCTCGAAAAAAGCGAGGAACCACGTCGCGGGCTCGAAAGCCCCGGGCAGCCCCCCTGTGACATTCATTTCTTTTTCTTCTTGTTGGCCCTGCTCAGCATTTTCGTGCCCTTGTCGGCTTTATTGAACTCCTTGCCGACCGATTGCGGGACGCCTCCGTAGCCGCCGCGGGTATGAGCCGCGGCGGCCATGAGGCGAGCTTGCTTGGGAGATTTGCTCGGCATGGGCTTAAGGCGCCGGCGCCTTCGTCGTCGCGTCGGCAGCGAGAGCTGACGTATCGAGGCCCGCAAGAGACGTGTTGACGGCTCCAAGAGCGGCGACCGCGCTGGCGACATCGGCCGCATCGCCCGCCGCGGCTCCAAGAGCGGCGACCGCGCTGGCGACATCGGCCGCATCGCCCGCCGCGACGGCGGCTTCCAGATCGGTGAAGGCCTTGTTCATATCGGATGAAAGTGTAGCGAGCGTGGCCTGGAGAACCGCGACCGCAGTGTCTAGGGCAGTAGCCATTCTATTTACCTTTGTTTCCGTGACCGCGCATGTGGTTTCGATGCGACTGACGACGGCGGCCATTGTCGTCAGGAGGGCGCGTGTTGAAGCGTCGAGCGTGAGAGAAATCGAAAACGTGGGCGTCGCCTCCATCAATTCGGTTTCCCGATCTTCGGCATGAAGGGCAGCCAAGGCCGTGGCGGCTCCGGGGTGAACAGACGCGAGGGAACGCCGAGCTTCTCCATTCTCTCACAATGATGGCGTATCTTAGCCTCATCCTCCTCATTTAGAGGCGTGACAATAACCCGGACATTCTCGTAAAGACTGGAAATGTCCTCGACTCGATCGACCTCCGCCTTCAGCTTCACCTGAATCAGGACGGCCCCGTGCTCAGGGTTGGGTGAGGCATCCGCCCAATACCCCTCCCGCAGGATGAAGGACTTCACCGGGCCGATTTTCTGGAAGTTCTTGGCCCACAGTTCCATTTCCTCAAGATAACGCTCGATGAAGAAGTCGGGGATTTTCCGGAATTCCGTTATCATGATTCGAGCGCCTCGTTCCTCACGTCATCACCCTTCGCAGGCTTCTGAACTTCGACATTTTCGCCGGCTGCGCCGACACGGCCGCTGTCAACCCGACCATTCTTCTCCCCTCGCCGAGAAAGAGGCAGAGGTATTGGAGGCAGTCCGCCACATCGCTGTATTTGTCCTTGACCGGCTCGGCCTCGCCGGCCTTCCCATGCTCGCTCCAGCGCAGGCAGTATTTGCCGGCGAGCGCCGCGCGCAGAGTCGAGCATTCGCTCCCCACCAGGATGCGATAAGTCTGCAAGGCATAGGACACCGCTTCGAGGCGCAGCGGAAGCGAGTTGTTCGGAACCGGAGCCGGCGTGACGGTGATCCCGTGTGATTTGGCGATGTCATAGGAGCTTTGTTCGCTCGATTGCCCCTTGTCCCGGCCCTTGGGATCCCCCGTGAAACGAACGCTGGCGCCGCGATAGTTTTGTTCTAAAAAGCGCTTGAACGACGGAAAGAAAATAGAGGAACCGACACCGTACATGCGGAATTCGCGCTGAATTTGAATTCTGTCTCCAATTTCCTGAGCAATAATAGCGCAGGGGCGCCGTCCAAAGTCGAAAGCGACGATGACCTCACGACCTGGTATAAAGGGAAGAGGACCGTTCGCCAAATGCCTTTCAGGGAAAAAATTGGGCCAAACCGGATCACCATCAACAATGAAGGTGACCCGGTTCATAATGCGCGCGTCGATCCACTGCTTTGTCTTGCCCTGGGCGACTTCGATGTAGCCCGCTTTCAGCCACTTCCTGTTTTCCGCAGCCGGATTTTCCACATACCCAGAGACCCGGCCATCGGCCCCCATGATTTCGATCAACCCCGCTGGCTGGCGCTTTAGCCACCAATCTTCCGGCCACGGGATGCGCTTTTCGATCGGCACATCATCAGGCCATACCGACCAGCCGGCCATGCGCGCGATGAAATGCTCCTCATTCGGAGCGTTCATGTCCGCAATGATCCCGTTCCAAGTCGGCCCGCCGTCCATCATCGGCGGATACCGGCCCTGAACAACGCGCGAATGCGCCTCCATGAACATCTCATAGGAGTGATACTCCAGCTCGTTGAACCAAATTAGGGTGAACTCCGTGGAGCGGAGCTTCTTGATGTCCTCCTCGTCATCCAAAGCGAGAAACCAAATATCGAGGTCTACATCACCAACCTGAATAATTTGGTTCATCGGCCGCGACCGGATAAGGCGGCCATAGGTCTCTTCCGGAAACCACGTGAGCCAAGTCTTCACCGTCGAAGTCAGCAACTCAGGATACGTCGTCCGAACAATCCCGACGCGGGTGTGGCGCTTGCCATCCCGTTTACTCAGCGCCTGCTCGCATGCGGTGGCCCAGATTCGAAAACAAGACCCAGTAGAGGTCCCGCTTCCAATCGGGCCACAGATGACCGCCACCTTAGACCGATCACCGACAAACTCCCCTAAGACCTTCCCATCGGGCTCATAGACGAATTGTCCATCTATCCGATCAAGCTCAGGCATCAGGCATCAGGCCGTTCCATCGCCGCGTCAATCTCACGGAGCAGCTCTTGTGCATATTCCTGAAAGCCGGGCGTCACAGCCTCATGCTCGGCCCGATCCGCCACAAATGGCCGAGCCTTCCTCAATGCCAACTCTAGAGCCTTGAGCCTCTCCACATCCGTCTTCATTGCCACGCACTTCCCTCGTCGCCTCCGCGATAAAATCATCAATTCCCATGACCTTCACACTGCTCGCAGATATCAGCCCCCACGCGGTGATGAATTCCTCCGCCCCTCGCTCGTCTGCAAAAGGGCCAACAGTGAGATAAGCGAATCCACTGCCCAAGGCGATTACGTACATTAACTCTGCTCCGTCAGAAAATCGCCCAAGCTCATCGATAAAGCGCCTTCGGAGGAAGCGACACCCGAACCCGAAACGTTCCCCCCTTGCGCCTTCCTACCCCTAAATGACACGCCTCACGCCGCTTCGCCTTCGCAACCATCCGCGCATCCAAAGGATTCTTCACCCCAAAACACGCCTCGCAAAGCAACTGCGCATTCTCTAACGTCGGATCCCCTAACAACCCATCCGCCCGAATATGATCAACCTGAAACCGACGCGCCGGGAACCCACACCCCTCACACCAAACCTGACCATCCCGCGCCGCCCGCTTGATCACCGCAACCCGAACAGAACGAGGAAACTCACGACGCGACACGCGATCATAAACCTACCCGACAAGCGTGATCAGCCTCAAGCCACGCCCATCTCATAAACCAAACAAATAAAAATACGTGCCAGATCAGGTCAAGCCAGAACATCGTACCTACCCCTTCTTCCGCCGACGCTCCCACGTCCGACGACTGATCCCCTCAGCAGCCCACGGACGGCCAACATGCTTCACAGGCCGACCAGCACCCTTCACCCCTAACCCAGACCCAGACCCCTGCTCGTCGCGAAACAAACCACGCCGCGGCAAATCAGGAAATGGATCTTTTGCGTCTTTTGCGTCTTTAACCATTATGCGACAATGACGCAAAACTAATTTTGCGTCAACCTACCAGAAGGACTTTTGCGTCAAATATTTTGCGTCATGTCGCAAAACCAGGAAATTTAAGAAAAACCCGCGAGAGCAAAGCAGGAGAGCCCGCGACCGTCGCAATTTTTCCCCCCGCCTCTTTCAATAGGAAGCGCCAGAATGTCGAGGGTAGCCCGGCTTTGTGTTGTCCCTACGTTGTCCCAGGGTGGCAGTCAGCTATCAATGGCCTAACGATATCAATGAGTTACGGCCACATAGCACCTGACTTCACATCAGGTGGCTGACGAGGCATGACTGTCACTGACATGCTAGCTTGAGTCACTAACATGTTAGCTCGGCGAGCGTCGGCTAGGCATCTCATTTCGTTGGTTTCGGGCTATGGCTTGCGGTTTCGGGCTATGGCCTGCGCGTGGTCGGCTTCTTGTCCATGTCGATCGTTTAGTGTTGCAGGGCAAAGGCACCGTCGGCACGTTCCCCCGTCTCGGCTTATTTTCGCGGACTACTGCACATTGATGGTATAGCAACCAACGTACCAAGGCTCATAGCCCTCTAGTGAGGATGCGGCCTTATCCTTGGCGAGTACGCATTGAGTCATATCAGGGAAGAGTTGCATATTCATCTCCCATTTATGGCCAACGAAATGGGTTAGCACCCATAGAATGATTAGTGTTTTCATGGTGTTCCTCCAAAACGATGCGCAACATTGGCGTCCTCCCCGCCTGCTTAGGCTGGCCGAGGTTCTGGGTCCATTCGAGCGAACGGGAGTTGGAGTTGGCGTCTTATGATATTTGCCAATGCGTGTCGGATGACGCTTGCGCTTACTGCATCGAGGGTTATGCCGCTGGCTTTGAGCAATTCGCGGGCTTTTTCGTAATCTGGCTCGGGAAAGATGGTTGTTGGATAGGCTTCCGACCATTTGACGAGGTTATCAAGGGTTTCCTGCAGCAGTTCGTTTTCGGCGCGGAGCTGTTCAATCTCGGTTAGAGGCATAGCCTTGCCTTTCATGTTCTGCGGGCAGGCGTATTACATAGCCTGGTTTGAAGGCTACGCCGAGTTGGTTATTGACTGCGACATTGACGTTGAGGGGGGCTTTTCCGTCATCGCCGAGGATTGCTTTGGAGGCTTGGAGGGCGATGGTTTCGGTTTCGCTTTCCATGAGCTCGCCGAGGCGGTCGACGGCTCTGGGTTGAAGGGCGGCTCGAGCGGCTGCGGTATGGGCTGCGAGTTCTGCTTTGAACAGGGGATCCTTCATGAGGGCGCGCAGATAGCGCTGTTGCCATTTGAAGCGTTTGGCGACATCGGCGACGCCCATGGGCTTACCATCTTCGTCGCCATGGGCGAGGCAGGCAATGGCTTTATGGGCCCGATCATTTAATACATCGAGCGGACGTGGTAATTTCTTGTTGTAAGTTCTAGGCATTAGAGGATATACCCGTACGCGCATAGGCGCGTGAAGTCAACGCTACTTGACGATCTCTGCGAAAAACCCCGCATCGGCTTCGATTCTGTCCACACTCATGTCGCGGTAAGCTGGGTTAAGCTCGATCAGGGTGGCGCTACGGCCGAGACGATCGGCGACCAGACCGGTTGTGCCAGCGCCGCCGAAAGGATCGAGAACCGTTCCGCTCTTCGGGCATCCCGCCTTGATGCAGCGCTCGGCGAGATCAGGCGGCATGGTGGCGAAGTGGGAGCCGCTGAATGGTTGGCTGGAGATGGTCCAGACGTTGCGGGCGTTGCGTGTTTCTTTCGCGTTCGCACCGCAATCCGTCGTCGATCCTCTTCCGGTTCCCGCATTCCCGTAGGCCGTGGAAATACGAACGCCGGGATGGACAGCAGCCTCCGCAATCGCATCCGCATCATAGAAATAGCGCTCGCTCTTGGTCAGCAAGAACACCATCTCGTAAGCCGATGTTGGCCGGTCGGTGACGGGCTCGGGCATCGGGTTTTTTTTGTGCCAAACGATCGCCGAGCGCAGCCACCAGCCGCGAGACTGCAGCGCGAAGGCGACGCGCCACGGTACGCCACACAGGTCTTTGGGCTTGAGGCCGTAGGGTACAGACTTTTTTCGCGCGCTATGGGCGGTGTTTCCGTTCGCCGCATAACTATCGCCCAAGTTCAGCCAGAATGTCCCCTCCGGCTTCAGCACGCGCCAAAGATCGTCGCCGACATTGACTAGCGTCTCGACATAGGCGTCAAGCGTCGGCTCAAGCCCGATCTGATCCTCGACGCCATAATCGCGCAAGCCCCAGTAAGGCGGGCTTGTGACGATGCAATCGAACGAGTCTGCCGGCAGCGTCGGAAGGATAGCGCGACAATCACCCGAGAGAAACCGAATGCCGCATGCACTCATTTCACATCCTCATGCGGCCGTCTCATGGCGGTCGACTTCATAGACCCAGTCGACCACCCAGTCGAATGCCATCGGCAACACCCCGAATAGCATCAGGATTAGCAGGACATCGAAACCGAGGCCGAATCCAACTGCCGCGCCGACCAACCACATAACAGCATAAAATCCAAGTATTCGCGTGAATTTTCGCCACGGCTCACAAAATGCGTCCATTTCACATCCTTTCGACGGTAGCGTTTCCCGGGGCCTGGAGGCCGCCTGGACGGCCGTTTTGGGCCGAAGCCTAATTCACCCGTCTTTGAGCTTCCTTGCCAGCGTGGCCCCTATCCTAAGCGGCTGGGAGCCATACTCTCGCAACTGGTCTTCCGTCCGCGTCCGCCAAGCTTCCGGCTTCGGCGCTGGGGCCGGCGGCAATCCACGGCTAAGACGATTCAGCTCTGCGGCAATCCATTCCCGCTTCCCGGCGTCGACGGGCCACGGCCGCGGCAGGCGAGCCGCCCTGTCGCTCGTCGGAGCCATAGCGTCGAAATCCTCCGGCCATTCGCTCGGGACTATCGTTTCGCCCCTCGCCGTCATGAACGCCATCGGAACGCCAAGCCCGCCGAGATAGGCTCGCCAGGCGACCCATTGCGCCTCGGTGGCCGGCTCCCCCGTTCTCGCCGAGCCCTTCTCGCCGTCTCGGGCTCGGATGATGAACCCCTCGCCGCCACGGCCGCGAATGAAGGCCATGGCGCGGTCGCGATAGTTCGCCTTGTCGATGCCGATGCCCGGCTCAGAGACGCTACTTGTGGAATGGCTTTTTCCGATCTTCATAATTCCCCTCCAACGAAATGCTGAGTTGACGAAATTGCCGCCTCGCTCGATAGAACCGAGGCGCTAAGATCCGATCACGGATATCCTTCTGAAAAAGATCATCTCGTCTGAAATCGTTCACTCTTCATCTCCGCAAACCCGATACACGTTCTTGAAATCCTTTCTGTCCGTGCGCTGGAACGCCTCGCCGAAGGGCTCATAGGACGCGGCGCGGACGATTTCATAGAACTTTTCTGGTTTTTCGCTGTGCCCGCCCATCGGCGCTTCGAACACAGTCGAAATTGCATCCGACCGGGTTGCAAGTTCACCACGGATGCCAAACAACACATGCTCGCTCTGATTGCGGAAATATGCCCCCAGCCCCCATTTCGGCTTCACCCAAGTCAGCACCGTCTTATGAGCGAAACCCCACGCTTTCATCAGCTCGGCGGCGCAGGTAATGAAACTGTTTGTCGTCCATAAATACAGGTGGCAGTTGTCTTCCGCCCAGGACTCGACTGGCAGGGCAAGCAGTTGCTCTTGGCTCATTGTGGCATAGCCCGGCGCGGCCCGCCCGGCCAATGAAATTTCGTAGGCCCATGGTGGATCGATGACCAAAGCGCGATAGCGTCCGGGCGAGACGACGAGGCTTTTGACGCGCTCCTGGTCCTGCGCCTGCCTGATTTTGCGAAACGCGCCGTTGGCCTTCCCTGTTCGATCCATCTCGTCGACCAGGTGGCTGAATTTCTCGGGTTCCCTCTCGGCCGCTGCGACAACCGCAGCGATCTTCTCGACGGTTCGGCCCGACACGCCGGCGAACGCGCCTAGCTTGTCGCGGGTCTTGCTTGGCTCTGAAGGTGTGGAAACTTTCCACCCCTTTCCGCCCTCGCTCATCCGTTCCCGCGCCGCCGCCTTCTCGGCCGGCTCCATCGCTCGCCGAATGGCGTCGATCTCGCTCGGCAGGAAATCCTTGCGCTCTGCGTTTTCAGCGAATTCCCCATCGATGATGCGGGGGATATCGATGGTAGTCACCGGAATTTCAGACCAGCCAAGCAGCTCACAAGCCTTCAGTCGCCGTTCGCCAGCGATCAAAACGCCCTGCTTGTCGACGACGATCGGGTGGAGCAAACCGACGGCCTTGATGCTCTCCGCAAGCGACGAAAGGTCGCCCAGGTCGAACCGATGGCGCTTCCCGATTGTGATTGATGAGATGTTCATTTCACCCTCTTCCGATCTTCATAATTCCCCTCCATGATCTTCTGAAAATTGCTAGGCTTGATGATCCAGTCAAACCCGCAGTGGAATCCGTTGACCTCGCCGCGAAGGTACGGACTGCCGCGGACGCGAGCGATGAGCTTTTGCGGACACTCAGGGTCCTCGCGCAATCTGGCTAGCGCTTGGCGTTCGCGAGTGCTGCCGGATTTTATCTCGTCGATTGTCGGAAGGCGAAAGGCGCATGCCAGTTCGTTCCACTGCTCGCCGAAGGACTTTAGCGCCTCTCGAAGAGCCTTTTGCTTCTCTGCGCCGTGGGCGTCAACGGGACCGTTTTCGGGCTCGTTGACAATTGATACGTTAGTATCAATCAATCTTCCTTCCTTTCTTTCTTTCTTCTCTTCCTTGATAGATGATCTCATAGCATTGCCAACGCATTGCGTTCGCATTGCCAACGCATCATCCAATTTTCCCTTATATTTCAAAGGCTCATTGGCAGGTGACAGACTTTCTGCGTTCGCATTGCCAACGCATTGCGTTCGCATTGCCAACGCATCATCCAATTTTCTCTTATGTTTCCAACGCTTAGTGGCCGATATTTTGGCTTTGGCAGACTTTTCGGATGCTTTTGCCAGCTCTTTGTCGATCCGTTTGTGCCTCCATTCCGATGCAAAGAGCGGAACCAAAGCGATGCGAACGCATTGCCATCGCATGAGGGGTAATTTGACGATTCTGGCCAGCCTCTCGTCGTCATCCGGAAGGCCCCCCGTGCGCCAATAGTGCATGATGAGCGCCATGTAAGCGCCGCTCTCTTCGCAGTTCAAATGAGCCGTGTCAGAGAGGTAATCCGCGACGTACAAAAGCATGTAGGGATGGCTCATAGGAAAATCCCGCTTGGCCTATTTGCGAAGCCGCCAGAATTCGTCAGTTGCATGAGCCAGACTGTCTTTGTCTCGGCCGCCGATTACGATGGGAAGATTTATGAGGAACGATCTGATGTCGTAGACCATGAAATAGGTCCCGTCATGATTGTCCTTGCGCTCTGCTGCAAGGTTAATCCCACCTAAATTTTCGTTATATCGCAGGGTTGCTCGAAACGCGGCTAAGTCGATAAGCCACCAAAGGCCTACCTTCCAGTCCCGCTCAGCATCCTCATGACCATAGAAAAGCCAATCACCAAATCCTTTTCGTATCTTGCTTAATTCTGTTTCTGCGCCGGTGTCGCGTTCTAATCTGATCGTGAAGTCATACATATATCTTTCGGCAAATCCGCGCTTCCTCATGCGAGCGGCAATGCGCATGTCTTTGACGTTAAAAACGATCAAATCTGTAGCTTCTTTGGCGTCGAGTTCGAAGGGCGCTGCCTCAAGCAGAAATGGCCCAACAATGCGCTTGATTTCCGGGATGAATCTGTCTGACCATTCCCTATCACGGCTGTATTTCGACATTATTCGGCAGCCTCGAATTTTGTCGTCTCGTTGCCGTATTGATCGAACCCATCTCGTGGTTCGCGTGAAAAGATATCGATGCGTGGCCCACGAGTGACAAGGCGAATCATATCGTAGAATTCATCGGGTTTGCGCGAATGTTCTCGACGTGCGCCATTGAGGCAGCAGAAGAAACCCTGGGTGGTGACGAATTTTGGCGTTCCCTTTCGAGCGTAAACGACGAATTCGCAATTGTACTGCGGTAATCCGGTTGGCTGATAGCCGCCGGCTTTATGCCAGACCATCGCTAGAACGTAGTGAAAGCCATAGTGGTCGACCAAGTTCAAAGCGGTGGGCAGATGCTTTTGCGTCGTCCACATGAACAGATGGCAATTGTCGGCTGCCATCTTGTTCAGCGTAGAGCTAAAATTGCTGAGTTCTTCCAAGCTCATAGTTGGATAATCGAACCCGACTTGATTAGGTCGCACGTCGCGCTCGATTTTCACCATCGGCCATGGTGGGTCGACAACGATGGTTTCGTAGATTGCCGTGGGCGCGATAACTTCGACTTTGGCGAGGGCGTCGTTTGCGGCGAGGGCGGCTTCGCGGCGTTCGTCGCGATCGGTGGGTGGGAAGCCCTCGGGATAGGCTTTGCGCGCAGCCTTGGCGAGGTTCTTGTCAATGCCAGCGTCGGCGAGGGTGGG
>Ga0209040_10001494_pt1 | contig 18520 bp, 24 predicted proteins | sample BogFormECP12_OM3_FD_188240 | JGI IMG/M metagenome (GOLD analysis project Ga0209040, IMG submission 188240) | Bog forest soil microbial communities from Calvert Island, British Columbia, Canada - ECP12_OM3 (SPAdes) (version 2) | ecosystem: Environmental > Aquatic > Freshwater > Wetlands > Bog ...
GAAAACGCCACGGTAGCTGAGGTGACGTCTCTGCCTTCAATCGCGTAGCGTGATCAGAAAACCAGGGGTCCCAGTTCGAATTAGTAGACTAGGCTCACTGAGGATCAGTCGTCACGTCGTCTTGTGGCGCGCTCATCCGTTCCCCCTCGGGCCAGCCATCACTGCCTTGATGTCCTGTTTCAGCTTCGGGAAATCCACCGGCTTGGCGAGGAACTGATCCGCACCGCGCGCCAGCGCCGTGACCACTCTACCTGCGTCACCATAGGCCGAGATCATGAACACCGGCAGGTCTGGTCGCCGTTCTTTCACCGCCGGCAGAAGATCGAGGCCGTTCATGCCCGGCATGTTGATGTCCGACACCAGTAGGCCGATCTCTCCACCGACCCGCCCAGCGAGCTTTTTTGAGTGCGGCCTCGCCGGACAAGGCGAAGTCGATCGTGTAATGCCCCTCGCGCACTTCACGCCTGAACTGTTGCCGAAACAGCACCTCGACATCCGGTTCGTCATCGACGACCAGCACCCGGACCGTCATAACGTGCCTCCTTCACCCGCCCCATCTGGGGTGGATCGTCCAAGCCTAACCGATGTCGGAACGGGGTCAAACGTCTCCGTCTGGTTTGCGGGAGCATCGCCGTCTGTCTCACAGAAGTCCTTCTCAGTTGGTCAAGATGGCGAGGGTACCTGTGGAGGCATACTGTCGCCATTCGGTGGTCGTGGTGTGCATGGTCTATCCTGCCCAATCCCATCGGACTTGCTGAGCCATCGGGAGCAGGCAAAGGCGCTGATCCCTGTGGTATCCGGCGCCCATTCCGCCCATTCATCGAGGACCTGGACAATCGACTGCCTGATCTGGTCGGGGGTATGACTGATGTCAGAAAAATCTCTTGGATAAAGGGACTTTTTTCTGACACGCCTCTGACTGAGCCGATTCTGCTCTCTCTTAGCTTCATCCCGCCAACTCGCAACCTGTCATCCTGCCGCTGCAACGGCCAACGGCGGGGCGCAGAAGCGGGTCACGATCTACCCGAACAGCAATCCTCGCAACGAATGCTCTGCGAACCGAGCGTTCGTTCTGCCGTCAATGCCAGCCAGATTGGGAACTCAGTTCCCATGTCCGCTTCCGCAACATTTTGCCGGACAGGAACACGGCTCAGCATGGACTCAGCCTCGTGACCGACCATCGCGGTTGTCTCACTGTCTCAAATAAACCGCTGTCCATTGGGGCAACCCCTATTGAGCCACCTGGAAACCTGTCCCACACGCATAGTTCGACGGATTTTGGGATCGGTGGTATCATTACGTCATAGCCCATGTGGGACACTTTTTCGATGATCGTCGGATACGCACGTACGTCGAGCGCCGCCCAGGTAGCAGGTCTGGAAGCCCAGGTCCGCGACCTTGAGACCGCCGGATGCCAGAAGATATTTGCCGAGCAGGTGTCCTCGGTCGCTGAGCGGCAGCAGCTTGAGGCCGCGCTCGACTTCGTGCGCGACGGTGACCAGTTCGTGGTGACCAAGCTAGATCGTCTGGCGAGGTCGGTGGGCGATCTGCTGGCGATCGTGGCCGACCTGGAGGCCAAGAAGGTCAGCCTCCGCGTGCTGTCGGTCTCCGGCAACCAACCGTTGGACACTGGCACGAGCACCGGCAGGCTGATGTTGGCGGTCATCGGCGCCGTAGGGCAGGCAGAGCGGGAGGCCATGCTGGAGCGTCAACGGGAGGGGATCGCAAAGGCCAAGCGTGACGGGCGCTACAAGGGCCGTGTGCCGACCGCTCGGCGACAGACGGCGGAGATCATCAGGCTCAAGGATGCCGGCGTCAGGCCCTCGGAAATCGCCAGCAGGCTGGGGATCGGCAGGGCGAGTGTGTATCGGGTGCTTGGCGAACAGGAGAAGGTGGCGGCGTGAGGACGTAAGAGCCGCTCGAACCCAGCACAAATCTTCCGCGACCATCGTTGAGATAAAGGTAGCATGATGACTGAACTCATGAAACTGACCGAAATTCCGAGTCCCATCAATGAAGAAGCGATGAACCCGGAGTTGGTCGAGGCGATCCGGCGGGCGAAGCAGTCCGGCCCAGTGATGATCACGAACGAATTCAAGGCATGGCTGGATAGATATACTGGTCTCTCACCCATGTCGTCTCTCACCCATTGCCGCGCGGGTAGGGCGTCGAGATATCGGGTGCCTGCCGAGCATATGGGCGCTGATCGGCAGGAGGCGTGATCGTCACATTCTTCATAATGCCGGCCCTGGCTCCCTCATCGCCTGCGGAACGATGTGACAAGCCTTGTCAGTTCCGTTTGGTGCCGTATCGGTCTCTGCCGTTGATCACGTGATCGGCTGGCCGACGAAATGCCCTCCGCCATGGGCGTCAGGCCCGCTGAAATTGCCCGCAAGCTGGGGATCGGGCGGGCTTCGGTGTATCGGGTGCTGTGTGAGAGTGAAAGGCTGGCGGCGTGACCCAGCACTCGGTTCTGGAGGATATATGGAAGCAACCTACCCGCGCCTGTATGCGGACCGCGTGGGGTGGCGCGTTTCGAGGACCACTCGGCCAGTCTGCTCCCCGGTTTTGCAGTTCCTCCGGCTGAGCCCCTGCACGTAGCGGAGTTTCTGCCAGCAACGGGAAGCTACTGGATCGGTGCGCCAACCATCTGGGGTGGCGGAGAGCCGCACCCGACGCCTCGGCGGCAGATTTTCGTGACAATCAAGGGAGAGTACGAGGTGACCGCTGGCGATGGCGCTACGAGGAGTTTTCCTGTGGGAACGGTCCTCCTGATGGAGGACGTGGGTGGCATTGGACACAGCACAAGGATCACCAGCATGGAAGATGTCATGATCTTCGCGGTCGCGCTGCGATCAGATGAAGCTTGCTGACCTCCCGTACCCCCACAAGCAGGAAACCTTCGATGACTCTCGCTCCAATTCGCGGCGCTCCGCCCGGCGCACCCATTCCTGACTTCCCTATCGAAGAACCAAGGGTGAAGCCAGCGGAACCGTCCGCAATGCCAGCCTCCGATGGTCACTTACCAATATCCCCAATTCGACGGAGGTACACGCCCATCGAAATTGGCGGTAACGGCATCGCCCTCACGTTTACGGTCATCCCTGAACTGCCTGCCATCGCGCGGGCAAGTATGACAGTCCACATAGTCGCCGACGCGGTGGGACGATCCTGCTCGCAGACGCTCGGCTTCCTTCAGATGTCAGCCGCGAACGCGCGGGCGTTCCTTAGCGACCTACGGAATGGATGTTTTCCGATTGTGGCCTCGGGCGACGAGGATGGCACGGTGCAGGTCGAATTCAAGATCACGGAAGCCGGGCTCGTCTTGCTTGTCAGCAAGCCCGGTCTGCCACATGCCTTGCGCCACTGGGTCATCGACCGGCGATTCGACCTGAAAACGACTGCTGACGAACTTCTGGCTGATCTGGGCGCTTAGATTTGCCGACCAACCTTTTCCCAGTACGGTGCGCGGAGCTTTCTCTTGAAGATTTTGCCAGAGTCCTCGCGTGGCAATGAGGCCACGAACTCGATCACCTTCGGCATCTTATAGCGTGCAAGGTGCTGGCGCACGAACGCGCGAACATCATCGGCCGTCAACTCAGCGCCTTCCTGTGGCTGGACGTAAGCGCAAAGTGCCTCTCCGAACTCCTCGTCAGGTATACCAAACACGGCACAATCCTGGACACCCGACATCGTAACCAAGACGCCTTCGATCTCGGCGGGATAGATGTTGACGCCGCCGGAAATCACCATGTCTCGCGCACGGTCGCAGAGAAACAGATAACCATCTTCGTCGAGATACCCAACGTCACCGCAGGAAATCAGCCCATCACGCTCGACCTCGCGACGCTTCTCATCCAATCCGTGGTACGTGAAGTCGGGAAACTGATTAACGCGCAAGAAAATCTCGCCGACCTCACCGGGCGCGAGTTGGTGGCCTTCGGGATCGTACACCCGTACGATCGCGCCTTCTATTGCGCGCCCAACAGTGCCGGGCTTCCGCAGTGCCTCCTCGGAGGTGTGGGTGACGACAACGCCGGTCTCTGTACCGCCATAGTACTCGCGGATGACAGGCCCCCACCACTCGATCATCTGGTGCTTGATTTCAACAGGACACGGAGCAGCGCCATGAGCGACACAGCACAAGGAGGTCAGATCATATCTCCTGCGCACCTCACCCGGTAGCTTTAGCAGCCGGACAAACATGGTTGGCACCACGTGCAAGTGCGTGATCCCTCTGCTCGATCAACTGGAGCAGTTGTTCCTCGTCAAACCGAGGTTGCAGGACCACGAGTTCAGCATGAGTCGCCGCAACCAGTGCATAGTAGTTTGGTGCCGAATGATAGACGGGGCCGGTGATGACGGTCCTAATGCTTCTATCCGGGCCGAGGTCGAACGCAGCCGCCACCATGCGCGCCATGGCCTCTTGCATCTCGGCCGTAGCTGGTTGCCGGCGTACTCCCTTCGGTTGGCCGGTTGTACCCGAGGTGTAAATCATATTGGTCCGGCTGGCTTTCGGCGGAGCCGCCCAGGCGACTTGGCTTTCAACCCAGTCGTTCCAGTCTCGCCAACCCGGAGGCATTGAGGACGGAACCGCGCATCGCGCCCGATCAATGCCGTAAGCATCAGCGATTTCTGGTGGGGTTGGGACAACCATAACTGCGACGCCATCCGGTATCGCGGGCATGACCTGAGGAAGAAGATCGGCATGGACAACTAGGGCGCGAGCCGCACAGTCGCGCAAAATGTAGCTGGCTTCCTCGGCGGTGAAGTGCCAGTTCACCGGAACGGCATAAGCGCCCAGGTGGCCCGTAGCAAACGCTGCCTCGAAGAAGGCGAAGTCATTTCGTAGCATCAGCGCGACAGCATCGTTTTCAGCGATACCAAGAGCATCTAAGCCGCTCGCCACTTGCGCCGCGCGATCGATCAAGTCCGCACGGCTCAATCGGCGTGTTCCGCTGACAATCGTGCCCTGCATGGGTGCCTCGGGAGTTGACGCTGCCTCAGATGCCCGGTTGAACGGTCGGCGTTTGAGGCAACCTTGCATGCAAGGTTAGCTACTAGCAAGGCTACCCGTGCTCGGGTCTGCCCGGTTCGGTCAGCACGCGGCTTCCTGGCGATCGTGGCTCGACTAAAGGCCAAGAAGGTCGGCTCGGGTTTTGTTGGTTTCCGGCAACCAACCTCGGCACAAGTGTGCCGACCGCACGCTGTCAGGCGGGTGAGATCATCCGGCTCAAGGAGGCCGGTGTCAGGCCCTCGGAAATCGCCGTCAGGCTGGGGATTGGTCGGGTGATGGCGCGAGGTCGATGTTGAACGCTGCTCGTCTCGTATCAACGGCGGTATGGTGTGCAGCACGTGCTGCACGCTGTTCCGATAGCCCAACGGGATTTTTGCTAGCAGCATCGAACATCGGGGCACTGTCGATCTCTGCTTTGATGGGTTCATGGCAGCGCGATTGGCCGGTTATGTCGATGACGCAGGCATGGCAGTACCACAGGAGAACGATTTCCTCTTCGCCGTTCGGTAAGCGGACTCGATGGAGCGCCAGCGAGAGTGTATCGCAGGCGCCCGAAAATCAGGCCCCATGCAGAAAGGATGGCGCACCCGGCATTGCCGGAGAGGCCGGTCATTGTCAGACGAAACCCTTGCTTAAAGGGACTTTTTTCTGACAGGCTCCCTCAACAGGAATCCACCTATGATCCCTGCCACACGGTCTCCAGGCTCTGCAACGCTACTGCTTTGGACGTTCAGCCACTGCCACCATGATGTGTGCGTAGGGCGTGCCTTTCCACATGACGTAGGGACCGCCGTTATGCGGATCGGTTGATAGGCTCACCAGAGATTTGGCGCCGGCCCCTGACCTTCGTTCGGCTCCCACCAGTCCTGGAACCGTGCTATGGTCTGCTGGCGCACACGTTCCGATGCGCTCCACGACAAAGGGAGGACGCACGTGCCGCACTTCATGTTGAAAGGCAAATTCTCGCAGGAATCGGTCAAGGCTCTGACCGCCAATCCACAGGATCGTCGCAAAGCTGCTACGGCAGCCCTGGAGGCTGTCGGCGCTAAGCTGAAGGACTACTACTTTGCCTTCGGCGATGCCGATGTGCTTGTGACCTATGAAGCACCGGATGCTGCTACCGCTGCCTCCGTCGCCATGACAGTTGGTGCCGCTGGCACCCTGACTTCGGTTGAGACGGTCGCACTGCTGACGATGGAGGAGGCGATGGATGCAATGATGAAGTCCGGCAAGGCGCTGAAAGCGTACAAGCCACCGTCCGCCAGACGAGCATCCAGATAGGCTCGACGGGCGCGGCGCCAGCAACACCGACCCGTGGGCGACCGCGAAGACCGCCGACAATCATTGGGTCGAGACGGGATCACACGTGATGATCGTCGGCGCCGCCGCCAAGGGAATGACAGGCTATCAGAGGGTCGCCGATCCCGATGTCACCAAGCCGTACGTGATGTGGCCGGGCTCGCCCTACGAACACCTGATGATTCCGGTGAAATGAGGAGGTCAACATGCTCTACATGGTGCAATCCCGTCCGTCGATGGGACGGGGCAACACGATCGACGCGGGCGAAGGTCCTGGCACGGTGTTCGCCAAGATCGCCGAGCGGTTCAAACCCGAGTCCATCTATGGCAGCCCGGCCCAACGCTTCATCGTCATGATGGTGAATCTGGACACACCGCTCCAGATGGCCGAGTTGATGTATGCGCTGACGTGGTTCACTGGTGGTGAGCCGACGTTCACCCCGGTGATGCCGCCGGAAGTCTACGCGGAGGCGATCCAGGCCGCGAAGCGCATCGTGTCTCCGCCAACCTAGCCGGGCTCGCCTTAGTCGAACTCGGTCGGCAACTCCGGTTCGCGGCGGGTGATAGCTAGGCGGGCAATTCATGCGTCGCGAAGGAAGCCACCTCGCTCATCTCCGGGCCAGTTCGAAGCTGCTGGAGGTCCACAAATAGTTGTTGCACCGACCAGACAATCGTTGCTAAGCGCTCACGTTATGGCCAAAACTTACCGAGCCTTGCTATGGTCTCAGATGGCTGACGAAGCTCGCGCCGTGGCGGATCGTCTGCATGACGATGGGCTACAGCTATGCGTACTTGCAGTTGCTGAACGCTATGTCGCGCTTGCCAAGCGCGCAGAGACGCTGGCACGCCGGGGAGAAGAGGAACCTGAGTGAATCCCCGCAGCAAACTACACCTCGGGTTTGCTACGATCGGCCTTCATCCCGGCCTCCACCAAAACGGGCCGAATGGAGTTCAGCGCGGCGCGCAGAGTAGGAAAAATGTCAATCTGATACGTCGGGCCACGCGAGAAAACGACCCAATCCCGGCGTCCCGTTGGAGCATGGACGAGGTGCGACGGCCCCTCATCGGGTCTCGTTACAATGACGATCCTCCGATAGTAGGCTGGGTCATCGCCACGGCGATTGCTCACGTATGCCGAGGCAATGTCACCGGCAGACGAGAGCCATTCGGCCAGGAGAGCGTGCTCATCTGGCGTTAGCAGGCGTGCTGGAAAGTAGCGGATTGAGTCTCCCATTGGACAACGGCAGCCCTGTTCTCGAAGTCGCCTGAGACTCCCGATCTTCCGGCCATGAAGCTACCACTAGCGAATGCATCAGATTTATCGATTTGGGTCAACGCATCACGCTGGGTGCGGGCATCCCACAAGCCGCGCCTTCATCAGCGGAGCTTTTCGCGTTTCAATCCATCTCCGCACAAACGGCCAGCACCGCTTGCCGTCACTGCTGCCCCGGAATGGTCCGAAGCGGGCGACCGCAGAGCGGCTTCAATCGCGGATGCCGAGTAGCTCGCGCTTCAACTGAGGCGGCGAAGTGCGGGTTGCTGATGTCGTCCACGAGCCACCCGTTGATCCTCACGACTAACCCCTTTGCGTTGAACAGCAACCTGCTCTCGTCGGAGCCGGTACAGACTATCGCTATTGCGCTGTAGCCATTGCCCTTGCGACCACCAGGGCCTGCTGAAGCTGGAAGTCGGTATCATCGGGCTTGGCTGGATCGAACTCCGGGAAACCCTCCGGCGGTTTGCTCGGTATGTTCTTCGCAATCGGCGGCAGGTCGGCGCGAGGCTCCGCCCCCGTGTCGGGTGTGCCTCCCTGATTCTTCAGCACATGCCTCAGGTCGGCCTCCCGTTCGATGCCGAAACTCGGCATGTCTTCGCGAGTCTCCGCCACCAGCACGTCGGGTACGATACCAAGTCCCTGGATGGAGCGGCCCGACGGGGTGTAGTAGCGCGAAGTCGTGAGTTCGATGGCACCGTTGCCCGGCACTGGTATCTCGTTCTGCACCGAACCCTTCCCGAAACTGCGCGCGCCGACCAACACTGCACGGTGGTGATCCTGCAATGCGCCAGCGACGATCTCACTCGCGGAGGCGGAGCCGCTATTGATCAGCACTACCAGAGGCACGCCAACTAGAATGTCGGTACCCTTGGCGCCCAGCCACTCGGCGTCCCCGGCATGGCGCGCTCGGGTGGAGACGATCTCGCCTTGAGCGACGAAATCGCCGGCAATGGTCACTGCCTGATCGAGCAGGCCGCCCGGATTGTCACGCAGGTCGAGAATAAGTGCCTTCAGTTTGCCGCCGGCCCGCCGTCTCAGCGACTTGACCGCCTGTTTCACTCCGGCATCCGCCCGATCGTTGAACTCCGAAAGCCGCACATAGCCGATGTTGTCAGACTCCATCCGCTGCTTCACCACTTGGATGTGGATGACCTCTCGCCGCAGTGATATTTCCAGCGGCTTATCGACGCCTTCTCGCTTAATCGTCAGCGTGACCTTCGTGTTGGGTGGCCCGCGCATCTTGTCCACCGCATCCTTCAGAGACAGCCACTGCACCGACTTGCCGTTCAGCGCGGTGATAATATCACCCACCTTGATCCCAGCCTTGGACGCGGGCGTGTCATCCATCGTATTGACGACTTTGATCAAGCCGTTGCCCTGCGTGACCTCGATGCCAATTCCGGCAAATTTGCCCTCGGTCTCCACCTGCATCTCGTGGAACTTGTCAGCGTCTAGGTATCTGGAATGCGGATCGAGACCCCGCAGCATACCGTTGATCGCATTCTCGATGAGGTCTCTGTCGGAGACCGGATCGACGTAATCGAGGCGCACCCGCTCGAACACATCGCCAAACAGTGCGAGCAGTCGATAGGTATTGGCCCGGTCACTGTCCTGGGCGAACGCTGCGTTGACGCCGAGATCGAAATGCCTTGTTATCAGACCGGACACAGGGCCGATCGCTACACCGGCCAGGAATGCTGTGCCGAGCAGCAGAGTAGTGCGGAGACGCGTCAGGCGATAGTCTTCGTGCATGGTCCTCAGAGCGCACCGATCCTATACGGTTGCAAATACCATCTTTTCGCGCATCAGAGGCGCCCGCGTCCAGTGCGACTGCGAGAGTTCCACTGCTGGTTCGCGACCACGGCGCGACTGGGTGGCGCCTTGAAACTGCTAATGATCGCCCTGGTCAGGGGTTGGCCGCCAGCAAAGCCACTGATTGCCTGCGCTATGCCCCCCTTGCCGTCATTGTCGGGACCCTGATCCTGACAGGTCTTATGTAACCGGCTAGGAGTGAGCAGGCGTCAGTTGCAGAACGACGCTTCACGAGCCATATCACGCCCGAGGAATTATCCGCCGTGAACCGATATTTCAGCGACGCCATGCCCGACCGGATCGCTCGACTGGAGCGTGATCCACGCGGTTATCCGATCCCGTGGTTTGTCCATCGACCTGCGGATGGGACGATCGACTTCCGGGTGATGGACCCTGAACGGTTCGTGCTGGCGGTCAAGGAGCGTCGCTGCTGGGTCTGTGGCGACCGTCTGGGTAAATTCATCGCTTTCGTTGGTGGCCCACTATCGGCAGCGCAGCGGCTTTATGCCGATCCACCCTCGCATGTCGAATGCGCCGAGTTCGCAGCCAAGGTCTGTCCGTTCCTGACGATCCCAACCGCTCGGCGACGCGAGGCGAACAAGCCGGCCCACGTCGAGATGTCCGGTCAGCAGGTCATCGAGAACCCTGAGGTCACCGGCATCCTGATCGCGACTGGCTACTCGGGGCTGCCTCAGGGTGTCTTGCTGGCGAAGGAACCGCGCGAGATCAGATGGTTCCACCAGGGGCGGCCAGCCAAGCGGTCAGAGGTACAGCACGCCATCCAGATCGCCTGCGAGAGGGATGAGGTAAAGCATCATCCAAACGGTCAGGAGATCGTCCGCAAGCTCAACATGCTGCCGTTACCGGCGAGTGAATGAGCCGACTCTGCTCCGATGGTACGACCCCAACCATGGGAAATGTCATTGAATGCTCGGGGCGGCCCTTCGTCGCCCTCCGTAAGGCCGCAAGCCGGCCATCAGACGGAGCCGACTTCGTTTTCCATGCCGTCACACCGTATTGTCGCATCGCCCTGTGCTCGGCAGAACCCGGCCCGTCGTCCAGATGGGCTGAACCACCAGCCGAGCAGGTGACTTGCACTGAATGCCTGCGGCGTCTGACCAGATTGCGCGGGATGACACCAGCCTAGCGGAACCGCCAGCACGGCTCCCACCATTACACGAACTCCGGTTGAGCGATGGTGGCCAGTCGTTCACGGCGATAAGCGCCGCCGGAGTGGGTTGGTGTCCTGAGCGTGTGCGGAACGGTTAGACGATCCTTGCCTTTCCCCTTCGCGTCCGCACCAACCACCGGGCGTGGGGGAGCCGTGGTTCCGTGGATGGCATCAGAGCGACAGTCACGATCTGTGCTGGGTACCGGCAATATGGCGACTGGGCCACCGCCAGCCATCATGATAACTGTCCCATGCATCTCGATGGGGGGCGGAGTGAATATCATAACAGCGTATCGTCGATTTGAACATTCTCTCAGCGGATGGCCCGACGCCCTATTGAGCACCGCTTTGGTTCTATCAGGTATCTTCATCATTCTAGTCGGACTATTCGCACCGAGAACCTTCAAGCTGGTGGTCGCTGCATGGATATGGTTCCCATGATAGGAAACGCACGAATGGCGCGTGTGGAAGACAGTGAACCTGCCGGACGGCAAGAAGCTACTGACCGACGAATGTGGTGTATCATCCCGCGCCTGTCGCCGAGCGACTCGTCCGAGTTGCACGATTTTTTGGCGCAGAGACGCCCGAACCCTGAGCGCCGTCGGGTACATCAAAGGCGGAACCGCTCATAGACCCGGAAGCCGAGACGGTTCAGTGCGGCTGGTGGTAGCGAACCTGCCGGCGTCCCCATCGCTGCCCGCCATTCGAGCAGTCGGTCGCCAAATGCACCCGCTATGTAGTCCTGCACGCTCTTGGCTGATCCCGATTTGCCAGCGTCATCTTTCCCCGCCACGAGCCTGGAGATCGGCAGGGCGAGCGTCTATCGGGTGCTGGCCGGACAGACGGACGGTGATCGGATGGCGGCTTGAGTCCGCTTGACGGCGCATGAACCACGACGAGGCTCTCGGTGCCGAAGGCGACAGAATCCCCTTTCGTTTAGATCGTGGCAGATTCTCCGCCTTTGCTCCCGAAAAACAATCGACGCAGGACCGCATGGTGCAGCGCGCGGTCTGGACACCTCCGCAACTTGCCCCGAATATGGAACCATCGCGACGGGGGTAGTGATGGCGTTCGAATACCCGACTTCAGTGGGCGTGATACGGCTGATGACGGTTGGGCGTGGTTGGGCTGTATGTTTCGTTGGCAAGGTGCGCGGACGCTGGCGATCACCGGATGCGGCGGCGGGTGCAGTTGCGAGCCATCACACCGGTCTGCCAGAATGGGATGAGCAATCCGAGGTGGAGGCGTCGGAGGACATCATCGATTGGCGTCCGCTGGGTGAGTCGATTTAGCCCGGCGACCGACCGACGCCTTCGCATCGGCCTGTCAAGGGCAGTGGTCTCACGGCGGGTCGAAACGCTGCCGGGCTACACCAGCACCTGCACGAGATAGAGGCACTGTTCGACCCGGCTCGGTCGGCCCGAACCCCCGATTTTCTCGGCTTCCAGTGGTGTTTCCGTCTGGTGCCGTCTCGATCCAAAGGTTCAATGAGTGGATCACGTCAGGCAACCCCGCGATAGCGTAACCTGAACTACATCTGCCATGCGTGCCGAGACACAGACAGTCTGCGGGTTAGCGTAGTTCGTCACGCGATCCGACGATAGACTTGTACCGCGCAGAAACGCGAGTACGCAGTGGGATATAAGCCGACACGATGATGATGGCGGTGATGGCATAGCTGACGATGACGACCTGCACGGCAGGCGGAGCATGATTGGTCGTGGCGATCAACAACGCCAAGCCAACGTTGCGCAACGCGCCGGCAATCGCGACGGAATGGCGGACCTCAAGTGAAGGACCACCCAGCAGATGCCCGACCAAAAGGGCAGCGCCGGTGGTAAATACCGCGACGGCCACCGGCAAGGGACGTGCCGAGAGGATAACGTAGTGTAGGTCGACGAGTTGACTGATGATCGCCACTATCAGTAGCAGAGCGCCAGCGCGTCCAAGTGTCGTGCCGATCCACACTCCCCAAATCGGCGCGGACCTCTTCACAACGGCTCCCAGAGCAAGCGGTAGCAACTGTGCGAGAAATACCTGCTTCGCCACCGCCATCACGTCCGCTATCCCATGTGTGCCCAGTATCGAGTTCCCAGCCATCACCCACAACGGTGTGACGGGTACTGCGAGGAGGGCCACAGCAATTTGCAGTGTCGGCGCGAAGCCCGCATCGGCACCAGAACCGAGCGCCCGACGCAAGGCGAGCGGTGCACCAGGGGCAATCACCATCAACGTGATGCCAACCTTCTCGGGCAAAGACAGCCCGAATGCAAAGCTGGCCGTGATGCCTATCATCGGTACGATTACCAAAACGCAGACAAGACCCCGGATCAGCAGGGATGGTGATCGAATGTGCTCAAAGGATACGCTTGGCGTGATTGTGGTCCCGATAGCGGTCATTACCGAGAAAACCGTCACGAATGACAGGACATTGACCAGCCATTGCGGAATGATCTCGACCACGGCGTTGATGACTCCGAATGCCTAGATCATCTTCGGGTTCACATCAATCCCCGGCGCTTGAACCAGAGTACTGTCCCAAGCACGCTCATTGCTGGCAACAGAAGGCCCAGAATGATGAACGCGACCGGGCTACCCAAAGAGTCGATCATCCAGTTGAAATTCATACCGAAGAACCCGGTCAAGAAGGTGATTGGCAGGAAAATCAGCGATACAATGGTCAGGCGATTGATCTGCTCTCCCTGCCGTTGCGCGATTGCCGCCGCGTAGTCCTGCACGATTTCCGATCCCCACCGAGTGCGCACTTGCAGACGTTGTTCAACGTCTTCCACCTGATCAGCATAGTCATTCAATTCAGCGGCAGCCCTTTGATCAATGTTTGGGAGCGCCTCCACACCAACAATGGCCGTTCGGACAGCACTACTATAGCGGTCGATGTCTGACCACGCAGATTGCAGCCTCTGCAAACGGCCAGTAAGCGTAGCGAAGTCGATGGACCCTGGCTTTTCCTTTAGCTGCTCGCGCAGTGCCTGGAGCCTATCATCCAACTCGCTGATCGCATAGTGCAACGTCCCTAACAGCAGTTGGAGCAGAATTGCCGCCGCTAGATAGGAACTCTTCTCCAGGCTTTTGGCACGGTCGGCAAGGTGCTCGCGTATTTCGCCGAGCATCTCCGCGTCGCCGCTCCAGGCCGTCACAACGCATGTAGGCGTGCAGAGAAGGTGTACCTCGGACAGATGGCCGAGGGGGGCAGCAATCCATGTCACTGTGCGTAGCCGCTGTGGGCCGACTGACATACGCCCCGATTGCCCGAAACGCTGTATCCAATCGAGGTCCGACGAGTCCAATCCAAGCTCGCCGAGCAGCGCTTCGCGTGCCGCCTCACCGTTGCCGACAAGATCAATCCAGAAAAACTTGCCGGCACTGACGAGTGCGCGAATCTCAGCCCCAGTGGCTATCTGTCGAGCACCATCCGCAGTGACAACTGTGCTGACCAGATGTGCTGCGGTGACCGAACTATCGTTCATAGTCCTCTACCGTGGGGGGACTCCTGATAACACTAGGATTCCTGGTAGGCCGTAATCTTGCCCTTTCGCACGGCAGCCTTTAGCGCGGCATGATCGCGCTCTGCCTGATCCGCGTAGGTCAACGAAAAATCGCCCATCGCCTCGTCGAATTGGCCGCTGCCGCCGAGATAGCCGGCGATCGTCGCTGAGTCTCCTGCCTTGGCATGTGCCCGAGCGAGCACAAAGCCGCACGCCTTGGCGTACACCATGAGCAAATCGTTATCGAACGTCTCAACCAGTGGTTTGATCTTGGCGTCGCGCAATTGCCGAACATAGAACTGCTTGCCCGTAGCCTCGACGGTGACCCAGCCCAAGAACTGGTCCGACGCCGGTTGCATGAGGCGCTGGCCCATGACGACGCGCTGCCCGTGATGCGGATAGGCACTCTTGCCGGCATACGGCTCCAACACAGATTCAACCGCTTCCTTCAATTGCAGGAACAGCGGATCATTGGATTGCGACATCAGTAGCACGATCCAGCACCTTCGCCCGACACTTCCGACGCCAACGACCTTTATGGCTGCATCGACCACACGATATCGGTCCAGCAGGAGGCGGCGGTCTTCGGCCAAGGTGTCGCGGTAAGCACTGAACACCTGATCGAGGACTCCCTGGAACTCGCGGCCACGGCTTTCCTCTGGGTGATAGATCAATGGCGGTGTATCGCGGATGCCAAGCTTGCCGCTCACCATGCCAGCCAGCTTGGGGAAATCCACCTCCGATCCGTCTTGCTTGGCAGCCTTGGCGAACCGATTGCGGATACGCGCCTGCTCGGCTGCCGAAAGCGCCCCAATGAAATCTTCGGGGGTGATCCGTGCATACCATACATCAAGCGGATGCATCTGGGAGTACCCGGCTAATCGCTTACGGTAGCTGCGTACACAGGCCACGGCAGCGTCGCGGGCCTTCCCATCGGACAGGCCGAGGGATCGTGCCGCAAGGACGAATGAGGCCGCGAGCCGCTTGACATCCCACTCCCACGGCGCCGGGAGCGTCTCGTCGAAGTCGTTGATATCGAAGAGAATATTGCGCTCGGGCGTGGCGAAGCCGCCGAAATTCATCAGATGACAGTCGCCGCACGCCTGCACGTGGATTCCGATGTCCGGCGTTGTCGCCAGATCAGCGGCCATCACGCCAGCGGCCCCGCGATAGAACGCGAACGGCGACTGCAACATACGGCCATACCGGATCGGCACGAGGTCCGGCAGCCTATCGGCGTCTGCCGCGTGCAGGATGTCGATCGGATCAGGCCGGTTTTCCTTCTTCCAAGTCCTATGCTGGGCGCGGGGCACCCTGTCGCGAAGGGCCTTGCCCACTTGGACTCGTTCGTCCGGTGAAGGAGTGTGAGCAACGTCGCCGGGCGCCACTGGGCCGGGAGGGTCAACCTTGTCCTCTTTGCGGCGCGCAGCGCGTTTCACGTCCAGGGTAGTCACGGAAGGTGGCGAGTCAGAAGTTCCCGACATGGCTGCACATCCCCCACTTGAAATTGCACCTTAGCCTGGAAGGCTAGCCGGCCGCCCTGTCTGGCGCATTGATCTAGGTCAACTGCTCGGGCCGGCGCTGGTGATAGACGCCGCAAGAATGGCAGCCAGTCGCGCGATAGGCCGATCTCCACATGCGCTAGACAAGCTGCCTTTCGGCGACTTCCTTGCATTGAGCGAGATGATCAAGCTCTGCGGCGAGTTGAACCATCTGTTCGCGAACCTTGGGAGTATCAACCGACAAGGCCCATTGCTTGAGTTGATAAGCCCATGCGCGCAATTCGTTCGACGTAGCCATCCCGTCCTCCTTCTACTTGGAGTTATCGCAATTTAAGGGGGTCCGGGAGGGAAAAGTCAACCATGATGCATCATACATAATGTCGCAGACATCCTCGGGATCGGCGCGGCGGGGAATATTTCTGGCTCATCGATGAGATGCTGGGTCACCTGTTGCTGGTGTTGCTCGGCGGCGCGCTGATTGTTGGTTTGGGGTTAGGGGTTCTCGGGCTGGTGTAGGAGGCAGACCCAGAGAATGTGACTGCTACCGAAACCGCTCCTTCCAGCCGGGCATCCACCATTCCACAATGTTTGATTCCGTCTCGCGCACCTTGGGCGTGCCGGCCGCGCCGCCGTGTTTGTGTCACCGGCCCTGTGTCATCCGCCCGCACGGTATCGGAAACCTCCGCGACCGATCCAGGCGTTCCTCGGTAGTGCCGGTCTTGCCCCGCCGTCGCCCCACGGCGGATTCCTGAACCTCCTGGACAGCCGCGACCTTCAGCAACCGATCCTCCGCCTCCGCCTCCTGGCGGGCGGCAATCGCCTCGTCGCGCTCCTGCTCGGCCTGCTGTCGGGCGGCACGCTCAGCCGCCAGTTCTCGTGCGAACTCTGCTGGCATTCTGTGCCGAGTAACCGAGGTCGCGGTCATTGTTGCCCGCGATCGCGTTGATCGCTGTCCCGCAAGGTTCCATCGTCGGCTGGCAGAACCGGCACCTCGCGGCCAAGCCCCCGGATCGTTTGGCGATGGGGTTTCAACTCCGCCGCCCGCACGCGGCGTTCTTCAGTCTCTTGTGTCTCTTCGATGATCCCAAGCCGCCGGGCCTTGGCGCGGGCACTGGACCCGGCGACAAAGCGGCCAAGCGTCAGCGCGGTCTACTGGGGGTAGTCCAGGCGTTCGGCCACTATCGCAGCCCACAAGGTCAACACCGGGGCTCGGTTCACGCGGACAGGTAGCGGAATGTCAGATTCCATCGCAGCAACTTATGCCATCGTGTCCGGGGCTGCGAGACGGTCAGGAGTTCCAAACAACCCGTGGCGGAACGAAACCGCACGCCTTGCGGTTTCATCCGGCTACCGATGGCAAAATCCCGGCGGTTGATGCGGCGGCAGTCAGTCTGCAATCAAATTGGCAGCCGCTGAGGTGACTGACGAGTGATCTGAGCTACGTCCTGCTGATCTGTGGTGTGGGCAGTTGTTGATTACGCACCCTGTTCGGTATGTTGCGTGCGCCTCGAACTGGGAAGAATGTCTGGATTGACTCGTTGGGGATCGGCAGAATCGGAACCATCGTGAATGCGTACAAGCCTCACGCATCCCCTCAAAATCGCTGAAGTCCAAGCGAAGCCAGCACAAGGCCGCATTGGACTCACCTTCTGTCCCGGAAAACATCAGCCAGATGCTGTCTCCGGGGGCTGGCGGCGCGATCTTGAACTCGACCTCGATGCCATCCGCGATTGGGGTGCGGCGGCCGTCATCACGCTCGTTGAGGACCATGAGCTTCAGGCGCTCAAGGTCTCTGACCTGGGACAGAAGGTGCGCGAGCGGCATATGAGTTGGTTTCACCTGCCCATCGCAGACATGGCGATACCCTCGTCAAAGTTCGAGACCATGTGGGCGGAGGCCGGCGAGGGTTTGCGAGCCCGGCTACGAGATGGCTTCAACGTACTTGTTCATTGTAAGGGCGGCCTGGGCCGGTCCGGGACGATCGCTTCTCGCCTCCTGATCGAACTCGGTATGTTACCGCAGGAGGCGGTGAACGCCGTGCGCCTTTCACGCCCTGGAGCAATCGAAACCGCCGAGCAGCACGAGTATGTGCTGGCGCTCACAGAAGCACCTGAGGCCAGCCCAGCCAGATCGGCTGCGGCCATCAAGGACCGCGCTATCGGCGCGCTGCTTGGCTTGGCCGTGGGCGACGCGATCGGGACTGCCCTGGAGTTTACGGTGCGTGATAGCTATCGACCTCTCACCGATATGGTCGGCGGCGGCCCATTCCAACTGATGCCGGGTCAGTGGACTGATGACACGGCCATGGCACTCGCGCTTGCCGACAGTTTGGCCGAGAACGATGGCCTCGACGAGGCCGACCTGATGCGCCGGTTCGTCGGATGGCACGAGCACGGCGACTATTCCTGTACCGGCATTTGCTTCGACATCGGCATCGCCACTCGTCAGGCGCTGAGTCGCTGGAAGAAGACCGGAAATCCCCACGCCGGATCGACCGATCCCCAAACGGCCGGGAATGGAAGCCTGATGCGGTTGGCCCCAGTCGCGATTCGCTATTGGCGGGATCGTGAGACATTGCGCGACGCAGCGGCACGTCAGAGTAAGACCACGCATGCGGCACCCGAAGCCGTCGATGCCTGCGTCGCCTACGCCGAGGTGCTCGCGGATGCGATCCAAGGCCGTCCTCGAAGCGAAGCCCTGCGGAGCCGATCGGAGCCCTATGCCGGCGCCATAGGACCGATCATGGCCGGGTCATGGCGAGGCAAGCCGCGCAGTGAAGTCCGAGCTTCAGGCTATGTGGCCCATTCCTTGGAGGCATCGCTTTGGAGCGTCGGGCGTACCGGCAGCTTCCAGGAAGCGGTACTATTGGCGGCAAACCTCGGCGAGGATGCTGATACGACTGCCGCCATCACGGGTCAGTTGGCGGGCGCACTCTAT
>Ga0209040_10001495_pt1 | contig 18520 bp, 8 predicted proteins | sample BogFormECP12_OM3_FD_188240 | JGI IMG/M metagenome (GOLD analysis project Ga0209040, IMG submission 188240) | Bog forest soil microbial communities from Calvert Island, British Columbia, Canada - ECP12_OM3 (SPAdes) (version 2) | ecosystem: Environmental > Aquatic > Freshwater > Wetlands > Bog ...
CGGCCACGCGAATGGCGCTATAGGTCGTCGATCCGGAGCCGGTGAGATAATCGACAAAATCGGTGATTTCCTGCGGCGTCGTCGCGGTTGGGATAGTAAGCCACGGATCGGCTCCAACAGCGGCGCAAAGCTGCAGGAACTCGGTGATTCCGTACGGAATATTGGCCATCATATTCTCATTTGTGTAGACGCCTTCGCGGTAGCGGCCGAACGGTGTTGCAATCTGATCGTAAAGATCGGCTCCGATCGCGGCGCTGGTGTTCATGCGAAGCGTCCCTGGATTCAGTGTCTTGAGCGTGTTCACAACGTCGTCCCGAAATGCCGTCGTGTTCGTCGGATCGCCGTTCGTCTGCGTTATAGAAACGTCGTCGAGCAAAGCGGCTGATTGTCCGACGCTGAACTGAAGCCTGATTGCCCCGGCCGCGGTCTCATTCTCATTGGCGGTGAAGTTCACGGTGTAGTCGGCCCAGCCGGAGGTAAGAGTCACATTTTTATTCAGGAAATAAGTCCAGCCGTCCGTAAAGCGCCAGCACTGCACGGTCAGGACATTGTTGCCGCCTGTCCCCTTGGCGCGAAAAGTCACGGCATAATTCCCGTTCATGGTGATAAAGCTATGACCTGACAAAGTATCCCACTCCTCGTTCAGAGACGCGCTATCGCTGGCACCCGTCGCAGTCATACGTAGTGCCTGTTTGCCCGGTGTTTCCGGCGATAGATCTGTAGTCTCGTTCGTAATTGTGCCGTTACCGCTGACTTGTTGCCCCCAATTCGCCTGTCCGTCACCAGGATTAGTGAGATTGAGGTCTGGCTGGGTAGACCCGGCAAAGCTGTTCGTCACAACGACGTAGTCTCCCGCCGTGAGGTTGACATTCTTGTCGAAGGTGATTTGCTGAGGTCCACAAGTTGAGTTGCAATGCGTAGAGGGAACCATGACGCTGGAAACGATCTTTCCCGAAACCCCTAGCTGGGTACCGGACACAACAGCGTACGTCCCGCCTGTCCAGAAACCGTTCGCTTCGTTGCTGAAGACGTTCCCATCAGTGCAGGTATTCGACGTCACTGTGACGCAGTTGAGGATACTTCTGTACTTCATGGGCTCGAACCCAGGATTGGCGAAGGTCAGGTTCTTCATCATCTGGCCGGAATCGTAGAGGGTATCGTCGCCAAGATTGATTCCCAGCCTGGTGACCGTCGGCTGGACATATGTCCCCGTGACCTGAATGTTTGTGGGCGTGGTCGTTTGAGCAGCGGCATGCAGCGGAGCGCTCAAAAACGCAACTAGTAAGAACGATAAGAAAATGACATACTTCGACTGTATGTACCTGGTCGACAAGTGCATTGATCAACTCCTGTATGTATACGTAAAACCTGAAAAGAGTGGGGGATTCAGCGTGTTACTTCTGGTTACTTGTTGAAGGGACTTTTTCGGCGAGTATACACAGCGCAGCCCAATCCCTCATGAACATTTGACTTTTTGCTTTCTCCCCCGCTCGGATTAGTCTTTTCTAATTCGCTTAGGTAATCGGCAGAGAAGGGCTCAGGGATGAGCTTGAAGCAACTGAAGCCAGAAATTTATTATTACTCTTAATCATTACCATAAAAACCATGTTTTTAGCTCCAAAAAAAATCCGTATGGCCTATCTTTTAAGCCGGTATCCAGCCATTTCCCACACGTTCTTCCTCAAAGAAATTCTTGGTTTGCGTCGGATTGGTTTTGAGATCGAAACGGCATCGGTGAATCCACCGGATCGACCAATTTCTAAGTTGCCCCCACTAGAAGCGGTAGAGGCTCACAGCACCCATTATCTAAAGCAAGTTAGCTTTTTGGACGCTCTTTCTGTGCTAGTAACCATTACCTTTGTGCATCCTCGCGTAGCTCTACGCGGCTTCAGGGCAGCAGCACGTCTTGGAGACTACGACCTCTCTCGTAAAATTTACGCATTCTTTTACATGGTCGAGGCATTTCTTCTCGGTCGATGGATGGAGAGACGCGATCTTCACCATCTTCACGTACATTTCGGAGGCTCAGTCGCAACCGTAGCTATGTTGGCTGCCGAGGCTTGGGGCTTCGACTACTCGCTAACCATTCACGGGCCTGAAGAGTTTTACGAAGTTGAGCATTGTTATCTTCCTCGCAAGATCGATCAAGCGAAGTTCATCTTCTGCATTAGTGATTTTTGTCGTAGCCAGTTGATGAAGTATTGCGATCCCGCTCACTGGGACAAGATGCATGTAATCCGCTTGGGTGTCGACACTGAGGAATGCAAGCCCCTCCCACAGAAGGAGAAGCTGGCATTCGAAATTGTTTGTGTCGGCCGCTTGGTTCCGGCAAAGGGCCAACACATTTTGCTGCGAGCGTTTTCGCTCGTGCGGTCGAAAGGCTATTCGGTGCATCTCACGTTTATTGGAGATGGACCGGACCGCCCCACCCTCGAACGTGAAGTTTCTGAACGTGACTTGGCGGCGCATGTCACCGTCCTCGGCTCTCTCAATCACGACCAGACCCGCGAACGGGTGAGCCATGCTGATATCTTTGCCCTGGCAAGCTTCGCGGAGGGTGTTCCTGTCGCATTGATGGAAGCTATGGCAATGGGAATTCCGTGTGTCAGCACGGTCGTCGCCGGCATTCCCGAACTCATCCGCGACAAGATCGACGGTCTGCTCGTTCCTGCCTCTTCAGTAGATGCTTTCGCCTCTGCGATCGAGTTGCTCCTACTCGACGACGATTCGAGACGGCGGCTCGGTGCCTCCGCCCGGACCCGCATCATTGAATGCTATAACCTGACTGATAATCTGAAGTTGCTGGCATCAATGTTTGAAAATTGCATTCTCTGAAAGTAGCTGCTGGATCCATGCCCATCCTCGACTCTTCTGGCGATGCATTCGATATTTCGATCATCATCGTCTCTTTTAATACTCGCGATGTTTTGCGCGAATGCCTGCAATCGGTCGAACGGGAGTCGGCTGGCCTTCGTGTTGAAGTTCTTATAGTCGATAACCATTCCTCTGACGGTTCGCCGGAGATGATCGAGAGCGACTTTCCCCGGGTCCGGCTTTTCCGCAGCGAGGTGAATCTGGGATTCGCATCCGCCAACAATGTCGCTCTCGAGGTTGCGTGCGGACGCTATTCAGTGCTGCTTAACTCCGACGCTTTCCTCTGCCCCAATGCGTTGGCCCTCGCGGTCCAGCACATGGACCAGCATCCGTCCGTCGGTTTGGCGGGTGCCAGGCTGGTGGGACGGGACTATTCGTGGCAGCCGTCGGCACGCATGTTTCCTTCTCTCCTGACAGATTTCTTTGTCTTGACTGGTTTGGCCGACAGATTCCCGAAGTCGCGAATCTTCGGCCGGTTTGACCGGACATGGGCCGATCCGCTGCGTCCGGCACAGACCGATTGGGTTCCCGGCGCGTTCTCGATTATTCGTGCCGATGCTCTGACCAAGGCCGGCGTCTTTGATCCTGACTTCTTTCTCTACTCTGAAGAGGTAGATCTTTGTAAGCGTATTCGCAAATCAGGATTTGAGGTCTGGTACTGGCCAGATATTGTCGTGATTCACATTGGAGGAGAATCGTCGCGCCAGGTGAAATCTCTGGAGATGTCCTCAGCCGGTGCGCAGCTCGTCCTCTGGCGCATGCGGAGCACACTGCTTTATTACCGTAAGCATCACGGTTTCGCGGCTTGGGTTGCGAAGTTGCTGGAGATCGGGCTCTTCCAACTCACCATCCTGCGGAATTGTTTCAGCAGTGATCCGCGTCGCCAGGCACGCGCGAAAGAATATCGCAACCTCATCGCGCTGATGAGGAGGGCTTGGAAGGACACCCAAGGCGGCCGTGTTTCGCCGCCGCGGCCGTGGTGAGACACGGCGTGATCCTCCTTGGGAACAACATGATCAATCAGAATGGAAGGCATGAAGCGTAATCTGAAATCGGTTCTCAGCTGCCTCCTGTCATTGGTCCTGCGCTCCACCCGCGGCCTGCGCAGGCATCTTACTCGTCTCTATGCGCACGCAGCTCTCACTGCAGATCTCGCAACGCCCTTGCCTATGTCCGCGGTGGTCGAGGGCAAAGCATTCGTAGACGGCACCCGCAACATCCGCTTTGGGGAAAATGTCCTTCTTTACGCCGCCCTGCACATTGAAACGCAAGGTGACGCCCGCATTGAAATCGGCGATGGAGTGGTCATCTCCCGCGGCGCTCACATTGTCGCTATGGCCGGTATTACGATTGGCGCCGGCAGCATGATCGGCGAGTACACTAGCATCCGCGACGCCAACCATCAACGCAGTGAGGAGCACAGCCTCCGAGAATCGGGCCATATTGCGAAGCCGATTGTTATCGGTAAGGATGTCTGGATCGGGCGCAGCGTTACTGTACTGGGCGGGGTCACGATCGGCGATAATGCTACGGTTGGCGCGAACGCGGTAGTTACTCGGGATGTAGCGCCAGGCACCACCGTAGCAGGAGTACCGGCAGTTCCGATAAGGCCGCGTAAGATTTCCAAGTAGTCGTTGTGGTCGAGGTAGTTCAGCGACCGTCAGGGCGCCGATTGAGGTCAAAGCATCGTATACACTTGACCCATCCTCGAACATCCAACAACCAGAGGAACCATGCGTTACCTGTTGGTCACACACATTCCTTTTGCCCGTCAGGAAACATCCGCGGTGATGGACCGCTTATGGGCTGAGGACTTGAAAGGCTTGGTAGCCTCGGTCGGCCCGATAACAATCGCAGCGCCGGAGTTGCCTGGGGTTGAGGACATCAAAGGCTGGGGCCCGGCTACTGATTCACTGTCAAAAGCCGATGGCTTTGAGTTTCTTGGCCTTCCCACCCAACGGGGCAGGCTCGATCTAACCTTTGCAAGTCGAATACGAGCTGCCTTGCGGCCCGCGGTTCTCCACAGTGACCTGATTCACTCGTCGAATTTTTTTCCTCCTTACACTCCACTCTGGGCTGGACACGACCTCGCCGTACAACTCAACAAGAAGACGCTGTTCGTCGTAGCGGAAGATTTCTACGATATGCTGAACTGGGAGTGGGTGCGGACCGAGAAGAACGGGCTGCAGAAGCTGCGCCGCCGGAGAACGCTGAACATGCTGGATCGCGAAGTGCGAAAGCGTGTCGCCAATGCTTCACTCACCTTCCTTCACACGCCCGCCGCCGTCGCCCGCTATCGTGAATACGCAGCAAATGCAGTGCATATCCGGCAGCCGGTCCACGAAAAAGAAGACGTCATCGACTGCGAGAGCTTCCGTGCAAAGTGTGTGGAGATACGGAGCAACGCGCCGCTGCGACTCATGAATGCCAGCCGCATGGAATCGCTCAAGGGCATCGATTTCATCATCCGCGCAGTGTCGATTCTAAAACAAAGAAACATCTCCGTGAATGCCACTTTATACGGGAAGGGGAGTAAATTCGAGTCCTTCAAGCGTCTGGCTCAAAGATTAGCAGTCGCTGAGTGTATCGAGTTTCCTGGTACGATTGCGCCTGGTCCCGAGCTTCGCAGCGCCTTCTCGGATGCGCACCTGTTTCTCATGCCCCATCTGACGACCGATTTCGGAAGATCCTTTTTCGATGCGATGGCCGGCGGTCTTCCGGTCGTCGCCTTTCGCTCAGTGGCAAGCCAGGACACGGTGCGGCATCGGGTGGATGGTCTCATCACTCCCAACGCAGATGCCGAGGGATTGGCCGACGGCATCACTCAATTCCACGAAGACCGCGAATTTTTGATCCGCGCGGCAGAAGCGGCGCGGGAACGTGCTCTCACGAATACGAAGAGGATGTGGAACAATTTACGAGCGCAGATGATCAGAGAGCTCTTTTAGCTTTCCGGTTACAAGCCGAGCGGAACTTTAATTGGTGTAGGTCCAGGTCAGGATGTTCTGAGTGGCCGTCTGTCCGCCGGTGCCGCCGGTAAAGCCCACGTAGGCGGTATTCGCGCCTACTGTGGACGGAATATTGATCGTCCAACTGGTCGTGTAGCTGGCCTGAGTCACCGTATCGGTGATCACCATGGTCAGCGTCGTGCCGTTGTAGTTCAACTGCACCGACATCGTATCCCCGCTGTGCAGATTAATCCCCGTCGAGCTTAGATCCGTCGCCGGCATCGTAGGTATCGCGCCGTTGGTGTACAGCCCCGTCGAATCGTTCCCTTCACCCGCGTTGTTGAACAGATCGAACTTCACCGCCACGCTGCTGGAGATTTGCTGGTATCCCAGACCTACCCCGAACTGGCCCAGCGCCGAGGTTCCCTGGTTCTGGATGGCAAAGGTGAACCCGTCCGCCGAAGGGTTCAATAACTGGAAGCTAAACGTCGTGCTGAACGACTGCACATTCACTGTCGTGGAATACCACGCCGTGCCCTGCTGATTGGACCCACCATTGGTCAATTGCAGCAGCGAGCCGCTGAGCGCCGCGCTGCCGTTCAGTACCAGCTGCCCCGCCCCGGCAAAACCACTGCCGTAGTTGATGGCCGTCCCCGACGACGTCTGAATCGTGTAAGCGGCGGTGGCTACGGGGCTGTTTGTGTAGCCTGCAGCAATCACGATGGCCTTGATCGTCTCCGTCGAACTTACCGTGATCGCACCCGTGTATTGCGTCGACGAAGCCGTCGGAGTCGTACCGTCCGTCGTGTAATAGACATCGTTGTTCAGCCAATCTCTGATGGTCACCGACTGCGGCGTGGTGTACGTTCCACCAGCGGGCAGAATCGTTGGCGTAGGCAACACGTTATTGATGAGGTAAACCGCCGCTGCCGAAGCACTGTTGGCAAAGCCCGTAGCTACCGCGACGGCTGTGAGCGTTTCCGACGAACTCACCGTGATCGGGCCGGTGTACTTGGTCGAAGATGCCGTCGGTAGCGTGGTATCTGTCGTGTAGTAGATCGTCACGCCTGACGCCGCGTCGCTGATCGTCACCGTCTGCGCCGTGGTGTAATTCCCGGTAGCCAGGCTGAGCGTCGGCGTAGGCAGTACCGAATTGGCGGGGAGGATCGTGTAGGCGGCCGTGGACACAGCACTGATCGTGTAACCCGTCGCTACCGCGATGGCCTCGATCGTCTCCGTCGCACTTACTGTGATCGCAGCCGTGTACTTGGTCGAGGATGTCGTCGGCGTCGTACCGTTGGTCGTGTAGTAGATCGTTGCGCCCGACGTCGCGTCGCTGATCGTCACCGTCTGCGCCGAGAGATACGTTCCCGCCGCCAGTGAGAGCGTCGGCGCTAAGGCCGCGCCGTTGATCGTGTACGCGGCGCTGGCTACCGCGCTGTTCGTGAAGCCCGTACCTACGGCGATGGCCTTGATCGTCTCCGAAGAACTCACCGTGATCGAGCTCGTGTACTGCGTCGAAGACGTGGTCGGTGTCGTGCCGTTGGTCGTGTAGTAGATCGTCGCCCCGGACGTCGTATCGCTGATCGTCACCGTCTGCGCCGAACCGTACGATCCCGCCACAGGCGAGAACGTTGGCGTTGCCGCCGCCGAGAGATTGATCGTATAGGCAGCCGTGGCCACAGCGCTGTTCGTGTAACCCGTAGCTGCGGCGAGGGCCTTGATGGTCTCCGTTGCATTCACAGTGACCGGACCCGTGTACTGCGTCGAAGAAGTTGTCGGTGTCGTCCCGTTGGTCGTGTAGTAGATCGTTGCGCCCGACGTTGTATCGCTGATTGTCACCGTCTGTATTGAGGTGTATGTGCCTACCGCCGGCGAGAAAGTCGGCGTTGCCGCCGCGCCGTTGATCGTGTAAGCGGCGCTGGCTACCGCGCTGTTGGTGTAACCCGTAGCTACGGCAATGGCCTTGACCGTCTCCGACGCACTCACCGAAATCGCAGCTGTGTACTTGGTCGAAGAAGTCGTCGGTGTCGTGCCGTTAGTCGTGTAGTAGATCGTCGCACCCAACGTTGTATCGCTGATGGTCACCGTCTGCGTCGAACCGTACGATCCCGCCGCAGGCGAGAACGTTGGCGTTGCCGCCGCCGGGAGATTGATCGTATAAGCAGCCGTAGCCACAGCGCTGTTGGTGTAACCCGTAGCTACCGCGATGGCCTCGATCGTCTCCGACGAGCTCACCGAGATCGCAGCCGTGTACTTGGTCGAAGAGGTCGTCGGTGTCGTGCCATTGGTCGTGTAGTAGATCGTCGCGCCCGACGTTGTATCGCTGATTGTCACCGTCTGTACTGAGGTGTAGGTCGCCGCCGCCGGCGAGAACGTCGGCGTCGCTGCCGGCGTGGTGATCGTGTAGGCGGCCGTGGCCACAGAGCTGTTGGTATAGCCCGTGGCCACAGCGATAGCCTTGATCGTTTCCGTCGAACTTACTGTGATCGCGCCGGTGTACTGCGTCGAAGACGTTGTCGGCGTTGTCCCATCGGTCGTGTAGTAGATCGTCGCGCCCGAAGTCGCATCGCTGATCGTCACCGTCTGCGCCGAAGTGTAGGTCCCCGCCGCCGGCGAGAATGTCGGTACCGAAACTACAGCGCCAGGCGTGTAAGTCCAGCTCAGGACGTGCTGGGTTGCCGTCTGTCCGCCGGTGCCGCCGGTAAAACCAACGTAAGCGGTATTCGCGCCCACCGTGGACGGGATATTAATGGCCCAGCTGGTCGTGTAGCTGGCCTGGGTCACAGTATCGGTGATCACCATGGTCAGCGTCGTGCCGTCGTAGTTCAACTGCACCGAAATCGTATCCCCGCTGTGCAGATTGATCCCCGTCGAGCTCAGATCGATCGCCGGTGTCGTCGGGATCGCACCGTTGGTGTACATGCCCGTCGAATCCGAACCTTCGCCCGCGTTGTTGAACAGGTCGAACTTCACCGCGACGCTGCTGAGCACCTGCTGATAGCCCAGGCCTCCCCCAAACTGGCCCAATGCCGATGTGCCCTGGTTCTGGATCGCAAACGTCATTCCATCCGCAGAGGCATTCACTAACTGAAAGTTGAACGTCGTGCTGAACGACTGCACATTCACCGGCGTTGCATACCATGCCGTGGCCTGCTGATTGGACCCGCCGTTGGTCAACTGCAGCAGTGAGCCGCTGAGCGCCGCGCTGCCGTTCAGCACCAGTTGCCCTGTCGCACCGGCAAAGCCGCTGCTATAGTTGATCGCCGTCCCCGACGATGACTGAATGGTGTAGGTGGCGCCGGAAACCGCGCTGTTGGTGTAGCCCGTGGCTACCGCGATGGCCTCAATCGTCTCCGACGCACTCACTGTGACCGGACCCGTGTATAGCGTTGAAGACGTCGTCGGCGTCGTCCCGTTGGTCGTGTAATAGATCGTCGCACCCGACGTCCCGTCGCTGATCGTCACCGTCTGTACCGAGGTGTACGTCCCTGCCACAGGGGAGAAGGTCGGTGCCAAGGCCGATCCAGTGATCATGTAGGCCGCCGTAGCCACAGCACTGTTGGTATAGCCCGTAGCTACGGCGAGGGCCTTGATCGTCTCCGACGAACTCACAGTGATCGCAGCCGTGTATTTGGTCGATGAAGCGGTCGGCGTCGTCCCGTTAGTCGTGTAGTAGATCGTTGCGCCCGACGTCGCGCTGCTGATCGTCACCGTCTGCGCCGAAGCGTAAGTTCCCGCTGCCGGCGAGAAGGTCGGCGTCGAAGCCGCCGGGAGATTGATGGTGTAGACGGCCGTGGCTACCGCGCTGTTGTTATAACTCGTCGCTACGGCGATGGCCTCGATCGTCTCCGTCGCACTTACCGCGATCGGGCCCGTGTACTGCGTCGAGGATGTCGTCGGCGTCGTGCCGTTGGTGGTGTAGTAGATCGTCGCACCCGACGTGGCATCACTGATCGTGACCGTCTGCGCCGAAGTGTAGGTACCTGCCACCGGTGAGAACGTTGGCGTCGCCGCCTGCGCGGTGATGGTGTAGGCGGCCGTGGCTACCGCGCTGTTGGTATAACCCGTCACTACGGCCATGGCCTTGATCGTTTCTGTCGTACTTACCGTGATCGCACCGGCGTACAGCGTCGAAGATGTCGTCGGCGTCGACCCGTCCGTCGTATAGTAGATCGTCGCACCGGACGATCCATCGCTGATCGTCACCGTCTGCGCCGAAGCATACGTACCTGCTGCCGGGGAAAATGTCGGCGTCGCGACCACCGGGCCAGGCGTATAGGTCCAGGTAAGTATCTTCTGCGACGCGGTCAAACCGCCTGTACCACCCGTGAAACCGACATAGGCGGTGTTGGCGCCTACCGTGGACGGGATATTGATAGTCCAGCTGGTCGTGAAGGTGGCCTGCGTCACGGTATCGGTAATGATCATCGTTAGGGTCGTGCCGTTGTAGGTCAGCTGTACCAACATCGTGTCGTCGCTGTGCAGGTTGATCCCTGTCGAGCTCAAATCGATTGCCGGAACGGTCGGTATGGCGCCATCGGTGTATAGCCCGGTGGAATCCGTACCCTCACCGGCGCTGTTGAACAGGTCGAACTTTACCGCCACGCTCGGGGAGATTTGTTGGTATCCGAGGCCGCTTCCGAAATCCCCCAGCGCGGCTGTGCCCTGGTTCTGGATCGCAAACGTGATCCCATTCGCCGAGGGGTTGGACAACTGGAAGGCAAAGGTCGTGCTGAACGACTGCACGTTCACAGGAGTGTAATACCAGGCCGAACTTTCCTCATTGGTCCCACCGTCAGTCAACTGTAAGCGGGTGTCATCCAGATCGGTACTACCGTTGAAAATCATGTATCCCTGAGAATTGGCGAAGCCCTGGGAAAAGCTGATTCCGGCGCCCTGCAACTCAATTGTGTAGGTGGCCCTCGATACGAGACTGTTCGTGTAACCGGAGAGCACGGCGACGGCCCCAATCGTCTCCGACGAACTCACCGCGATCGGACCCGTGTACTGCGACGAAGACGTCGTCGGCGTCGTTCCATTGGTCGAGTAGTAGATTGTCGCGCCCGACGTTGCATCGCTGATGGTCACCGTCTGCGCCGAGTTATAGACACCACTGGCGAGAGAGAAAACGGGTGGGCTCGTTTGCGTGAGGTTGGTATACGTCGCCGAAGCCATCGAACTGACGAGGTAACCACTGGCGCTGGCGACAGCGTTGATGGTCGTAGTTGAGGTCAACGTGATCGGGGCCGTATACAGCGTCGACGCCGCCGTCGGCGTAGTCCCGTCCGTCGTGTAGTAGATCGCTGCTCCCACTGTGCTGTCGGTAATCGAGACCGAGACGGTATTGCTGAAAGATTCGGTTCCCGGCGTCAGGACCGGCGTAGCGGCCTGTGACTCTCCGGCCAGCAGTCCATATACGCTTACCTGGTTTGCCGTACCTACGTAGACCTTTCCATTCACGACCGTAGGCACAGTGAATTTGACGGCCGGCCCCGGGTTGTCCCGTGAGGCATTTGTGGAACTCGAATACAAGGTCGTAGCAACGTTGCTGGCGTTATGCGCCGCCAGCACAGCTGGTCCACTTGTCGAGTAGGCGGAGGAATCGATCGTCCACACGATGCCCTGAGTGGTTCCGTTCGCGGATATCGAGGGGTTTAAACCCGGCCAAGTATAGGTTTCCGAAGACGACGAAGCAGCAGTTGTTGGCAGTTGGCTATTTGCAAGCGGGAAGGCTCCGAGAGGATTACCCGCTGCCGCATAATAGACTGTCCCGTTCCAGTAGGCTGGGGTGGTGTAGTTACCGAAGCGCGCTATTTGCCCATTTGCCTGGACGACATTATCGGTGGAATTGTAGCCACCCATGCTGTCCCGGTTCACCAGGTAAGTGGGCGAGCCCTTACCCGACTGGACCAGTAGGTGGGGATAGCTGCCGGTAGTCTGGGTGGGCAGCACGACGACCCCTCCCGAGGCGACATCCTGATCTGCGGCATCTAGAGCAGCCTGATTCGACGGCGTGAACTCATCCTGTATCGTTGGAACGCCGTTTGTCAGATCCAGGCGCAGAATGCTGTCGCCATAATCCATCGAGTTGTTATAGGGAGTGGTTGCGGTGTAGTCGCCATTCCCGGTCGCTACAAACATGCGGCCGTAGGGGAGCGTCGAGGGAGTCAACTGATCGGCTGCCAGACCGGCACCGGACATCCAGAAACCGGAGCCCACGCCGTTCGCGGATGCGTTGAATATTCCGGTCTGCGCCAGCGTACTGGCGTTGTACGCGAGAATCCAGCCATGCCACGGTCCATTGTCGCCGTGAGCGGCAAACCCGATATAAACGATCCCATTCAGCAGGAGCAGTCCTGGTCTCTGGTTCTCCCACATGGAATCGAATGTGAGCTGGCCACTCACGCTTCCGTTTCCGGTGCCAGCGATAGTAGCAGTAACCACCACCGGACCATTGAATTTCTCGTTGCCCGTGGTTACGTCCAGCGCGTGCAGCCGCTGCACGGCGTTGCTGCCTTCAAGGGTTTTGCTCACCACGTAAAGCGTGTCAGTGGTGGGATCGATGACCGGAGTACCGGTGATTCCGACGACCGGCACGATGTCCGCGCAAAGCTCTGATGATGGAAACGCAGTCGCCCCCGCCGCAGCGCCATGTGCGGCAGTAAGCAGCGAGGCCTGCCACAGCGGGTTTATGTTCGCGCCGCCGTTCGTATCCGCGTCGAACGCGTATACGCTGTCATTTTCTGTGGCTACGAAGACTACGTTGTGCTGAGTGCTCCCAATCGTGACATTGGAAAGATAGAGGGGTTGAGCAAAGATCGCACCGTCGACAGGCTGCGAGAACAGCTTGCCGAAATTCGTTGCATTCACGTTCGAGGGTACCAGGATGGTTTCGTTCAGATTTTGCCCGGTGCGCCCAATGTCATTGTGCCAGGTCGTGACATTAACCTGGCCCGCGCACGTCAGAGTATTTAGACCGAACAGGATGATCAGGGAAGCAATCAAGAGCTGGACTTTGCACTTCTGGGTGTGAACAGCCGAAAGCCGGAGGATATTTCGTATGATCTTTGCGAAACCCATCAAAGCAATCCTTCTTTTCCTGCTCTCGAGGCGCCCACAGAGCATCTCGCTCAAGCTATTGCTATATAGTCCAGATGTCACTCTCGCATCTACGAGAATCAGCGACCGTAGCACGTCTGGATATGCTTTCACCGACTTGGTCACCGCCTGCCACTCAACGCAAAAGAGTCTTGCAAGTCCGATAGTTGCTCTAACCGTCTCTTTGCAAATCTTCCGTGCCGCCGTCGACAGGGAGAAGATGCCTCAAAATTTACATAGAATTATTTAGAGTTGATGAAGTGGAATGAACTTACTGGAGCCACCTCTATAGTATCCCGATCTACATCATTTCCGTATGTACTACTTTTGAATCGTAACCACGCAACTAAAACCAAAGTAACTACGCCGTTTTTTCGTTCAATCGATGCTGGTCATATCGGCAGCCATCAAATGGAGAAATAGATGAATTCGGTCAAGCATCTCCTGCAACATCTTGTTCTGGGTTTTGCAGTTCTCTTTTTACTTACTTCTCTCTTTGCCCAGGAACAGCGTTTGTCCCAGATTCAGCCACTCACTCCCGAACGCATCGTCAGCCAGCCTGGTTTGAACGGCGAACTCCCCCGGCAATTGCATTGGAGCAACGACGGCACGCGCTGCGCCTTCCTTCACACCTCTCTGCCTCCATCCCCCTCTGGAGCCAGGACATTGCGGCCGCCCGCTACCGAGATCTGGTCGATCGATCCAGCTACCGGGGGGCGCAGCCGGCTCGTTTCCGGCGCGCAACTGGAGCCGGTCCTGAACGCCGCCAAATCTGCCTCGCGATCCGGCGACGATGACGATCATCCCAGCGGGCCGCCGCAACTCAGCGGCTTCGCGTGGGCACCCGGAGATCGCGCCCTTCTCCTGATCACTCCCGCGTCTCTGGCATGGATCGACCTCGATACCGGCCATGCGCGAACCCTGGTTTCCGGCGCTGACGAGTTGAGCGACGTGAAGCTTTCTCCCGACGGACGCCACGCGAGCTTCATTCGGGATCACGCGCTATGGCTGACCAGCACGGCTACCGGAGCGACGCATCGGCTGACGCCCCCCGGCTCCGATGGCCTGCGCCAGGGCGAAGCCGACTGGCCTTACCGCAACGAGCTCGGCCTGCAAACCGCATACTGGTGGTCACCTGATTCCACCCAGATCGCTTACCTCGAGACCGACGACCACGCCACCAGCAGGTACACGCTTCGCACAGCGGATGGCCACGGGAGCGACATCGCCTATCCGCTACCCGGCGGCCGGCTGCCGGCGGTCCGGGTCTTCGTCCAACCGGTGAGCGGCGGCCCGCGCCGCCCCGTGGACCCCGGCAGCGCCAAGGCTGGATATGTGCCTCGTGTGTGTTGGACGCCCGATTCCCGGCACCTGGCCGTACAGCATCTCAGCCGCAGCCAGAAGACTCTCGACCTGCTCATCGTCGAGGCGGCGACCGGCCAGGCGCGCGTCGTGTTGTCGGAGAAGGACAGCTACTGGATCAATCTCGGCGGCGATGCACGCTTTCTGAGGGATGCGAGGCGGTTCGTCTGGACGAGCGAGCGCAGCGGCTACCGTCATCTCTACCTCTACGACATCGACGGTCATCAGCTTGCCCAGCTCACCCACGGAGACTGGGAGGTGACCTCGCTCGACGGCATCGATGAGGGAGCCGGACAGATCTACTACACCTCGACGCAGCCCAGCCCGCTCGAGCGGCAGGTCTACAGAGTGAGGATCGATGGGTCAGCTTCGACTGCCATCACTCGGGAGAAGGGAACACACGAGGCCCTCTTCTCGCCCGACATCCGTCAGTTCGTCGATACGTACTCCAACACCTCCACGCCACCGCGGCAGGATGTACTCCGCAGCGACGGCACCAAGGTGGCCACGATCAACGAGGACTCGGTTCCGGAGCTGGCTGTGTACAAGCTGCCTCCGGTCGAATTCCTTACCGTGAAGACGCACATGGGAGCGGACCTCAACGCACTCATGATTCGTCCACCGGACTTCGAGCCGGCACAGAAATATCCTGTGATCGTCTATGTAGGCGGCGGTCCCGGAGAGCAGGTAGTGCGTGACGCATGGGGCGGTGACACCTTCCTGTGGCTGCGCATGATGGCGCAGAAAGGCTATGTTATCTATGCGCAGGACGGCCATGGTACAGCAGGGCGCGGACACCTCTTCGAAGAGCCGCTGCATCTGCGCTTCTCCGCGCAGGAGATGGCCGATCAGCGCGATGGAGTCCGCTACCTTCGGTCTCTGCCCTATGTCGATCCGGTGCGCGTGGGCATCTGCGGATGGGGCTATGGCGGATTCCTCGTACTGCATGGCATGCTCGACCTTCCCATTGCGTACAAGGCCGGCATTGCCGGGGCTCCGATCACCGACTGGCAGTTATACGACGCGGTGTTCGCGGAGCGCTACCTTGAAGACCGAATTCGTAACCAGGACGGTTACCTTGCCTCAAGTCCCACCGAGAATGCCAAGAACCTGAAGGGTCAGCTACTCATCGCGCAGGGAATGATAGATGAGCAGGTGCACGTCGAGAACACGCTGACACTGCTGAACGAGTTCCTGGAGACGGCGAAGTATCCCTCGGTTGTGCTTCTTCCCGACCGCGGTCACGTCTTCGAGGACCGCGAGGCAAAGCTGGTGCTGTATCGGAGTATGACGGAGTTCTTCCTGAAGAATCTTTGATCGGGCCTTAGCGGAGATATTTCCGGTAGATCCTGAATGTATCGCCGAAAGCCAGGAGAAAATCGCCCGGCTTTACCTTCGATCCGGCGATGTCTTCCCATCGTTCGAGCGGGAATTCGTAGATAGAATCGTGCAGCGGCTGCACGTTGCCGTGGTGGAGGGCGATGAAGCGGGCGAGAATCTCCACGTCGAAGACCCATCGCGAAATAAAGGGCTGGCTTAGAATCTGCCGCAACTCGGGGGTAACGCGAAAGATTTTCGCGCCGCATTGCGTGTCGTAGATGGCAAGCCGCAGCACTACTGAGACGACCGTTGCAAAGACCCGTCCCAGGTAGTGCCGGATGGCCTTGCGATGCACGTGCCGCCCGAGCAACCGGATGCGCGACGCGAAGACCATTTGCAACTGCGGCTGGTCGAGGAGCTTCTGCAGCAAATCATGGATGGCTTCGAGGGGAGTTGCCAGATCGGCATCCCAGAAGCCGACGAATTCGCCTCTGCCCAATTCGATCGCGCGCAGCATTCCGTCGCGAACGGCTTCGCTCTTACCTGCATTCACCGGTTTGTTGAGTATGTCCACGGTCGGGCCGCAGACACGCTGCAGCCTTTCCAGAACCTCGAGCGTATTGTCTTTGCTGCCGTCGTTGACGAAGAGAAATCCGATGTCAGGGCGAGTATGAACGAACTCTACAAACTTCTCCGAAGGCAGACGATGCGCTTCGTTGTAACAGGGCACGACAATGGTGCACCAACTGCCTCTGCCTGCTGGCGTAGCCTCGTCTTCGCTCTCCGGCACCGTAACCTCGTGAAACTTTCAGGAGTTCCAACGAGACTACAACATTAAGCTAAGACGCGGGCAGCTGAAACCGCTTCTCGTTACTCGTATCGCAGGGCTTCGATAGGGTCCAGGTTGGCGGCTTTCCAGGCCGGGTAGATGCCGAAGATGAGGCCGATGGCGCACGACACCGTGAACCCGATGACGGCCCACATAGGCGACATGGTAGCCGGCAGGGCGGCGACGATGAGGCGGATGAGCAGGGTGAGAATGCCACCAACAAGAATGCCGATGATGCCTCCGATGGCGCAAAGGGTAGTGGCCTCCATGGTGAACTGGATGAGGATATTGCGCTTGGTGGCTCCGATGGCCTTGCGGACGCCGATCTCGCGCGTCCGCTCGGTGACCGAGACGAGCATGATGTTCATCACACCGACGCCGCCCACCATGAGGCCTACGCTGGAGACGGCGACCATGAAGATGGCCAGACCGCCAGTGAGCTGGTTCCACAGGCGGGCGATGGAGTCAGGCGCGAAGATCTCGAAGTTATCCTTTTGCCATGCCTGGACCTTGCGGCGGCGGCGCATGAGCTCGCGGATTTCGTCCTCGACCAGGCTGCGGTTGCGGGGATCGTCGTATTTCACGCTGAGCCAGTAGTCCTTTTCCTCGGGGTGGAGCTTCAAGAAGGTGTGGAGGGGGAAGACGGCCTTGTTGTCTTCCGGATTGTCGCCGCCGCCAAAGACCTGCTTGCGTTTGTCAAAGACGCCGATCACGGTAAAGAGGTCGCCTTCGATATTGACCTCCTTGTCGACGGCGCTTTCGTTGCCGAAGAGCTTTTCGGCAGTGTCATGGCCGAGGATGACGACGTTGGCGCGTCGCTGGTCCTCATCTTCCGTGAAGAGGCGGCCCTGGGTGAGGTCGAGGTCATAGATGTGCTGGACAGAAGTGGTATTGCCTTCCTCCATGGTGCCCTGGGCCTTCTTGCTGCCATACTTCACGCCGATGACGCCTACCTGGAAGATCTTGTTCACGTGGCGGAGGGAGGCGTCGGCCGCAGTGACGTGGGGAAGGCTGCGCATAGCGACCGCGTCGTCCAGGGTCATGCGCTTGCGGGCGAGCATTTCGGTGGTGGGGCGGACACCGATGACCGGCATATGGAAAACCCAGAGAACATTGGAGCCGATCGAATTGACCCACGTCTGCACATTGTTATTGAGGCCGCTGATGATCGACGAAATGGTGATCACGGTGGTGACGCCGATGACGATGCCGAGGATGGTGAGGCCGGAGCGCAGCTTGTTGGCGCGCACGGTTTCCAGAGCCATTTTGATGGATTCGCCGGAGCTGCCGAATTTCATCGCGAACCTCCTATAGTTCTGACCGCAGTGCCACGATGGGGTCGAGCATCGCGGCCTGGCGAGCCGGGTAGACGCCGAAGAAGATGCCAATGCCAGCGGAGACGAAGAGCGCCACAAGCACGGACCAGAGAGCGATCTCGGAGGGGAAGCCGATGATGAGGGTGACCAGCTTGGCGACGCCTGCGCCGGCGAGTATGCCGATGAAGCCACCGATCAGGGACATGGATCCGGCCTCGATGAGGAACTGCAGCAGGATGTCCTGATAGCGCGCGCCGAGGGCCTTGCGGACACCGATCTCGCGGGTGCGCTCGGTGACGGAGACGAGCATGATGTTCATGATGACGATGCCGCCGACGATCAGCGAAATCGAGGCAATGCCGATGACGACGTAGAGGAAGGTGGAGCTGATGCTCTTCCACAGGCCGACAAATGTTTCGTTGGTGGAGAGCTCGAAGGAGTCCTCTGCCCCGGAGGGGTCGTGGCGGCGGGAGCGGAGGATCACACGGGCTTCGTCGGCGGCGCGGTCGAGCGCGGGTCCAACGGAGCCGGCCTTCACATAGATGGTGACGGTGTCGTTGGTGCCGTAGGTGTGCTGATAAGCGGTAATGGGGACGGCGACATAGTTGTCCTGGCTCTGGCCGAGGGTGGAGCCCTGACGCTCGCCCACGCCGATGACGGTGTAAGGCACGCCGTCGACGCGTATCTCCTGGCCGAGAGGATCGACGTTGGGCAGGAGCTTGTCGACGATGTCATAGCCGATGATGGCAACGCGGGAGGCGTACTGATCG
>Ga0209040_10001496_pt1 | contig 18517 bp, 16 predicted proteins | sample BogFormECP12_OM3_FD_188240 | JGI IMG/M metagenome (GOLD analysis project Ga0209040, IMG submission 188240) | Bog forest soil microbial communities from Calvert Island, British Columbia, Canada - ECP12_OM3 (SPAdes) (version 2) | ecosystem: Environmental > Aquatic > Freshwater > Wetlands > Bog ...
GATCGGGCCATCGCCGAAGACCTGGTAGGCGATGTCCGTGTCGCCGCACTTGGCGTAGCGCGTCCGCGGAACCTGCGCCACCGCATCAGGCTAGTCCACCTCGTCGCCGGCATCGCCGCTATGAGCGAAACCTCCCGTGTTCGAGGCCCTTTCGGCGATACGTGAGCAGCGCCCCGGCGGTAGGATCGACGGTGCGGAGACGCGTTTGCGCTACGAGCGGTGGTTTCTTCCGCTTTCGGTACCGCTGGGTCTCGGGCCACGGCACAGCGAGGTGCGCGTCGAGGGCAACGTCCTGCACGTTCGGATGGGCTGGGCGTTCAGCTCCGACATCCCGCTCGGCTCGATCAGAAGCGCCGCGCCCAGTGCGCGGCCGGTGACCGGCTGGGGTGTGCACGGCTTCCGCGGCGACTGGCTGGTCAACGGGTCATCAAACGGGATCGTCGAGCTGACCATCGACCCGCCGGCGCGCGCCCGCGTACTCGGCGTGCCGATCCCGCTGAAGAGGCTGTGGATCAGCGTCACGGACCCGGAGGCGCTGATCGAGGAGTTGAGCCGGCCGTAGTTTGACGGGTTGCCGGTACCGGGTAGAGAACTCACATGACCCTGGCAGCGACGTCCGCGGAGCCGACGCTTCCCCGACCGCAGGGCCCGCTGTCGGCGGTGGTGCTCGATCTGCTCATGCGCGACCCGTCCGCCGCTGCGCCAGACGCACCGCCCGGCGAGTACGACCCGTACGGCACCGACCTGCAGCTGGCCCTGTACGCCTGCTACGAGCTGCACTACCGGGGCTTTGCCGGCGTGGATCCCGGGTGGGAGTGGAACCCGCGACTGCTGGCGCTGCGGGCGCGCCTGGAGGACGCATTCATCGGCGAGGTCCGTCGAGACGCCGGCCAGATCGGGCCCGACGACAACGCGGCCACCGAGATGGACGCGTTGTCGCTGGAGCCAGCGCAGGGTGAGGGCCCGTCGTACCATCTGCGCGACGCGGGCACGTGGGACCAGATGCGCGAGTACTTCGTGCACCGTTCGCTGTATCACCTCAAAGAGGCCGACCCCCACGCGTGGGCGATCCCCCGGCTGATCGGTCAGGCCAAGGCCTCGTTCGTCGCCGTGGAATTCGACGAATACGGCGGCGGTCACGGCGAGCGCCTGCACCAGCAGCTGTACGCGGACCTGATGGCCGCCGCAGGCCTCGACCACTCCTACCTGGGCTACCTCGACGCCGTGCCGGGCGAGACGCTGGCCGTGGTGAACCTGATGTCGTACTTCGGGCTGCACCGATCGATGCGCGGCGCGGCTGTCGGTCACTTCGCCGCGACAGAGATCACGTCGCCGCCCGGCTCGCGACGGCTCGTCGACGCGCTCGAACGGATGGGCGCGCCGCAGGCCTGCGTCGGGTTCTATCGCGAACACGTCGAGGCCGACGCGGTGCACGAGCAGGTGGTGCGCGCCGATGTCGTCGGGGACCTGCTGGCGCGGGAACCGCACCTGAGCCGCGACGTGGTGTTCGGCATCCGCGCACGCGACGTCGTCGAGAACCGGCTGGCCGACTCGATGATGGCGCGCTGGCGGGCCGGGCAGACTTCCTTATGCCGACCGCTGCGGTGACGGTTCCCCGCGCCGGCGCAGCCGGTGGCTGGCGTCGCACAGCGGATAGGTGTTGCTGCGCCGACACGAGCAGATGGCGACCATGAACCGATCGGATTCCACGGTGCTGCCGTCGGGCAGCTCGATGCACACCGGCCCCTCGACGAGGACCGGCCCGTTGGGCACGGCTCGGACCCGACGCCGTTGGGTCCGGCTCGTCAATTCTTGTCCGCTCTGATCACCACCAGCTCCTCTTCGCGGCGCCCGATCGGCAAGCGACCGATCCTCTCCAGCCACCGCGCCGTCGCGGTGAGTACCGGACCGAATGGAACCAGTTGCCACAGAAAGATTTCCGCCTCGAGGCCGCCCGCCCGGAGTGCCGCTATCGATTCCTGCACAGCCGAGAACTCCGACTGCACGAGCAGCAACGTCCCGCCGTCGGTCAGCAAGCCGGGCGCCGCGGCGCACAGCGGGTCGAGCACCAGGCGACCGTCGTCCCCCGCAGCCCACGCCCCGATCGGCCCCGCGTCCGCCGGGATCGACCCGCAGTCGGCCCCCCGTCCCGCGGGCACGTACGGCGGGTTGGACACCACGACGTCGAAAGGCCCGGAGTTCAGGGCATCGGCAAGCGAGCCCATCTCGACGGTCACCGGCACGCCCGCGGCCTCCGCGTTGGCGCGCGAACACCGCACAGCGCGGGGGCAGATGTCGAGCGCGGTGACGGTCGACGCGCCAAGCTGCGCCGCGGCCACCGCCACCACTCCGCTGCCCGTACAGAGATCCAGCACGCTGCGTTCCCGCGCCAGGTCGGTCTTGTGCAACGCCTCGATGAGCAGTCGTGAATCATGTTGCGGTGCATATACGCCCGGGTCGGCGACGACGCTTTCAAAAGCATCGGGGTAGATGATCGTCAACTGCGGCTCGCAGTCTTCATGGTGGGCCCTTCCGACAGTGGTTCTAGGTGTCGAATGCCCTGTAGGAACCCGGGCCAAACCCGGACGAGGAGCGGCAGCCTCGCTAGTTCGCCGCGTCGCGCAGTTTGTCCAGTAAAGGCTTGGCCGCTTCCGAGAGGAACTGGTCCTGGCTGTCGTCGCCGATCTGCACCAGCGCGATATCGGTGAATCCCGCCTCCCAGTAGGCGCTCACCGACTCGACCATCGCGTCGAGATCGGGGCCGCAGGGGATGTTCTCGGCGACTTCGCCGGGGGTGATGAACCGGGTGGCGGCGGCGAATCCCGCGGTGGTGGGCAGGTCGGCGTTGACGTGCCAACCGCCGCCAAACCAGCGGAATTGGTCGTGGGCGCGCCGAATCGCCGCGTCGCGGTCGGGGTCCCAGCACACCGGGATTTGACCGATCACCCGCTCCCCGTGCGGCAGCCCGGTTGCCTGGCGCGTGTGGTGCCACCCGTCGACGAGTTCCTTCTTCGGTTCGACCGCGATCATGTGGTCGCCGAGCGGTGCGAACATCTCGACCGATTTCTTTCCTGACACCGCGACACCGATCGGCACCGGCGTCTCCGGAAGGTCCCACAGCCTCGCGGAATCGACCTGGAAGTGTTGACCTTTCCAGCTCACGAGTTCCCCGCCGAACAGTTCACGGATGATCTCGATCGCCTCGCGCAGCATCTCATGACGGCGGTCGACGGTGGGCCAACCGCGCCCCACGACATGCTCGTTGAGGTTCTCCCCGGCGCCCAGGCCCAGCGTGAAGCGCCCGTCGGCGAGGATCTGCAGGGTCGCGGCCTGCTGCGCGACGACCGCGGGGTGGTAGCGCATGATCGGGCAGGTCACGTAGGTGAACAACTCCACCCGGTCGGTCGCGTGCGCGACCGCGCCGAGCATCGTCCAGGCGTTGGGCGCATGTCCCTGTGAGGCGAGCCACGGGAAGTAGTGGTCGCTGGACACCTCGAAGTCAAAACCGACGTTTTCCGCCGAGACCGCATAACGCACAAGGTCTTTGGGGCCGCTCTGCTCCGTCATCAGGGTGTAGCCAAACCGAGTCATGTCGGTAGGGTACCCGCGGGAAGCGCGCTGAAACGATTACAGGCGGGCTTTCACCGCCGCCGAGATGCGTGCCCCGTCGGCTTTCCCGGCGGCCAGCGCCGTCGCCGCCTTCATCACCTGTCCCATCTGGCGCATCGACGGCCGCTCCCCGATCTCCTCGGCAACGTCGGCCAATGCGGTGTCGACGACGTCGGCCAGTTCCGCGTCAGTGAGAGGTGTGGGCAGATATCCGTCGATCACCCGCGCCTCGGCACGCTCGTTGGCGGCGAGTTCGCCGCGACCGTTCTGGGTGTAGATCTCGGCGGCTTCGCCGCGCTTCCTGGACTCCCTGGACAGCACCTTGAGCACCTCCTCGTCGGAGAGCTCGCGCGCCTGTTTGCCGGACACTTCCTCGTTCTGGATCGCAGCCAGCACCATCCGTAGGGTCGCGGTCCGCAACTTGTCCTGCGTCTTCATTGCATCGGTCAAGTCCGACCGCAGCCGGGCTTTCAGTTCCGCCATAGGCGCCGACGCTACGCCGAGGCGCCTTCGCGCACACCATCGCCTGTCCCGCCGAGACGTTTGCCAATTGGTCGGGCTGTGGCCAGGATGGTCGACATGAGCAACGCCGACGGGGAGGTTCGTCCGACGGTGTACCCGGCCCCGGCATACCCACCGCCGGGGTACGGGCCGCCGCCGGGGTACGGGCCGCCGCCGGGGTACGGGCCGCCGCCGCCCGGGTACGGCCCGCCACCACCCGGGTACGGACCGCCACCACCCGGGTACGGACCGCCGCCACCCGGGTACGGACCGCCACCGCCCGGGTACGGACCGCCACCGCCCGGGTACGGACCGCCACCCTGGTATCCACCAACGGGGTATCCGCCGGCGCTCAAACCGGGCGTCATCCCGCTGCGCCCGCTGACCCTCGGCGACATCTTCAATGGCGCGGTCGCATATATCCGCGCGAATCCCAAAGCGACGCTTGGCTTGACGACGATCGTCGTGATCATCGCGCAGATCATCGGGTTGATCCTTCAAGTCGCTCCGCCGGCAGCCACCGGGAATTTCACACCGCTGCGCGGCGAGCACGTGTCGAACGCCGCCCTGGCCGGATCAACGGTGGGCGCCATAGCCAGCGTCGTCGCCGTCGGCCTGTCGGCGATTCTGTTGAGCGGCATGCTGACCGTCGTCGTCGGCCGAGCGGTGTTCGGCGCGCACATCACGATCGGCGAAGCCTGGGAAAAGGTCCGTGGTCGGCTGCCGGCGTTGATCGGCCTCACGGCCCTGGAAGCCGCCGGCGCGGCCGTGCTGATCGCCGCGGTGGTGGTCGTCATCGTCGCCGTCGACGCCGGCGCCAACGGCGGGATCGCGTTGGTCACCGGCATCCCGCTGGTGATCGGCCTCGTCGCCGCACTGGCCTATCTGGGCACCGTGCTGAGTTTCGCGCCCGTCGTGATCGTGCTGGAGCGGCTGCCGGTATTCGCCGCGATCGCGCGGTCGTTCGCGTTGGTGCGCGGCTCGTTCTGGCGGGTGTTGGGCATCCGGCTGCTTGCTGCCGTGGTGGCAGGGCTCGTCGCCAGCGCCGTCGCAATCCCGTTCACCGTCGCCGGTCAGCTGCTGACGATCGGCGCGGCCTCGACCGGTGCCGTCCTCGTCGCGCTGGTGCTGCGGTCCGTCGGCAACGCGATCGGGCAGATCATCACCGCGCCGTTCAGCGCCGGCGTCGTCGTGCTGCTCTACGCCGACCGCCGGATCCGGGCCGAGGCATTCGATCTGGTGCTGCAGACGGGCGCCGCCGGCGCGCCCGCCGGCCCCGCAGGGTCCACCGACCATCTCTGGTTGACCCGGCACCCCTGAGCATGCCGATGGTGATCGTCGACCGCGACGCCGCTCACGACGCGGCCCAGCGCGAATTGTCGAAGCCGAGCTATCCGAAGGAATCGATCACGCAGCGATTGTCGGACTGGCTCGACGATTTCATCTACCGGCTGGTCATGAAGGGGTCGTCGATTCCCGGCGGCTGGCTCACGATCGCGGTTCTGGTCACGCTGCTGGCGGTGGCGGTGGTCATCGCCGTGCGGGTCGCCCGCCGGACGATGCGGACCAACCGCGGCGCCGACTACCAGTTGTTCGGGGGCGCCGAGTTGAGCGCCGCCGAACACCGTGCCACCGCGGAACGATCTGCCGCCGAAGGCAATTGGGTCGCAGCCATCCGTCATCGGCTGCGGGCCGTGGCACGTCAGCTGGAAGAGGACGGCGTGCTCAACCCCGTGCCCGGCCGAACGGCCAGCGAGCTCGCCCGCGACGCCGGCCAGTCGGTGCCCGAGCTGCGCTCCGAATTGGCCGGTGCGGCAACGTCGTTCAACGACGTGACCTACGGCGAGCGGCCCGGCACGGAATCCGCATACCGCACGATCGCTGATCTGGACGAACGGCTGCGCTCTCGGCGTCAGGCTTCCGGCCCCGCCGCGGGGTCCGGCGCGGCTCCGGGTTCGTGGGCCGAAGTCCAATGAGCATTGCAGCGCCGGTTCACGACACCGCGCCGCCCCAACGGTGGCGGACGTGGCGGTGGGTGCTGCTGGCGCTGCTGGTCATCGTCGCGGTCGCGGCCATCGGCACGTACCTGACCGCGCCACGCCCGGGTGGCCGGATGGACGCCGACTCCACCGGACCCGAGGGGGCGCATGCCCTGGTCGCTCTGCTGCGCGACCGCGGAGTCGACGTCGTCGTGGCCCACAACGTCGACGAGGTCGAATCGGCAGCGCGACCCGATTCGCTGCTACTGGTGGCCGAAACGTATTTCCTCGTCAACGACGACGTCGTGGGGCGACTCGCCGGCGTACCCGGCGACCGTCTGCTCGTCGAGCCGGTGACCACGATCCGCGACGCGCTGGCCCCGGGAATCCGGATCACCAGCGCAACCACGATGGGCGGGGAACCCAACTGTGACCTGCCAGAGGCCGTTCGGGCCGGACCGGTGGAATTCGGCCCCGGCGGCACCTACGAGGCCGCCGGGGACACCGCGCTGACCCGCTGCTACGACGGTGCAGTCGTGCGATACCGCGACGGTGATCGCACGATCACCGCGGTCGCCACCGGCGACTTCATGACCAACTCCGGCCTGCTCAAGGAGGGCAACGCCGCCCTGGCGATGAACCTCGCGGGGCGGCAACCACGCCTCATCTGGTACGCGCCGCAACACTTTCAAGGTGAAAGGACGCGCGGGACAGACATTGTCGACCTGATCCCGGACAACGTCGGCTGGATGGTCTGGCAGCTTGCACTGGTGGTCGCCGTGGTGGCGTGGTGGCAGGGTCGACGCATGGGTCCGCTCGTCGCGGAGAACCTGCCGGTGGTGGTGCGGGCGTCCGAGACCGTGGAGGGCCGCGGCAGGCTGTACCGGTCGCGGCGCGCCCGTGACCGGGCCGCCGATGCGCTGCGCACCGCCACACTGCAGCGGATGCTGCCGCGCCTGGGCCTCGGCCCCAAAGCCGACCCGTCGGCGGTGGTCACCGCCGTTGCCGAGCGCAGCCACGCGCGCTACGACGCCGTTCAGCACACTCTTTACGGCCCCCCGCCGGCGACCGACACCGACCTGGTGGACCTCGCCCGCGAACTCGACGACATCGAAAGGCAGGTCGCGGACTCGTGACACAGCAAGCCACGGCCCAGTCAGCGGAGGCGGCGCGCACGGCGTTGATCGCGTTGCGCGCCGAGATCGCCAAGGCGGTCGTCGGCCAGGATGCCGTGGTCAGCGGGCTGGTGGTCGCGCTGCTATGCCGCGGACACGTGCTGCTCGAAGGGGTGCCCGGGGTGGCCAAGACACTGCTGGTGCGGGCGCTGGCCGCCGCGCTGCAACTGGATTTCAAGCGTCTGCAGTTCACCCCCGACCTGATGCCCGGCGACGTCACCGGTTCGCTGGTGTATGACGCGCGCACCGCGGCGTTCGAATTCCGCGCCGGGCCGGTGTTCACGAACCTGCTGCTGGCCGACGAGATCAACCGCACCCCACCCAAGACGCAGGCGGCGCTGCTGGAGGCCATGGAGGAGCGGCAGGTCAGCGTCGAGGGACAGCCGCGGGCGCTGCCCGACCCGTTCATCGTCGCGGCGACGCAGAACCCGATCGAATACGAGGGCACCTACCAGCTGCCCGAGGCGCAACTCGACCGGTTCCTGCTCAAGATGAACGTCCCGATTCCCCCGCGCGACCAGGAGATCGAGATCCTCGACCGGCACGCCCGCGGCTTCGACCCCCGCGACCTGTCGGCGGTGCAAGCCGTCGCCACGGCCGACGACCTGGCCGCCGGCCGGGCGGCCGTGCGTGGGGTGCTGGTGGGAGACGAGGTGATGGGCTACATCGTCGACATCGTCCGCGCGACCCGCCAGTCGCCATCGCTGCAGCTGGGCGTGTCTCCGCGCGGAGCGACCGCGCTGCTGGCCACCGCCCGGTCATGGGCGTGGCTGTCGGGACGCAACTACGTCACGCCCGACGACGTCAAAGCGATGACCCGCCCGGTGCTGCGGCACCGCGTCGGGCTGCGCCCGGAGGCCGAGCTCGAAGGCGCGACGCCCGACGGCGTGCTCGACGGGATCCTGGCGTCGGTCCCGGTGCCACGCTAGTGATTCTGACCGGGCGCACCGGGCTCGTGGCGCTGCTCTGCGTGCTTCCGGTGGCCCTTTCGTCCTGGCCGGCAACCACTTTCGTGGTGCTGCTCGTGGTGTTGGCGGCGCTGGTCACGTTGGATGTGGCCTTGGCCGCCAGCCCCCGCGCGCTGGAGTTCGGCCGCGACGGCGACACTCCCCCGCAAGCGGGAGGTGCCCCCACGGCGCGGCTGGGGCAGCCGGTGGACACCGTCCTGCAGGTGGCGAACGCAGGCCGCCGTCGCTTTCGCGGCCAGGTGCGCGACGCATGGGCCCCCAGCGTCAGGGCCGAACCTCGCGCGCACGTCGTCGACATCGCGGCAGGCCAGCGGCAGCGGGTCGTCACCCGGCTCCGGCCGATCCGTCGCGGCGATCAGCATTCGGCGGCAGTCACGGCCCGGGCGATCGGGCCGCTCGGGCTGGCCGGCCGGCAGCGTTCGCAGCAGGTGCCGTGGCAGGTCCGGATCCTGCCGCCGTTCCTGAGCCGCAAGCACCTGCCGTCGCGGCTGGCCAAGCTGCGCGAGATGGAAGGCCTACTGCCGGTGCTGATCCGCGGGCAGGGCACGGAGTTCGACTCGCTGCGCGAGTACGTCGTCGGCGACGACGTGCGGTCGATCGACTGGCGCGCCACTGCCCGGCGTGCCGACGTGGTGGTGCGCACCTGGCGGCCCGAGCGCGACAGGCGGGTGGTGCTGGTCCTCGACACCGGCCGCACGTCGGCCGGCCGGGTCGGCGTCGACCCGACCGCAGGCGACCCGGGCGGCTGGCCGCGGCTGGACTGGTCGATGGACGCGGCGCTGTTGCTGGCCGCGCTGGCGTCCCGCGCCGGCGACCACGTCGACTTCCTCGCACACGACCGGGAGGTGCGGGCCGGCGTCTTCGGCGCGTCGCGCACCGAGGTGCTGGCCCACCTGGTGGAGGCGATGGCCGCGTTGCAACCGGCGTTGGTGGAGTCCGACGCGGCGGCGATGGTGGCGGCGGTGCAGCGGCGCGTTCGGCGGCGGGCACTGGTCGTGCTGCTGACCGACCTCAACGCGTCGGCGCTCGACGAAGGGCTGATGCCGGTGCTGCCGCAGCTCTCGTCGAAGCATCAGGTCATCGTCGCGGCGGTTGCCGACCCGCGGGTGGACCGGCTCGCGGCGGGCCGGTCGGACGCCGCGCAGGTCTACGACGCCGCCGCCGCGGAGCGCTCCCGCAACGAGCGCCGCGCGATAGCGGCCAGGCTTCGGCGCGGCGGCGTCGACGTCGTCGACGCGCCGCCGGAGGAAATCGCGCCGGCACTGGCGGACCGGTATCTCGCGATGAAGGCCGCGGGCCGACTCTGAGCGCGCGAGCGTCAGCGGATGAGGTCGACGTCCGGCGCGTTCTGCACGTCCCCGGATTCGCCTGCGGCCGCGGCGCGTCGGCCGAAACGGATGATGTAGGTCAAGAACAGCACCTCGGCGACCACGCCGATGCCGATGCGGGCGAAGGTCGGCAGGGGCGAGGGCGTGACCAGCGCTTCGATCAGGCCGGAGACCAACAGGACGCCGGCCAGGCCGACAGCGACGGCCCCCACGGCGCGGCCCTGCTCGGCGAGCACCTGCAGGCGGGGGCGGTTGCCCGGCGAGATCACCGACCAGCCCAGCCGCATGCCCACCGCGGACGCGAGGAACACCGCGGTCATCTCCAGCAATCCGTGCGGGGCCAGCAGCCCGAGGAACACGTTACCCTTGCCGGCGTCGAACATCAGCCCGGCGGCCGCCCCGAGATTCGCCGCGTTCTGGAACAGCACGTAGGGGATCGGCAGGCCGAGCAGTACCGAGAACGCGATGCACTGCGCCGCCACCCAGGAGTTGTTCACCCACACCTTCAAAGCGAACGACCCGGCCGGATTCTCGCTGTAGTACGCCGCGAAATCGTGGTTGACCAGCTGGTCGATTTCACGGGGAGTACCGACCGCGGACTGCACCTCCGGGTTGCCGCCGACCCACAACGCGATCACCACGGTGACGAGGAAGAACACGATCGCCGTGGCCAGCCACCAGCGCCAGGCCCGGTACGCCACCACCGGAAACGACACCGTCCAGAATCGGGCGAACTCGCTCCACAGCGGCGCGTGCGCGCCGGTCACAGCCGAGCGGGCCCGCGCCACCAGGTTCGACAGCCGGCCGACGAGCACGGAGTCGCCAGATGCGGACCGCACCATCGACAGATGCGTCGACACACGCTGGTACAGCTCGACGAGTTCGTCGATCTCGGCACCGGACAACCCGTGCCGACGTTTGACCAACTGCTCCAGCCGGTCCCACGTCGGGCGGTGGGCCAGCACGAACGCGTCGACGTCCACCCCGGCGAGCATACGGCGTAGCCTTCGGCGGTATGTCCGACGTGGTGACCGGGGACGCCGTCGTCCTCGATGTGCAGATCGCGCAGCTGCCCGTGCGCGCGGTCGGCGCGTTGATCGACATCCTGGTGATGTTCGCCGGCTACTTGATCGGTGTGATGCTGTGGGCGGCGACCTTGGCACAGACCGACCCGGCGCTGAGCGCCGCGGTGCTGATCATCTTCACGGTGCTGGTGCTGGTCGGCTACCCCGTCGCGTTCGAGACCGCAACGCGTGGCCGATCGCTCGGCAAGATGGCGATGGGGTTGCGGGTCGTTTCCGACGACGGCGGCCCCGAGCGTTTCCGCCAGGCGCTGTTCCGCGCGCTTGCCGGTGTTATCGAGATCTGGATGTTCTTCGGCGGCCCTGCCGTGATCTGCAGCCTTCTGTCGAAGAGGGGCAAGCGGATCGGCGACGTGTTCGCGGGCACAGTCGTGATCGGTGAACGCGGCCCGCGGTTGGCGCCACCGCCGGTGATGCCGCCGTCATTGGCGTGGTGGGCGTCGTCGCTCGAGCTCTCGGGCCTCTCCGTCGAGCAAGCCGAACTGGCACGCCAATTCCTTTCCCGCGCACCGCACCTGGAACCTCGCGTGCGCGATCAGATGGCCTACCGTATCGCGGGCGACGTGGCGGCAAGGATCTCACCACCGCCGCCGCCGGGCGTTCCCGCACACCACGTGCTGGCCGCGGTCCTGGCCGAGCGGCACCGCCGGGCGCTGGCGCGGCTGCGCCCGTCACCCCCAGCCCCGGTGCCGGTCGCCGTCCCGGCCCAGGGCCCGCCACCGGCCGCACCGACGCAGAACACCAACGGCTTCACACCGCCGGCGTAGCGCCGCTCAACGGCCAACGACGGCATCGACTTCCGCATACATGCCCGCCCCGTAGTGGCCGGCGATGTTGCAGAGCAATTCGCGGCGTTGGCGGACGGGCCGCGGCCGGGAGAGGTTAGTCGCCCTGAGAACTGGGGTGATTCGTCACCGCGCAGCGAGTGTGGGCCGAGCGGCCCGAGTCCCCAGCCTAGTCGGGTGATCTCTTTGGTCGCAGCGGTCACGACCCGATATCTCTCGGTGCGGCAGCGGTGCGGTTGTGCTGGCGCGTGGATGCATCGGAGTGCGCTGCGGCGCACTAGAACTGACCATGAGACCGGGCGCAGACTCATGAAGCTGCGGCCCTAGGTGCGCAGGGCCAGGAGTGACGGTGCCTCGAAAACGCAGTGTTACACGCGGATGTCGGACCGAGGCGGCTGCCCCCAGGGCGGGCAGCAGTGGCGGCGGGCAGGGTGGATGTCGACCAGCACGGCAGCACGAGCCACCCGGTTTGGGCGTCGTGCCAGTCGCCGTCGAGGCTGCGGACTGTCACTGCGGCCAGGCCGCGCTAGGGAGCGAGGGCGGCCCGGCCGACCTCGTCGTTCGATTTCGCGCACGCCTGGCGCGGCCATCACCGCGACCGCGCCAGCGATCGGCACGAAGCGGGGGGGTGGATCTCAGGTAGGTCCATCGGCCGCTGTGGGGATGTCTTGCTATCGATCTCGCTACATACGGACTTAGCGTTGAGCTGCGCCGGTCCGCTCAGCGGACCGCACTCTTGCCCATAACACCCGGATCGACGTCCAATCGATAGTGCGAGAAAAGGTGCACCTCGGCACGAAAGACGCACCGTCCAGATGGCAGTTACGAAGTCGACACTGGATCGGAATAGGACGGCGCAGAGGCATTCACGCCGACATCACATGCAAGAAAGGACAAGTTCAATGGGCAAATGGCAGTTAACCGATGTCACCGCCGCGGCGGGCGGCCCCGACGCGAATCCCGGCGCCGACCTCGCGGGGTACGTGTTCGCCGCCCAGGGCACCAAACACGTGCTCAATTTGGGGGGCCTTGACGCGCACGTCGATGAGCTGTGGTGGGACATCAACGGCTGGCACACCAACGACCTGACCGTCGCCGCCGGCGCCCCGGACCCACTCCCCAATAATCCGCTTGCGGGGTACGCGTTCAACGCGCAGGGCACCCAGCACGTGCTATTCGCCGGCCGGCTTGACAGCCACATCTACGAGCTGTGGTGGAGCGCCCTGGAAGCTGGCTGGCAGTTCAATGACCTCACCGTCGCTGCCGGCGCCCCAACGACGTCGTGGGGCGACGCCCCACCGATCGGCCTTGTCGGCTACGCGTTTGAGTCCCAGTTCACCCAGCACGTGATCTATCACAGCGCCGACCACCACATCCACGAGCTGTGGTGGAACGCCGGCGGCTGGCATCACAATGACCTGACCGCCGCCACCGGCGCCCCGCCCGGCTTCGTCCTCGCGGCATACGCGTTTGAGGCGCAGGGCACCCAGCACGTGATCTATACAGGCGTATCTGACAACCACACCCACGAGCTGTGGTGGGACGCCGGCGGCTGGCATCACAACGACCTGACCGTCGCCGCCGGCGCCCCGCCCGGCGATGTCGGTCAGCTTGCGGCGTACGCGTTTGAGGCGCAGGGCACCCAGCACGTGATCTATACAGGCGTATCTGACAACCACATCCACGAGCTGTGGTGGGACGCCGGCGGCTGGCATCACAACGACCTGACCGTCGCCGCCGGCGCCCCACCCGCGATCGGCCAGCTCTGGACGGCGTACCCGTTTGAGCTGCAGGGCACCCAACACGTGATCTATACAGCCTCATCTGACTTCGACACGTATGAGCTGTGGTGGGACGCCGGCGGCTGGCACTTCGATGACGTGACCGCCGCCACCGGAGTTCCCCGTGACGGGAGCGAGGGCCGATTCGTTGTCGGGTTCGCATTCGAGGCGGAGGGCACCCAGAACGTGTTCTACATTAGCAACGACCTCCATGTCCACGAGTTGTATTGGCAGCCTTGATGATTAGCTATTCCCGTCGGCAAGGCTAGCGGGAGCGCCGCGACGGCCCGCCAATCGGCCGATCAAGGTGGTGGCCGGCAGCGCGCCGCCGCGGCGGCCCTGCAAAGCGTCGCCGAGAAGCTCGTGGACATGCCACCCGCTAGCGATGTCCATGACGTGTTGCTGTGTTGGTGAAGGCTCTGATGGATGCGTGGCCGGGCCGGCCGACGCCGATGGGATCGACGCCCGATACCCAGGGGACCAACTTTGCGGTCTACTCCGCCTCGGCGACCGAGGGCGCCATCAGCTTGTGCCTGTTCGCTGACGACGGCACAGAGAAACCGTCGCGGGTCGCCGAGGCGCGGTGCCCGGACCTGGCCGCGCTGGCCTGCTCCTCGCAACTAGCTGTTGGCTGTTCTGCTTGCTTGATGGTGTGGCCGGCGAGTTTGAGATCGGCTTTCGCTTCGGCGCTTAGGCGATGGAGCAGCGGTGAGGTGATGAACACCAGCGGCGGCATTAGCCAGTTGGGGTCGAGAACATTTCTGGTCACCGGACCGCTGACATCCCTTTGGACCTCCGGGCCCGGTATCGAATCGCCTTGCCGCTTTCAGCCGCTGCCGAAACGGCAGCGGGTTTTTCGGTGCCAGCGGCACTTCGTTGATGTCGATGTTGATGCTCATTTATTACTCGGTCGAGTGCGGCGCCGGTGGACCGGGTGCGTGGCGCGGTCGCTGACGCTCCCGCTTCGGATCGGCGCCAGCGGTCGACCGGTCAGGGACATTCACCGACGCTCTCGGCGCTATTGAACACCGGCGCACCCCGTCCCTACCGACCTCAGACCAACGGCAAAGTAGAGAGATTCCACCGCATCGAGGCGCTATGTCGCTGGCGCGACGCCATAATTTGTGGTGACGCTTTGCCAGAGTTGTACGTCCGCTGTCCTAGCGAGGCTGGCCGTACCGCTGTTGCCGACGACCATGTCCGGCCAGATTATGAGCGACGGGGTACGGCCAGCGACGCGAAGATTCCATGTAACCATGGCTACCTCCTGGGCCAACCTAGGAACGTGTTTTGACGTCGTTGGACGGGTGTGATCGTTTCAGCGACCACCGCCCCGGACACGAGTACTGAAACTACGCGTTCTAATTCGGCGGGCCGTCGAGACGAGACGGGTCCATTGCGCGCCGTAAGTGTGGCTATGACAAGGGTTTGGTCCGCTGAGCGGACCGGGCCTGCTCAACGGTCCCGGTTCGTCGCTGTGGTAGACGCGGTGACCGATCTTCACACCGTTGGAGTTGATTTTGCGTCTCCGGATGGGAAGCAGCCCGATGTAGTCGTCTGCGGCCAACGGGACGGGGATGTAGCCGGCGATCGCCACCGAGGTGGCATCCACTTCATTTCAGCACTCGTGTGGGGTTGAGCGGGTCGCGCAGCCCGTCGTGGCGGCGGGTTTGGCAGCCACGACGATCCACTCGTCGAGTTGGTCCTGCAGCTCGAGTAGGGAGACCACCACGTCGTGGTCGGCGAGTCAAGCTTCCATCGAGACAGCGGGATGGATGTTGGAAGCAGCGCTGCTGCGCGCGCTGGTCGACCAGGGTGGGCCCGGCGGCGGTGGCGTGCCTGTGGTGGGCTGGTGTTCGGGAAGTCTGAGCCGACTGCGATCCGGTCTGATGTGCAGATGCGCATGCCGGGCGAGCCGGAGCCCTTCTGACGCGCTCTGCCGGCACGGGACCGCTTCAGATCATCTTAAAATCTGCCGGCACGGGACCGTTTCAAATCATCCTAAAATGCCCGCGGCACAACGGAACACCACAGCCCGACCGGACCCGGGGCTTGGGGCCGGCCGGGCTGGTGGGCGGTGGCTACACGGGCAACCGGTGGTCGTCGGCGGTGGGATCGTCGGCGGCGTAGTCGGCCCGTCCAAAAACACCGCCATCGCGGTGGTGTAGGCGCGGTGGAGCAGCTCGGTGGCGCTGGCAGGCCGGCCAGGTCGCGGATCTGCGAGGTGATCGGCCCCATGTGCAGGTCGACCCAATGGACGACCCGGTCGTTGGTCTTGGCGCAGCCGCTCTGCGGCACCACGGCGTAGGCGGGCCGGCGGGTCCATTCCATCGCGCACATCGCGCCGGTTGCAGGACAAGAGCAGGTCAATCGACGTCCTACACGTGGATCCAGAAAGTTTCCAATTTGGATTCACATACCGAGTGGATCCCGAAAGAAAAGTTCTCGTTTCGGAGGGGCGTGTGAGTCACGGTCCAGTCACCCTCTAAATCGCACGGTAACCACACAATCACTGCTGCTGGGGATTGTGCATCCGACGGGCGCCCATTTTACGGAAGGGCATAACGGTTTGCCCAAAAAGCTGCGTGTCAGCGGTCCGCAGTTCTGGGATCGCGCCTTCGGCCAACTTGTCGGGTGGGCGCAGCAAGCCGAGTCGGACATCCGCGCCGGTGTCGAAGTCGAACCAATTACGTTGCACCAACTAGTTTTTGGCGGTGTGCTGCCGCACAGCGGGGCCGCGCTGGTGCAAGCTTGCCTGGAATACGGCACGTAGGTGTAGCCACCGAATATCGCAGGGTCGGCCGTGCGCACCCACAACTTTGAATGTTTCCCGACGGGGACTGAAATTCGCCGAGGTCGGCGTGAGCGGCTGCCGGGAGGGCGATGGACCGCGACCCCGTCGCGTTTGCGATCAGCGCGAGCGTTGTGATCTTCATCGTTTGTGCTAGCGACCGGCGGCCCGCGTTAGAGCCAGCCTTCACCAGTGATGCCGACGTAACAACCGGCCGGCTGAGCCGGTTGGCTCGGACTGCCGGTCCGCTGAGCGGACCGAACCGTTGCGCAAACCGAAGGGATTGGCGCGGAATGGTCGTGCCGGCCGGCGCGGCTGGTCCACGACCGGCCGCGGCGACCACAACAGGTGGTGCGCGCTACTCGTGTCGCCGCCGCCGGTCGCTGAAACGATCAAATCAGCGCATCCCTTCGGGGATGACCGAATCGAAACTGGAGGAGCCATGTTGGATGCTGATACGACACTGTTGCGTGATTGGGTGATGCCGAGGCTGCGCTCCGGCCAGAATATCGCCGCGGTTGCCGCCGCCACCGGCGTGAGCCGATCGACGCTGTATCGGTGGAAACGCCAGGGTATGGGTGTGACGACGAAATTGGTGGCCCCGCCGCGATCGGCGAGGATCCCCACGGCAGTGGTGCCGGCGCCGCCGACACCAACACCCGCCCCGCCGGCACCGGCGGCGGTGCCGGCGGAAATGCCCGTCGAGGGCTACGTGGGCGACATGACCGGGCCCGGCATCACCGACCAGTGGGGCGTGACCTCCGCCGACTTGGGCGTGTCGGTTGTGGCCCCCGATGGAAGCCTGATGTCGGTGTTCGGAGACACGTTCTCCGGCCCCACCGTCGGGCAGGGTGATTGGCGCTCCCCGGTAGCCCTGATCGGCAGCGGGGACACCAATAACCAGATCCAGTACGAGTACGCGGGCGGAGCCGACCCCGACTATGCGCAGCAGCTATGGCCCTACATCCACGACAGCGACCCCTGGAACCACGGCGGCATCAGCACCATCATTCCCTCTGACGTGCTGGTGCTGGGGGAGACCATGTACCTGCATGCCATCGTCAACCGCGGCTTCCCCAACGTGATTTGGACGGGGATCTGGACCTCAACCGACAACGGCGTCTCCTGGCAGCAGATGGGTCCCCAAGCCACCTTCCCGGCCACTTTGCACAACGGCTACGCGCAGTTGTGGTCGTGGGAATACGACCCCGACGACGGGTGGGTGTACATCGTGTCCACGGGGTTTCAGCGCGACAAGGGCATGATCCTTCGGCGCGTGCTCCCGGAGAACATCGGCGACTGCACGAAGTACTCGGGCTGGGGCTGGGCCAATAACCAATGGGCGTGGGACAACGAACCTACGCCGATCACACCGCCCTTCGAAACCTGGGGCGAGCTGACCTTGCGCCGGCTGGACACCGGAACGTGGATCCTGGGCGGGTTCCTGTCCTCGCAGTATGCGTTGGGATACCGCACGATCGACTCACCGATCGCCGATCTGTACGTCGCTGAGGTGCAGACACCGGTGGTTGGTACGTCATGGGACGCCCAAGACCTGCAGAACAATCTCGTTGCCCAGCTGTACGGCGGATATGTTCTGCCCAGCTCGCAGTTAGACCTGCAGGGAGGTGTCGGGCTGGTGGTGTCCCAGTGGGACACCGCAACGGGCTGGCCCTACCGCGCCATGCAGTTCAAGGTGACAATCAACGACACGACAGGGACATAAACGGTCCGGGTGAACGGCTTTCTGCTTTCGGGCGGTGTGTTCACCCCCATCAACTTCCCGCTCGCCAGCAGCACGGGCGCCGTCGGCATCAACGACACCGGGGACATCGCCGGCTTCTACACCGACACCGCCGGCAAAACGCACGGCTTCGTCTACGCCGACGGCGCTTTCAGCACAGTGGACGTCGCAGGCGCCAGCGCCACCGAACTGACACGCATCAAGAACTGGGGACAGGTGACGGGCATCTACACCGACGCCCTTGGCGAGGAACACGGCCTCACCGGTCAGTGAGTGACTTCGACCTGCGGGATGCGGTACCCAACCCGCGCATTTCAGTCTGACACCAACCGGGTCTTCCTGTCTCCCCCGCGGCCGCGATCTGTCACGCAGTGGCTCGGTCCCGCATCGCGACCGGTGTTCATGCCGGATGACAGGCGTGACCGTGATGGCCTCGAAGTGCAGGCAGATTGAGTCGACAGCGTGTCCGTTCTCTCACTGGTGCGCCTGGCGCACGCGAACCGCGACGAACTCGCATATGCATACCGCAATTTCGGTGACCGCTACCGCACAACGGCGACGTGAGCCGGCCATACCGCGGTGGCCAATGCGAGGTAAACAGCGACGGGCCCACAACCCAGCGCGACCACGCGCGCCAATGCGCGACCGGAGTAACCGGAAGGCTGGAGGGTTGTATCTGTTGGTATCGGTACCGCACGCGATGGCCTATTGGACTGCGATAATGTGCAGGGCATTGTGAATGCCGCGGAAGTCGGCTTCGTTGCGTGTAATTAG
>Ga0209040_10001497_pt1 | contig 18517 bp, 20 predicted proteins | sample BogFormECP12_OM3_FD_188240 | JGI IMG/M metagenome (GOLD analysis project Ga0209040, IMG submission 188240) | Bog forest soil microbial communities from Calvert Island, British Columbia, Canada - ECP12_OM3 (SPAdes) (version 2) | ecosystem: Environmental > Aquatic > Freshwater > Wetlands > Bog ...
GAAGTGATGCAGCAGGCCGGCGGGGCTGACACCGGCTTCGCCGGCGATCTGGGCCAGCGTCGTATTGCGCCACCCGTTGCGGGTCAGCAGTCGCTGCGCCACGGCCAAGATCCGCTGTTTGCGGTCCTCACCCTTGACGCGCAGCGATTCATACGGCCGTGTCTCGGGCACCGGACTCCTTCGTCCAACCAACCAACTGAACACACAGTAGGTTGGTTTGCCGACTGTGACAAGGGTCGCATTCGATGGTTTTTCGCCACGCCCGTCACAAACCCAGCGACTTGGCGATGATCACCTTCATCACTTCGCTGGTTCCGGCGTAGATGCGCGCCACCCGCGCATCGGTGTACAGCCGGGCGATCGGATATTCCATCATGTAGCCGTAACCGCCGAAGAGCTGCAGGCAACGGTCCACGACGCGGGCCTGCATCTCGGTGCAGAAGAGCTTGACACGCGCGGCGTCGGCGGCCGACAGCTCCCCCTCGACGTGTAGCGCGACCGCACGGTCCAGCATCGCCTGGCCGGCCTCCACCTCCGTCGAGCACGCAGCCAGCTCGAACTTGGTGTTCTGGAACGAGGCCACCGGGGTCCCGAAAGCCTTCCGGTCCTTGGTGTAGTCAATCGCCGCGGCTATCGCCGAGCGCGCCTGCGCCACCGATCCGACCGCCACCGTCAGACGTTCCTGCGGCAGGTTGTGGCCAAGGTAGCCGAACGCCTCATCCTCGTCGCCGAGAACGTTCTCGACGGGGACACGGACATCGACGAACGACAGTTCGGCGGTGTCCTGGACCTTGCAGCCCATCTTCTCCATCTCGCGGCCGCGGGTGAAACCCTCCATCCCGTCCTCGACGACGAGCAGCGTCAGTCCCTTGCGCCGGTTATCGGGGTCGGTGGACGTGCGGGCGACGACGATTACGAGGTCGGCCTGAATGCCGCCGGTGATGAATGTCTTGGCGCCGTTGAGGATGTAGTGGTCGCCGTCGAGAACGGCCGTGGTGCGGATACCGGCAAGGTCGGAGCCAGTGCCGGGCTCGGTCATCGCGACCGCTGTCAGTAGCGTGCCGGCCGCCAGACCGGGAAACCAGCGCTGGCGCTGTTCGTCGTTCGCGTAGTGCAGGAAGTACGGCAGAATCACCTCGAGTTGGGTGCGAACCGTCGAAAGCGTCACCAGCGCCCGCGCAGCTTCCTCCTGCAGCACGACGTTGTAGCGGTAGTCGGGCATGCCGCCGCCGCCGTACTCCTCGGGAATCGCCATCCCGAGGATCCCGAGCGCACCCATCTGCTTGAAGACATTGCGCGGCATCCGCCCGGCCTTCTCCCACTCTGGGTAGGCGGGCACGACCTCCTGCTCGATAAAGTCGCGCGCGAGCGCGCGGAACGCCTCGTGGTCTTCGGTGAACAGGTCTCGACGCATGAATTCCCCTGTCAGGCAACAAGTTCTACGAGCGTTGCGTTGGCCGTGCCGCCGCCTTCGCACATGGTCTGCAATCCGTAGCGAATCCCGTTGTCCCGCATGTGATGCGCCATCCGGGTCATCAAGACCGCGCCCGACGCGCCGAGCGGGTGACCAAGAGCGATGGCTCCGCCCAGCGGATTGACCCGGTCCGGGTCGGCGCCGGTTTCGGCGAGCCAGGCAAGCGGCACCGGTGCGAACGCCTCGTTGACCTCGAACACACCGACATCGGCCAGCGAGACACCGGCCTTGGTCAGCACCTTCTCGGTGGCAGGAATGGGACCGGTGAGCATCAGCACCGGGTCCGCCCCGGTTACCGCCCCAGCCCGGTACCGCACCAGCGGGGTCAACCCGAGCTCGAGCGCGGTTTCCGACGTCGTCACCAACAACGCCGCCGCGCCATCGGAAATCTGCGAGGAGTTACCGGCGTGTATGACCCCGTCGTCGACGAACGCGGGCTTGAGCCCGGCCAGTTTCTCGACGGTGGTCCCCCGCCGCACACCCTCGTCGGCAGTGACAGCGGTGTCGTCGATAAAAACCGGGACGATCTGCTCGTCAAACGCACCGTGGTCCTGAGCCGCGGCAGCCCGTTCGTGGGACAGCGCAGAGTATTCGTCGAGCCTGGTGCGGGAAAACCCCCACTTCTTGGCGATCATCTCGGCCGAGAGCCCTTGGTTGAAGGAGAAATCACCATAGCGGGCAAGGACTTTGGGCCCGTAAGGCATTCCGGTGGCCCTGGCTGCACCGAGCGGCACCCGGCTCATCACCTCCACCCCGCCGGCCACCACGACATCCTGCTGGCCGGACATCACCGCCTGCGCCGCAAAGTCGAGGGCCTGCTGGCTGGAACCACACGCGCGGTTGATCGTCGTGCCCGGGATGCTCTCGGGCCAGCCGGCGGCCAGCACCGCGTAACGACCGATATTGCTGGATTGATCCCCGACCTGCGACACGCAGCCCCACACGACGTCGTCGATGATCTCCGGGCCGATGCCGCTGCGCTGCAGCAACTCGTTGAGCACCAGAGCCGACAGGTCGGCGGCGTGCATGCTCGACAGGCCGCCGTTGCGCTTGCCGACCGGTGTCCGCACCGCTTCGACGATGACTGTTTCACGCATCTTTCTGCTCCGATCTCGATAACGCCCATCGACCAGTAAACGTGGGCTCTCGCCGCTTGGCGAATGCGGCATAGGCCTCCAGCGAATCGGCTGTGCCGAAATTGACGACCTGCGCGCGGGCTTCGCCCGCGAGCGCATCACGCAGGGTCCGGGAGCCACCCTCGTTCAGCAACGCCTTGCTTTGTGCCAGAGCGATCGTAGGGCCGGCCGCCAGCCGGCCGGCGATGTCGCTCACGAGATCGTCGATCTCCGTCGCGGGCACCACCCAGGTCACCAGGTTCAACGCGTGAGCCTCGGCGGCGTCGATGGTCTCGGCCAGCAGCACCAGTCGCTTGGCCTGTTGCAGGCCAACGATTTTCGGCAGTAACCAGGAGCCGCCGAGATCCACCGACAATCCACGCCTGGCGAAGATCTGCGAGAACGTTGATTCCGGTGTGGCCGCGACCAGGTCGCAGCCTAGCGCCAGGTTCCATCCGGCGCCGACGGCCACACCGGTCACTTTGGCGATTGTCGGCTTCGGCAGCTCATGCAGCGCCAGCGCCACGTCGGTCAGCGGTTGCAACTTGTGCACTGGATGACTGTCGTCGGGCGTCGAGATGTCGGCACCGGAACAAAACGCGCCGCCGGCGCCGGTGATCACCACCGCACGTGCCCCGCTGTCTTTGCCGGCAGCGGTGAGTGCCTCGGCCAACGCGATCCACAAGTCGCGGTTGATCGCGTTCTTGCGATGCGGTCGGTTCAGCGTCAGCGTCCGCACACCGTTGCGGTCACTGGACAGCAGCGCGGATTCCTCGGCCATCAGCGCCACTCCTCCTCATCGCTTCGCTCTGCATCGTCGCCGACGCGGGTCATCAGGGGTAGGCCGGCCCGATGGCGCCTTGCGCTCGTAGCGCGGCAATGTCGTCGGGCGCGACGCCGAGCTCGGCGAGCACCGAGTCGGTGTGCTGCCCGAGACCGGGCACCGCGCCCATGGCGGGCTGGTAGCCGGAGATCACCGGCGGCGGCAGCAAGGCCGGAATCGGGCCGGCCGGCGTGTCGACCTGCCGCCACCGGTCCCGGGCCGTCAGCTGCGGGTGCACCAGGACGTCGCTGGGCAGGTTGTACCGCGCATTCCCGATCCCCGCGGCATCCGCCGTCTTCTGTACATGGGCCAAGTCGTGCACCGCGCACCAGGCACCAATGGCGTCGTTCAGAATGTCCCGGTGATTGCAGCGACCGGCGTTGTTGGCGAACCTCGGATCGTCGGCAAGGTCGTCACGCTCCAGAATTTGCCGCGAAAGTCGTTGCCATTCAGCGTCATTTGTCGTACCTAGCACGACGGTCTGGCCGTCCGCGGTGCGGTAGGCGCCATACGGCGCCACCGCGGGCGAGCTCATTCCCAACGGCTGCTGGTCGACACCGGAATGCTGGGTATAGGTGAGCGGGTAACCCATCAGATCGGTCATGGTGTCGAACAAGCTGACCGCGACTGCGTTTCCGTGCTGGCCAGGGGCTGACCCGATGTCACGGGAATACAGCAGAGCCAATATCGATAGCGCCGAATACAAGCCGGTGCTGATGTCTGCCATCGGTGGGCCGGGTTTGGCCGGTGCGCCGGGATGGCCGGTCACGGCGCATGCGCCGGATTCCGCCTGAGCAAGCAGGTCGTAGGCTCTCTTGTGGGATAGCGGCCCACCAGGGCCGTACCCGTCGATTTCGACAGCGATGACGTCCGGGTGGCGTTCGGCCAGGTCCGCCGCCGCGATGCCCAGCCGGGCGGTCGATCCCGGGGCGAGGTTGGAAACCAGCACGTCGGCGCGGTCGAGAAGCCGACGCAGAATATCGAGTCCGGCTTCGGTTTTCAGGTTGAGCGTCACCGATTCCTTGCCCCGGTTAGCCCAAACAAAGTGCGCGGCAAGCCCGTTGACGACATCGTCGTAATGCCTGGCAAAGTCTCCCCCGTTGGGGTTTTCCACCTTGATGACGCGTGCACCGAAGTCGGCCAGCACCCGTGTGCACATCGGAGCGGAGACCGCCTGCTCCAAGGCCACCACGGTGATTCCCGTCAGCGGCCCCCCGGTTGCCGGCATCACATCACCATGCCGCCGTCCACCGGCAATACCTGACCGGTGATATAGGACGCCGCGTCCGAGGCGAGGAACACGAATGCACCCGCGACCTCCTCCGGTTCGGCCCAGCGCTTCAACGGGATTCGGGCCATCATGTTGGCCGCGAATTTCTCGTTGGTGCGGATGGTCTCGGTCATGCGGGTCGCGGCCAGCGGCGCAAGGGCGTTGACCAGGATGTGCAGCACACCCTCGGTGAGTCCGGCGGCGCGGGCGGCCGCCGCGTCCGCGGCCGCTCGGTCTCGCACGTCGAGCGCGATGCCTTCAGCCTTGCCGCCGTTGGCGCAAATGCGTTCGGCGACAGTCGAAGCGGCGTCAGCATCCACGTCGCTGACGAGCACCGCCGCGCCGGCGCCGGCTAATGCGCGGGCGACCGCTGCGCCGATCCCACTGCCGGATCCGGTGACCAGCGCCGATCGGCCGGTGAGGTCGAACAGGGTGTTGGTCATCAGTAGCTCCTTGGCAATTTGAGCACGTGCGACCCAAGGAAGTTCAGGATCATCTCCTGGCTGACCGGTGCGATCTTCATCAGCCTGGCTTCCCGGAAGTACCGTGCCACGTGATACTCCTCGGAATAGCCCATGCCGCCGTGCGTTTGCAGCGCCCGGTCGGCTGCGGTGAAACCGGCATCGGCGCACAGATATTTCGCGGTGTTGGCCTCGCGTCCGCACGGTTTGCCGTTGTCGTAGAGCCAGGTGGCTTTGCGCAGCATCAACTCGGCGGCGTCAAGCCGCGCAAGCGAGTCGGCCAGCGGGAACTGAATGCCCTGGTTCATCCCGATCGGCCGGTCGAAGACGTGCCGTTCATTGCCGTATTTCACCGCCTTGTCCAGCGCGACCCGGCCGATGCCCAGCGCTTCGGCGGCGATCAGCATTCGTTCCGGGTTGAGGCCGTCGAGGATGTATTGAAAGCCCTTGCCCTCTTCGCCAACTCGATCTTCGACCGGAATGTGCAAGTCGTCGATGAACAACTCGTTGGAGCTGACCGCGTTGCGGCCCATCTTGCGGATCGGCCGGACGTCGACCTTGCTGCGGTCTACGTCGGTGAGGAATAACGTCATCCCATCGGTCTTCTTGGTGACCTCGGCGTAGGGCTGCGTCCGGGTGAGCAGCAGGATTTTCTGCGACTCAAGCGCCTTGGAAATCCATACTTTTCGGCCGTTCACGACGTAGTGGTCACCGTCGCGTTTGGCGAACGTCGTGATGCGTGAGGTGTCCAGGCCTGCGCCGGGTTCGGTGACTCCGAAGCACACATGCACTTCCCCCGTCGCTACGGAGGGCAATGTGCGGGCTTTGAGTTCCTCGGAGCCGTGCACCACGACCGGCTGCATGCCGAAGATCGACAGGTGGATCGCGCTGGCCCCGTTCATGGCGGCACCGGACTTGGCGACCTCCTCGAGCAACAGGGTGGCTTCGGTGATGCCGAGGCCGTGACCCCCGTACTCCTCCGGGATCGTCATGCCCAGCCAGCCGCCGCCGGCGATCGCCTGATAGAACTCGTGCGGAAACTCGTGCGCCTGGTCTTTTTCCATCCAGTAGTGGTCATCGAATTTCGACGCCAGCTCCGCGACCGACTTGCGAATCAGCTGTTGGTCGTCGGTCAGCTCGAAGTTCATCCCACCGCCGGGCACTGCTCAATCTCCTTCGATCAGTTCAGGCACCGGCGCGCTTGCATCCCGGTGGCGCTTCAGTCCTTGTTGCCGGTCAGATTTTTCGCACTGGCCGCAAACTCCGCGAACGACGAGCCCGACCTGGTGTCCTTGTGGTGACTCAGGGCGCGGATCGAGACGTCGTGGCCCTCAGCGGCTTTGCGCAGCGCGCCGACGCTGGCCTGCGCCCGAGTGATGTGGCTGAACGGGTCGAACGAGTACCAGCGCATCGCGTTCTCATAAGACATCTTGTTGATCTCGTCGTCCGGAACGTTGTTCGCCGACAACACCTCCCAGAGCTCCTCGGGCGCGCCCGGCCACATCGAGTCACTGTGCGGATAGTCGGCCTCCCAGCAGATGTTGTCGATGCCGATCATGTTGCGCAGCGCCACACCCACCTTGTCGCTGATGAAGCACGTGAGGAAGTGCTCACGGAAAATGTCGCTGGGCAGCTTGCCGCCGAAGTTCTGGTGCGTCCAGGTCGAGTGCATCTCGTAGGTCCGGTCCGCCCGCTCCAGGAAGTAGGGGATCCACCCGGTACCGCCCTCCGACAGTGCGATCTTGAGGTCCGGGTATTCCTTGATCGGCCGCGACCACAGCAGATCCGCAGCGGCCTGCACGATGTTCATCGGCTGCAGCGTGATCATCACGTCCATCGGCGCGTCGGGTGCCGTGATCGCCAGCCGGCCCGAGGACCCGATGTGCACATTCATCACGGTGTTGGTGTCACACAACGCCTTCCACAGCGGATTCCAGTATTCGTTGTGGAAGCTCGGGTAGCCCATCGCCGCCGGGTTTTCGGTGAAGGTCAGTGCGGTCACGCCCTTCTTGGCCACCCGTCGCACCTCTTTGGCGCACTCCTCGGCATCCCAGATCACCGGTATCGCCATCGGAATGAACCGTGCCGGGTAGGCACCACACCACTCGTCGATGTGCCAGTCGTTGTAGGCCTGCACCAGCGCCACCGAGAACTCTGGATCCTCGGTGGCGAACAGGCGCCCGGCGAACCCCGGGAACGACGGGAAACAGATCGAGGCCAGAATGCCTCCGGCGTTCATGTCCTTGATCCGCTCGTCAACGTTGTAACAGCCCGGCCGGATCTCGTCCAAGCCCTGCGGTTCCAGTCCGTACTCCTCTTTCGGGCGTCCGGCCACCGCGTTGAGCGCGACGTTGGGGATCACGGTGTCGCGGAACTGCCAGCAGTCGGAGCCGTCGCCGTTGTGCACCAGCCGCGGCGCGTCGTCGGCGTACTTCTTCGCCAGGTGGTTCTTGAACATGTCCGGTGGCTCGACGGTGTGGTCGTCGACGCTGATCAAAATCATGTCGTCTTTGTTCACTGCCCGTTCCTCTCCGTAGGGGGCCATGCGAGGGCCCACCAGGTCATCGGCAAGCGGCTAGTCGGTCATCGGTCCTGTATGGAAATTATCTTCTCAGAACGCGAGAATCAACATCTTCAGGCTACCCCTGCCACGGTTGGGGTCGACTGCAGGCTGCAACACAGCCCGCGCCGGGGGGTGGCGTTTGCCCAGGTCGGATGCAAAACATTGACCAATCCGGGACTTCGTGGAAACCTATTGGTCAAATATGAGAATATGATTCTCGTAACTGAGGAGGCCGCATGCGTCTGTCGCCGTTGCCGGCGGACCAATGGGACGACGCCGTCCGGCATGCGGTTGCCGGCCTGCTTCCCGAAGACCGCCGCAACCCTCGCGACGCGGGCAACCTACTCGGCACACTGGTGCACCACCCGGAGCTGACCCGCGCATTTCTCCGCTTCAGCGTCTATCTGCTGTCCGGCTCCACGCTGCCGCCGCGCGTCCGCGAGCAGGTCATCCTGCGGGTCGCACATCGACGCAGTTGCGACTACGAATGGACACACCATGTCGCCATCGGCAAAAAGGCAGGACTGTCCGACGCCGACATCGCCGCGATCAAATCCGGCAGCCCGACCGACGAGTTCGACCGCGCGGTGCTGGGCGCCGTCGACGAACTCGACGAGAAGAGCAACCTGTCGGACCAGACGTGGGCGGCTCTCGGTGAGCGGCTCGACGAGCGGCAGCGGATGGATTTGATCTTCACGACCGGTGGCTACGCCGCACTTGCAATGGCCTTGAACACTTTTGGCGTCGAGGTCGAGCACGACCAGACAGCCCGGACAGAAAGGTAGAACCTTGCCACACTTCACCAAGCCGGATGCCGGCAGCTGGACAGAGAACTACCCCGAACTGGGAACCGCACCGGTCGACTACACCGACTCGATCGATCCGGCGTTCTTCGAGGCCGAGCGCGACGCGATCTTCAAGCGGACGTGGCTCAACGTCGGCCGGGTGGAACGGCTGCCGCGCACCGGTAGCTACTTCACCAAGGAGCTACCGTCGGCCGGCCCGGGTATGTCGGTGATCATCGTCAAGACCAAAGACGGTGCCATCAAGGCGTTCCACAACGTCTGCCGGCACCGCGGAAACAAGTTGGTGTGGAACGACTTCCCACACGAGGAGACCTCGGGCACCTGCCGGCAGTTCACCTGCAAGTACCACGCCTGGCGCTACAGCCTCGATGGCGATTTGACCTTCATCCAGCAGGAGGAAGAGTTCTTCGACGTCGACAAGAAGCAATACGGCTTGGTCGGCGTCCGCTGCGAAATCTGGGAAGGGTTCATCTTCATCAACTTCGACCAGCATGCAAAGCCGCTGGCCGACTACCTCGGACCACTGGCCAAGGGCATCGAGGGCTACCCCTTCGGCGAGATGACCGAGACCTACTCATACCGGGCCGAGGTCGGCAGCAACTGGAAGCTGTTCATCGACGCGTTCGCCGAGTTCTACCACGCGCCGGTGCTGCACCAGGGGCAGTACACCAAGGAAGAAGCCGCCAAGATCATGAAGTACGGCTTCGAGGCGCTGCATTACGAGCTGGCCAGCCCGCACGGGATGATCTCGACCTGGGGCGGCCAAGCGCCGCCCGCGGACCTGTCCATGGTCAAGCCCATGGACCAGGTACTGCGCAGCGGTCTGTTCGGCCCGTGGGACAAGCCGGACATCATCGAGAAGCTCGATGAGCTGCCTCCGGGCGTCAACCCAAAGCGAGTGCCGCAGTGGGGTATTGACTCGTGGCATTTCTTCCCGAACTTCATGCTGCTGATCTGGGAGCCGGGCTGGTACCTGACCTACCACTACTGGCCGACCGCGGTCGACAAGCACATCTTCGAGTGCTCGCTGTATTTCGTTCCGCCGAAAAATGCGCGGGAACGGCTGGCCCAGGAGTTGGCAGCAGTGACGTTCAAGGAATACGCGCTGCAGGACGCCAACACCCTGGAAGCAACGCAGACCATGATCGGCACCAAGGTCGTCAAAGACTTTCTGCTGTGCGATCAGGAAATCCTGCTGCGGCATCTGCACAAAGTGACCGGTGACTACGTGAAGGAGTACAGCCACAATGGCCACGCCAAGTAAGCTGCCCACCGAATTCGCAGACCTGGGGCCCTATCTGGATTGGGACCTGGCCACCGAACCGGAGCGCTACGCCAAGCGGCTGGACTCGTCGATGACCGAGATGCAGGCTTTCTACGACGCCGCATTCCCCCGCCTCAACGACGTGATCGCCTACTGCGACCAGTACCCATTGGATGATCTGCCCGAGGGCGCACTGACACTCATGCATCTGATGCAGTCGCTGGTCATGGTGTCGTTTCCGATTGAGGCGTGGAAGCAGCCTCGAGTCCCCGACAGCGGTGCGGCCTGGGTCGAGTTAATCAGGGAGCCGGTGATCTAAGAGGTGCTGACGCTCAAGGCAGCCGGGCTGCTCGACGTCGACGTGGGCGAGATCGTAGAGTCGGGCATCCTGCGGATCGAGGGCGACCGGATCGCCGCCGTCGGCGGCGATGCCGAGGGCGAAATCATCGACCTGGGTGAGCAAATCCTGCTGCCCGGGTTGATGGACATGGAGGTCAACCTTTTGATGGGCGGGCGCGGGGAGAAACCCGGGCTGTCCCAGGTCCAGGATGACCCACCGACCCGAATGTTGCGTGCAGTAGGCAATGCCCGCCGGACGCTGCGCGCAGGCTTCACCACAGTGCGCAACCTCGGCCTGTTCGTCAAGACCGGCGGCTATCTGCTGGATGTCGCACTCGGCAAGGCCATCGACGCCGGCTGGATCGACGGCCCACGGGTAGTGCCCGCCGGGCATGCGATCACTCCGACCGGAGGGCATCTGGATCCGACCATGTTCGCCGCGTTCGCACCGCATGTGCTGGACCTGACGGTCGAAGAGGGCATCGCCAACGGAGTCGACGAGATCCGTAAGGCGGTTCGGTATCAGATCAAGCACGGTGCCGAGCTGATCAAGGTCTGCTGCTCGGGCGGGGTGATGTCACTGACCGGACCGCCTGGTGCGCAACATTATTCGGACGAGGAGCTGCGCGCGATCGTCGACGAGGCGCACCGCCGTGGGCTAAGAGTCGCCGCGCACACGCATGGCGCCGACGCAGTGAAACATGCGGTGGCAGCCGGTATCGACTGCATCGAGCACGGCTTTCTGGTCGACGACGAGGCGATCGCGATGATGGTCGAGCATGGCACGTTCCTGGTGTCGACTCGGCGCTTGGCCGAGGGAATGGACGTCTCGCACGCCCCGCCCGAGTTACAGGCCAAGGCCGCCGAGATGTTCCCGAAGTCGCGGACATCGATAGTGGCCGCCTACGAAGCCGGAGTGAAGATCGCGGTGGGCACCGACGCGCCGGCGATCCCCCACGGCAGAAACGCCGACGAGCTTGTCACCCTGGTCGATTGGGGCCTTCCGCCGTTGGCGGTGCTGCGGGCGGCGACGGTCACGGCGGCGGAATTGATCAACGCCACCGATCGCGGCCGCCTCGCCGAGGGTCTGCTGGCCGACGTCATCGCCGTACCCGGAGACCCGTTGTCCGACATCGGCGTTACTCAGAAAGTGAGCTTCGTGATGAAAGGGGGTCAGGTCTTTGTCAACAACATCGCCAACACGAACTGACGACCTCGTCGAAATCCAGCAGCTACTGGCGCGCTACGCGGTGACCATCACGCAGGAAGACATCGACGGGCTGGTCGACGTCTTCACGCCCGACGGGACCTACAGCGCTTTCGGCGAAACCTATTCGCTGGACCGGTTTCCGGTGCTGGTGGACGCCGCGCCGAAGGGCTTGTTCATGACGGCCACTCCGGTGATCGAGCTGAACGGCGACACGGCCACTGGAACACAACCACTGTGCTTCATCGACCACGCCACCCATGACATGCGGATCGGCTATTACAACGACACCTACGTACGCACGGCCGACGGCTGGCGGTTGAAAACCCGCGCCATGACGTTCATTCGGCGTAGCGGCGCACACGACTCGGGTCGCCCGCACGCGATCGGGCGACCCTCCTCGAATCCTGCATGAATGTCCAGGAATTCCGGGCGGAACTGCGGGCCTGGCTCGACGAACACGACCTGACCCCAGGTTCGGACCACTCGCTGGAAGGCCACATCAAGCAGCTCGCCCGAGTGCATTCCGCGCTCTACGACGCCGGCTGGATGCGATACGGCTGGCCCGTGCACGTCGGCGGATTGGGCGGGCCCGCGATGCTTCGCGCGATCGTCGGCGAGGAGGTGGTCGGCCGGCGCCTTGCCGAGCCGGGCCCCTACTCGATGGTCGAGGTGCTCGCACCCACCATGATCGACTACGCGCCTGCAGAACTCGCAGCCGAGATGGTGCCGCGGTTGCTCAGTGGTCGCGAGCAGTGGTGTCAGGGTTTTTCCGAACCGGGCTCCGGCAGCGACCTGGCGTCGCTGTCCACCCGTGCCGCCCCGGACGGCGACAACTGGATCGTCAACGGGCAGAAGGTCTGGACCAGCTACGCGCAGTACTCGACGCGGTGCGTCCTGCTCACCCGCACCGCACCCGGCCACGAGGGAATCACCGCGTTCTTCGTCGACCTGGATACGCCCGGCATCACCATTCGACCGCTGCGCACGATGCACGGAGTCGACGAATTTTGCGAGGTCTACTTCGACGACGTGGTGGTGCCAGCAGCACGCATGCTCGGCCGGCCCGGGGACGGCTGGCGGCTTGCGATAGACCTGCTGCCCTATGAGCGCTCAACCTGCTTTTGGCAGCGGATCGCCTACCTCTACGCGCGATTCGATGAACTCATCACCGAAGCAGTCGATCCCGACGATTCCCGCGCAGACTCCGACGTGGGATCGGCGTATTTAGCCCTGCACACGTTGCGCTGCCGGTCTCGTGCCACCCAGCACCGGTTGGCCGACGGAGAGCCACTCGGGCCGCAGACCTCTATCGACAAGGTCTTGCTGGCCACCGCCGAGCAGCGGCTGTACGACACCGTGCGCGACCTGCTGCCCGGCGCGCTCGAGCTGGACGACACGCCGTGGCGGTCCGAGTATCTCTATTCGCGCGCGGCGACCATCTATGGCGGCACTGCCGAAATTCAACGCAATATCATCGCTCGCCGGCTGTTGGACTTGGGCAAGGAGTGAGCGTGGATACCGAGTCCTTGCACCTGCTGGAAGACGCATTGCGGAAGACCATGACGGCGGCGTCGGGTCGCGAACTCGATGAGGCGTTGGCCGACTTGGGTTGGCTCGATATGCTCGACGAAATGCCGCAAGTCGCAATTCCTTTGGTGTTCCGGCTACTCGGTGAGACGGGCGCCCACGCGCCCGTGCTGAACGACGTCGTGCTACGCGCCTCCGGACGCGACGGTGGGGGTACCGTGCCGCTGCCGTTCGCGGGCGGCTGCTGGGTCATCTGGGAACGCACCGACCAGGCCAGCTCGGCGCTGGGCGGCGACCTGCCGATACACCGTGTGCCCCAGGGAGATCCGGTACCTCTCGCCGCCGGGCGGCAGGCGCTGGGCTGGTGGCTGGTGGGCACCAGCCGCACCATGCTGGCACTGGCCCGCCAGCATGCATTGGACCGTGTCCAATTCGGCAGGCCCGTCGCCTCGTTCCAGGCAATTCGGCATCGACTGGCCGAGACTCTGGTCGCCGTCGAAGGCGCGGAGGCCACCCTCGTTACCGCCGCCGCCGAGCCCGACGACTTCGGCTTTCTGCTCGGCAAGGCCGCCGCCGGCCAGGCGGCGTCGATCGCCGCGCGTCATTGCCAGCAGGTCCTGGGCGGTATCGGCTTCACCGAAGAGCACGAGCTGCACCGCCATGTGAAGCGTTCGTTGGTCTTGGATGGAATGCTCGGTAGTTCCCGCGAACTGACCCGGGAGGCTGGAGCGACGCTGCGCGCCAAGCGATTTGCGCCGCGACTGGCGCAACTCTGAGCGGCTTGAGAGTCAGCCGCCACATCAGCCGCACACGTCTCCGCGGAGAAGGAATCCACGATTTGCCCGCCTTTGAGCGACAACCCCGCCACCCGTCGCTGTCGCTCAAAGGCGGGCAAACTGGTCATGCCCTCTGCACTGCAACGCGTGTGGCAAATGTGATTGCCACGCACCGGTGGCTACCACCAATCGGTTCCGCCACCCCGCTGCCTTTTGCGTTCTGCTTCCATGGAGAGCGCCAAGAGAATAGTATTCTCGTGGCAAGAAAGTTACAATCTCAGACACGTCGTCCCGTGAGGGGGTTTAGCCCGCAATGACACGGCGTTCTCCGGTAGAGTCCAATCATGTTCTCTCCTCGCGGCAATCACCTGAGCCTGCGGTGACCAGCCCAAGCGAAGAGCCTGCCTGGAAGCAGCGCGCTGTCGAGCGGTCGATCAAGACGGCGAAACTGCGGGCAGCGCAGCGCGTCCAACGCTTCCTCGACGCCGCGCAGGCCATCATCATTGAGAAGGGGAGCACGGACTTTACCGTGCAAGAGGTTGTCGACCGCTCCCGGCAGTCGTTGCGGAGCTTCTACCTGCAGTTCGATGGCAAGCATGAACTGCTGCTCGCCCTGTTCGAAGACGCGTTGAGCCGGTCGGCCGACCAGATCCGCGCCGCCACGGCGAACCACTCCGACCCGATCGAACGGCTGCAGGTCGCCGTCGAGTTGCTGTACGAAGCTTCCCGACCCGACCCGACAGCGAAAAGGCCGCTGTTCACCGACTTCGCGCCAAGGTTGCTGGTTTCGCATCCGGCCGAGGTCAAGGTCGCTCACGCACCGCTTCTTGCTTTGCTCACCGAGCTGATGGAAGCCGCCAGCGCCGCCGGGGAGCTGCGTGCCGGTATCAATCCACGGCGGATGGCCGCGATGGCCATGCAGACGGTCATGTTTATCGCGCAGTCCAGCGGCGGCTCCGACGATGCCACCGTGCATCCCATCACCGCCGACGAAGTGTGGGACTTCTGCTCGCACGGATTCGTCGGCGACTAGCGCGAGAAGCGCATTATCCGTCGACGAGAATTTAACTAGCCGGGTGCCCGATCTCTGGACCGATCTGCTCGGTTGTCTACAGCTACGCACCCGGGACGGCGAGCGGCCCGACGCACCAGATGTCTTGGTCTTCGAAGGCGCTAACCAACAGCTGAATTACCACCGGTTGTTCGGCGGCCAACTCCTGGGGCAGTTCATCCGCGTCATCCGCGCCGCATGCCTGACGTGCCCGGACAAGACCGTCAAATCACTGCATGCTGTGTTCGCCCGGGAAGGCCGAGCCGACGACCCGGTCCATTACCAGGTGACGCGCCACCACCGTGGTCGGTCATTGCGGCCCTGACGATCACTGCCCGCCAACCGCGAGGTGTATTGGCGACTAGCTCGGCGTGCATGCACACGGCCGAGGACGGCCCGGAGCGCCAGAGCGTAGAGGCCGTTCCGCGGCCGTTGGATGAAAAACATCGGGTCGAGCTGGACCTGATCCCATGGGAGACCCGCTCGGTCGACAACCTCAACGCTGTTGCCGCGGGCCCAGCACGATTCGAAGTGTGGATGCGAACACCCGCTGTGGACGGAGATCTCGCGCCCGCGCTGACCGCCTCGTCCTATGCGCAAGAGGCGCTGCTGCGCTTTCCCGAGGCCGCAGATCACCTCGACTCTTGACCCGGCAAGAACGTTCGCATATCGCACATCACGCGACGGTTTGAGAATTTGATTCTCATCAGATAAGAATGATAAGTAGCGAAAACGGATTCCACGTTGACACCTGCAGGGGCCTGATGACAGAGTTGCCGCAGATGCTTAGAGCTACCAACAATGCGGTTGCGGCGAGAGGCGAAGCCCTGTGACGGTCACTGCCCCGGACGGGGTCTGTTACGACCCGTACGACGTGCAGATCAATGCCGATCCCTACTCGAAGAGATCTTGAAACGGTTCCCCGAATGGGAGGTCGACCTCAGCTGCGCCGAGTTGTCTCCGACATCCACCGTGCGTGGTTGGGAGGCAATGCCGGCGGTTCTCGGTTGAGCCAAACACAAATCAGGAAATGAGGTAAAGATGGCGGGTCGAGTGGAAGGCAAGGTCGCGTTCGTCACCGGCGCGGCCCGTGGACAGGGCCGCTCGCACGCGGTGCGGTTGGCGCAGGAGGGCGCCGACATCATCGCAATCGACATCTGTAAGCCGATCCGCGAGGGCGTGACGGACACCGCGATCCCGGCGTCGACGCCGGAGGATCTCGCCGAGACCGCCGACCTCGTCAAGGGCCACAACCGGAGGATCTTCACAGCCGAGGTCGACGTGCGTGACTACGCCGCACTGAAAGCCGTGGTGGACAGCGGCGTGGAGCAACTCGGCCGGCTGGACATCATCGTGGCCAACGCGGGTATCGGCAATGGCGGCGACACTCTGGACAAGACCAGCGAAGAAGACTGGACAGAGATGATCGACATCAACCTGGCAGGGGTGTGGAAGACCGTGAAAGCCGGTGTGCCGCACCTTCTCGCCGGCGGCAACGGCGGTTCGATCATCCTGACCAGCTCGGTCGGCGGGCTCAAGGCCTACCCGCATACCGGCCATTACGTGGCAGCCAAGCACGGTGTCGTCGGGCTCATGCGGGCCTTCGCAGTTGAGTTGGGACAGCATATGATTCGCGTCAACTCGGTGCACCCAACCCACGTGAAAACACCCATGCTGCACAACGAAGGCACCTTCAAGATGTTCCGCCCCGATCTGGAAAATCCCGGTCCGGACGACATGGCGCCCATCTGTCAGATGTTCCACATCCTGCCGATTCCATGGGTAGAGCCGGCCGACATCAGCAATGCGGTGCTGTTCTTCGCATCCGACGAGGCGCGCTACGTCACGGGTGTCACGCTTCCCATCGACGCGGGTAGCTGCCTGAAGTAGCCGGCAAGGGGTCGTCGCCGAGCACTCGAGACCATCGGTTAACGTCGGGCGGCATGGACGGTTTCGAAGGTCGGTTCAAAGGAAAAGCTGCCGTCATCACCGGCGGTGCGAATGGTATCGGGTTCGCTACTGCCACCGAGTTCGCTCGCCGTGGAGCACGTGTCGTGCTCGCCGACGTCGATAAACCCGCGCTGGAACAGGCGGTGGCACACTTGCATGGTCAGGGGTTTGACGCGCACCCCGTGATGTGCGACGTCCGGCAACTCGATGAGATGGTTCACCTGGCGGACGAGTCATTTCGTCTTCTCGGCCAGGTCGACATTGTCTTCAGCAATGCGGGCATTGTGGTCGCAGGTCCGATCGCGGAGATGACCCACGACGACTGGCACTGGGTGATCGACATTGATCTGTGGGGCTCCATCCATGCCGTCGAGGCGTTCTTGCCGAGGCTGCTCAATCAAGGTGCGGGCGGCCATATCGGCTTCACCGCATCGTTTGCCGGCCTGGTACCCAACGTCGGCCTCGGAGCGTACAGCGTCGCCAAATACGGCGTCGTCAGCCTGGCTGAGACGCTGGCCCGTGAGGTCAAAGAACACGGCATCGGTGTGTCGGTGCTCTGCCCCATGGTCGTCGAAACCAAACTGATCTCCAATTCGGAACGAATCCGCGGCGCGGATTACGGCCTGGCATCAACGGCGGTCGTGACGGAGGGGCCGGGGCCGGCTCCTTCCCAGGAGGACACCCTCAGCGTCGATGAGGTGGCCCGTCTCACCGCAGATGCGATTGCGGCCAACCGCTTGTACGTGCTGCCACACGCGGCGGCTCGTGCGTCACTCCGCCGCAGGTTCGAGCGTATTGACCACACGTTCGACGATCAGGCCGCCGACGGCTGGACCAACTAAAAGGCCAGAGCCACTAGCAAGCCGGGCCCGAACTTGTAGCCGCCCGTTTCGGGGTGGTGGTACCAGCCGCCGGCGGCCTGTGTTCCACCGTCGACGTGAATGGTCTGCCCGGTGATATAGCTCGCCATTTCCGAGGCGAGAAATAGCGCGGTGCTGGCGATCTCGTCGACGTGACCGGGCCGACCCAGCGGGATGGCGTGGCTGATTTCGGGTCCCAGACCCTCGGGACTGAGCTGCATGAGCCCTTCGGTCAGCGTGAGGTCGGGTGCTATGGCGTTGACTCGGATTCCTTGCGGCGCAAGTTCGAACGCGGCGGTCTTGGTGTAGTTGATCACGCTTCGGGGGCCGAGCCGCAGCTTTCTACGTCTCGCTCCCAGATCGCCACCGAGGCGCCGAAAGCGGCCATGCCGGCTGCGATGCCTCGGCCGATACCGGCGCCGCCGCCGGTCACCACCGCGACCCGGTCGTTGAGCAGGATGTCGGACGGCTTGATTGTCACCGCCCGGCAGCCGTTCTCGCGCCGCCGGGGGCCCGGCCGATGACACCCTCGGCTTCCAACTCGGCGATCTCGGGTTCGCTCAGCCCGATCTCCGCGAGCAGCTCGTGGTTATGCTGGCCCAGCAGAGGTGCGGGCTGCAGATGGAATCGATCGGGTCCGGCGGAAAACCGCACCGGCACTGTGCTGTGGGCGACTCGGGCGTTGACCGGGTGACCGACGTCCTCGAAGAAGCCGCGGAACTGGAGTTGCGGAATGTCGGTCTGGCGATGCGGCTGCAGTACTTTGGCCACCGGGACGCCGGCATCCCATAGGCGCCGGACGATCTCGTCGCCGCTGCGATCCTGACACCACGCGCCGAGATGCTCGTCGATCAGGTCGTGCTGTTCTCGCCGGCCAGCTGCATCGAACAGCCCGGAATCCATTGCCCACGGCGGCCGGCCCAGCGCCTCACACAACCCCGCCCACTGCTCATCGTTCGCCACGGCCACCGCGACCCAGCTGTCCAGACGACCGAATTCATCGACATCGGCTGTGCGGTAAAGGCTTT
>Ga0209040_10001498_pt1 | contig 18514 bp, 20 predicted proteins | sample BogFormECP12_OM3_FD_188240 | JGI IMG/M metagenome (GOLD analysis project Ga0209040, IMG submission 188240) | Bog forest soil microbial communities from Calvert Island, British Columbia, Canada - ECP12_OM3 (SPAdes) (version 2) | ecosystem: Environmental > Aquatic > Freshwater > Wetlands > Bog ...
CGGGGCGTTTCGGCCCCTACGGCGGGCGTTACGTGCCGGAAACGCTGATGGTGCCGCTGCTGGAACTCGAGCGCGCGTACGAAGCCGCCAAGAGCGATCCGATATTTCAAAAACAGTTTGCGGATTTGCTGAAAAATTTCGCGGGGCGGCCCACTCCGTTGCAATTCGCCGCGCGCCTCACGGAAAAACTGGGCGGCCCGCGCATCTACTTAAAGCGCGAAGACCTGCTGCACACCGGCGCGCACAAAATTAATAACGCCATCGGCCAGGGTTTGCTGGCGGTAAAAATGGGCAAGCCCCGCATCATAGCGGAGACCGGCGCGGGACAGCATGGCGTGGCCTCCGCCACCGTGGCCGCGCATCTCGGCCTGCAATGCGTGGTGTACATGGGCACGGAAGACATGGCCCGCCAGGCGCTCAACGTGGCGCGCATGCGCATGCTGGGCACGGAAGTGGTGGGCGTGGACTCCGGCAGCCGCACGCTGAAAGACGCCATCAACGAAGCCATGCGCGATTGGGTCACCAATGTGCGCAACACGCATTACCTGCTCGGTTCGGTGCTCGGTGCGCATCCTTATCCCACGATGGTGCGCGATTTTCAGGCGGTGATCGGCAGGGAAGCGCGCGAGCAGATTTGGCTGGCGGAAAAGCGCTTGCCCACGCATCTTTTCGCGTGCGTTGGCGGCGGCTCGAATTCCATCGGCCTGTTTTATAATTTTCTGCGCGACGCGGACGTGAAAATGGTGGGCATCGAAGCCGGCGGGCGCGGCAACGGCCTCGGCGAACACGCCGCGCGTCTCGCCGCCCATCAAGGTTTCACTGGCGCGCGTCCCGGAGTTCTGCAAGGCACCTACACCTACGTGTTGCAAAACGACGACGGGCAAATCGCCTCCACGCATTCCATCAGCGCAGGCCTCGACTATCCCGCCATCGGCCCGGAGCACGCGTGGCTCGCCGACGAAAAACGCGCTTCCTACGCGGCAGTTTCCGATGATGCCGCCCTTTCAGCAGCCAGCTTGCTGGCGCGCACGGAAGGCATCATCCCCGCGCTGGAATCCGCGCACGCGCTGGCGGGTTTGCTCGAGCGCATCCCGCAAATGTCCAGGGACGACCTGGTGATCCTCAACGTCTCCGGCCGCGGCGACAAGGACATGGACACCTATAAGCGTCTGCTCTAATCTTTCAAGCACGCCAAATGACCGGGCCGCCGCAAAATCCGACGCGCATTTCCCGCCGCTTCGCCGAACTGCGCGAGAGCGGGGAATTGGGCATTGTGGCGTACATTACCGCGGGTGATCCATCGCTCGATGCCACGCTGCAGTACATTCTCGCCTTAGCCGAAGCTGGCGCCGACGTAATCGAGCTGGGCGTGCCCTTCAGCGATCCGCTGGCCGACGGCCCGACGATTCAGCGCGCCAGTGAGCGTGCCTTGAAAGCCGGCGCGACGCTGGCCGGTGTCGTTGATCTGGTGCGGCGGATTCGGGAGTGCTCGCAAGTTCCCCTGGTGCTCTTCAGCTACTACAATCCCATTCTGCAAATGGGCCTGGAAAAATTTGCCGCCGCAGTTGCTGATGCCGGCGCGGATGGAGTGCTGGTTACAGACCTGACGCCGGAAGAATCAGTCGAGTATCGCGAAATTTTAGCTCGCCACAAACTCGACACCGTGTTTCTGGCGGCGCCAACTTCCGACGCCGAACGCCTCGCGAAAATTGCCGCCGTCTCCTCCGGCTTTCTGTACATCATTTCGCGCACCGGCGTGACCGGCGCGAAAGACGCCATGCCGGAAGATTTGCCCGCACTGCTGCGCCGCGCGCGCGGTGCCACGACGCTGCCATTGGCGGTCGGCTTCGGCATCTCGCTGCCCGGCCACGTTTCCATGTTGGGTGGACTCGCTGACGCTGCGGTAGTCGGTTCAGCGCTGGTTTCCGAGATCGAAAACGCCAAATCGCCGGACGCCGCAGCGGCGGCGCTGGGCACGCGCGTGCGCGCGCTCAAGGAAGCTGCGCGTCATGGGCTCTCAAAGCGCACGACGCCGACCGAGGTCGCGCCATGAATCTCAGCGATTGGCGGCGTCGCATCGATGAGATCGACAGCCAGCTGGTGGAATTGCTGAATGCGCGTTCGCGCTGCGCACTGGAAATCGGCAAACTGAAGCAAGTGGCGAAGCTGCCGCTGTATCAGCCAGAGCGTGAAAAGGAAGTGCTGCAAAATGCCGAACGCGCCAATCCCGGGCCGCTCTCGAACGCCGCCATTCGCCGCCTCTTCGAGCGCATCATCGACGAAGCCCGCGCCGCCGAACGCGACGCCATGCACCAGGATGACGCGCACGACCGACACAAGCGCGAGCAGTTGTAGTGGCGGGTCTTCAGACCCGTGTTTTTGATGTTTCTGTGGATCGAGTTCCGCGCGGACAAAATGACGTTCTTATTTGAAAGGGAACCACCCAACCCATGGTCATCGTAATGCAAGAAGGCGCCAGCGACGCGCAAATCCAGCAAGTCATCGATCGCCTGATCGCCAGCGGCTTCAACGTGCATCGCTCCACGGGAGAATCGCACACCGTGCTGGGCGCAGTCGGCGTGCACCGCGACTTCGATCACCGCGATTTCGAGCTGCTCGACGGCGTGCGCGAAGTCATGCGCATCACCCAGCCGTTCAAGTTAGCCAGCCGGCAATTTCGCCCAGACGGCACGGTGATTGATTTAGGCCGCGGCGTGAAAATCGGCGGAGCCGACGTGGTGATCGCCGCCGGTCCGTGCTCGATCGAGTCGCCCGAACAAATTAATTCCATAGCGCAAAGCATCGCCAAGTCTGGCGCAAAGATCTTGCGTGGCGGCGCTTTCAAACCGCGCACCTCACCTTACGCCTTTCAGGGCCTCGGCGAAAAAGGTTTGGAGATGATGAAGCAGGCCGCGGAAAAGCACGGCCTTTTCACCGTCAGCGAAGTGATGGACCTTTCGCAGATTCCCATGATGTCCGACTACGTGGATATGTTTCAGGTGGGTGCGCGCAACATGCAAAACTATTTTCTGCTGCGCGCTCTGGGCGAAACGAGAAAGCCCGTGCTGCTGAAACGCGGTATGTCCGCCACCATGGAAGAACTGTTGCTCAGCGCGGAATACATGCTCGCCGGCGGAAATTTCAACGTGGCGCTATGCGAACGCGGCATCCGTACCTTTGAAACCTACACCCGCAACACGTTCGATATCGCCGCGATTCCCGTCATCAAAAAGCTCTCGCACCTGCCGATGATGGCCGATCCGTCGCACGGCACGGGGCGCCGCGATAAAGTAGCGGCCATGGCGCGCGCCGCGGTGGCCGCGGGCGCCGACGGCCTGCTCATCGAAGTGCACAACGATCCAGACCACGCGCTCTCCGACGGCGCCCAATCGCTCGATCCTGCGCAGTTCGATCAGCTCATGCGCGAACTGCGCATCATCGCCCCAGCCATTGGCCGCACCATGGCCGCCTGAGATATATTGCGGCTTGACGTCGCAGACATGCCTAACACCCATCTCATCCAGCGCGTGACGATTCTGGGCACCGGATTGGTCGGCGGCTCGTTCGCGCTGGCGTTGAAAAAGTACGCCACCGACCTGCACGTCACCGGCTGGGACCGCAACGAAGTGGCGCAAGACGCGAAAACACGGGGGGCGGTGGACATCGCGCATCACGGCGAACTGGCTCCGGCGGTCAGCACTGCCGATCTGATCTACATCGCCTTGCCCATTAGCGCCACGCTGGACTTGCTTCCCGAAATCGCCAAGCACGCTGCTCCCCGCGCGTTGATTACCGATGCCTGCAGCACCAAGCTGCGCATCGTGCAATCGGCCATGGAGATTTTTCATCAGGAAGCCGGGCCGTTATTTCTTGCGGGTCATCCCATGGCCGGCCGCGAACTCTCCGGCATCGCGCATGCCGACGCCGATTTGTTTCAGCGCCAAACCTACGCGCTGATTACCTCGCAGGTAACGCCCAAGCACGCGGACGAAACGGGATCTCTTGTAGGTACCGGGCTGCAGTCCGGCAGGTCCATCGTCGAAGCCGAAACGTCGCCCGATCCTTCCGAACCGAACCGCGACCCGCGCGTGAACGCCTTTGTGAAACTCCTGGAAAAAATCGGGGCGCGCCCACTGTGGTTGGGCGCGCAACAGCACGACTACGCAGTCGGTCTCGTGTCCCATCTCCCGCAACTCGCCGCCGTGGCTCTGGCCAGCTTTCTCTACGACCGCCTCGACGAAAACGGCCTACCCATAACGCTGTCCGGCCCGGGCCTGCGCGACTCGCTGCGCTTGGCGGGCAGTCCCTACGCTATTTGGCGCGACATTATCTTGACCAACCGCGAAATTCTCTCCGCTGAACTGGATCTCTTCGCGCGCCGCCTCGACGATCTGCGCGAACGCCTGAACTCGCGCGAACTCGAGTCCGACTTCGACGCCGCCAACGAGCTTTATAAACTGTTGCGGTCGCTGTAGGTCAAACATGTTTATTGGACACTTCGCCGTCGCCGGGTCCGGCGCGCCTTCCCTTCCCCGATTGTGAGCCACATCACACCAGCTGGTGCTGCTTGGCACAGCCCCGACCTTGGTGTTGGCGTTAACAATGTATTCACAGGAGGGAACATCACATGAACGCCACTGCAACTCGCACACAGATTCAACTGAAGAACGTGCTGTTCGCCACGGATTTCTCAGAAGCCGCCGGAGCGGCCATGCCTTATGCAAAAAATATTGCCAAGGCCTTCGGGGCGCACCTTTTTGTCCTCAACGTTCGGCCAGAAATTGTGGATCCCATGACCTCACCGCAAACCTGGGCGATGGCCGCGGAAGCCGCCAAGGTCGAAGACGAAAGGCATCGGAAGGAACTGAGCGAACAATTCGGGGACGTGCACGCGGATATATTGATGCCAGAAGGCGACATCCGGACCCTACTGCCGTACATCGTCAGCCAGAAGAAGATCGATCTGGTGGTGATTGGCACGCGCGGACGGTCTGGGGTCAAGAAATTTTTCCTTGGGTCCGTTGCCGAAGAGATCTTCCGGGAGATTTCCTGCCCGGTATTGACGGTGGGACCGCATGCCGGTGGGGCCTTGGGCACGGACGGGGGACCACGCAGGATTCTGTACGCCACGGACTTTAGCGCGGAATCGCAACTGGCCGCTGGTTACGCCGTGGCGCTGGCGGAGGAGTTTCAAGCCAGCCTGACCCTGTTGCATAGCTTGCCAAATCCCGCCGTCGGGGATCTGGTGAACGCCGCGCAATTGGAAGGGCACTACCGGAAGCTGCTGAGCGGTCTGGTACCGGCGGAGGCCGAAGCGTGGTGCAAGGTCGAATATGTAGTGAAGCACGGCGATGCCGGGCAGGGAATTCTGGATGCCGCCAGAGAACGCAACGTGGATCTGATCATCCTCGGCGTGCATCCCTTGAAGGGCTTCCCCGGCGCTTCCACACACCTGCCGATCGCGACGGCGCATAAAGTGGTGAGTCACGCGGACTGCCCGGTCCTGACGATTCGCCATTAAACCAAGGCGGCGGAGAGGCGAAAACCCGCTTTTCGGCCTCTCCGCCGACGGGGGACTGGGGCATTCCTCTAAATACGCCGCACAGGAGCTTCAAATGCGAATTGAAAAAATCAGCACGAAGGAATGCCGTTGGATTTTGATGCGTGACCTAATTGGGCGGCTGGCATGTTCGCGAGAAGATCAGCCGTACGTGGTACCCATTTACTTCGCTTATGAGCCGGATCATCTTTACGGCTTTACAACTGAGGGGCAAAAGATCGAATGGATGCGCGCAAATCCCAGAGTCTGCGTGGAAGTGGACGACATTGCCAATCGCTTTCAATGGGAAAGCGTGATTATTACCGGCCGGTTTCGCGAACTGCCGGACGGCCCGCAGCACGCCGAGGAGCGCGCCCAAGCCCGGAAGCTGCTCGAACATCGTTCGCTGTGGTGGGAAACGGCCTTTGCGGCCCGCCAGCTTAAGTCCGAGACCGAGCTTATTCCGCCAGTGTTCTACTGCATCGAAATCGAGTCCATGACCGGCTATCGCGCGATTGCCGACACGGAAGAATACCTGGAGACCGACGCGCAGCGTCCCGCATCGCAGCTCAATTAGCAAGGCGCACCCGAGAATTGGAGGCCTTATGCGCCCCTCTCGTGATATCGCGACGGTCGCAGGCGCTCAGGTCGTTTGCTTCTCGCTGCTCACCCATCTCGAACCCACCTTGTTCCGGATCCACATGTATCTCTCGCGGTTTCCGTCGTGCTCATCGAAAGATACGGGCAAGTCGCGACTTGGAGTAGACTTCTTTCGGCGCGCGGCCGCCTGCAACCTCCGGCCCGCTCGTTAACTTCCATGAGGGTCGCCATTTGGACAAGCGCGTAAGCTCCGCGGACGCCGCCATCGAAAAGCTGCACGACGGGGCCACCATCCTGATGGGTGGCTTCGGGCTCTGTGGCATTCCGGAAAATTTAATTGCCGCGGTGTGTCGCAAGGGCACGAAAAATCTAACCATCATTAGTAACAACGCCGGTGTGGACGATTTCGGCATCGGCTTGCTCTTGCAAAATCGCCAGGTCAAGAAAATGATCTCCACCTACGTTGGCGAAAATAAACTTTTCGAGCAGTTGGTTATGGCCAGGGAACTCGAGTTGGAGCTAAATCCGCAAGGCACGTTCGCGGAACGCATCCGCGCCGGTGGTGCGGGCATTCCGGCCTTCTACACGCCCACGGGATTCGGCACCATGGTCGCCGAAAACAAGGAAACGCGCGAATTCGATGGCCGCATGTTCGTGATGGAGCGCGGGCTGCGCGGGGATTTCGCCTTCGTGAAAGCCTGGAAGGGCGACCGCTGGGGCAATTTGGTCTACCGCAAGACCGCGCGTAATTTCAATCCCATGATGGCTACTGCGGCGGATCACGTGATCGCCGAGGTGGAAAAACTCGTCGACCTCGGCGAGCTCGATCCCGACCACGTTCACACGCCCGGAATTTTCGTCAACGCCATCCTCCAAGGCGCAAATTACGAAAAGCGCATCGAGCGCCGCACCACCAGAAGAGTGTAAAGAAATGCCGCTAACTGAAGAACAAAAACGCGAACGCATTGCCCGCCGCATCGCCTGCGAACTGCGCGATGGCTACTATGTGAATCTTGGTATTGGCATGCCCACGCTGGTTGCGAACTACGTGCCGAAGGGCATGGAAGTAATTCTGCAATCGGAAAACGGCATGCTTGGCGTGGGACCGTATCCGCTGGATTCGCGGGTCGATCCGGACTTGATTAACGCAGGAAAGGAAACGGTCAGCGAACTTCTCGGCACCGCGTATTTTTCTTCCGCCGATTCTTTTGCCATGATCCGCGGCGGACACGTGGACCTTACGGTTCTCGGCGCGCTGCAGGTCGACGAACACGGGACGCTTGCCAACTGGGCCATACCCGGAAAAATGTTGAAAGGCATGGGCGGCGCCATGGACCTGGTCGCCGGAGCCAAGCGCGTTTTCGTGGCCATGGAACACGCCACGCGCGACAATAAACCGAAAATCCTCAAGCGCTGCACCCTCCCGCTCACCGGCGTGGAGGTCGTCGACTACATCGTCACGGAACTAGCGGTCATCGAAATTGCGCCGCAAGGTCTGCTGCTCCGCGAACTGGCTCCCGACGCCACAGTCGAATTGGTGCAATCGCTTACGGAGCCGCAACTCGTGCTTCCACCCGGAGGTCCCGCGGCCATGCTCACGTGAAACGCGGGAAACCTGCCATGACAAGAGCAAAAAAATCTGCGACCCGCACACGGCGCAAAATGGTAAAAACTTCCGAAGAAATGCAGCGCTGGTCCGCGCTGCTCGCCGAGGAAATCATCTCGTGGCCGGCGGTCCGCACCAAGCACATGTTTGGCTTTCTGGCGTACTATCGCGGCGATGCGCTATTCGGCATTCTGCCGCGGACGCGAGGCTTCGACAGCGGTGGATTGTTGATCGTTAAATTCGATCCGATGCCACCGAAACTTTTCGAGCGCGCGGAACGCGATCCGCGCCTCGGCACTTGGACGCGCTTTCCGCGCAAGGGCTGGTTTACCTTTGAACTTACGGGCGAAGACGATCTCCGCGACGCCCTCTGGTGGCTGCAGCAGGCATTTGCCTGCGCGGGCCAGGCCCCTTCCGCAAGCAAGCCCAAAAGGGGCGAAAGAGTTAATCGCGCCAAAAGCTCTCCGCGACAAAACTCCCGCCGCACGCGATAAGCTAAAGCCGAGCACAGGATCGCCATGGACATCCATTCCATCGTTGTCGTCAGCCTGCACACGCCCAAAGAAAAATTTTGGGGCGAACTGCTGGCCCTCAATCCCGCTGGCGTCACCATTCGCGGCGTGGACCTAAACTCCTTCGATCACTTCGTTCGCGAAATCAACGAGCCGGACAACGAGCGCACCGGCCTGCCCACGGTCTTCTTTCCCATGACGCGCGTCGAGCGCATCGCCCTGGACGAACCAACCGGCGCCATACCCTCCATGGCGGAAATTTTCGAGCGCAAATCCGGCCGCTCGCTGCGCGAATACTTGGCGCATTTCGCCTGAATCGTTCCGCGCGTGCCGCCTCCATTGAACTTTCCCGCGCGAACTGCGTTATCCTGAATTACAATGCAAGGCCGCATCTGGACGGTACCCAACCAAATCACACTGCTGCGCCTGGGCTTCCTGCCGCTGTTTATCGTTTCTATTTCCTATGAGCATTATCGCTGGGCGCTGGTAATCCTCGTGCTCGCCGCCCTTTCCGACGGCGTCGACGGGCTGCTGGCGCGCAGTTTGAATCAGCGATCCTCGCTGGGTGCGTATCTCGATCCCATCGCTGACAAACTATTGCTCTCGTCGTCGTTCGTCATTCTGGCCTTTAAGCACGAAATCGCCATGTGGCTGATGATTTTTGTCTTGAGCCGCGACGTGATGATCCTGATGGTCGCCGTGGTCATCCTGCTGATTTTCGGCTACCGCCCGTTTCCCCCCAGCATCCTGGGCAAAGCCACCACCTTCTTTCAGATCGTGATGGTGTTCTCCGTGGTGCTCGGGGCCGCTTATCCGAATGAGCAATCGATATTGCTCAACCATATCTTGATGTATACCGTGGCCACCCTCACGGTGGTCTCGGCCTTTCATTATTCCTTCGCCATCGCGCGCAACTTGAGCGCTGCGGAAAAATAATCCGTGGCCCCGGGGAATCAAGACATCCCGTCGCGCACATGCAAAATCATGAACGCAAAGCTCACGATGATAATCGCAGCGGCAAACCAGCCCAGCGCGTAAGCACGCTTCAGCTCCGGGCCGGGCGTAGGCTGGCGATCTGCAAAAAGCTTGCCCAAAACAAATCCCGCAGCCAGCCCCCCAAAGTGCGCCCAATTGTCTACCTGCAGCTGCCGCACCAGAAAGCCCTGCGCAAAAATGATGACCACCCAGAAGATCAGGCGGTTGCGTTGCGCGCGGATGTAGTCCCCGCCCCGCTTGGTGGTGATGGCCAGCATTGCGCCAATCAATCCCAGCAGCGCGGCGCTGGCGCCCACGGAAAAATTGCCATTCAGGGAACTCAGGACATATCCCGCTATCCCCGTCACGGTATAAAGAAAAAGATAGCGCGCCGAGCCGTACAGCTCCTCCAGCGCCGGCCCTAGCGACAGCAAAATCCACATGTTGAAGAAAATATGCAGCACGCTACCGTGCAGGAAATTGGCGGTGACCAGCCGGAAATACTGGTGATCCTGGTAGATTAACGGTCCGAAGGAGGCGCCCAGCCGCGCCAGCACTTCGCCGTTCATGCCGCCCACGAGGCTAAGTTCTTCGCCCTTTTGCAGCGAGGATACCAGGGAAACGGCGAACATCAAGGTATTTACAACCAGCAGAACCAAGGTAGCCGGCGTGCTGCCGCCAAAGAAACCGGAAACGCCGCGGCCTGCCGCAGCCAGGGAGAACGTCAGGCTGGTGCCGCATTCGTGGCAACGCGTGGCCGTCGTCCCTACCAGCGTGCCGCACGCGGGACACATCTTGGGGCGCGGCGCTTCATTTCCGCCAAAGATTCCGCGCAGCGACTTTTTCAGTTTGTCCACGCGCAACTGCCACTCATGGGGAAGGGCCATTCTGCTCCTTGCGACGCGCTAGCGCCGTTCCTATAATACCGGAGTCGTGGCCGTCCCTCCTGAGCGTCGCTTGTCGCGACGGCTATTTCTCGCTTGGGTGGAACTTTGAGTGCGCCGCCGCAACAGTTTCCGCAACAATGTTTCTGCAACAACGTTTCGGCAACAACGAGGACACCATGGATAAATTTGAAGAATTCGGCAAACGCATCGACGAAGAGTTGCAGCGCCTGCGGCATTTCCTCGAAGACGAGGTGGCTCCGGAAACCGAGCGGCGCGGCGCGATTTTTCTGCGCGAAGTTTCGGAAAAGCTGGGCGATGCCGCGCAGAAGTTGGAAGCCCGCCACTCCGCCCGCGCCGCCGCGAGCGCGCCCAAGCCCCAGGAATAATCAGGCAACCCGTTGATTCTTTTCCGCGATCGCAAAATTCGACGCGCCACGCGGTCCAGCAGCGCGAGCTTCGCGTCTCGCGCGGCCCGTTCAGCGAGCGCGTCCGTGTGTATTGCGGTTGCTTTTTTTCTGATTGGGTGCGCGGCAAGGAATCCCATAGCAAGCCGCCAGCCGCCCCCAACTCAGCCCGCGCCAACTCCCGAGAGCACAGAAGCCGCTGCGAAACGTTCGACGGATGTTAGCCCGTCACCGAACCCCGCCGCCGGCAGCACGGCCGGCGCGAAAGCCAAGCGCGTCAAGGTTCCGCCACCTCCCGCGCCGCTGGGCTACAGCGAAGAAGGCAACGCTTCCTGGTACGGCGTCCCATTTCACGGGCGGCGCGCCTCCAACGGCGAAATCTACGACATGTACAAGCTGACCGCCGCGCATCGCACCCTGCCCTTTGACACCATGGTGCGGGTCACCAACGCCAACAACGGCAAGTCCGCGGTGGTGCGCATCACCGATCGCGGACCCTTCGTCGAAAACCGCATCATCGATCTGTCTTTCGCCGCCGCGCAGCAGATCGAGTCCGTCGGCCCGGGCGTGGTGCCCATTCGTCTGGAAGTTATTTCCGGCACGGTAGATCCCACTGCGGGTTTCTTCACCGTGCAAGTCGGCGCTTTCCGCGAGCGCGCCAATGCCGAGCGCTTGCGCGACAAATTGAACGCCTCATACTCACCCATCTATATTCAGAATTATGATTCGCCCGAAGGCATCTTCTACCGGGTACGCGTGGGCAAAATCGCGGGCGAAGATTCCGCCCTCCAGTACGCAAATCAATTGCATGCCCGCGACGGCTTTACAACCTTTGTCGTGCGCCTCGACGAAACCGCGGCGCCCAAGGAATAGTGCATGGACCCCGACTGTTTGTTCTGCAAAATCGCGGCGAAAAAAATACCGGCAAAAATTCTCCATGAAGACGCCGATGTCTTCGCCTTTGCGGACATCAACCCGCAAGCCCCCACGCACATTTTGCTCTGCCCGCAAAAGCACTTCGCGTCCCTAAACGAAGCCTCTCCGGAGGATCAAGCCCTCCTCGGTAAATTGCAGTTGGTAGCCGCGGACCTGGCTCGTAAACACAATCTCCTCCCCGGCTACCGCACGGTCATCAACAGCGGCGCAGGCGCCGGCCAAACCGTCTTTCATCTGCACGTGCACCTCCTCGGCGGCCGCGAATTCGCCTGGCCGCCGGGCTAGTTCCCAATTGCAGCACAGCACATTTCATCTTTCAGCTCGCCGGAATTCATCGGAGGATACATGAGTGTAGTTCGCGGTTTTTGCGGTATTGGCACGCAGGCGAATCCTTGGGGTTGCCGTTTCCTCGCCGCTGCTGTAGCTGTCTTTGCATGCATGATATCGGTGGCGCGCTCTGCCGCTCAGCAACCGGCGACTGCTGCAACGGATACCTCGGGCTTGCTGAGCGTCGAGCGCATCTACTCCGAACCTTCGCTCAGCGGACAGCTAGCGCGCGGCTTGCAATGGTCTCCAGACGACAAACTGTTCTCATTTTTCGAGACACGAGGCAAAGGAAAAGACGCACGCACGGAACTGTGGGCGATGGACGCCGCCTCTGGCGAGCGCCGATTGCTGATTGGCGCGGACAAACTACTGGCCATTTTGCCGCCGCCCCCGGCCAAAGCAAACCAATCCACCGGTCTCGGCCGCATTCCGCCAAGCCAATATCAATGGGCCCCCGATTCCGCCGGATTACTATTCCAAGCAGAACAATCGCTCACCTGGTTCGACCTGAAAACGCAAACGCCGCGCACACTCGTCTCCGGCACGGAGACGCTGGCGGATCCGAAAATCTCGCCCGACGGCCGCAGTGTGAGTTTCGTGCGCCAGCACAATCTGTGGATCGTCGATGTCGCCAGCGCAAAAGAACGCGCCATCACGCATGGCGGCACCGAAGAAATTCGCAAGGGAGAACTCGACTGGGTCTATCCCGAAGAACTGGAAATCAAAACCGCCTACTGGTGGGCGCCCGATTCTTCCGCCATCGCCTATCTCGAACTGAACGAAAGCCAGGTTACGCAATATCCGCTGGTGGACTTTGCTTCCTACAGTGGTGAAGCCGAGCTCGAGCGTTTTCCCGTCGCGGGAGGGAAAAATCCCGTAGCGCAAATTTTTGTTGTCTCGCTGAAAGGCGGTGAACCGCAACGCATGGACACCGGCGAAAATTCCGACATCTACCTCGCGCGCATGGACTGGTTGCGCGACTCAAAGCATTTGGCCATTCAGCGTCTCAATCGCCCGCAAACGGAAATCGATCTGCTCATCGCCGATGCCGCCAATGGCAGAAGCCGCGTAGCGCTGCACGAAAAAGATTTATACTGGATCAATCTCAGCGACGATCTTTATTTCCTGCGCGACGGCAAGCGCTTCCTCTGGTCCAGCGAACGCTCCGGCTACCGCCATCTCTATTTGTACGACTTGCAAGGCCAGCAACTGGCGCAACTCACGAAAGGGGGCTGGGAAGAAACCGGGCTCGACGGCGTCGACGAATCCAAAGGCGCGGTGTATTTCACGGCCACGGAAAAATCCGTTATGGAACGCCACCTTTACCGTGTCGCTTTGGACGGCTCGGGATTCACCCGTATCACCAAGGAAGACGGCACCCACCGTGCCATCATGAATGCTGCGGCGGATAAGTTCATCGACACGTATTCCAATTCCGTGACCCCGCCGCGCGAGGATTTATATAGCGTGGAAGACGCGCACATTGCCACGGTGCGTGAAAATAAAGTCGCGGAACTGGCTAACTACCACCTGTCGCCCGTCGAATTTCTCTCCGTTCCGTCGCACGACGGCATCAAGCTCAACGCCATGACGATCAAGCCTCCCAATTTCGATCCGACAAAACGCTATCCCGTGCTGGTGTACACCTATGGCGGTCCTCACGTGCAGATTGTGCTCAATGCTTGGGGAGGGGCGAATTTTCTGTGGCACGAGCTAATGGCCCAAAAGGGCTACATTATTTTTGCGCTCGACAACCGGGGCTCCGCCGGGCGCGGCCACCTTTTCGAAGAACCCATCCACTTCCGCATGGGCGCGCAAGAACTCTCCGACCAGCGCGATGGCGTGGCCTACCTGAAAACGCTCTCGTACGTGGACCCTAAACGCGTTGGCATCTGGGGAGCGAGCTACGGCGGGCATATGACCTTGCATGCCTTGTTCGAGGATCCCGAGGATTTCAAGGCGGGTTTTGCGGGTGCTCCCGTAACCGATTGGCACTACTACGATTCCATCTACACGGAACGCTACTTAGGCTTGTTGCCGCAAAACGAGGAGAGTTATCAAGAATCTTCACCTATCGAAAAGGTAAAACAGTTGCGAGGCAAGCTACTGGTGGCGCATGGCACCGGCGACGACAACGTACACTTCGCGAACACTCTGGCGCTGCTCGACGCCGCCATTGCGGTGGGCAAGTCCATCGAGGTCATGCCCTTCCCCGGACTCGGCCATGGCATCAACGATCCGGGCGCCCGCCGCTTGATGATGCAGCGAGCCACCAAATTTTTCCTCGATAACTTGTAAGCAATGCGACGGGGGTTTGGTGCGCGCTAGCGCCGCGAACCTTGGCCGCACCCGACGAGAAATTCAGGTCGAAGAATCAGTAACTTGCCCTGCATACCACTGACTGGTACGCGTAATGCGCTGGTCCAACAGAATCGCCGCGAAATAAGCGCACGCTCTGCGTTCTGCCGCGATCCACGGATTTTTCTCACCTCCGGGCTTGGGCAAGAGCTTTTCCGTCACTCCCAGGAGACGATCGTACAGACCGACAATTATAAGTTTTCGGTCACCGCCACGCTCCAGCTTGGGGCACACCCGCAGCAGCGCGCAAACCACAGCCAGCGACTGTTCGCCGTGCGGTCCGTCGATCCACTCTCCCAACTCGCGGGTAGCGTCGGAAAGTTTGTGTTGCGACGCCGACCATAGCAGCGCCCGCCAGTATCGGATGCCCAGATACAAGGTCAGAATACTGGCCAGGACGAGAACCAGCAATTCGTGCACTTACCACACCCCTGCAAGTTGTTCCAGAGGGATACGCGCCTCTTCAGAAACCCAGGAAAAGGTATACGCCAGCGAAACGGGCAGGCACGCACCCATCATGGGCGATAGATAATGCAACGCGGTTAACGCCGGAAACAACGATTGCAGCGCCGAGGCCGCCGATTGCCCGCCAAAGTAAATGCCGAACGCACTGACCAGCAGCACCAGGCGCAACCGCGGATCGCGCCGGCTCAACAGCAGCACCCACACCAGGTAGGTCATGACCATGCCCGTGAAGTACAAGCCGCCGCAGAACTCTCCGGCAAAGTGCGTCGCCAGCACTTGGTGTTTCACCAGCGTAATGGCCGCCGCATAAAGCGCGACGGTGGCCAGGATTATCAGCGTCAAAGCGCGCAACCGCCCGCTGCGTTCCTGCTCGCGAAAAATCCGCGCGCACAAGCCCATGATGGCCAAGAACATCAGCAGGGTCAGCACCGCGTCGCTGTAGTAGTAATAATAAATATATTCGTTGGAAGTGAAACCGTAACGCCGCAGAATGACGAAACTCAGAATTTCATCGATCGCCAGGGCCGCCACATACAGCAGCAAGGCGCGGTGCCGCCACAATGTCCGATCATGGGTCGCCCACGCCAGCACGAAGACTTCCGCTAGGAAGCCCGCCAGCCACACCACAAAGTCAAATGGGCCAAGCATTCCACTCCGAAAGAGGCTTGGCCCGTTGGGTGACGGACGACCGACATTAGCGCGTCGGCGGCTGCGTTGGGGGCGGAAGTGGCGGAAGCGGCGGTTGCGGACGGGATCCCTGAGCCGTGATCACCGGCAACTCGTTATTTCCGCGCCCCGCACTCTGTACCGCACCGCGCCATGCCAATCCCGCAACCACGACCAACAACGCCAGAGCCACTACTGAGAGCCACTTGTTCATCACTGCCTCCTCGTTCCCAGTTGGGACGAGGCACGAGACTACTCAGTAGAAACTCCGCCGTCAATGGCCGGACGGCCAGCCTCTAGCCCGCGACAATACGTGCCTTTCTGGCCCTCGTCAAGGCATTCTCTTCGCTTCGTCCGCTCCTACCGGGATATTGGTATGGGCAGAGCCGCATACTTGTGCGTAAATACATCGGCAGCCCGGCGTCCCGTTGTGTGCCGCCTGTCACACCCTGCAGTGTCGTGGGGCGGGAAATTCCACGAAACGCTTGCGATATCGTTGGACTTCTAGAATAATCTACGGGCGCCGACATGGACTGCGGGGAGGCACCGTTTTTCGAGTACGCTGCGCTTCGCCGGAGTCTTCATTCAGCTGCCAGCGACTTTGGCAGCCGAGCCTGGTGCGTGGAATAATGTGTCACCGAGTCCGCCAGAGCCATCGGGGTGAATCTGGGCGGGCGCGAATCCCAAGGGTTTTGCAACACGAAAAGTTCATTGGAGGAACAAGATGCGTAAGTGGTTTACGATAGTGTTACTGGGTGTGTTTGCGGTCCTGCCCGCGCTGGCGCAGGAACCGAGCAGCAAGTCCACAGATACTGACAGCACTGCAACGGCAACTTCCGAAAATAGCGCTGCAACTCCAGCGTCGGCCAGCGGCGCTTCCAGCATCGTTCCAGCAGGTTCCAATATCTTCGCGGTGCCCATGCCGCCGCGCGCCACGCCTTTTCCGGCGCCCGCACCGAGCCTCGGCAGTATCGCCGAGCCAGTCGGAAAGTTGACGCCCAAATTCGAGCTGGCGTTCTTGTTTCAATATGTGAACTTCTCGCCCGGCGATCCTTTCAAGAACTTCAATTCCTTCGGCGGCTCAGGCGAAGTGGTGTACAACCCCACTCCCTATCTCGGCTTAGTGGCGCAAGGCGCAGGCTATACTTTTACGCGCGATCTATCCCCCATTGCGTCCTTGAATCCCACTTTGCCGAACCCAGCCTCCGTCGACGGCGGATTTAACACCGTGCTTTTCGGTCCCCGGCTGAATTACCGCAAATTCGACCATTTCGTACCCTTTGCGGAGTTCCTCATCGGCTTCGCGCACGCTGGCGGCGTCGTGACTGGCGGGGGCTCGCAATATAGTTTCGCGCTGGCCGCCGGCGGTGGTGTGGATTTGGTTCTCTGGAAGAATATCGCCTGGCGTATCGCCGAACTCGACTACCTGCAGACCAATTTTACCGGAGCGGGCGTGAACGGCAACGCGCGCCAGAATAATTTCCGCGCTGGCACGGGCGTCGTTTTGCGCTTCGGCTTCGCCGCACCGCCGCCTCCCCCGAACCATCCTCCGGTTGCGGCTTGCTCTGCCAGCCCCACCTCCGTCTACGCCGGCTCCGGCGACAGCGTGCAAGTGCACGTCAACGCCAGTGATCCGGACAACGATCCGCTCACATATACTTACACCGCCACGGGCGGCACCGTCAGCGGCACCGGGCCCGACGCGCGCTGGTCCTCTTCCGGCCTGGCCGTCGGCACCTACACCGTGAACGCCAAGGTCGACGACGGCAAGGGCGGCAGCGCCACCTGCGCCGCGGACATCGCTGTCCAGACCCCGCCGAATCATCCGCCCGTCATCTCCTGCTCCACGGACCGCAGCCCGATCCTGCCCGGCGAGCGCACCGGCATCACTTCCGTGGCCAGCGATCCCGATGGCGATCCGCTCACCTATAGCTACTCCACCACCGGCGGCCAGATCAGCGGCAGCGGTCCCAAGGTGCAGTTCGATTCCACCGGCTTGTCGGCGGGCAGCTACACCGTCACCTGCGCGGTAAGCGATGGCCGCGGCGGAAACGCCAGCTCCGCCACCAACGTAGACGTGCAACAGCCGCCTCCGCCGCCACAAGCGACCAAGGTCGGCGATTGCGGCTACACCAAGCCCGGCGCCTCGCGCTTTGACAACCTCTGCAAGCGCGTCGGCGATGACGTGGCCTTGCGCCTCAAGAATGATCCCAATGCCAAGGTCGTCATCGTCGGCTTTGCCGAAAAGAAAGAACCCAAGGCCGAGAAGCTCGCTGCGCAGCGCGCCGAACTCGCCAAGAAGTATCTCGGCGAGAAGGGCATCGACGCCTCGCGCATCTCCACCCGCGTTGGTGAAGCCACCGGCACCGGCAAGGAAGCCCGCCGCGTCGACTTCATCTTCGTTCCCGAAGGAGCGACCTACTAAGCCGATTCCATTCGGCCAATGCCGTTGACCAGCAGGCTCCGGGGGAAATTCTCCCGCGGAGCCTGCTTCATTTGTATCTGCCTTTCCGCATTTCAGGGCCGCTCGATTTCACCAATTTTTCGGAGCCGTCCATTGTTAACGTTCGTCAGCGTTCTCCAGCTCGCTCCGGCGTCGATGCACCGCGCGCGAGCCGGAGTGGTTGTCTTCCTCCTTCTCGGGATGCTCTACACGCTGGCCCCACCGTCCTCCGCTCAGCAACCAACCTGGCAACCCATCGGCCCCCCGGGCGGCAACGCCATCTCCTTGGCCCTCTCGCCGCAAAATTCCGTGTACTTGGGAACCGCCGACGGTCACATCTTCTATTCGGCCGATGAGGGTGCGCACTGGACGTTGCGCGGGCGCGTCGGAGCTCGCCAGGACGCAGTAGTCCAAAGACTCCTCGTGAATCGCCGCGATGAAAATGACTTGCTCGCCGCCGTCTGGTTTCAAGACCTCGCCGCCGGCGGCGCGCTATTTCGCAGCAGCGATGCCGGCCGGACCTGGAGCGTCGCCGGCTTGTCCGGCGAAATTGTGCGCACGGTCGAGCAATCCCTCAGCGACCCGCAAATTTTTGTGGCCGGCGCGCGCGGCGGCGTATTCCGTTCCACGGACGCGGGGCAATCCTGGCTGAGAATTTCCCCCGTGGGCGATCCCGAACTGCGCAACGTCGATTCCCTGGCCATCGATGCCCGCGACCCACAAATTATTTATGCCGGAACTTACCACCTGCCTTGGAAAAGCATCGACGGCGGCAAAAGCTGGAACGCCATTCCCA
>Ga0209040_10001500_pt1 | contig 18500 bp, 16 predicted proteins | sample BogFormECP12_OM3_FD_188240 | JGI IMG/M metagenome (GOLD analysis project Ga0209040, IMG submission 188240) | Bog forest soil microbial communities from Calvert Island, British Columbia, Canada - ECP12_OM3 (SPAdes) (version 2) | ecosystem: Environmental > Aquatic > Freshwater > Wetlands > Bog ...
CTCCCGTTTGTGCTTTTGCTATTGGATTACTGGCCTCTTCAGCGCATCGACTCATGGACGGCTCCCCGCGAACCGTGGGCCGGATCGCGAAAGCCACCGCTGACACTCGTCCTGGAAAAAGTGCCTCTTCTTGTTCTATCGGTGGCCAGCGCAGTCATCACCCTCGCCGCGCAGCTCCGCTCCGAAGCTGTGGTGCCGCTTTCAGTAACCTCACTTCTATGGCGGGTTGAGAACGCGATTATTTCGTACGCGCTTTACCTGTTCAAAGCGATGTGGCCAGTTAGGCTGGGCGCGTTCTACCCCGAGACGGCTCCAAAACTATCTCAAGCATTTCTAGCTCTCCTGCTTCTGATTGCGATCAGCATCTGGGTTTGGCGGGAACGCAAACAACGGGCCTACCTGGTCACCGGATGGCTGTTGTATCTGGGCACCCTCGTTCCGGTGATTGGCCTTGTTCAAGTGGGATTCCAGGCGATGGCGGACCGTTATGCGTACATTCCGCTCATCGGTATCTTCGTCATGGTGGTGTGGCGCACCGCAGACGCCACCGATTCCCTCGCATATTCTGCGCGTCTACGAATTGCATCCGTGGCCGTCATTCTGCTAGGGCTGTCAGCGTTGACGTGGCGTCAGGTGGGTTTCTGGCGAGACCCGATATCTTTGTGGACCCACACCGTGCAAGTGACGCACGAAAACGTGCTCGCCGAAGATAACCTGGGCGCCGCCCTTATGGAGGCGGGACGCGACCCCGAAGCGATGGCTCATTTCGAAGACGCAGTCCGCTTCAGGCCTATGGAACCAAAGGCGCATATTGCCCTCGCTTTTCTTTCGCAGAAACATGGAGACGACCTCCGGGCAATCCGGGAATGCCATGTCGCACTTTCGCAGACGAGAGATCCGAAGGATTTGACCGCGATATACATCAACCTCGGAGTGGCTTACCGACGAAGCGGGGATTACAAAGCCGCCAGCGAGAGCTTCCGTCAGGTATTGCAGCGCGACCCTTCCAACGCGACCGCCATGGCGGCTTTGGGAAGCGTAATGCTATCGCAAGCGGCTGAAAGATTGGCCCACGATCTGGACAGTCATCCGACAGCCGATGGTTTCACTCAACTGGGAACTTTATGGGAACAAGCAGGAGATATCAGTCGTGCGAAACAGGCGTATCAGTCCGGCCTCTCGCTCAATGCCAAATTGTCGTCGGCGCAAAATAGACTGGAGCGGCTCTCCAACCAGCCTAAGTGAATTCCTGTGGGCGAGGTCAGCACATCATTAGCTTCGATCTAGTGTGTCTGCCGCCACTCTGATATGTGGTTCGACCAGATTCAGCAAATCGTCTTTTAAGAAAGGTCCGCTCGCCAGAAGCCCGGATAGAAGTGGATCGCGGCGATTCGCGGTCAACTCGGTTTTGTCCAGAGCACTGACAAAGCCGCCCGCACTCCTCACCAGAGCTGCTCCGGCGACTACGTCCCATTCGTTCTTGGGAGTGAGAGTAAATGTAATGTCTGCGAGCCCCGCTGACACTAGCGCGAGTTTGTAGGCCACCGAACCCATGGGGCGAATCGTGAAGGCAGCGTTCTCAAAGGACTTCCACTCGCCGCGTTTCACTTCGCTCCGACTGGCAAGAATCAGGGCGCCTTCGAGGCTGGTGCGCTGGCTGGCCTGCGAAGGCTTGCCATTATAGGTAACGCCAGAATCGATCGATCCCAGGAAAGTCTCGTCGGTTGCGGGATTGTAGATTCCACCGGCAACAGGGCGTCCGTCCTCGACGAACCCGATCGAAACGCAGAACTCCGGAATTCCCTTAACGAATTCCCGAGTGCCGTCCAAAGGATCGACGACCCACACCCGCGAGCACTGCAGGCGGATGGGATCATCCACACTCTCTTCCGAAAGCCAACCTTCGCCCTCACGCAGCAGTTCTTGGCGCAAAACCGCATCCAGCGCGCGATCCGCTTCCGTCACCGGATCATGGCCGACTTTGTACTCAGTTTCAATAGCGCCCGGAGTAAAGCGGGCAAAAACCGCGCGAGATGCTTGCAGCGCGGAATCAATGCGTTCCAGAATGTCAGCGTAAGAATCTGAGTGCATAGTGTCTCGTAACTCTAGCTCTCGGTTCTCAGTCTCTGTCATGGGCACTTATTGAGAACTGAGAACCGGGAACTGAGAACTTGTCTTCAAGCCATCAGCATGCGCGCGCCCGTTGCCAGTAATACCGCGCAAAGAATGCGTCTGAGCCACGGTACCGGAACCCGCGTACTCAAGTAGGAACCGAGCAGCCCACCAGGGACTGAGCCAAGCAACAGCGCCCCGACGAGGTGAGTGTCCACATTATGCATCCGAAAGTGAAGAAAACTGGTAACTCCTGTGAGAATCAAGGCATGCACGATGTCGGTGCCCACCATGACCTTCGGCTGAAAGCTATAAAACAGCAGAAGCATCATCATGACGATGCTGCCTGAGCCTACCGATGTAATGCCCACCAGAAATCCCGCTACCAGCCCGATTAGGGACATCCACGCAAACGATTTTATGGTCGGCGGCTTCGCCGCTGCTCGATCCTCGATCTTCTTCTGAAAAAACAAGAAAGTCGGAATGCAAATCAACAGAACTCCGACAGCAATCGTAATGAAATGATTGACGCCGTTTCCATAGACGTTTCGCAGGTGAATCAGGAAACTGACGCCCAGATAAGATCCCGGAGCGCTGCCGCTGGCGAGCGCCAAAACAACTTTGCGTCGGACGGTGCCTTTGCGCAGATGAACAATGCTCGCGCCGATCTTGGTGAGGAAATTGAAAAGAGCATCCGAGCCCACCGCGCGCAGCGGAGGCACGCCCAATCCGAAGATGAGAATCGGGAGCAGCAATACACCGCCCCCAACTCCCGTCATTCCGATGAGGGTCCCGACTACGAAACCCACCAGGCTCTTGATCAGCAGATCCATGACAATACCGGCTGTGGCCTCTTAATCCGTGAGGCGTGCGCCGGAGTGTTTAGGCTGACTGCGCCGTTGTTCCAATGAAGCCTTCCCGTTCGAGGTGCAGGATAATCTCTTGCGCTGCTTCCTCGGGCGATAACTCGCCGGTATTGATGGTGACCTCGGCGTCGGTAGGTACTTCGTAAGGATCCGAGATGCCCGTGAACTCTTTGAGAATTCCCGCGCGCGCTTTAGCATACAAACCTTTGCGGTCGCGCTGTTCGCAAACGTCCACGGAGGTAGCGATGTGCACAAGAATGAATCCGCCGTATGGCTCAATCATCTGCCGGACGTGCTTGCGGGTGGCGTCATAAGGAGCGATGGGCGCGCAAATGGCGATACCGCCATTCTTTGTGATTTCCGACGCGACGTATCCGATGCGACGAATATTGATGTCGCGGTGCTCCTTTGAGAAGCCGAGTTCGGAAGACAAGTGCTTGCGTACCAGATCGCCATCGAGAAGCGTAACCGGACGTCCACCAGTTTCCAGAAACTTCGTGAGCAGCACGTTCGCAATCGTTGATTTGCCCGAACCCGAAAGGCCGGTGAAGAAGATGGTCACGCCTTGCTTGTGACGCGGCGGAAAGCTCTTGCGCAATTCCGTCACAACTTCCGGATAGGTAAACCAGGCAGGAATCTCGCGGCCCTCGTTCAGGCGCTGCCGGAGCTCGGTGCCGGAGATATTCAATACCCGGTCGCCATTCTTGACTTCGTCGTCAGGAACGTACTTGTCCTGATCCTCGAGGTAAACCATCATATTGAACGGCACCATGGTCACGCCGATGTCGGCCTCGTGCTTTTTGAAGACTTCCTGCGCCTCATACGGGCCGTAGAAGGGTTTGCCGTCGGTGTCTTTGCCAGGACCGGCGTGATCGCGGCCAACGATGAAATGCGAGCAGCCGTGATTCTTGCGGATGATGGCGTGCCAGATAGCCTCACGCGGTCCGCCCATGCGCATGGCTAGCGGCAACAAGGAGAGCTTTGCCGTCGACTGCGGGAACTTCGAGAGCAACAGCTGGTAGCAGCGTACTCGCGTGTAGTAATCCACGTCGCCGGGTTTGGTCATGCCCACGACCGGATGAATCAGCAGATTGGCTTCGACTTGCTTGGCGGCGCGGAATGCCAGTTCAACGTGAGCGCGATGCATGGGATTACGGGTCTGGAAGGCAACCACACGGCGCCAGCCCTCTCGGGCAAATTCGGAGCGAACTTCGGCCGGCGTCAGGCGCAAGTTGCGAAAATCGTAGTGCGAAGGATTCTGCGTCCCTTCGATCGTTCCCCCGATGTACCAGGGATTCGCCTTGTTCATGGCGTAGTCGGCGCCAGGATGCGCTGCACTGGTGCTGGCGAAAACCGCTTGCGCTTCCGCCTTACGGTCAGGTTGCCAAACATCCTCCACGTGAAGAACGGCAACCATCACGCCTTCGGGATCGCGCAATGCCACCTTGCTCGTGCCGGGGGTAAGTTTCTTGGCAAATTCTTCCGTGACGTCAAGAGTGACTGGCATCGGCCAGAGAACGCCACTCGCCAGCCGCATGTTATGACAAACACCTTCATAGTCTGCGCGACTCATAAAGCCGCGGAGCGGAGAAAATCCACCGGAGATGAGCAGCTCCAAATCGCAAAGCTGCCGCCCGGTCAAATCCCACGAAGGCCATTCTTTGGAATGAGCTTTCAGTTCGGCAACTTTCTCTGGTTGAGCGATGAGGTTAAGGAGTTCACCGCCGTGGGGCGGGATGAGATGGCTGGTCGAAGCGGTCAAGTGCGATAGCCTCCTGGGATTTGTTGCTGGTCTTGTCTATTACCTTTATCGTTTTTGACTGGATACGTCCCAGTCTCCGACGGCCGGAGCGAATCGATTGCAGATGCTAAGGGAGAGGAAAGTCCCGAAAACTTACTCAACAGAGTATCACTTTCTTGCCGTTGGAAGAAAGTCGAGTTGACGCTTTTGAATAACCCAAGAATATAGCAATTAGCAAGCCTTATGTGCTAGTGCGCCTCCACCTAAGTCGCTTGCGCAGAATGGCTTCAGGGAGTCTTTTCACGGGAAGGGCGCGCGTCCTTCTCGAAAGTGAAAAGAATTGCGACAATGGACGAGCAACTTCCGCGTTGCCGCTAGAATCGTTTCGCAGGGCGCTCACCGCCACTCAGTCCAGTATCCGGACTCGATCGCGCAACTGCTGACCAGTCATTCAGTTTCCAATCTTGACCCCGTACGCAGAGAGCAGCGATGTAGCCAGTCCCCGCAGGTACCTCACGCAGAAGCCAACGCTTCGCTTCCGCACTTTCGGGCCGGGTTTCGACTAGCGCGTCTGTGTTCCCCTCGGCAAGCGAGACATCAAATTGTGTAAGCGGAAGGGACAGGCCATCTCCGGTTGCCTTGATATACGCTTCCTTCCGGGTCCAGCAGCGAAAAAAAGCTTCAATCTTGTCCGCCGCGGGTAAATCGGCAAGTTGTTCCTGCTCGTGGGCCGAAAAGAATCGGCGGGCGATGGCCTCAACATCAAAGTCCCGACGTACTTGTTCCACATCGATGCCGAGTTCACGGCCACGCGCGAAAGCATATAACGCGATTCCACCTGAATGGGAAAGGTTGAATGTGATACCGCGATCCGCATAGTCGGGGCCCAGAAAAGGCTTGTCTCTTTTCGAGTAGGCGAAGGTCAAGTCTTTCGGATCCGCTGTCAGGTAGCCTCCTAGAATCATACGCAAGAGAGCCCGCGCTACAACAAAACGTTGCCGGTCGACGGCAAAATGAAATCGGGAAGCGCGGCTGGTTTCGTCAGGGGAGAGTACTTCTTTCCAACGGGCTTCGTCTGCACGGAGAGATTCCAGGTCGAGTCGCCAGAGTTGCACTTCGTCGTCGGGCAGCGCGAGAGACGTTTCAATCTTGAACGCCGTATTCTTGATGTTTCTCGGTTCGCCCATGTCGTCTTGACCGGTAGTGTGTCACGGCAGCCCCCGGCTGCCAAGAGGAACAAACCACGCGTTCGTTCAGGGGCTTTGTTTGAGCATTCTTCCTCCCCGTCCAGTGGGGACTCTGCAATTTGTTGCAGATCTTTTTGGGCAGCTCCCGGCGCGAAATCATGCTCTAATAGAGAAGCATGGGGAAGCAAGCGACCGAATTGGAGATTTTAAAATGATGCCGAAGTGCAGGGGAAGCGTGTTGCTTGCCACCGTGATGGCGTTTGTCGGTCTTGCAGCAGGCCAGAATTCAAAGTCGAATTCCAATTTCTACAAGAATCCACCATATCACCCTTCCTCTCCTGCGACCCAGCCGCTGACTCCCAAATCCGCCATCCCCAAAACCAGCAAGGCATCGGCTCCCCTGCCGAAAGCGGACGGGCGAAAAACAAACACCCAACTCGCTCGGCTGGAGCAACAAAACGTGAAGGCGGGAGGGTCTAAAACCGGTAGTGCGGGAGCTGCGAAGTCCACTTCGATAAAGTCCGCGGGTACAACTTCCAGGAGCGGCTCGGGAATTAATGCGTCCTATCAGAAGCCGCACGTTCCAAAGAAATAACAGCCGTTTGTGCTCTCCTAATCGGTGGGCGGCACTCTACCCGAGGTCGCGAGTGGCGCAGGTTCAGATGTCACCATTGCATTGTGGCGCGCTACTGCTGGCTCGGTGATGGAATACTTTACCAGGCACCACAGCGCGCGCACACCATCTCTCCATTGGATTTTCTTGCCCTCTTCATAGGTACGGCCCCAGTAGCTGATGCCGACCTCGTAGATGCGCAGCTTCCGTTTGGCGATCTTTACCGTAATTTCGGGCTCGAAACCGAAGCGTGTCTCCTGCAGTGGAATCGACTGGATAATCTCGCGGCGAAAGGCTTTATAACAGGTTTCCATATCGCTGAGGTTGATGTTGGTGAGCGCGTTCGAAAGCAGCGTAAGAATCCAATTGCCTACCGAATGCCAGAAGTAGAGCACGCGGTGAGGGCGGGCCGAAAGAAAACGAGAACCGTAAACCACATCGGCGCGCCCCTCAATCAGTGGCTCCAGTAGTACCGTGTACTCTGCCGGGTCGTACTCGAGATCGGCATCCTGGATCACGACAAAATCGCCGGTAGCTTCCTGAATGCCGCGGTGCAGGGCCGTGCCCTTGCCCATATTTCTAGGCTGAAGAAGAACCCGAATCTGGGGATGCTCAGCCTCTAACTGCGCCAGAATCTCCCGCGACGCATCACGCGAGCCATCGTCCACGCAAATCAGTTCGATCTGCAGGGGAACTGCCAGTACCCTTTCCACCACCTGCCGTAGCGTGGCTTGTTCGTTGTATACCGGCATGACGACGGAGAGCTTCATGGTGTGAACGCTAGTGTAGTAGAAAAGTGTGTTGCAAATCCAAACGCTGCCTTTTTCTTAATTATTTGCGACGGCGGTCGAGATGCTCGCGAACGATGGCCACAATCCGCGAAGCCGCTTTGCCATCCCACAGTGGAGGACGCCGCGAGGGCCGAGCGTTGCTGCGAAGGATGAGTCGGGCGGCTGCGAGAATGCGATCTGGGTCCACTCCGACAACTTGATTCGTGCCTTGTTCCACGGTTGCAGGCCGTTCCGTACTCTCGCGCAGCGTAAGACACGGCACACCCAGGACCGTGGTCTCTTCTTGCACCCCGCCAGAGTCCGTGAGCACGATCCGCGCGCCGTCGTTGAGGCAAAGAAAATCGAGATAGCCCAGCGGGTCCAGAGGCACAATGCCAGAGCGCTCCCCACTGTCTTCGCTCGCGAGATATCGCATTAGTCCGAAGCTCTCGATATTTTTGCGAGTTCGAGGGTGAATAGGAAAGAATATTGGAAGCTCCGCTGCCAGAGAGTTCACCGCCGCAAGAATGTCTTGCAGCGTGTTCGGATGATCCACGTTCGAAGGCCGATGTAGGGTTAGAACCCCGTATGGACGGCAAACCGTCCCGTTCTTGCGCATGCCGAGTTTGTCCAGAATCGTCGATCTGCTGGCCAGTTCGCGATGCCGGAGCAGACAATCGATCATGACATTGCCAACAAGAAAGACGCGTTCCTTGGGTACGCCTTCGCGCTCTAGATTCTCGATGCCGCTCTGCTCGCTCACGAAGAGCAATGTGGAGAGCGCGTCCGTGAGCTTGCGGTTAACTTCCTCTGGCATCGTCATGTCGAAACTGCGCAAGCCCGCCTCGATGTGCGCCACCTCGATTCCCAGTTTGACCGCGGTCAGAGCTGCAGCGATCGTGGAATTCACGTCGCCCACAACTACGATCATGTCTGGGTGGTAGTCGAGCAGGACCGGCTCGATGCGCTTCATGATTTCTGCGGTCTGCACCGCATGGCTGCCGGAACCAACTTCAAGATTCACATCCGGTTTAGGCAAGCCCAGATCCGAGAAAAAATTGCCGGAAAGAAGTTCGTCGTAGTGCTGCCCGGAATGTACAAGACAGTGTTCGATCTCGGGAAAATTCTTCAGAGCCTCATTCTTCAGCGCCTCAATGACGGGCGCGATTTTCATGAAGTTGGGCCGGGCCCCGACGACGCTTAAAAGCCGGATCACTGCCAGGCCCCTGAGCCGATTGGCCTCGGAATTATCGAATCTCGACCGAAACACGCTGGTGTGGGACCGTCAGATCGTGGCGCCGGAGATTTCATCAGGCCACATTGTAGAGCACGCGCCTATATTCGGTCCCTGAACGTGCCTCGAGAGCTTCGTCGAGCTTTCGTCACAAAACCTTCCAAGGACAGATTTGGACTCAGGTATCATTACACCAGTTACTAAATCTAATCGAAGCTTACGGAAAATGATCAACGGCAAGCGAATCGCGATCGTAATGCCCGCCTACAACGCGGAGAAAACTTTGGAAGTCACCGTGGGCGAGTTGCCGGACCTCGTGGACATCCGCATTCTGGTGGACGATAGCAGTTCCGATGCTACCGTCGCGCTGGCCAACCGCCTGGGCTTGCGGGTCTTTCAGCATGACCGCAACTACGGCTACGGACGCAACCAGCAAACTTGCTATCGCGAAGCCTTAGCCGCTGGCGCTGATGTGGTCATCATGCTCCATCCCGATTATCAATACACGCCGCTCTTGGTTACGGCCATGGCCAGTATGGTGGCCTACGGAATCTATGACGTTGTCCTGGGCTCGCGCATTATTGGCGGAACAGCTCTGCGCGGCGGCATGCCGATCTACAAATACATTGCCAATCGCCTGCTGACGGCCTTCGAAAATATTTTTCTCGGCATCAAGCTTTCCGAATATCACACGGGATACCGCGCCTTCAACCGCGAGGTCCTTACCCAACTGCCGCTGCTGGAGAATTCTGACGATTTCGTTTTCGACAACCAGATGCTGGCCCAGTGCGTTCATTTCGGCTTTCGCATCGGGGAAGTTTCGTGTCCCACAAAGTACTTCGCGGAAGCATCGTCCATCAATTTTCGCCGCAGCGTGGAGTATGGATTCGGTGTCCTTGCCACCACTTTGCAGTATGGGCTGCAAAGGATCGGGCTCGTTCACCTCGCCCGTTTCAGCGACAAGGGCCGCCGCCTCGAACCAGGCGAACCTACGTATTACGCGCGTCGCACCGAGACTGCCCGTCCCGCTTAGCAAGTCCGCACAATTCCTTTGCGGGCGCTGGAACGTTAACAGAATGTTAAAATTTTGTTACCGCGCGAATGTTGGATTTCGGAATGCCGAGTTGATCTTTGGCCGTCACCGTGCCATCCATCCGCGCGCTATGGCGTGTTAAAACGCATCACGTGCGTCAAAAGATGTAAATTCTTCTAGGTCCTCCCTAAGGTCACAGTAGTTTTCACCTAGGGGATTTACCTGAGATCGTACCCGCGCCAAAGCCGCCCTGTTGGCACCCGGACTCTCGCCAGCAAGAAAACTACGGACAATACCCGCAATGGTCCCCGTAAGATGCCCATACCTGACCCTGCAAATAGAAGGTGACGCTCGCAGAGTCCGCTAGCGGCGCGGGTTTCGCGGTCTAGCAGGATATTTCTGGAGAGTGCAGCAAGCTGGGTCTCTCCGTCCCGTTTTTTCTATTTCAAGCTCGGAATCGCCTGTGGAAATGCGTGTTCTCTCATCACAGCAATTTCGGTCTCAAAGTGGCATGGTAGATGCTACCAAATATGGAAACAATCCAAATATGGAAACACTCCATAACCAGTGGAGCGAAAGCTATTTTGACCAGGGGGCAGGGAATTGTGATGAGCGAGCAGTCCGTTCGACTAGGACCGCGCGAAAAAGAAATTGTGGAATTGCTTTTGCAAGGCTGTGATAACGCTGAAATTGCCAAACAACTCAAAATGGCTCGGCGAACGGTGAAGGCTCACTTTAATCGGCTCTTTCTTCGTTTTGGCATCACCGACGGAATCAAGCGAGTTAAACTCGCGACACTTTTATATCGGAGGCAATCATGTTCCCCTATGAACGGTACGGAAATCGCATCCCCAGTGAACGAGAACACCGTGTCATCGAGTTAGTGGCCCAAGGCTTGAAGAACCGCGACGTGGCCCAGGCGATCGGCACCACGGAGCATGTGGTTAAGAATTATCTCCGCGTGATCTACGACAAATTGGGGCTCTGGAACAGGGTTGAACTGGCGCTCTGGTACGAATCGCGGCGAGAAGGCGCCGGATTGCCTTCCTAATCATCTGAGCTGTGTCGCCGATGAACGCTTCGGCGCTCGGCTACTGGCAACCGAAAGCGGGCAAGTTCCGAAGCCGTTCTGCGGCTCCCGGCACGCTTTTTCTGGCAGCCGCATCCAATAGCAATCGAGCTTGATCGCAACTCTTAGTCACTCCGTCTCCGCGAAGATACAAGTCAGATAGGAGCATGGTTGCGGTCAGGTTCTTTTTTGCCACGGCCTTCCATAGCCAGGCGGCGGCTTGCTGGCTGTCACGAGCGGTGCCTGGGCCAGCGTTCAAATATTTTTCCGCCGTGCTCAGTTCCTCGGAGCCGCTTTGCCACGCAGCACTCGCCGGCGGACCTGCAGCTGCCGGGATCGCCGGCGCCATGGGACTGGTCGTCGATCTTCCAGTATTAACCTTCCCATTATTGTCTGCTGTCGCATCAGGCTGGCTTCGATTCTGTGCTGGCGGCGCAGCGGCCGGGCTTGTCGAAGGGGCACTGTTCTTTGAATTTTGCGGAGCGGACGCATCCTCATCCGGCTTTGCGGTCTCCGGCTTTGCGCCCGGAGCCGCCTGAGGCTGGTCTGACGAGGTCGGAACCGCTTGTGGCAGAGCGGCAGGCGCTTTGCCGCTGCTCCAGAAAGTTGTATTGCTGCGCCACGTCACATACACCAGTAAAGCGAGCAGGATCGCCACCGCTGCTCCCAGATAGACCCGGTAGTTACGGGGCGCGGGCTCAGGCTGATACTGCGACAGCATATGAAGTTCTGCCGGTCTCTCTTCCCGCCACGAAAGCGGCGGTCCTTCGTTCGCTTTGTCGTCATGGTCGTGAAAGGCGAAGTCGGCAGACGATTCAGAGTGGACGGGAATCGTTGCGTCACCGGATGTGGCTTCGGGTTCATCCCAGCGTGTTGCAGCAAACGGCGCCGCCTCAGCTTCGTCTTGCTCCGGCTCCGAACTCGGAAACGCTGCCAGAGGCACGCCGCACATTCCACAAAATCGATGAGCCTCTAAATTTCTGTGCCCGCAGGCTCCGCATACGACGGTTGCCTCCTCCGCAAACGATATCCGACTCGCAACCTGTTTTGGTTGTTCTTGTTCCGTTTCGTGGACGGGCTCATTACTGCGTTCCGTGGAGACTTGCTGCGTCGCGGGATTGTTCGTCAATTCTCGGACTAGTTCAGAAACCGCCTGCGCACGCTTCTCAGGCGGGTTGGTGAAATACACCTCTGCCCAGCGTCCCATGTGTGCCGCCAAAAGTGGATTCAGGAGCGGATTTAGCTCTGGCTCGGGTAATATGCTCACTTTCGGCTCGTCGGTCGGTTGCGCCAATATAGTTCTCCAAGCAAGAGAGAAGTCAGTATGATTGCACTCCCGGCGAACAAGGTTGTCAATTCCGCCGTCTGAAAAATACCTTAGTAAACCGCGACTTAGTCACATGCTCTACGCGAAGCGGGCTCGAATTGATCCAACTGCGCATCGCGTTGGCTGGCGAACTTACCTTTCGGGGTTTTGCCGTAGAGGTCAGAGCCGGGACAATAGTAAAGCGCGGTGTGTGGGTCGATCCAAACTTGCGTGTCGGGATTTCCTTTGTACTCCGGAGTCTCTGGCGCCTCGGCCAGTCCGAGACTGATCATGAGCTTATCGAACATGGAAAGATCCGCATCCGGAGTTGGCGCTTTATGCCGGATCGCAGTGCCGGAAATCGTTGTGCCACGGCCCGTGGCGCCCACCGAGTCGCCGGAAAGTATTCCCCATCGAATGACCACAAGAACCAAAATGACGGCGATCGCAAGATAAACATCGCCTCGCCGGGCACGCCAGAAACGGGCAAGGGCGCTCGGGGTACGCGTAGCCGCCAGTGTTTCCAGGAATTCTCGGGCTTTCGCCGCCGAACTCCAATTAACGTCTTTTTGCGGCGACTCTATCAGTTTGGTGGAAGAGGCTTGCAGAGCGCGCACTCCTTCTCCGCGTTGCGCCGCAAGGGACGAAGAGATAAGAAGCTTGATCGCATCCTCGTCCGCGCCCGCAACCGTTGTTTCCGGCTGCATCGCGACATCTTCGTGCCGTCCCGCCGAAGCGAACAATCGAGCCAGTTGATCTTCTTCTTCTGAGGTGTATGGCAGGCTAGCGTCTCGAGGCGACCGGTTCCCGTTGGAAGAATACGCTGAGGCCTGATCGCCGTTTTCTTGAGTACGCAATGCTGACGCAATCTTGCTTTGCAGGGTCGACTGCTCACTCTCTTCAAGGCGCGGAGAACCGCATTTCCCGCAAAACTGTTCTTGTGCGATGAGTTTGTCGCCGCACTTCCAACAGACGTAGTTTTCCGATGCGCCCATTTCCCGCGCATTATTTGTGGCTGAGCTCCCGGAGGTCTGATCTCCCGCTAGGGCGGCAAGATTCGGCTTGAGCCTTTCGATGGCGGCGAGCATGGAGGAACGCTCGGCGGCCATCGATTTCTTCAAGGCCGACTCGGTGCCTCGACCAATCGCCTCGGTCACCAATCCCGCCATTAATTGGCAAGTGTGAATGTCTTGTTCCGCGAAGCCTTGGAGCCGGTCGAAGTAGAGTTCCAGTGCGCCTACAATGTTGCCATCGTGATAGACCGGCACGGCGCACAGCGATTCTATGTTCCGCTGGCGGCACAGTTCCGGATCGAATAAAAATTCCGTGTTTACATCAGGTGTGCGCAAGACCTGACCGGTGCGCACACAAGTGGCGCAAATGGCGGTCGCTAGTGGAACCTCGCTTCCCAAGGGCAGGGCCGGGGCTCCTGCGCCGGCGCGGTAGCGGATTGTTTTTCCGTCAAGGATGCCGATCGCCGCGCCACTGGCATTTGTAATTCGCGCGATTCTCTCGGCCACTACCGCCATTGCCTGGTCGGTTTCCAGATGGCGAATTTGAATCTGGTGCTGTGCTTCAACAATCTCGGCTAGAGTCAGCGTGTAGTCGCTGTTGGCAGGTGAGCTCTCTTCCGCGTCGGGCGCGCCTTTTTGCAGCGCAGCGTGGTTTTCCGCCTCTTGTTGCCGAAGTCGCTCACTCTGCAACTCCAGGCTCTCTTCCATCTGCCGCATCTCGCGGTTGTGCTCTTGCAGCACATACGCAGCTTCCAGCAGCTTTTCGAAAGTCTGCTCGTCGAGGCTCAGTTTGTTTTTCTGCTCCGTCACAATTTCTCTTGCGGCCTTGGGGCTTCCGCCAGCACGCACACAAATCCCAAGCTTATTCTAGTGCAATTTCCTCATCAAGGAAGTTGATTCCTCAGGCTTGCGTTGCTGCTCGATACGACCACCGCCATGGCCTTCCGAAGTCGAGGAGAAGCGTCCTGCCACTCAACTAGTCTTAGCTCAATGGGTTACACGGGGTCCCGGAGTTGGAGCAGTTCGGCTTCCCCACACTCCAGCGTGCGAATGACATTCGGACATTACTTCCGTAAGAGCCGCTCTTCGTGATGCCGACTATGGCGAGGAGGACGTGGGATTGTCGTTTTCCGGTCGATCAGCCGGATAGGACTTCGGGGGCAACAGGAATTGAATGCCAAAATAACCGAGGAAATAAGCCTGGTTGCTGCGCGTGCGTTCGAGGCTGCGTCCGGCCATGAAGAGGAGGATGATCGGACTATGGAGTTTGTAGCGGCCACCAACGTCAATGGTGGGCTGGTTCTCGGACGGATGGAAAGTGCCTTGATTGTAGAACTCGATGTCGCCTTCTAGCTTTGAAGTGAAATCGTGACCGACGACGAGGCCGGTTAGCCAGCCGTTCGGCCCTTTGTGGACGAAGTCGTACCCGATTTCGTAATCCACATCCACAGGTCCAACTTTCTTCGAAAACTCGAACGGCAAAAGGAACGTGTCGCTCGTGGGGGTGATTCCACGCCGGACGGCGTCGTTGGGATTATTGACGAAGAGTTGCGGGAACACCGAGACGGCGAGCCCAGACTCGCCGGCGTCATAAAAGCGCCACTTGACGCCGGGATTGGATTGACCCAAACCAAACTTCGTCCTGGATGAGGGATTCTGGACCCTCAGCCAGGCATTTTCGTAGGTGAGTTGGATGCGATCGCCGATACCGAAATTGATGTCGAGATCTGGAGTGTGGGAGACGGACTGATCGCTGTAGAAAAAAGGTATGTATCCGACATTGATCTCCCAATTGAGATGGCCGGGAGTTCCTGGATCATTGGTGTAGTAAGGTGGGCCGCCCTGGCCAAATGCTGAAAAGAGCGAGAAAAGAATAAATAGGATGACGAGGACTAAGCTCCGCAACTTGGCCTGACGAGAGTCTTCCGTTCTTGTCGGTAATACCTGTGTGGGAAGCGTGGCGCGAATCTCGACATGCCCCGGAGTGAAACAAGCTGACGCCGATCCGTGTCCGTTTTGGGAAAGCAATGCCTTCTGATTGAGTCTATGAATTCGCGCCGTTCTCACACCTTTACCTCGAGCGTTAATCAACCCCATTACGAACCTGTTGGAAACCTTGTGAACCAGATGCCTTAGACCCCTGGCCGAGTGGTTTCGATACCCTCCCGCGTTCGCGGATCTGCAGCCAGAAGAAACCCGGCGATGTACGTTCGAAGTTGTGAGAATGGCATTCTACGTTACTGTCTTTGGCCCAGTGTGGGATAAACCAGCCTAGCACGAAGTTTCTGAACTTCATCTGAAACCCGCGGTGCTTGTCCATAAGTGCCCGCACATGATGGCGTTAGCTCTGTGGACTCATTCGGCGAAAGTTTGGCGAAAGATGTGCAATCGATAACGACGGAAGGCAATCGAAGAGCAACAACCAAGGAGAAGCGCGATGGTGGACCTCAACGAAATGAAAGTCACGCCGAGAGATCAGCAGGTACTCGATTTGCTGGTCCAAGGTTGCAGTAACAAAGAGATTGCGGGCCAGTTGAGCATCAGCCCGCGAACTGTAAAGCAACATTTGCGAACACTTTTTCTGCGCGCCGGAATCAGGGACGGCCGCAAGCGGGTGAAGCTCGCGATTGCAGCGTTCGATGAGAAGGAGGAGGCGACATTATGATGCCGCGCGAGCGCCTGACCGATAAGGAAATTCAAGTGGCTAGTCTGGTGTGGCAGGGTCTTACGAACCGGGAAATCGGCAAACTGATGGGCACAACCGAGCAAGTGATCAAGAATCACCTGCGGAGTACCTTTGACAAATTGGGTGTCTGGTCCCGTCTCGAATTGGCTATGTATATTGCCAGCCATGGTGGCAAGAGCTGGCAAGAGCCCTCCGAAGGCGCGGTTTTCCCGCTAGGCCGAGCGGCAACCGGCTAGAAATGCGAGCAGGGGTCAAACGACCTCAAGTTATAGGGCTCTCTATCAATTGTCGCCGTTCCGCCGGGATAACTGCTGCAAAACATTTACGTTCGATGCATCCGTTATGTTGGCGCTTCAGAGTAACTAATTGATAAAAAACGAACTTCACGAAGTCTCCTTCGGTCTATGAATTGCGCAGGTTAGGTCGGTTAGATGCGCGAGCTCGCCAGCGGTTAGAGCCGGCTTCGCAATCCCAGGGCGGGGCGGGAATGGCTTACAAAGAAACTTTCTGGATGGCGTGCGATTCCACCGAGCAATTGCGGGCGGAGTTTGGGCCATTTCATACTCGGGCTGAAGCGGAAGCTGAGGCCCGCAAGCTTGGATTCGGCTACGTCCTCCGCTACGAACATCTGCTCGATGAAAACGAAGAGATCCAGGAGGTTCGTTGCGTGTTCCTGGAATTGGCTGGCGCCCCTGCGATGGAATCGTCCACCGTAAGCCTGCATACTCGTTGTGCCACCTGCGGAGCGTCCGCTACTCACGAGAAGGCGTGGCAGGCCGAAGTATGGGCAGACATTCATGAGTTCGAACACGCGCGCCATCGCGTTCGGCTCTTCGAACACGCACGGGGCAAAGGCTTAAAGGAAATCGCGGGCTGGCGCGGATAGGTTTCTTGCTATCGGAAGGCCCTATTGTGCGGCTGTCGACAGTTGACCCGCCACTGCCCGGTCGATAAACCACATCAGCCTGCGAACCCCTACCATCACGCTGATCAGGCCCCTGCCAAAACGGTCGTACTTTTCGCGGCAGCGCACCGGGCCGCTCCTAGCAATCCGGCTTTGTCGTTGGTGACAACTTGCACCGAGATGCTCTCTAGAAGTGGGCGGAGTCTGCCTTTTGCCAGAAAGGCTTGCATGAAAGTCTGCCCGGTGAGCCGGGGAAGGATCTTGGGCGAAATTCCTCCACCAAGAAAGATTCCCCCTGTGGCCATCGCCTTCAACGCGAGATTGCCTGCTTCCGCTCCGTAGACCGAAATCCACAAATCAAGCGCTTCTTCTGCCAAGCGGTTCGTTCCGGTCAGCGCGGCGTGAGAAATTATCGCAGCCGCGTCTCCCTTGTTAAGTTGCGCAGCGAAACCGGCGGGTTCCGTGACAGAACCCTTTTTCTTCAGAAATTCATACACATTGACCAGACCAGGTCCAGACAGGATGCGTTCATAGCTGACATGTCCGAACCGGCTGGCCAGCCATTGCAAAAGTTCGATTTGCAACTCGCCTTGGGGAGCAAAATCCGCGTGTCCCCCTTCGCAGGCGAAAACCTCGTGTTGGCTTCCGTTCCAAAACAACCCTGCCTCTCCCAACCCCGTTCCGGGTGCGATGACCGCCTGATTGCCATCCGACGGAGCAACCGAATTAAGTGGCGTGAGATCTTGCGAGCGGAGACCACCGATACCCCACGCGCTGGCTTCGAGATCGTTGATTAGCAGGATGGCGGGAACCTGAATTTTCTTGGCCAAGCGGGACTGCTCAATGATCCACGGCAAATTCGAAGTTTCAACGCGCCCGTTGCGAACGGGTCCCGCAATCCCGAAACAAGCGACATCCGGTCGCTTAGGGGAGTCTTTCAGAAATTCAGAGACGATGTCGCCGAACTCGCTGTAGTCGCGGCTGGGAAATACGCGCTCGGAAACTAGACGAAGGTCGCCGTTCTGGGTTTGAAAATAGGCCAGTCGAGCGTTGGTTCCACCAATATCGCCGGCCAGAATCATTTCTCGAAGTTCCTCCAGCGCCGGCCGTCGCGCTCCAGGAGTTCGTCGGCCTCTTTCGGTCCCCACGTGCCTGAAGCGTAGTTCGGAAAATTCCTTGGCGGAAGCGCCTTCCAAAGATCCAGCATCGGATTGACTACGGTCCAGCCCGCTTCCACCATGTCCGCCCGCTGAAACAATGTCTGATCGCCAATCATGCAATCGTGCAGCAGTCGCTCATAACCGGTGCTGGGCTGCTTTCCAAAGTATTCCTGATATTCGAAGTTCATGTCCACTGTGCCCAGGCGCATCACCGGTCCGGGAACCTTGGCCGCGAATTGCAATGAGATGCCTTCTTCCGGCTGGATGTGAAGCACCAATTGATTTGGCATGAGATGTTCCACCGACGTATCGCGAAACAAAACAAAAGGAGCGCGGCGGAACTGGATCACGATGTGAGTGTTGCGTGCTGGCATCCGCTTCCCCGTGCGCAAATAGAACGGAACATCGGCCCAACGCCAGTTGTCGATGAGTAGCTTCATCGCCACGAAGGTCTCAGTACGCGAATCTGGCGCAACGTCGCTTTCCGAGCGGTACGCCGGAACATGCTGCCCACCCGATGTTCCCTCGCCATACTGCCCGCGTACCGAGCGGCTGAGAACTTCCTCGTCGCTGATGGGTTGGATGGCATGCAATATCTTGGCTTGCTCATCGCGCACGGCATTGGCGTCGAACGAAATCGGCGGTTCCATCGCCGTCAGGCTAATGAGTTGCATGATGTGGTTGGGCACCATGTCGCGCAGCGAGCCCGCATGATCGAAATAACTCCCGCGGCCTTCCACGCCCACGGTCTCAGCCACTGAAATCTGCACATGGTCGATATAGCGGCGATTCCAGATGGGTTCAAA
>Ga0209040_10001501_pt1 | contig 18499 bp, 14 predicted proteins | sample BogFormECP12_OM3_FD_188240 | JGI IMG/M metagenome (GOLD analysis project Ga0209040, IMG submission 188240) | Bog forest soil microbial communities from Calvert Island, British Columbia, Canada - ECP12_OM3 (SPAdes) (version 2) | ecosystem: Environmental > Aquatic > Freshwater > Wetlands > Bog ...
GCTGGGCGACCGCCGCTCGCGCGCCGTCACCCTGGGCGACATCGCCCGCATCCTGACGGACAAGGGCGACGTCGACCAGGCGCTGCAACTCCACCACGAGCGGCTGCAGACCTACGAGGCGCTGGGCGACCAGGACGGCAAGGCCAATGTCAGCTTCAACATCGGGCAGATCAGCCTCGCCCGGGCGGTGGAGCACAACGACACGGCGGCGTTTCAGGCGGCCTACGAAGCGCTGGCGGAGAGCCACCGCATCCTGCTGAACATCGGCCGGTTGGACGGCATCTGCGTGGTTGGCGAGGTGCTGGGACAGGCGCTGGCGATGGGCGGGCAGCCCGACGAGGCAAAGACGGTGCTCACCCGCTCGCGCGACGGCTACCGCAGACTTGGCCAGACGCAGGCGGCGGCCCGGGTGGAGGAACAGCTGCGCCAACTGGGCTGATGCGTGCGGCGCGCGCCGGCCGTTCTTGCCTACAGCAACCGGAGTGCGCTAGAACAAACCATGACCGATGGGAGCAACGCCTGCGGAGCCGTGGCAGGGACTGGATGATGGCGAGTGATACCGGGCGCCGTTGTGAGTGACCCACCGGCATCGGTGTCACCGTCATGCCGACGAAGGTCGGCATCCACGTCTTTCCTTGCTGTCCGCAGCAAAGACGTGGATGGCGGGCCTTCGCCCGCCATGACGATGGGCGGCGCGGAAGCCGAACTGGGACCGTTGGCTCGCACCGCAGGCCTTGCTCGCATCCCTGCCGGGCGGTGCGGTGGTGGCTGTGGTCGGGCATCTCTGGCAGTAGGGTGTTTTCTGGTGGCAAGACCCCACGCACCGTGAGAACGTCGCCGGAGCACCGGCACAGCGCTCGCGCCGCGGCTTCTCACGCGCCGAGAAACCGTCTCGACAATCGATGCTCTGAGACAACTGCGATACGCTCCGCTCGTCGTCCGACCGGACCACCCCGCTCCCAGGCGTGACAGACCGGCACCCGCGCGCTACCTCCTCTCCTTTCGCCGCAACCCCCGGGGAACCCTGAGCCGCCGCATGGCCAGCAGCAACGACATCCGCGCCGCCTTCCTCGACTACTTTGCCCGCAACGGGCACCAGGTGGTGGAGAGCTCGCCGCTGGTGCCGCGCAACGATCCCACGCTGATGTTCACCAACGCCGGCATGGTGCAGTTCAAGAATGTGTTCACCGGCCAGGAGAAGCGCCCCTACGTGCGCGCCACCACGGCGCAGAAATGCGTCCGCGCCGGCGGCAAGCACAACGACCTCGACAACGTCGGCTACACCGCGCGGCACCACACCTTCTTCGAGATGCTGGGCAATTTCAGCTTTGGCGACTACTTCAAGGAACAGGCCATCGCCTATTCGTGGGAGCTGGTGACCAGGGATTTCGGCCTGCCCAAGGACCGGCTGATGGTCAGCGTCTACGTCGATGATGACGACGCGGTGGCGATCTGGAAGAAGGTGGCCGGTCTGCCGGACGAGAAGATCGTCCGGCTCACCGATGCCAATTTCTGGCGCATGGGCGATACCGGTCCGTGCGGCCCGTGCTCCGAGATCTTCTATGACCACGGTCCCCAGGTTCCCGGCGGGCCGCCGGGCAGTGCGGACGAGGACGGCGACCGGTTCGTCGAGTTCTGGAACCTGGTGTTCATGCAGTTCGAGGAAGGCCCGCCAGGGACGCGCCTGGCGCTGCCGCGGCCCTCGATCGACACCGGCATGGGGCTGGAGCGGCTCGCTGCGATCCTGCAGGGCAAGCACGACAACTACGACATCGACATCTTCCGCGCGCTGATCCTGGCGAGCGCGGAGGCCACCGGTCAGGCCCCCGACGGCCCGTTCCGCGTCAGCCATCGCGTGGTGGCCGACCATCTGCGCAGCGTCGCGTTCCTGATCGCCGACGGCGTGCTGCCGTCGAACGAGGGCCGCGGCTATGTGCTGCGCCGGATCATGCGGCGCGCCATGCGGCACGCGCACATGATGGGCGCGCGCGATCCGCTGATGCATCGGCTGGTGCCGGTGCTGGTGCGGCAGATGGGCACCGCCTACCCCGAGCTGGTGCGCGCCGAGGCGCTGATCATCGAGACGCTGCTGCTGGAGGAGACGCAGTTTCACCGGACGCTGGAGCGCGGACTGCATCTGCTGGGCGACGAGACGGAACGGCTCGGCGATCGCCAACCCCTGCCCGGCGCGGTGGCGTTCCGGCTGTACGACACCTTTGGCTTCCCGCTCGACCTGACACAGGACGCGCTGCGCGAGCAGGGACGCGAGGTGGACCTCGCCGGCTTCGAGGCGGCGATGGAGGAGCAGCGCGCCCGTGCCCGCGCCGCCTGGGTTGGCTCCGGCGAGGCCGCCACCGAGCGCGTCTGGTTTGAGCTGAAGGAGAAGGTCGGCGCCTCCGAGTTCCTCGGCTACTCGACCGAGACGGCGGAGGCGGAGATCGTCGCGCTGGTGGTGAACGGTGCGCCGGTCAGCTCGGCGGCCGTGGGCGCAGAGGTCGCCGTGGTGCTGAACCAGACGCCGTTCTATGGCGAAAGCGGCGGCCAGGTCGGCGACACCGGCACCATCACCGGCGCCGACGGCCTGCGCATCGCGGTGACGGATACGCAGAAGAAGCTCGGCGATCTGTTCGTGCATCTCGGCCGCGTCATGGCGGGCGAGGCGCATGTCGGCACGCCGGTGCTGGCGGAGGTGGACCATGCCCGCCGCACTACGATCCGCGCGCACCACTCGGCGACGCACCTGCTGCATGAAGCGCTGCGCCGGCGGCTGGGGACGCACGTCACCCAGAAGGGCAGCCTGAACGCGCCGGACCGGCTGCGGTTCGACATCTCGCAGCCGCGCCCGCTGACCGGTGACGATATCGCGTGGGTGGAAGCGGAGGTGAACGCGCGGGTGCGCGAGAACAGCGAGGTGACGACCCGGCTGATGACCCCGGATGCCGCAGTCGAGATGGGCGCGATGGCACTGTTCGGCGAGAAATACGGCGAGGAGGTGCGCGTCGTGTCGATGGGCCGCGGCGAGGGCAACAAGGCGGCGTATTCGATCGAGCTGTGCGGCGGCACGCATGTCCGGCGCACCGGCGACATCGGCTACTTCAGGATTCTGTCGGAGAGTGCCGTTGCCGCCGGCGTGCGCCGCATCGAGGCGGTGACCGGTGCGTACGCCGAGGCAATAGTGGCGGAGATGCAGCATCGGCTGAATGATGTGGCAGGGGCACTGCGGGCCAGTCCAGCCGAGGCGCCCGAGCGTGTGTCGACACTGCTGGAGAACCTACGCAAAGCGGAGCGCCAGATCGCCGAATTGCAGCGCAAGGTCGCAACCGGCGGCGGCAGCGCCGAGGTCGAAACGGTAAACGGCGTGAAGCTCGCCGCGCGCAACCTCGGAGAGGTTCCGGCACGCGACCTGAAGGGCCTGGCGGACGCGATTGGCAAACAGATCGGCAGCGGCGTGGTTGCGCTGGTATCCACGGCCGACGGCAAGGCGAGCATCGTGGTCGGCGTATCCCAGGATCTCACAGGGCGGTTCAACGCCGTGACGCTGGCGCGTGCCGCATCCGCTGCCGTGGGCGGCAAGGGCGGCGGCGGCCGTCCCGACATGGCACAGGCCGGCGGACCGGACGGCGCGCTGGCGGATGCGGCGCTAGCAGCGGTCAAGCGGGCGCTGGTGGCGTAGCGTACAGACGCCGAGGACCGTTTTGATGCACCGACGCGAGGGTCGTTCACATAAAATAAACCGTTGTCGCTTTTTTAGTCATATATTGACCCAAATCAAAGACTGCCACAGCCATTGGTTGTAGGAATGCCGATTGCAAGGCGCTCGACCACGTGGGTCGAAGCCGGCAGAGGCCGGTCATGTCGATCATTTGTTGGACAGTTATTCATCATGCCGCCGCGCCGGCCGTGCACACTGGGGCACGCATGGCGCACTTTCTGCGACGCACGGTCGGTCCCCTGGCGCATCGTATTGTCCGGGCGTTGCACCATGCGCCAGCCGCCAGGGCGTCGCCGCGGACCTGGACCGAGTTGGTCTGCAAGACCATCCCGGCCGCGGTTGCCGGTGGCGGCCTGCTCGTACCGCTTCCGGCGAATCCACCACGGCCGCCCGAGCCGCCCCCGGCGGCCGTGGCGCCAGCGCCCGCTACGTGGCCATGGTTCGCGCCGCCGGGAGGGCCGGAAGGACGTTATGCCGCTTGGACACCGAGTACCTCTTGGCCGCCGAGTTCCTCCTGGCCTTCGAACGGCTCTTCGGAGGAGATTATTCGACCCGCCCCCGAGCCGTCCTCTGCCTCCCTGCTGCTTGCTGGCTCCGGCGCGGTGCTGCTGATCCGGCTGGCGCGGGCGCGGTCCGGTCGTGCCGGCACTCGTTCAGCCGGCAGCTTCCAGCCAAGCCCGCGCGGCCCGGAGCTGCTCCGGAGCGGTCCATTCGACCGAACCCTGGCAGGATCGCACCAGCGTTCGCTTGCGACCGGCAAACACCACGGATTGTGGCAGTCCAAACCGGTCGGCGTCGATGCGGAAGGCCGCGGCGACGACATTTGCCGTAGCCTGTGGGGAAAGCCGCCAGTGCCGAAACGGCGATCCGGCCTCGCGCACATAGGCCAGGTCGGCCCGCCAATTCATGTCATGGCTGAGCAGCACGACATCGAGCGCCTCGGGGCCAAGTTGCGAGCCCAGTCCGCGGATCGTCGGCAGTTCGATCAGGCAGCCGATGCACCAGGCGGCCCATAGATTGATCAGCACGAGCGGACGGGCCAGCTCACTCAGCCGATGAATGGCGCCCTGTGCGTCGGTAAACTCGGCCCCGGCAAGCGCCGCGGCCTGACGCAACTCGGCTGGCGAAGCGCCGGCCATGCCGCGCGCCGGGATGGCAAGCGGATAGCCTGCCAGCATGCGCAGCGCGGTACGGCGCAAGTAACTCGGTGGTTGATCCACGCGAAACCATCCCGATGCAGCGAAAACCGGGGATGCAGTCTCCTTGTTCACCGCACCCCTTGGCAAGCACTTCCCGCGGCATTGTCACGGTAACCGGGGCTACTCTTGGCCGAGTACATACGGCCGAACTGCGTCCAGCAGTTGTGCCGATGGCGCCAGCCGCGGTCCCTCGCCGGTGTCGACCGGCGGCACGATCGTCACCCCCCACGTGGGCAACGTCCGCAGCGACGCCTGCGCCTGGGGATGGTCCAGCAGCGGCTGGTTCAGCGATGGCGCCACGATCACCGGTGTGCCTCGCCCGATCGCCTCGGCGACGACGGACAGCGCCAGATTGTCGGCGATGCCGTGCGCGAGCTTGTTCAGCGAGTTGAAGCTGCACGGCGCGAACAGCACCACTCCGCGCGGCGGTCGCGGACGGATCGCCAGATCGAAATACGACTCGACTACCTGCGCGCCCGCCACATCCGCGAGCTCGCGTGGGGCGATCACCCGCGATGCGTTCGGCGTCGGTAGCGCGATGACGGTGGCAAAACCCAGCCCGACCAGCCCGCGCAGCAGCTCGGGACAGCGCACCGCGGTCGACGTGCCGCTGAGCACCAGATAGGCTACGTCGAAGCGTTCGCTGCCGGCCGGATCGGTGGGGCTCATTCTCGCCGTTATACTAGGCTCACGACACACTGACACAAGCGGCTCCACACCATCGTGCCCGGCAAAGTGGCGAAATGTACTTGCCTGCGCACTTGAAGATCGGGTACAAGAACTGCAGTGCCCATTTTCGAAAGCGGAACCTGGGGCGCCGCTTATGCCGACCGATAACAGCGGGAGAAGGCATGTGAGCACTTGGCACAAGCTGTTCGTCCTGAGCCTGGCAACGCTAATGATCAGCGGCTTTCCTGGTTTCGCCAACGCAGTGCAGGTTCAGGTAACCCCACCCCCGCTTCGATTCGAATACCCAGAAAGTACGTCGGGTCAGCAGACGGTGAATTTCAAGATCACCAACAACGGTGCGCAGCAGGTTATGCTTGGAATCCTCTTTGTATTTCTTACGCCAGTACCAAATACTGACACGCTCTTCGATCGTGTAGTCAACGCTGATACAGGATCCGATTGTGACCGGGATCTCCTGCAGCCAGCAGGAGTCTGCATCCAGCCAGTAACATTTTCCATTTCTGACTTCGACAACATGGATACCGATACCGTTGTTGACAGCGGTGACTGGAATCTCGAGCTGAACGTGCCTTACACCCTGGGCGATGGAGGCCCTTCCGCTGAAGGGTCAATAACCATCTTTGTACAGGATGACCCCATTCCGGAACCCGCAACTTGGCTTATTTTGGCCCCAGCGTTTATTCTGCTTGGCTGCATCTCGCGCCGCCTGCAGCCCGCAGCATAGGCAGTCACCACCAATTCCGCGCCTGCCAAGCAGCGCCGGCACGTTGACAGGCACTATCAGCGCGGCGCCGGCGCTACGCCACCGCCCCGCAGCACCGCTTGTATTTCTTCCCCGACCCGCACGGGCATGGGTCGTTGCGGCCGATCTTCGGCGCGCGCTCCCGCGGCACATCGAGCAGCCGATGGTCTTTGCCCTGCCAAAACGACCACGTGGCGGCGACGATATCCGGCACCTCCTCGATCAGATCCCACCGTCGCTCCCGCGACAGCTGCTTGCCCGCCGGTTCATCAGGTTCCGGGATCAGCGCGGCGATCGGCAGGATCAGGCGCTCGAGCAGGCGATGTCTGCCGAACAGCGGCTGCCACGCGTCCTTGCATTTCTCCATGGCGGCAAGGTAGCCCTGGGCCCACAGCGCGGCTTCGAAGTCGACGAAGTCCGGGTCGGTCCAGGGATCGATCACCTCGCCCACCGCCAGGTCGCGTTCGATCGCGGCGAGGAGCCGACCCAATAGCGCCGCGACATACGCGTCGTGCTCCGGTGAATCGAACACCGGCCCCGTTGCCGCCGCCCCGCAGATCGCTGGCAGATATTCCGCAGGCGAAAGACGCACCGGCCCGGCGGCAACCGCCGTCAGGAAGCCGTCTGCCCACTCCAGGCACTTCGTGCCGGTGCCGACACGGCGCCACAACGCGAGCTCCAGCCAGGCGAACTCATCGAAGCGGAGAGCATCGTTCGGGCCGCCCGGTGCATCGGCACTCCAGCCCAGATCCGCCACCGGATCGTCGAACGGCAGCAGATGGTCCTCGATGAAGCGCTGGTGATCCTCCGGATGCTCTGCCGCGGCGCTGATCCGCGTCAGCCAGTCGTTGCGATCCACTTCCCGCTCGAAGCTCGGCACCGCGCGCCCGCTGTCCCACCCGCGCTGCACGCGTTCGATCCAGTCGGTAAGTCCGAGCAGCATGATCGCGTTCTGCCACCCGTACCACGCCCAGCTACCCGGCCGCGCCAGTTCCTCCCGGTCGAAGCGGTCCAGCAGATCGACCAATGCGTCCCATGACGCGCGGCCTTCCCAGACCAGACGCGCCAGCGCCCCCAGCAATGCGCCGCGCGTGTCACCATCCACCTCCGGATCGGCCGCAATGGCACGTATCGCCGCATCGTCGCCATCGAACAGGCTGAGCATCAGCCGGGCGATACGGTTGAGGCGGTCGTCCTCGCCGAAGAGCCACTCCAACTCGAGCACTGGCCCCCGCAACAGCCCCAGGAACGCCGGGCAGACGCTGGTGTCGCGCGCCACCGCCAGCGCATGGAGGCCGAAGCGCAGCAGCCGTTCCTCGCGCGGCAGCGGCAGACGGCCATCCGCCATGCTGTGCGCCGCCGCAATGACGGCGGGCGCCAAGGCGGCAGGCTGAAGCACTGCCGCGCGCATTGCTTCTTCCGGCACACCGACGGCGGTTTCCAGCGCGACTCGGATGTCATCGTGGGTCATGCCGTCAGGCTACGTCAGCCACCCCTCCCTTGACAGTCGCCGCAAGGCGGCGCTGGCATTTGCCGCCGTGCCGCAACTTTCGCTCCATAGCCCGATCGGCGACCTCTCCGTCTCGGAACAGGACGGGGGCATTGTCGCGGTCGATTGGGGCTGGGGCAGTGCGCAGAGCGAGACGTCCTTGCTGCGGCGCGCGCGCGAGCAGCTCCATGCATATTTCGATGGCGAGCTGACGGCGTTCGCCCTGCCGCTCGCGCCGGCGGGCACGCCGTATCAGCAGCGCGTGTGGCAGGCGCTATGCGCGATCCCATATGGCGCGACGCGCAGCTACCTCGACATCGCCCACGCCGCCGGCGGTAGCCCACGGTCAGTGGGCCAGGCCAACGGCAACAATCCGATCCCGATCATCATCCCCTGCCACCGGGTCGTGGCGACGACGCATCTCGGCGGCTATTCCGGTGGCGACGGTCTCGCAACCAAGCGCTGGCTGCTGGCGCTGGAAGCGCGTGAGCAGCCATTGTTGCAGCCAATCCCTTCCGCGGCCGCCTGATCCGGCCCGACGCACGGAGAACACCATGATCAAGGCCATCCGCATCCACTCACCCGGCGGTCCCGAAGTGATGAAATGGGAAGACGTGCCCCGCCCCGAGCCCGGGGAAGGTGAGGCGCTGATCAAGCAGGAGGCCGTCGGCCTCAACTACATCGACGTGTATTTTCGTTCCGGCCTGTACAAAGCGCCCACCATGCCGCTGATCATCGGCCAGGAGGGCGCCGGCACTGTGGTTGCCGTCGGACCGGGCGTGACCGCCGTGAAGCCAGGGGACCGCGTCGCCTATGCCGGCTCGTTGGGCGGCTACGCCACCGAGCGGGTGATCGCGGCCGATCGACTGGTGAAACTGCCCGATGCGATCGACTTCAAGACCGCCGCGGCGATGATGCTGCAGGGCATGACCGCGCAGTACCTGGTCCGCAGCACCTATTCGGTGAAGTCCGGCGACACGATCGTGCTGCACGCCGCGGCCGGCGGTGTGGGGCTGATCCTTTGCCAGTGGGCGAAACACCTCGGCGCCACGGTGATCGGCGTGGTGTCCACCGAGCAGAAGGCGGAACTTGCACGCGCCCACGGCGCCGCGCACACCGTGGTGGGCCATGGCAACCTGGTGGCCGAGGTGAAGCGGATCACCGGCGCGGCGATGGTGCCGGTGGTCTATGACAGTGTGGGCAAGGACACCTGGAACGCCAGCCTCGACTGCCTAGCGCCGCGCGGGCTGATGGTAAGCTACGGCAATGCGTCGGGTCCGGTGCCGCCGGTCGATATCGGCATCCTGGCGGCCAAGGGCAGCCTGTATGTGACGCGGCCAACTCTCGCCACCTACACCGCGAAGCGAGCGGACCTGGAGAAGGTCGCGGCCGATCTGTTCGACGTGGTGGGGAAGGGCGCGGTGAAGATCGAGGTCAATCAGACCTTCCCGCTGAAGGACGCTGCCGCGGCACATATCGCGCTGGAGTCGCGCAAGACCACGGGGAGTACTGTACTGCTGCCGTAAGAAAGTTTAGATCTCTCTCGCAACAACGTCCGTCAATGGCCAGACGCACCATCCGGTGCTACTGACCGTTGATCGATGACAGACTCAGCTCCTTCGCCCAGGCTTCGCACCAGCAGCCGCACGCGCCTGACCGCGGTAATCGTCGCCTGCGCAATGTTCATGCAGAACCTGGACTCCACTGTCATCGCCACCGCACTTCCCACCATGGCGAAGGCATTCGGCGCCGATCCGGTGCACATGAACGTTGCACTCACTTCCTATCTGCTGTCGCTGGCGGTGTTCATCCCGGCCAGCGGCTGGGTCGCCGACCGTTATGGCGCGCGCACGGTCTTCCGCCTCGCGATCGCGGTGTTCACCATCGGCTCGGTGCTGTGCGGCCGATCCGACAGCCTGGCCTTCCTGGTGGTCTCGCGCATCCTGCAAGGTGCCGGCGGCGCGATGATGGTGCCGGTGGGCCGCCTCGTGCTGCTGCGCACCGCGGCAAAGCAGGAACTGGTGGCGGCGATGGCGTGGCTCACCGTGCCGGCATTGCTCGGGCCCGTACTGGGTCCGCCGGTCGGCGGTTTCATCGTCACCTATTTCTCCTGGCGCTGGATTTTCGACATCAACATTCCGATCGGCATCCTCGGCATCGTGCTGGTCAGTCTGTTCGTCGAGGACGTGCGCGAGCCGCCGCGCGGCCGGTTCGATGGCATCGGTCTGCTGCTATGCGGCATCGCGCTCGCCGGTCTGATGTTCGGGCTGGAGACCGCCGGCCGCGGTGTCGTGCCGCGCGCAACCACCGCGGCGATGATCGGCATCGGTCTGGTTGCCATCGTCGGCTACCTGCTGCATGCGCGGAAGCATCCCGCGCCGCTGCTCGATCTGTCGCTGATGCGGCTGCCGTGCTTCGGCGTCGCGCTGTCGGCCATGATGCTGTTTCGCATCGGTATCGGTGCCATCCCGTTCCTGCTGCCGATGATGCTGCAGGTGGGCTTCGGCAAATCGGCGGTGCAGAGCGGGCTGATCACCTTCGCGAGTTCCGCCGGCGCGCTGGTGATGAAGCCCGCCACACAGCACACGCTGCGGCTGTTCGGCTTCCGCGACACGCTGGTGTGGAACGGCGTGATATCGGCGGTGATGATCGGGATCTGCGCCGCGTTCCGTCCCACCTGGCCGGCGGCGGCGATCTATGCCGCGTTACTGATCGGCGGCTTCTTCCGTTCGTTGCAGTTCACTGCCTACAACACGCTCGCCTATGGCGACGTGCCACGTTCGCGAATGAGCTCGGCGACCAGCCTGTATGTCACCTGCCAGCAACTCGCCGCCACGATCGGCATTTCGGCCGGCGCGGTGTCGCTGGAGATCTCGATGGCGATGGCCGGGCATGCAGCGCCGCAGCCGATCGATTTCAGCCACGCGTTCCTGGTGGTGGCAATGTTCACGCTGGTCGCCGCGCCGATCGCGCTGTGGATGCCGCGCAATGCGGGCGACGACCTGACGGGGCGGCGATCGTCGCCGCCGCAACCGGTGCGTGGGGCGGCGGATTAGAGGGGGCTGCGATGTATCTCGGAACCCAGATCAAACCGCGCGACGACAGCGACTATCGCGTCTGGGCACAGCTCGGCGTGACCCATGTCTGCGTCGATCCGCCCGGCAATCCGCATGACTGGAGCTTGGATGAGCTTCAGCGCCAGCGCGAGCGCGTGGAAAAATTCGGGCTGACGCTCGACATGGTGCAGTTGCCGCTGTCATCGCGCCCGATCGAGGAGGCGCAAAGCCCGCACATCCTGCTGGGCAAGGATCCCGAGCGGCAGCGCGAGCTCGATTCGATCTGCCGGCTGATCGAGCGTATCGGCGCGGCGGGCATTCCGACGGCCAAATACAACTTCAACATCATCGGCATCCCGCGCACCGCGCACGAACCGGGGCGCGGCGGGGCGCGCAATGCGGCGTTCCGCTGGCGGCACACGGATCAGTCGGCGCCGCCCGGTGTGGCCGGAACGGTCAGCGAGGACGCGAACTGGGAACGCATCGACACCTTCCTGGCCGCGGTCGTGCCGGTTGCCGAGGCCGCGAAGGTGCGGCTGGCATGCCATCCGCACGATCCCTACACGCCGCCCGGCTACAAGGGCGTCACCCGCGTGCTCGGCACGGTCGCGGGGCTGCAGCGCTTCGTGACGATGCACGACAGCCCGTATCACGGGCTGAACTTCTGTCAGGGCACGGTGGCGGAGATGCTCGACGATCCGGGCCGCGAGATCGACGACGTGATCCGCTGGTTCGGAACGCGTGGCAAGCTGTTCAACGTGCACTTTCGCAATATCAAGGGGCGGAAACTGGATTTCATGGAAGTGTTTCCCGATGAGGGCGACATGGATATGGCCCGCTCACTGCGAATGTACCACGAGGTTGGTTACCAGTACATGCTGATGCCGGATCATGTGCCGGAGATCGACGGGCGCGATCCAGCCGGCACGGCGTTCGCGTTCTGCTACGGATATATTCGCGGATTGCTGGATTCCATACAGCCATAACTGTCATTGCGCGAAGGCAGCGAGACATCCCAGACTTGCGCTCGGGGATCAAATGTGCAATTGCAAATCATTCGCAATTGCACCGCAGGCAGCCTCCCCGATGCGTCCCGCACTCGTCCTCCTGGCATTGCTGCTCGCCTCGCCCGCGGCAGCCGACAACCAAACTGCATCGCTGACCATCCGCAATCGCGCCTTCGAGCCTGCCGAGCTCGAAGTACCGGCCGGCCAGAAGATCGAGCTGCACGTGCGCAACGCCGATGCCGCGGCCTCGGAGTTCGAAAGTGCTGAACTGCACCGCGAGAAGGTGGTGCCCGCCGGCCAGGAAGTCGTCGTCTTCATCGGACCGCTGCGCGCCGGCCGGTACGAATTCTTCGATGACTTCAACCCGAGTGCCCGCGGCCACATCATCGCGCGGTGACCGTCATGCTCCGCGCCGGGCTGGCGTTTGCCGCGTTCACAGTGCTCGCCGCCCACCCCGCCGTCGCCGACCTCCAGGTCCGCATGCCGGAGGTCGACTACCGCGAACTCGAATTCGAGCATAACGGCCTGATCACCTTCGACACCAAGGGCTCGCCGCTGAACCGCGCGCAGAGCTACACCAACTCGATCGGCTACGGAGTGCTGCCGTGGTGGAAGATCGAACTGGAAGGCGAAATGGCCCCGGGCGGCGGTCAGCACCTGACCTGGGACGCCGTCACCATGGAGAATACGTTCCAGCTCACCGAGCCGGGCGAATACTTCTTCAATCTCGGGTTCTTCGCGGAACATTCGCAGTCCACACTGCGCGGCCAGCCAAGCGGGATCACTGCCGGGCCTATCATCCAGAAAGAGCTGAACGACGTATTCGGCATCGATACGCTGCACACGCTTAATCTGTTGCTTGACCGCAATATCGGTCATAATGCCACCAGCGCTGCCGGCTTGCAGGTCGCCTGGCAATCGGTCGCACAGTTCACGCCGCTGATCGCACCAGGATTCGAGTACTATGGGATCGTCGACAACATTACCCATGCCGGTCCATCCAGCCAGCAACAGCATCTGATCGGCCCGGTGCTGACCGGTGCTTACAACTTCGCGCCATATGGCAAGGTGAAATACGAGGTTGGCTATCTGTTCGGCCTCACGCCGGCCTCGGGGCGCAGCGCGATCCGCTGGAAGCTGGAATACGAGGTCGCCTTCTAGCCAGGTACGCTATCCTGCCGGCCGCACAACCGGCAGGACGCCCATGGCCTACCCTCCGCGCAAGATCGCTTTCATCCTGGCTTCCACCGATCACGGCACGCTGATCGTGAACCGGTTCGACTACCGCATAGTCGATGCCACCACCGGCTTCGGCGTCGGCTACTTCCTGCTGGAGAATTCCAGCTACGAGCCACAGGAAGGCTCGATCGCCATGCAGCTTCTCGCACTGCGGCGCCAGCATTTCGGCAATGGCGTCGTCGCCGTGGATTGCGGCGCGAACATCGGCGTGCACACCGTGGAATGGGCGAAGGGCATGACCGGCTGGGGCTTCGTGATCGCGATCGAGGCCCAGGAGCGGATCTACTACGCGCTCGGCGGCAACATCTCGATCAACAACTGCTTCAACGCCCATCCCATCCATGCCGCGATCGGCGCCCAGGAAGGCTCGCTGCGCATCCCGGTACCGAACTACCTGGCGCCGGGGAGTTTCGGCAGCCTCGAGCTCCGGCAGTCCGACGCCAATGAGTTCATCGGCCAGCACATCGACTATTCCGAGCCAAGACTGGCGACGATCCGCCTGATGACCATCGATTCGATGAACCTGTCGCGGCTGGACCTGATCAAGATCGACGTCGAGCGGATGGAACTCGAGGTGTTGCAGGGCGCCAAGGCGACGCTCGAGCGGTTCCGCCCGATCGTCATCGTCGAGCAACTCAAGGCATCGAAGGACGAGATCACTGCGGTGCTGGCCTCATATGGCTATGAATGGTTCGCGCTCGGGTTGAACTTCCTCGCCGTGCATCCCAGCGACCCGACGCGGCAAGCCATCAACGTCGCTCAGCCGGGTGCAGCGGGAGCAACATGACATGCGGCGGGAGCGGAACCGGGCCGGGTTGGACCCCACCAGTTTGCGGGCGCAACGCGAGCTCCTCCGGAACGGCCACAACCAGCTTCGCGCGCATCCACCTCCCGAGGCGGCGATCGGCGGTCAACACGGCAAGCGGAATTGCCGCCAGCAAGCCGCCGGCGAGCGGCAGTGCCCACAGCGTCGCCGTCCATCCGGCCGCGGCGAAGCCGGCGAACACCAGTACACCAAGCACCGTCTGCGGCCAGAGCAGGCGGGCTGCCTCGCCCCAGGGCACGCCGCGGTCGTTGCGGTTCTGCGGCGTCCAGCCTGAGTGCGCGCCGAACGCCAGGCGCAGCATGGCGCCGGCCTTCGCCACCGCCGAGACGGCATCCAGCAGCAGCGTGAAGCCGATCTCCGCCGCCGCGCCACAGGCGAGGCGCGCCAGGCCGCCGTAGCGCTGTCGCTGGTCCGGCGACAGCGCCACCTCGGCGTAGCCCAGCAGCTTCGGCGCATAGAGCGCGCCGAGCCAGGCGACGGTCAGCGCCAGCGCCGGCGCGGCCGGGAACGGCGATGTGGCATCGGTCGCCGCGGCGGCCGCGGCGGCCAGCAGGAACAGCAGATAGAGCGGCGACCCGGTGAACAGCAGGATCGCCTGGACCAACTGCCACCGTCCCATCAACCGCAGACCCGGCAGGCGCAACAGGTGCCGGTATTGCAGGTTGCCCGCCAGCCAGCGCAGCTCGCGGCGGAGGAATTCCGGCAGCGTCGGTGGATTCGCCTCCCACGAGCCGTCCTCGTCCGGCAGCACGCGAACGCCCCAGCCGGCGCCCCGCAGCACCGCCGCCTCGACCTGGTCGTGCGACAGCACGTGCCGCCCATCGGGGAGGGACGGCAGCCGGCAATGCGCGCGGAACGGGGCGATGCGCACCACCGCATTGTGCCCCCAATAGGGGCCTTCATCGCCCTGCCACCAGGCCTGCCCGATCGCCCAGGTACGCATTCCCGCCCGCATGCCGAACTGGAACAGTCGCGGGAACGCCGACGACGCCGGCAGCCCCACCGTCAGGTGCTGTGCGATCGCCAGGGTCGGATCGGCCTGCAACGCCCGCACCAACCGCAGCACGGCCGCGGCCGACATCGCGGAATCGGCGTCGAGCGTCAGCATCAGCTCGAACCCCTCGGCATGGTGGTCGAGGAAGTCCATGATGTTGCCGGCCTTGAACCCGGTGTTGACGGCCCGCCGGCGGTAGCGGATCCGCGCCGGATCGCGATCCTCGGCCCGAAACGCCGCGACCGCCTGCCTCTCGGCCGCCGCCGTCTGGGGATTGTTGGTGTCGGACAGGATGAACACCGCGAACGCCTCACCGGCGCCGGCGAAGTCCAGTTCGCGCAGCAGCCGCCGCAGCGGCGGCAGCACGCGCCGCATGTCCTCGTCGCGCACCGCGATCGCAATGGCCGTGCGCGGCAGCACCGCGTCGTGGCCGGCGATCACTGGAAACACGGTTAGGATCGGGTCGCGGCTGGCCATGAGGATCACGAAGCCGATCAGCCCATTCGCCAGGCACAGGCCGGTCCAGGGAGCGGTGCCGGCAAAGGCCACCGCCATGACGAGCTTGGCCGGCGTCCAACCGCCGGGGGCCAGGACCTGCCACAGCAGGGTCGCGAGGCCACTGGCGGTCAGCAGCGAAATCAACAGAACGGAAGCACGGCGGATCGCCATCCTGGTGGAACTCCAATGCGGGTGGTCGAGCGCCGGATGGTGTGCCGTACGATCTTGTCACGAGCGAGTCAGAGTTGCGGCGTGCGACCGTCATGGCCGACGCCGTGCGGTCAGGCCCGGCCATGACGGGTGAAGGCCGGGCAGCTCGGGCCGGCGACCATCACAGCGACGGGGCTGGCACCGGAGGCGCTGGCGTACCGGTAGGCTGTCCCGGGTTTGTCTCAAAGTATCGATGTGCGAGACAATGTCCCATACCCTGGGATGATGGCCAAGGCGGGCCCTCGCTGTTCATGGGGTCTTCCCCCCACGGTGCGGTGTCCGCTCGGGACCCCACCCCGCTCGGCGTTCGAAAGTTGTTTCGATCGGCTTTTGCTCCACGAATTCATGGTATGTTCTACCCCGAACCGAGGGCCCGAGGCAAGCCAAGTGCTACGCGGCGACCGGTTCGTCGGAACTAGCCGTGGTCACCGAATGTTCCAGCACGCCTCGCCACTGGTGCATGGTGGAAGGTGTGAGGCAAGGCCATCCGATCGCCTCGGTCAGCCAGCTTCGACCAGCTTGCCGCGGAACAGGCGTGCCCAGCCGTCCACGTCCTGAAGCATCTGTGTCGCAACCGTCAGTACCTCGGCGCCGAGCTCCTGGGAGGCGAGTGGACGTGCGGGGTCGATCGCCTGAATGTGGCGCCGGGCCAATTTCATCGCCTCTCGCATGTCGCGCGACTGTTCCACCAGCAGCTCCAGCTCGGCATAGGCCCGGATGCCGACCGAGGCGGCGGCGATGGTGGGGACGATGGCGGCGGCCAGACCCAACGCGGTGGTCAGCGGCACCGGTGCGAAGGCGCGGACCAGCCAGAACTTGGCGGCGACGATGAGGACGACCAGCAGGAACAGCAGCGCGCCGGCGGCGGCGAAGAACTGCCCGGCCCGCCGGCTCTCGTGCAGCCGGATATGGTGGTAGCGGAATTGGTGCATGACGAGATCGGCGCGCGCGCTGTCGCGCAGGCGACGGCACAAGGCCGGGTCGAATGCGCCCTGCGGCATCGGCGCCTCACGGACCATGGCGGCGAACAGCCAGACCAGCCAGGTCGCGCGGCTGCGCGTCCGGCCTCGCCGGTCGCTCTGACCCGCCAGCACTTGCACGGCGCGCCCGGACAGCGACCATCCCAGCACCGCCAGTGCCTGCTGCTTGCGATACAATTCGGCGAGCAGCCGATAGTCGATCCAGCGCTGATGCCAGCCCAGCCTGATATTGGCGATGACGAACCACAGGATCAGCGCCAGTGCCGCCAGTTCCGCCACGGTCGCGGCAAGCTTCACCGCGTGCTCGCAAGGCTCCGAAATCCACCCTGGGGGTTCGGCCAGCCCGGAGGCGGCGAGTGACGTTGCCGCAAACACCAGCGCCAGCGCAGCCAACACGAAAATCGCGACATAGCTCGAGCGGTCCCGCGCGGCATATTCGTTTGCGCGCTCGTTGGTTGCCCGGTAGGCGTCGTGCCACCAGGTGGCGACCGGGCAAGCCGGCTTCGGCTGCTCGCGCGGCCGCGTCGAATAGCAGCATGTTGCGACGTCCAGCATCAGGCGATGCAGGTGCGCCCACCCGCGCGGCGGTAGCGGCGCCTCGGCATAGTAGCTCTCCAGCGGCGACAGTTCCGTTTGCCCAAGCAGCGCAACATGCTCGAAGACCGAGCGCCCGCCCGCGTGCTCCGGCGCCAACTTCGGCGGCAGGATCAGGTCCTTCAGGAAGTCGCGCAGCGACTGCGCCGCGGGCGGACCGGATGTGGGGGCCTGGCGCAGGTCGCGGCTGTCGTCGATCCACCTCGGCGGTAGGTCGCGGTCGGCCTGGATCCACCACACCGGCGGGCCTGACTCGGCGGCGAACTGCACGATGTCGGCGGTGCCGCCACGGCCCTGGCCCGGACGGCCGTTCCACACCGCGATCAGCAGATCGCAGTTGCGGGCGACGAAGCGGCCGACCGCCTCATAGCAGCGCCACTCGTCGTCGCGGTCCCGCGCCGGGTCGTGGCGCCCGCCCTCGCCGTCGAGCTCGACCGTATCCTCGCCCGCCCAACCCAGCATCATGCGGAACTCGTCAAGACTCTCCTTGGTCTTGAAGTCCCATTCGTAGTCCTCGCGGTGGAACGGCATCGGCACCACCAGCGCCCAGCTCTGCCGGTGCGCGATGCGTGCGGCGAGACGATCCGCGCCCTCGGCCAGCGGCGAGAGAAAGCGGAGCCGCGGCGCGATCCTGCCCCCCGGTTCGGTGCGATACGCCTGCCTGGCGTCGCGCGTGCACGCGGACCACACCACCTCCTGACGGACCAGACACAGCACGTCGGCAATCTGCTCGCACACGCGGGCCTCGTGCTCGGGCGGAATGTTGCGCGCGCCGGTAATGCCGACGCGCAGCGCAAGGCGAGGCCGCGCGATCACGCCGCCGTCGCGCTCATCCGCTGGCCGCCTGAGCGCGCAGTTGCCGCGCCATTCCGAGATAGCCGCGCCATGCGTCGGGCATCTGTGACCCCAGGTCGCGCTCCAGAGCCTCCCACAATGGGATCGCCCGGTCGTAGTCGGCGATCGCCGCCCCCGGCCCATGCCCGGGCGCGGACCGCTTGGCAACGCCGCGGTTCATGAAGGCGCTGGCGAGGTCGTTTCGCCACGGGACCGGCCAGTCCTCGCCCAGCGCGTCGCGCAGCGCCTGCCTGATCTCGATCGCCCGGTCGTAGTCGGCGATCGCCGCCCCCGGCCCGTGCCCGGGCGCGGACCGCTTGGCATTGCCGCGGTTCATGAAGGCGTTGGCGAGGTCGTTCCGCCACGGGACCGGCCAGTCCTCGCCCAGCGCGTCGCGCAGCGCCTGCATGATCTCGATCGCCCGGTCGT
>Ga0209040_10001503_pt1 | contig 18490 bp, 15 predicted proteins | sample BogFormECP12_OM3_FD_188240 | JGI IMG/M metagenome (GOLD analysis project Ga0209040, IMG submission 188240) | Bog forest soil microbial communities from Calvert Island, British Columbia, Canada - ECP12_OM3 (SPAdes) (version 2) | ecosystem: Environmental > Aquatic > Freshwater > Wetlands > Bog ...
GCATCGCCGCCGTTGGGTACTGCTCCCAGGCCGGTGGCATCAGTACCGATGAAATTCTCCTTAATGATGTTGCTTCCTCCGAACGGTGCGCCGCTTGGCCGAATCTGGATCGCGTGCGATGGAAAGCCGTTCATGATGAGGCCCAGCACTGCGCTCTTCTGGCCAACAAGATCGAGACCGACGATTGGGCTGCCGCCGGCGTCCGTAACGGATGCGTTGCTCCCGTCCACTTCAACCAGGCCTGCATCAGGCTGACTGGTGCCATCCACAATAACCTGCTGCAGCGTTCCCATGCTGCCGAAGTTGAAGGTTGTGTCTGAGGACACCTTGATCACCGGCACGCCGGAGCCGGGAATGTTGAACTGAATTGCAGTGACAACCGGCTGCTGGTCGGCCTCGGTGAGCGCGGCGCGCAACGTGCATATGCCGGTGAATCCGCCGGTCGATGCGCTACCGGTATCGCAAACACCATCACCGGGCAGGCCATCGGGAAGATCCGCCGTAGAGTTGACGGTGAAGGCTCGATCCGCTGTATAGCCAGCGAGGAAGGCGCTGCCGGCCATTGAGATTCTGTCATCTACTCCCAGCGTGAACGTCAATGTGATGGTCCCGCCAGTTGCGCCGATCTGGAGAACTTTGACCGCGTCCGGGTTGGCGGGTGGTCCAAAGGGAACGGGCGAAGCAGCGTTGACGACAGCGGGAATAGCAACTGTTCCAATCAGTACTGCAGGGGCAGGCAGGACAGACCCGCTGAGAGAGACCGAAGCATTCTGAACGTTCCCGCCTTTGAAGGCTTTGAATTTTCCATCAAGATGAACTCTTCCGTTAAAGGGGGGTCCAATGGCAGGGAAAGCACCGGTCTGCACGGTGATGCTGCTGGTTACGGCCTGCCCGTTGTTGCTGAGGGTCAGACTGTCGAATCCGACAATCGTGTCTACGCCGCGAACTTTGCCCGCACCGGGTAACTGAATGGCGTGGCCGGTCGCGATGAACTTGGTAGTGGCATTGATGACGATCTGTGTTTCAAAGCCAATTGCGTTTGGGGCGGGATCCGTATCGCCCGGACCGCCGTCGGCAATGATTGTGGCGCCAGCTGTGCCGGGCGCAATGCTGACCTGGAATTGTGCACGGGCTGGAGCCGCGCACAGGCAGACTCCGACTGTCATGATCGTGAGGGTAAGAACTTGTTTCATGGGGATACACTCCTTCGGCAAAAGCGTGGACACGCGCCGAGGGAGGGTGAAGGGCCCATATTATACACCGCAGAAACGGGGTCCACTCAGGTCGGGTGGCCAGCCGAGCTTGCCGATGGGGTCGTGGACGTCTTCGATGCGGGCGGGGTCGGTGGCGCGCATGCCGATTTCTTCGCCGTAGTACATCTGCGGGGTTCCGCGCGGGTGGTGAGCAGGAGGGCTGCGGCCATGAGCTTCGCGATCTTGTCGTTGTGCACGCCTCGCGGTCCCACTGCTTTCGCTGCGTAAATATTCGGGTGGAAGTGGGCTGTAACATGAGAACTGAAGTGAGAGGTGTATGGACGAAGGACGTTGGGTTTTATTGATTGCGAGTGAAGTTGGGGGCACCGATTCCGTCTCGGATCGCGCCATGGGACGCCTTGTGGATGCGATCAGTAAGGAAGGGTATGAGGTGGTCCGGACAGCGACGCCCGAGGACGGCCTGTCGCTGGTGCAGTCGGACCCGTCGCACAGCGCGATTCTGCTGGACTGGGACCTGGAGGGCGAGCACCAGTTTGCCGAGATGGCGGCGCTCCAGATTATCCGCGAGGTGCGCCATCGCAACAAGAAGGTGCCGATCTTTCTGATCGCGAATCGAACGCTGGTGAGCGAGCTTCCGCTGGAAGTGGTCAAGCAGGTGCACGAGTACATTCACTTGTTCGGGGATACGCCGGCATTCATCGCCAGCCGCGTGGACTTTGCCGCCGAGCGCTACCACGAGCAGTTGCTGCCGCCGTACTTCCGCATGCTGAAGGAGTACACGGATGAAGGCGCGTATTCGTGGGATGCTCCGGGGCACATGGGCGGCGTGGCGTTTCTGAAGCATCCGGTGGGCATGGAGTTTCACCGCTTTTTCGGCGAGAACCTGATGCGGTCGGACCTTGGCATTTCGACGGCGCCGCTGGGTTCATGGCTGGACCACATCGGGCCTCCGGGTGAGTCGGAGCGCAATGCTGCGCGGATCTTCGGCGCGGACTGGACCTTTTATGTGCTGAGCGGCTCGTCGACCTCGAACCAGATTGTCGGGCACGGGGTGATCGGGCAGGACGATATCGTTCTGGTCGATGCGAACTGTCATAAGTCGATCTGCCACTCGCTGACGGTGACGGGCGCGCGGCCGGTGTTTGCGACGCCGACGCGCAATGGCTACGGGATGATCGGGCTGGTTCCGATTCATCGCTTCAGCCCGCAGGCGATCAAGCAGCTCATTGACGAGAGTCCGCTGACAGCCGGTGCGGCGTCGAAGGAGCCGACCTATGCGGTGGTGACGAATTCAACCTACGACGGGCTTTGCTACGACGTGAATCGTGTGGTGACAGAGCTGGCGCAGAGTGTGCCGCGTGTTCATTTCGATGAAGCGTGGTATGCGTATGCGAAGTTTCACCAGATTTATCGCGGACGCTTTGCCATGGATGTGCCGGACGAGATGCCGAATCGTCCCACGCTGTTTGCGGTGCAGTCGACGCACAAGATGCTGGCGGCGTTTTCGATGGCGTCGATGGTGCACATCAAGCTGAGTCCGCGCGCGCCGCTCGAGTTTGACCAGTTCAACGAGTCGTTCATGATGCATGGGACGACTTCGCCGTTCTATCCGCTGATTGCGTCGCTGGATGTGGCGGCGGCGATGATGGAGGAGCCGGCGGGTCCGACGCTGATGAACGAGACGATTCAGGATGCGATCAGCTTCCGAAAGGCGATGTCGTCGGTGGCGCATCGGCTGCGCGCGGAAGAGGCCGGAGGGGGATGGTTCTTCCGGCTGTTTCAGCCAGACCAGGTGACGGATCTTGAGGGACATAAGCACTTGTTCGAGGAGGCTTCGGATCACTTGCTGGCAACGCATTCCAGCTGCTGGACGCTGAAGCCGGGCGAGGACTGGCACGGATTTCAGGATGCGGATATCGCGGATGAGTACTGCATGCTCGATCCGACAAAGGTCACGATTCTGATGCCGGGCGTGAATGCACAGGGAGCGGTGGCCGAGTGGGGGATTCCGGCGGCGATTCTTACGGAGTTTCTGGACGCGCGCCGGGTGGAGATTGCGCGGACGGGTGACTACACGGTGCTGGTGCTGTTCTCAGTGGGAACGAGCAAGGGCAAGTGGGGGAGCCTGCTCGAAAATCTCTTCGAGTTCAAGCGGCTTTACGACACGGAAGCATCGCTCGAAGAGGCGGTGCCGGACCTGGTGGCGAAGTATCCCAACCGGTATCGCAACGTAACACTCAAGGAGCTGAGCGACGAGATGCACGCGGCGGTGATCGACCTGAATTTGACCGGGCTTGTGGGTGAGGCGTGCGAACTGGAGACGGAGCAGGTGCTGACTCCTGCACAAACGTATCAGAAGCTGTTACGTAATGGCACGGAGAAGGTGAAGTTCACCGAGATGGCGGGGCGCATCACAGGAGTCATGCTGGTGCCGTATCCGCCAGGGATTCCGGTGGCCATGCCGGGCGAGCGGCTGGGCGCGAAAGAAAGCGCGGTGATTCAGCTGATCCTGGCGATGGAGGAATTCGGCAAGAAATTTCCGGGATTCGAGCGCGAGGTGCACGGCATCGAGGTGGATGCGCAGGGCGACTACTGGATGCGTGCGGTGATTGAGACTCCGGGGGCGAAGCCGAACGGCAATGGAAAGCAGCGGGCGCCGAAGTCGGGGCCTCCGGTGAAGCGGAGGCGGAAGGTGGCGAAGACTCCGGAGCCTCCGACACAGGATGCAGGGGACAGGGTGTAGTTTTCTAGCCCAGCTCGCGGGCGGCGAGTTCCGTTCCCTCAACTCGCGCGCGAATCTTTTGGAAAGCGGTGTCCCGCGCCGTGGAGGTGTCATCGGCGAAGGGCGAGAAGCCGCAGTCGTCAGTCGTTCCGAGTCGTTCGGGCAACAGGAAGAACGCCGCTTCCATCACGCGATCGCGAACCTGTTCAGCGGTCTCGACCACCGGATTGATGGGGTCGATGACACCGATGAAGACGAAGCACTGTGGACTGGCAAGCTCGCTAACGAGGCGCAGGATGCGCTTCCTGTCAGGCTCGCTCGCCATCTGGAGATAAAATCTGCCTACGTTCATCTTGAACAGGTCGGGCAAGAACGCCGCATAGTCGACATCGGCACTGTGCGTCGAGTCGTGATCGCCGCCCGGACAGACATGTACGCCGATCCTCTGCCGTTCATCCGGAGTAAAGCCCTCAAGGACCTGGTTGTTCAGGCCGACGAAGCTGCGAAGAAGACCGCCAGAGGGATCGAGCTTGAGAGAGAGCCGGCCCTCGGTAAAATCAATCTGGACATTGGCTGCGCCCGCATCGAGAGGTCCCCGGATATCGGCTTCGGCTTCGTTGATGAGATCAGCAAGGAAAGATTCGCGAGGGTAGCCGGGTATTTCCGTCGCAGGATAAAGCAGGCTCAGAGCGGAAGCGGAGATCACGGCCTGCTTCACGGGGCGTTGCGTGAAGGCGCGGGCAGCCATTAGATAGCTGTCGGCGTGTATGCCATAGCGGAACGGTCCGGCTGTCAATCGAGGTAGCTGGCGCGTGTGACCGTCCGCGAACGGAATCACGACTCCATCGGGTGCGAGATTGTCGAGTCCCGTGAGGGGGTAGGTGGCAAAACTGGGCTTGGTTTGTTCGCCATCTGTGAGGACAGGCGAGCCAGTCTGTTCGAGGCGACCGATGGTGTCTTGAAGAGCCTCTTTGTAGGCATTGTCGAGCACACCACGGGCGACTTTGCCCATCTGGAAGGAGGCGATGGCTTGAATCAACTGCGGAGGACGGGGAATGCTTCCAATCGGCTCGGTCGGAATTGCCATTCAGGGAGTGTAACGAGCCGGAGATTGCACTGACTTCCATCAAAAGGTTGATTTTTGATGAATCAGGCCCTGCGAGCCCGGGAGCCGGCTTCGGTGTGGGCGGCGATTTCGTGGGCGACGTTGGCCTCCTGGCCGGCGAACATGGAGCGCAGGCGGTCGGCGATGCGCAGGTGCCACTGGGCGCGGCGCGCAGCAGGCAGGCGCGTGTAGAGCACTTCGCGATAGAGTGAATGGGCAAAAACATAGAAGGCGGATCGGGTGCCTCCGGGCAGTTCGTCCTGGCCAGCGATGGAGAGCAGGCGCACGCGGCGGACGAGGGCGGCGTAGGACTCCTCCACCGCTTCGACGTCGCGATCGAGAGCAGCGGCGGCGGCCCATGCGGGAAAAATGGTTCCGTAGATGCTGCCCGCTTCGAGCAGCAGGCGGTCGTGATCCGTAAGGCGGTCAAGCTGGAGTTCGATGACGCCAGAGAGAGCATCGGGTATGCCGAGCTCGATCTCCGCCAGGGGAAGGCTCAGGGTGACATGGCCTTTCTCGGTAAGGAGAATGCGCTGCGTGCGCAGGTGATCAAGCGTGGCGATCATGAACAGGGGATTGCCGGCCGAGTTCTGATGGATGAGGCTGGAGAGGCCGGAGGGCAGTGCGTCAGTAATCAGCTCGCGGCGGAGATATTCTCTGACGGCTTGTTTGGTCAGGGGACCGAGGCGGAGCCATTCGCCGCGGCGGCTGGTGAGGAGATCTTGCTCGAGGAGGCGCAGAGGGTGTTCGGCATCGATGTCGGATGGCCGGAAGCTGCAGAGCAGCATGAGCCGGGCGCGCCCACGGCGGCGGGCGAGGGCCGAGATGAGGTCGAGAGTCGACGAATCAGCCCAGTGAATGTCTTCGAAGACGAGGAGCAAAGCATCGGTCTGGCTGAGGGCCTCGAGCGCCTCGCAGATTTCCCCGAGCGATGGCGAAGAAGCAGCGTTCGGGCTGAACCAGCCGGGCGCGGCGGATGCGAGGAGCGCGCGGGCCTTCTCGTCTTCCACGTGGCGGAGGCTGTTGAGGGCTTCGCGGACGGGGTAGAAGGATTCTTTTCCGCCGAAGCTTTCGAGCGATTGCCCACGTGCGATGCGTAGTTTGGCGGTGTTGAGGACCTGCGCGCTGAAGGCGTCGATGAGAGCGGTTTTGCCGATGCCGGGATCGCCAGTGATGAAGATCGTGGGCCGCTCGGCATTGCCGGCGCGAGCCAAATGGGCGTGCAGGGCAGCGAGTTCAGCGTCGCGACCGACGAGCGAAGCGGAATGTGAGGCCGCGGACGAATCGGCGGAGTTCGCAACGGGCGCGAGAAAGCGATAGCCGCGCTTGGGGATGGTCTCGATGAATTGCGGATCGTCAGGATTGTCGCCAAGAAGCTTGCGGAGTTCGAGGACGTAAGTGCGCAGCACCTGCGGCTGGACGTAGGTTTCCGGCCACAGGGCTTCGAGCAGTTCGTCGTGGGTGACGAGGCGCTGCGGATTTTCGACCAGGTAGCGCAGGACAGAGAAGGGACGCGGCGTGAGCTTGAGCTGCTTGTCGGCCTGCCACAGGCATTCGTTCTGTAGATCGAGCCGGTAGATTCCAAACTGTCGCATCTGGGAGAACAGACTCCTGACTAACAGTGTTTCGTAAGCAGTTGGCGTGCCGTGTCTCAGTGATGTAAAGCGTGTGTTTTCGGTTGGTTCGTGAGACTGTGCTGTCCCGGGGCTGTCCAAATATGGACAGTCGTGTCCGGAGGTGTTCGCAGAAGAGGTACGGATAGTAGACGGGGAAGGTTCCATGACCGCTTGCACTATAGTGATGCAGTTGCCGAAAAAGGAGATGAAACGCATGTCAAGCGTGACGGATGGTTCAAGATATTTTTCGAGGCGAGACTTCCTGCGAGCGGGCAGCGGCGCGGCTCTGGGTGGTGTGCTGGCGGCACGCACCGTTGACCTCGATGCGGAGCAGGTGGCAACCGTACCGGCGGGCGATGTCGTTCGGTTCGGCATTATCGGAGTGGGTACGCAGGGTTCGGCGCTCCTGACCAATGCCGTCACGGTGCCCGGAGTGAAGTGCGTGGCGGCGAGCGACCTCTACGACGGACGGCACACGCTGGCTCGCGAGATTGCCGGGCCGGAGATCAAGACGACGCGGCGATACCAGGAGCTGCTGGACGACAAATCCATCGAGTGCCTGATTGTCGCGGTGCCTGATTTCTGGCATAAGACGGTCGTTGTGGACGCGCTGAGCGCGGGCAAGGACGTCTATTGCGAGAAGCCGATGTCGCACACGATCGCCGAGGGCGCGGAGATGGTGAAGGCTGTCGAGCGGACAGGCAAGTTCGTGCAGGTGGGCTCGCAGCGGGTCAGTTCGGCGATCTTTGGCAAGGCGCGGGAACTGGTAGCGAGCGGAGCGATTGGTGACTTGCTGCAGGTGGAGTTGCAACTGGGGCGCAACACACCCGATGGCGCGTGGGAGTATCCGCCGCCACCGGATCTGTCGCCGGAGAGCCTCGATTGGGTGACGTGGCAGAAGGACCTGCCGAAGAAGCCGTTCGATCCCTTGACCTTTGCCCGCTGGCGCTGCTGGCATGAGTACGGAACAGGCATGGCGGGCGACCTGATGGTCCACCTCGTGAGCGGGATGCAGTTTGTGACCGGGATCAACGCGGTTCCCGAAAAGGTCTTCACGGTGGGGGGCATCGAGCGCTGGAAGGATGGACGCAATATGCCAGATGTGCAGAACACGATTCTCGATTATGGCAAGATTCATGTTTCCGTGCGCCTCACGCTGGGGACGGAGACTCCCGAGGTGACGCGGGTGCTGGGATCGAAGGGAGTGGTGGAGATCTCGAATGGCTCGGTCATGTTCATCCCGCAGCTGGGAATCAATATGAGCCCGAGCTATTACTCGCAGGGCTACCCGGCGGCGCTGCGGAAGGAGTACCTCCGAGAGTGGCAGGAGAAGAACGATCCCATCCTGGCCGAGCATCCTCTTGCGGATGTGGATGTGTATCGCGGGCCTTCGTGGGATGGCCTGCGGCCGCATCTGGCGAATTTCTTCAGCTCAGTGCGCACACGCAAGCCAGTAGTAGAGGACGTGGTCTTCGGGCATCACGCGGCGGCCGCCTGCCACATGGCGAACGAATCGTATTTTCAAGGAACAGTGATCAGGGCGCCGGGAACAGGGGGCAAGAAAACAGCTTAGCCCTTTGGCACCTCGTCGCAGACCACGAAAAAGTGGGTCAGGTTGGCGGTCCCGAAAGACGTGGTGAGGGCAACGTCGGAGGCGTCCCGACCCACGGCCATCAAAATGCGGCCGATACGCGGGGTGTTGTTGCGGGCGTCGAAGGCCCACCAGCGGCCGGAGAGGTAGACCTCGAACCAGGCGCTGAAGTCCATGGGCGCGGTCGGCGGCGGAAAGACACGGATATCGCCGAGGTATCCGGTGGCGTAGCGCGCGGGAATGTTGAGCGCGCGACAGAAGGTGATGGCCAGATGCTGAAAGTCTCGGCAGACACCCTGGCGCTCGGTGAAGACATCGAGAGCGGTCTTGGTGGGGCGAGCGTACTGGTATCCAAAGAGGATTTTGTTGTGGACCCAGTCGCAGATGGTCTGCACTCGGGACCAGCCGGGCGGGAGATGCCCGAAGAGATCGAGCGCGATATTCGATAGCCGGTCGACTTCGCAGTAGCGGCTGCTGAGCAGGAACTGGAGCACGTCGCTGGGCAGGTCGTGGATGGGGTGTTCGATGGCGGACAGATCGATGGGATCGGGCTCGCCCGAGTCCTGGATAAGCGTGCTGTTGGTAAGGCGCAACCAGCCGGCCGGAGCGTCAAAGCGCGTGCAGATGTTGCCGAAGCTATCGATATAGCTGTGGAGTGAGAGGACGGGATCGATCTGCAGGATGTCCGGCTCGCGCAGGTCGTCAACGCGCGAGGGATGAACGTGCAGCATGGCCACAAAGGAAACGGGAGCGGGCAGGTCGAATTGAAGGTCGTAACCCAGGCGAATCAGCATCGATGAAGTCTCAGAATAATCTCTTTTCGGGAATGGACGGCCAGTTCAGGAGCGGGAGCGCGGATATTAAGATGCGACGAAAGTAGGTGACTGCGTGTTCGGATACAGTTTTACTATCTATTTTTGAAAAGCTCTCGATGGGTTTTAAGCAAAGGAGCTGGGAGGCCGACTCCGCCCCTGGTGGTATTGAGCGCTCTTTGAGGCGGTAGTGAAAGACTTGCCGAAAATTCAGTTCAACGCGGTTCTGCCGGAAGGATACCTGGAAGGCAGATGCGCTGCTACTGGGGCTCTCCAATCGCGTAATAGCCCTTGCGCGTCTGGACCTTGAGGCCGTCGCCCTGGCAGGAGACATCGAGCTTGCGGTAGCCTCCATCCAGCTTGTTGTTGGTGGGGGTGTAGCTAGCGAGGTACTGGGTGCGCAACTCCTGCTCGATCTGGGCGAAGGCTTCTTCCATCTTTTTACCGTTGTTGCCGACGTTGATCGTCCGGCCACCCGTCTCCTCGGTGAGCTTCTTCATCTGCATATCGCCCGTGTAGCCGAAGGCGCCGTGGTAGGCATAAAACGGGCGGTCAGCGATCAGAATGACATAGATGATGGCGTTGGCCTTTTGCGCGGCTTCGATGGCCTGGTTGGGCTTGGTGACCGAGCCTTCATCCTCGCCGTCGGTGAGCAGGATAAGCGCCTTGCGGCCCGTCTCGGAGCGCACCTTGTCATTCGAGACCTGTGCGACGGCATCGTAGAGCAGCGTGCCCTTGGGAGCGCCCTGGGTGGGGATGGGACCCTGACCGATGCCGGGAACCCCCATAGAGCCGTTACCACCGGCGGTGTTGATCTCCGCCTTGTCCATGGCGCGGATGAGTTCATTGGCATTGCTGGTGAAGTCCTGCTCGAGGTGGACACCGACGTCGAAGGTCACCAGGAAGGCTTCGTCCTTCGGGCGGAGGATGTCGCGAAGGAAATTGCCGCCGGCCTGTTGTTCCAGATAAAGGACGTTCTGCTGGCTGCCGCTGGTGTCGAGCAGGATGCCGAGCGTCAAAGGCAGGTCAGCCTCGGATGAGAAATTCTTGATGGTCTGCGGCTGCTTGTCTTCGAGGATGCCGCAATCCTTCTTGGTAAGGGTCGAGACGAGGCCGTTGTGCTTGTCACGCACGGTGAAGAAGAGACTGACGAGGTTGACGTTGACCCTGAGGGTGGTGGCGGCCGGTTGTTCCTCCTCGGGCGCATCCGGCACGGTGCTCACGGGCGGAGCGTCGGGCGAAGGGGCCGTCTGAGCGTGGGCCAGGGGAGCGCCAGCTAGCGAGACAAAGAGAAGCAGGGCGGGGAGAAGCAGGAGGGCGGGCGCGGCAAGGGCGGCAAGCGGGCGGCGTAGGCGTGGCATAAACACCTCTTAGACGGGTTTCAGGACGGAAAGTTCTGCACGATGACATCAATCTGGAGACTTGTGTGAAACGCCGGTGTCAAAGCATGAATCTGATAGTCTGAGCATACGCTTGGGGCGACTGACTGACAGAGTTCGGGCGCGTCTAACGAGAGTGAAAACAGATTGATGGACGGCTGTTTCAGGGCATGAAAGCCAGGTGCAGCCGATTCCTGTGATAATGGTCGCGCTGCGAGGAAGGCCAGTCGCAGCAGGTAGTTGGAGGAGTTCTGGTGACGCAAGGCGCCTTGGCAATCGCGTTATCCCTTTTTCTTTTGGGAGCCGCGCAACAACAACAGCAACAGCAACCGCAGGCCCCGAGCATTCCGGATGCGCCGGCGCCCTCGGGACTTTCCGATCTCAAAGACCAGGTCACCCCGGGCAGCGGAACCACTGCCGACTCGAAGCAGGGTCCGCAGGATACCCCTCCGAGCCAGCCACCCGCCCAGCAGCAGGCCACGCCTCCCACCGCCGACCAGGTGCAGCAGGAGCCGCCGGAGATTCCCAAGGCGGGTCAGACCGAGTCCTTCCTGATCCATGTGCCGGTCAACTTTATCGATGTGCCGGTGACGGTGCGCGACAAGAAGGGCAATCTGGTTTTCGGCCTCAATTACCGTCAGTTCCGGATTTATGAAGATGGGCAACGCCAGCGAATTGCCTTCTTTTCCGTCGACCCGCTCCCGCTTTCGGTTGCATTCGTGATCGACCAGAGCCTTCCGGAAGACGTGATGAAGAAAGTCAACAAGAGCCTATCGGCGTTGACGGGCGCGTTTTCTCCAGCGGACACGGTCGCTGTCTTCACGTATAACACCAGCTCGCAAATGGTGACCGACTTTACCGGTTCTCAGGGGCCACTGCTGCCCCAGGCGCTGGAAAGGGCGAAGCGGGAGGGCCGCCAGATGGGCATGCCGATCACGAGCGGACCACTGGCGACCGGTCCGGTGATCAACGGAAAACCGGTCGATCCCAACCTGAACCCGCAACGTAACTCCGGGGGTGCTTTTCTGACTGCGCCCAAGGAGGTTCATCCGCTCAATGACGCGATTCTCGATGCAGCCAAAGCACTGGCGAGACAGCCCAAGGGACGACGCCGCATTCTCTACGTCATCAGCGACGGCAAGGAGGCGGGCAGCAAGGCTTCGCTCAAGGAAGTTGTCCGCTATCTGCTGACCAACAAGATCTCCGTGTATGGAACCCTGGTAGGTGACTCGGCCACGTGGGGCATCGGGTATCTGGACAAGCTTCATCTGCCTCTGCTGCCGACCAATAACGTGCTGCCGAAGTACGCTATGCAGACGGGCGGATCGCTCGATGCTGAACTCTTCGAGAACGGCATCCAGCTCAGCTTTGCCAGGATTACCGAGTCGGTGCGCACGCAGTACACGCTGGGCTACTACAGCCACAATCAGGCGATCAGCGGCCAGCACCACTCGATCGAGGTGCAGGTGGTTGGCATCCTCGGTCTGGATGTAACAGCCAAAGAGGGCTACTATCCTTCGCTGGCTGACGTCACGCCGTGACCCCGGTCGGCGGTCAGGCCGTTGCTTTCGGCCTGGCTGCTTCGGCGATCTGGGGAGCGGCTGATTTTTCCGGCGGGTTGGCCACCAAACGAGCCACTCCGGCTTTCGTGGTCTGCGTAGCGCATGGCCTGAGCCTCATTGTTCTGCTTGGAATTGTTGCGGCGCGCCATGAGCCACCTCCCGCGCATATTTTTCTGGGTCTGATGGCCGGCGCTTCAGGAAGTATTGGGCTGATGGCCCTTTACGCGGCGCTGTCGCTGGGATCCATGGGGCTGGCGGCGGCGACCTGCAGTGTAGTGACTGCGACTCTTCCGGTGCTCTATTCCTACCTGCTGGAAGGCCACGCAGGTGTAGTGAGGCTGATCGGATTCGCCGTCGCGGCGGTCGCGATCTGGCTTATCGCGTACACACCCGGGGATAAGCCGCATCCGCGAGGTCTGGGCCTGGCTGTCTTGGCAGGTCTAGGCTGCGGCACATCGCTTGTGCTGCTGCATGTAGCGGCCGTGCAGAGCGTGCCGTGGGCACTCGCCCTGATGCGAGTGGCCAGCACAGGGGTGTCTGGCGCGTTTGGCCTTTCGCTATGGATGCGTGGTCGAGGCTCGGCGGGGAAGGCGTCCTTTTCGTTGCGGAACGTGATTCTGCCCGCCGCCCTGGCGGGCCTTCTCGATACGACCGGCAACCTGTTCTATGTGCTTGCGTCGTTGGCGGGACGACTGGATGTGGCGGCGGTTCTGTCTTCGCTTTACCCCGCTGGGACGATGCTGCTGGCCGCGTGGTTTCTGAAAGAGCGCGCGACGCGCAGCCAGATGACGGGGATGGTTCTGGCACTTGCGGCGGTTGCGTTGATTTCTGCCTGAAAAGGAATAGGGTTCGGGAACTCAGAGCGGATATGTCTGAGTTCCGGCACGAGATCTGGGCGCCGCAAAATTACTTGGCTGGCGGCGTGGCCTCAGACTTGGCAACGTTCTCCTGCTTGGCCGGGTCGCTGGTCGCTCCCTTGATGCCGTCCTTGAAGCCTTTGAGACCTTCGCCAAGACCCTTGCCGAGCTCGGGAAGCTTGCGCGGGCCGAAGATCAACAGGGCGATGACCAGAATGATGATGAGGTGTGTGGGTGTAAACAGGTTATCGAGCATAATGTCGTCTCCCGAATCCGTCAGGCGTCGAACCCTGCCGGAAGGCGAATATCCTTTTCGCTGCTGTCATTGTCGCACAGGGTGGTAGAGGGATGCATCGTGCCCGAGCGATTGCGTTTTTCTGCTATGAATACGTGCGGCGAAGCCCGGATGGATTCATGTCTGGCGGGACAGAAGGCCCTTTCGCCATGTATCGTGGAATCATTCCTGAGAGGTATCGCGGGCTATTCTGATTGGCAGGACCGGTCCCCCACCAGAGCCAGGTTTTTGGAGGTTGTGTCTGTTGAAGGACGTGCGGAAGATTGTGTTCATTCTGGCGGCGATTGCTCTGCTGCCATGCTTTCAAAATCAGGCTCAGGCCCAGTACAAGCAGCCGGTGGTGGCGCCGAGCGCACCCTTGTCCGGTGTGCGGTATGACAATCGCTGGGAAGTCTATGGCGGATTCGCCTATTCGCGCTTCACCGCGGGTCCGCAGCTGGTCCAGGGGTCGAACCTGGGCGGCTTCGACGTGCAGGGAACGCGATGGTTTACAACGCGCCTGGGGCTGACGGGAAATGTTCGAGGATATTACGGAACCAGCGGGGCGCAGCCGAATCCTTACGGCATTCGCGGGCCTTTTGTAAGCGAAACCCTGTTTATGGGTGGTCCGGAGTATCGCGGACCGAGCAATCAGCACGTTACGACGACATTTCATGCGTTATTCGGCGGAGATCACGGGAATTTCGAGTCGGCGCTTTACGACCAGCATGGGCAGAAGGTGCCTCCGTTAGCGGTGGGCTTCTTCAGCAACCAGGTGGCGTTCGCAAGCGCACTCGGTGGCTCACTGGACCTGAATCGTTCGCCAAAACTGGCTTTCCGGATTTCTCCCGACGCGATTCTGACGGATTTCGGCAGCTCCGGCATTAAGGCGGATTTCGCGATTTCGGTGGGGCTGGTCTATCGTCTGGGCCGGGACAAAGTTCGTCGATAAGAGCGATCTGGAAATTGCGGATGCGCGCTGCAGGAGCGGCGCGCATTTTTTCTGGACGACGGAACAAAGAACAAGTGGATCGGGCCAAAAACCTTTCCCCAAACCTTTCCTATTGCGCGTCGTGCGATTTGATCTATACTTTGGCCGCGAAAACTGCGCGCTCGCACGGCTCCTCTAAACATCTCCGCGGCCCCGCATTCTTTCAATCGATTCTTTTCTGCACAACGAGGACATTTCTATGAACGGACAATGGAATCCCCAGAAATGGGAGGAGGATGGTACCTTTCACCTTGGCATCAACATGGCGGGGGCGGTGTCGGCGGGTGCGTATACGGCCGGTGTGCTCGATTTTCTGACCGAGGCTCTCGAGCAGTGGTATGCGGCCAAGGCGGACGCTAATCCCGTGCCCCTGCACGACGTTTCGATCGACGTCTTTTCGGGGGCCTCGGCAGGTGGCATGTGCGCGGCGATTGCTTCCGTGATGCTGCAGGGCGAGTTTGAGCATATTCGAAATCCGTCCGATCCTTCGGTCGTGGATACGAATAACCGCTTCTATGAGAGTTGGGTGAACAAGATTGATATCGAGTGGCTGCTGCAGCAGAAGGACCTGGCCGATGGCGCGCCGGTGATCTCGCTGCTGGATTCGACGATCATCGATCAGATCGCTGAGTATGCGCTGACGCCGGGTCCGGCGACGCCACGTCCCTACATCGCAGAATCACTGACGCTGTTTCTTACGCTGACCAATGTGCGCGGCACGCCGTATTCGCTGAATGGCGACGCGAGCGGGTCGGCAGAGGAGGATACGGCTTACTACGGAGACAAACTGCAGTTCGAGACAGTGCTGGGCCTGGGCACGACTCCGCTGGCGCCGTTGGCAAAGCCGCTTCCTATCGGAGTGAACGCGGGGGCGTGGCCGCTTCTCAAAGAGGCTGCTAAGGCTACGGGAGCTTTTCCGCTTTTCCTGGCTCCGCGCAAGATCGACCGCGCTGCGAAGGACTATTACAACTCTCCATGGGAGCCGGTTTCGGATCCGAGTCCCACAAGGGTGCCGCCACATTGGCCGCTGAATCCGGAAGACACCTTGACCACGCTCAATGTGGACGGCGGCGTCACAGACAATGATCCGTTTCAACTGGCGCACGATTACCTGACGATCCACAATCCGAAGGCGACGGTCAACCCGAAGACGGGAGAACTTGCGAATCCGCCTGATTCGGATAAGGCGAATTGTGCCGTGTTGACGGTGGCTCCGTTCCCGTCTGATTTCCTTTTCGATCCAAAGTACGACTTTGCGAAGAACAGCAGCGTGTTCGGCATGCTGCCCAATTTGTTCACAGCCCTGATTTCGCAATCGCGCTTTCTGGGCGAGTCTCTGGCGGCAGTGATGAGCGGCAGTTCATACAGCCGGTTTGTGCTGGCTCCGTCGGACACTGGGCTGCCGAACACTGAGGCGCTGCAGTGCGGGTCCCTCAGCGCCTTTGGAGGTTTTTTCGAACGAGGCTTTCGCGCGCACGATTATCAACTGGGACGGCGCAATTGCCAAAAGCTTCTGCGAGACCATTTCCGCCTATCTATCTCGAACCCCATTATTGACAAGGGACTGAGAACGTTTGACGATGCTACACGGGCAGCAATCGTCGCTAACTTCGCCAGCGCCGATCCCAATCAGGCAAATTCGTTACCGATCATACCGCTCGTCGGAACGGCTTCGACGGAGGTTCCGGAGCCAGCCCGCGCGACCATCAGCACAGCCCGCGTCGACCAGGTCCTGGATTGGGTTGTAAGCCGCCTGCACGCGGTCGCGACTCCTTTGCTGGAGAGCGTAATTGGCAAGGGCTTTGTCGATCTTGCCGCCCGCGAGACAGTCGACACGCTCATTTCTACGGTGGGCAAAGCGAAGCTCAAGGTGCTGCTTCAGGAAGGCTTGGAAGGCACGATCTCCGATTGACCGGCCCGGCACGTCCTGTGACGGGAGTTTGGGGGACGTCTCCGGTCCCCATCCGTTGGCCCTGGCGTGCTAACGTAAAAAGTTCCAGACTTTCCTGCCGGAAGGATTCCCGCCGTGGCTACCCCTGCTCCAATTGCGCTTCGTAAGACTCCCCTGAACGTCATGCATCGCCGCATCGGCGCGAAGATGGTGGATTTTGGCGGCTGGGATATGCCGGTCGAGTATTCGGGGCTGATTGCCGAGCACATGGCCGTACGCACTGGCGTAGGCCTGTTTGATGTGAGCCACATGGGCGATATTCAGCTGCGCGGGCCCGGGTCGCTCGACGCAGTGCAGCACATTTCGATGAACGACGCCTCAAAGCTGCAGGTGGGGCAGGCGCATTACTCGGCGATGCTGTATCCGCAGGGCACGTTTGTGGATGACGTGATCGTGCACAAGCTGAGCGACAACGATTATCTGATCGTCATCAATGCGGGGACGCGGGAGAAAGACTTCCACTGGGTGAAAACGAACGTCCAGCGCTTTAACTGTCACGCGAACGATTACAGCGACTACTACACGCAGCTGGCAATCCAGGGGCCGAGGGCCGCTGAGACTCTGGCCAAGTTGACGAAAGTAGACTTGAGTTCGATCAAGGGGTACTGGTTCAAGTGGGGCACGGTTTGCGGGCTGGCCAACACGCTCATCGCGCGCACCGGCTACACAGGCGAGGACGGCTTCGAGATTTATGTACCGTCGGACGTACCTACCAGCGAGCGAGTGTGGAATGAAGTGCTGGAGGCCGGTAAGGAGTTCGGCATTCTGCCCTGCGGGCTGGGCGCGCGCAACACACTACGGCTGGAATCGGCGATGTCTCTCTACGACCACGAGATTTCCGACAAGATCAATGTCTTCGAGGCTCATCTCGATCGCTTTCTGAAGCTCGACAAAGGACCGTTCATCGGCTCGGAGGCGCTGAAGACGATTCAGGCCGAGGGCGGCCCTGCGCGAAAGCTGGCGGGTCTGGAGATGGTGGAGCGGGGAATCGCGCGCGACGGCTATGCAGTGCTCGATGAGGGCGGAAAGAAGATTGGCGTGGTGACGAGCGGCTCGCCTGCTCCGTTTTTGAAGAAGAATATCGCGCTCGCGTATGTGCCGCGCGAACTGGCGGTGGTGGATGGCGAGGTTGCGGTTGAGATACGCGGAAATCCGGTAAAGGCGCGCATTGTGCCAACGCCGTTTTATCGCAGGCCAAAGAAGACAGCGTAACGAGTCTGGACAGGAGAAAAAGGTCGAATGACTTATCCGGAAAATTACAAGTACACGCGGGAGCACGAGTGGATTGAAATAGCCGGGAATATCGGCACAGTAGGTATTACGGACTATGCTCAGAACTCGCTCGGCGATATTGTGTTTGTCGATGCGCCCAAGGTGGGTACAAAGGTCGAAAAGGGTTCTGTGTTTGGCAGCGTGGAGTCGGTGAAGGCGGTTTCCGATCTCTACTCACCTGTAACCGGCACGGTTACAGAAATAAATGAAGAGCTGGCGTCGTCGCCGGAGAAGATCAATACCGACGCGCACGGCGCCTGGATCATCAAAGTGGAGTTGAGCGATCCGGCTGAGTTGGATGCGCTGCTGTCTGCCGCAGACTACGAGAAGTTCATCGCGGAAGAGACCGGCAAGTAATCAGGTTCCAACAAAAGGAAAAGCATGCGTTATCTGCCAAAATCCGATGCCGAACGTGCGGCGATGCTGCAGGAAATCGGTGTTTCGTCGATCGACGATCTTTTTACCGCCATTCCGGAAGAGTACCGGCTGACGCGCGACCTGAAGGTTCCGCGGCAGATGGGCGAGTCGGAAATTATCGACTACTTCAAAGCCGCGGCGGCGAAGAATGCGAACGGCTATGCGAGTTTCCTGGGCGCGGGCATGTACCGGCACTATCGGCCGGTGGTCATCGACTCGCTGGTGCAGCGCGGCGAGTTTCTAACCTCGTACACGCCGTACCAGGCCGAGATTACGCAGGGCACGCTGCAGGCGATCTTCGAATTTCAGACGATGATCTGCGAGCTGACGGGCATGGATATCGCGAACGCGTCCATGTACGACGGTTCGACGGGCGCAGCGGAAGCGGTCATGATGGCGGTGCGTATCACGCGCCGCGATGGCGCGCTGGTGGCGCGCACTGTGCATCCGGAGTATCGCGAGGTGATGCACACATATGCGCAGCATCAGGGTCACGATGCGCGCGAGGTTGCGTACGGGCAGGACGGCCGTGTTGATCTCGCGGCGCTTGAGAAGGCCGTGACCGATGAGACGGCGTGCGTGCTGGTGCAATCGCCGAACTTCTTCGGGGTAATCGAGGACATTCCGACCATCGCGCAAATCGTTCACAGTAAGGGCGCGCTGCTGATCGTGTCGATTGCCGAGGCGGTGTCGCTGGGGATCGTGCGGCCTCCGGTCGAGGCGGATA
>Ga0209040_10001506_pt1 | contig 18474 bp, 14 predicted proteins | sample BogFormECP12_OM3_FD_188240 | JGI IMG/M metagenome (GOLD analysis project Ga0209040, IMG submission 188240) | Bog forest soil microbial communities from Calvert Island, British Columbia, Canada - ECP12_OM3 (SPAdes) (version 2) | ecosystem: Environmental > Aquatic > Freshwater > Wetlands > Bog ...
CGCCGGAAGTGGCGAGGAGTGCATGGACACCCTTCGCCGCAAGTCCGTCGATGTTGTTCTACTAGATATTTGGCTGCCTGGGGTCGATGGGCTCGAAACGCTGGAAAAGCTGGTGGAGAATGAGGACCATCCCGAGGTGATCATGATCTCCGGGCACGGCAACATCGAAACGGCGGTGCGTGCCACGAAACTTGGGGCGTTCGATTTCCTGGAGAAGCCGCTGTCCATCGAGCGCACGTTAATCGTCTTGAAGAACGCGATCGAGGCCAAGCGCCTGCGCAGCGAAAACCTCGAATTCAAGAAGCAATTTCAGGCCAAGAGTGTCATTGTGGGCGACAGTATTCCGATGAAGGCACTCCGCCAGCAGATCTCGCTGATGGCGCCCACCAACGGGCGCGTGCTGATCTATGGCGAGTCTGGAACAGGCAAGGAACTGGCGGCACGCGCGCTCCATGCCCAAAGCCTTCGCAAGGACTCTATGTTCGTCGAGGTCAACTGCGCGGCCATTCCAGAAGACCTGATTGAGAGTGAACTATTCGGCCATCGCAAGGGCGCGTTTTCCGGCGCCGCGGCCGATAAGGAAGGCAAGTTCCAAAAGGCCGACGGTGGGACACTCTTCCTCGATGAAGTGGGCGATATGAGCCTGAAGACACAGTCCAAGGTGCTGCGAACGCTCGATGAAGGCCGCTTCGCGCCGGTTGGCGAGGAAGAGCCCGTCACCGTAGACGCGCGGGTGATCGCCGCCACCAACAAGGATCTGGAAGACGAAATCTCCAAGGGCAATTTCCGCGAAGACCTCTTCTACCGGCTGAATGTGATTCCCTTCTACGTTCCGCCATTGCGCGAACGTAAGGAAGACATTCCGCAACTGACGCGCCACTTCCTGCGGGAGTTTTCCAACAAATACGACCGCCGCCAGAAGGAAATGTCTGACGACGCCCTGGATGCGCTGGTGCGTTACTCTTGGCCGGGCAATGTTCGCGAGCTGAAGAATCTGATTGAGCGCATTGTGATCATGAATCCGACTGTCAGCAAGCTGGAGCGGAAACACATGCCCACCCTGATATATCGCGAGAGTGGCCGCCGCACGATGGGTGATTTTTCCAGCCTGCATCAGGCCCGAGCCGCCTACGAGCGTGACTACATCCTTAAGAAGCTCGACGAGAACCACGGCAGTGTGAGCCGCACTGCCGAAGTTCTCGGTCTGGAGCGCAGCCACATGTATCGCAAAATGAAGGCGCTCGGAATCGCGGTGAAGGAGTAGTGGATAGTGGATAGATTGCAAGGTCGGTTTTCGGAATTTCTCATGAACAAAATAGCTGCTGGCAAGTCGGGCAGAACCCCGCGTGAGGCTACGGCGCGATCCGTCGGTCAAAAGCTCGGCTTGTCCATCTCGCTGCTCATCGCGTTCACAGTCACAAGCTTGACTGCGGCCTTCGCACAAGCCCCTTCGGCGATGGATGAACTGCGCGCCGGCGTGGTGGCCTACAAGTTTTCGGATTACGCGGGGGCTGCGGAACACTTTAAGGCCGCGCTCGCCATTAAACCCGATCTGACGCAGGCGCGGCTCTTCCTCGCCACTGCCTATGCTCAGCAATATATTGCGGGCGACGAATCGGCAGCGAATGTCGCCATCGCGGAGCAAGCGATCGACCAATTCAAGCTGGTCTTGAACGACGATCCAAGCGAGCAGGAACGATATAAAAGCGTGGTGCCCATCGCGTCATTGAGCTTCAATCTGAAGCATTTTGATGAAGCCCGCGATTACTATGGAAAAGCAATCGGGCTCAACCCGGACGAGGCGCGCAATTATTTCTCTATCGCGGTAATCGATTGGAACGAAGCCTACAAGGCGCGGACGAAAATGCGGGAAGAGCTGGGCCTGAGCGAAAGCGCCATGATCAGCAAGCTTCAGGCGTGCGCGTCTCTGCGGGCCCAGAATCAGCAAAAAGTCGAGGATGGAATTCAGCGCCTGCAGAAAGCGCTCGAACTGCAGCCCGACTACGACGACGCGATGGGTTACATGAACCTGCTGTTCCGGGAACGGGCAGAGTACGAGTGCGACGACTCGGAGGCCCGCAAAGCCGATCTCAAGGCGGCCGACGAATGGACGGACAAGGCGATAGCGGCCAAGAAAGCCACAGCAGAGAAAGCAGCAGTGGAGAAACCGGCGCAGAAGCAACCGTAGGCCGCCAGTTATTGCTCCGTGCCCGGATCGGGCTCCTCGATCCTCTCTGACATACGCTCCAGTTGGGTGCGCCAGTCGGTCTCCTGTACGAAGTCGCGCGAATCGCGCCAGCCCGGCCGCACCTTGACGAACAACTCAAGAAAAACTTTCGTATTGAGCAGACGCTCGATCTGCAGCCGCGCCGCGGTGCCAATCTTTTTCAACGTCGATCCTTGCTTGCCAATCAGGATTGCCTTCTGCCCTTGGCGCTCACAATAGATCGTGGCCGCAATTCGCGTCAGCCTGCTGCCTTCTTCGTACTGTTCTATCAGCACCGTCGTTGCGTACGGCACTTCCTGTTCGGTGGCCCGCAAGACTTGCTCGCGGATGAGTTCGGCAACTAAGAAGCGCTCGGGCTGGTCGGTGATCTGGTCCTTGGGAAAATATCGCGGACCTTCCGGAAGCGCCCTGACGACCGCGTCCAGCAAGGTGTCGAGCCCCTGTCGCTTCATGGCTGAGATAGGAATCACCTCAGCGAAATCCTGCCGCTCTTTGTATTCGGCGATCAGCGGCAGCAGCCGTTGTTTGTCCAGCCTGTCAATTTTGTTCAGCAGCAGGAAGCAGGGCTGGCTACTCTTCTTCACGACGTCGAGCACGAACTTGTCGCCGGCGCCAAACCTCTCGGTGGCATCCACAATGAGCAGCAGCAGGTCGCAGCCTTCCAGTGCGTCATACACTTCCTTCATCATGCGGCGGTTGAGCCAGTTGATCGGCTTATGAACCCCGGGCGTGTCCACCAGCACGATCTGTCCGGCAGGACGTTTACCCTTGCGCTCGACGTTGACAATGCCCTGAATGCGATTGCGCGTAGTTTGCGGCTTGCGCGTAACGATGGCGAGTTTCTCGCCGACCAGCGCGTTCAGCAGCGTGGATTTCCCTGCATTGGGGCGCCCGATGATGGAGACGAATCCGGAGCGGAATGCCATGTCAGGCTTGGACCTGCTGGGGCTCGAGGCTGACGCGCACGCGGTCCACACGGCGCTCGGTGGATTCGAGCACCTCGAATCGCAATCCGTTCTCGTGGAAAATCTCACCGGCCTTGGGAATGTGTCCGGCAAGTTCGCTCACCAGGCCGGCAATCGTGGTCGCCTCTTTCTCATCGGGCCTGACGCCGAGCAACTTCTCCAGGAGATCGATGTCGGCATTGCCGTTAAAAATGTAGGAGGTGTCGCTCTCCTTTACGATCTCGGCCTTCTCGTGCTCGTCGCGGATTTCTCCCACGATCTCTTCGACCAGATCTTCGATCGTGACCAAGCCACCGACTCCGCCATATTCGTCTATCACGATCGCCATGCGGATGTTGTCGCGCTGCATCTCGCGTAGCAATTCGCTTCCCAGCTTGGTTTCGGGGACGAAGTACACGTCGGTCTTCATCAGGTCGCGAACTGTTTTCCGATGTGCCTCGACATCGGGAACCTGCAGCAGGTCCTTGGCATACACAACGCCCTTGATGTGATCGATATCTCCTTCGCACACAGGTACGCGCGAATAGGGATGTTTCTTCACCAGTTCGGTAAATTCGGCGATTGTCATGGTGGCTGGCACAGCGACGATCTTCGGTCGTGGCGTCATGACTTCGCGGACGGTTTTGTTGCCGAACTCGACTACCGACTGGATCAAGTCTCGATCGCCCTCCTCCAGAATGCCTTCCTCCTGACCAGCCTCAATCAGTGCGTCAACGGCTTCCGATGGATGCTCCGACTCTTCGCCTGGGTGCTCCTTCGAAAGCGACGTAACGGAAAGTGCAAAGCCAAGAATCAGCGTGGCCGGCAGCGAAAGATAAATCAGCACCCGCAGCACAGGCACCCAATGCCTCAGCCACTCGCCCCGGGTGCGGACGAAAAACACATAGGGCAGCAGCCGATTGAAAATCACGATTATGAAGATGATGCTGACTGCCGCCTGCACCAGGTCGAGCACGACCCAGCGCTTCTCCATGAACAACACATACCCGATGAGCACACCGACGCTCGCCATGCAGATTTGCGTCAGCACTGCCATGGAAAGCGCGGCCCGCTCGCGGCTGGCGTGAAGCCGAGGCTCAACATAGTCCTCGTAAGCATCGATGTTTTCCTGAAACTCGCGCGCCAGGAACTTGCCCATCTCGGCATGCAGGCGGTCAACGTACGAGACCAGCGTCAGAATCGCAAGCAAGACCAACAGCAGGATGAATAATGGAAGGCTCATTTCCGGCTGCCTTGAGGCTTGCGCCACGCAGGACGCTTGCCGACCTCGCCGGCGCGACGTTTCCCATTGGAACGTGCACGCTCGATTAGTCCGGTGGGAAGTCCGAACTGTTGCCGCAGCTTCGTCTCGTGTAGCCGCATCTCGCCGTCGTCCGTCTCGTGGTCATAACCGGCCAGGTGCAGCAGCCCGTGCAGGATCAGGATCTTCAGTTCGGTCTCCGTAGAGTGGCCAATGTCCGCAGCGTTCGCGGCCGCAATGTCGGCTGAGATTGCAATGTCCCCGGCCAACTTTGGCCGGTCAGACGGAAAGGAAAGAACGTCCGTCGGCTTGTCCTTCCGGCGAAAACGGCGATTCAGTTCCTGTAGCTCGCGGTTTGACGTGATGCGAACGTTGACTTCGCCGCTGAGGCCAAGCGAGCGCTGAGCCTTAGCCGCAAACAAACTCAAAGCTCGTACGCTTACTGACTGGCTTTTGTGTTCCAGAACAATCACTTTCATCCCAAGAACAAATGGGAGGGCATACAAGCCCTCCCACACTATGATAACAAGTCTCTATTCGGAAACGCGATTCTGCGGTGGAGATGGCGTTTCCGCCGGAGGCGCTTCCACTAACGGGATCTCGCGTTCTGCGCTGCTTGAAAACACCTGTCCATTCCTGTTGGTCGTAGGCGCATACCCGTTGCCATTCTTGACTTCCAGCGTCAAAGACAACTGCTCATTGCGGCCCTTGTGGTCGTCGTAGGCGCGGATAATACGCTGCACCAGGTGGTGCCGCACGACGTCGCCTTCATCGAAATAACAGAAGCGGATTCCGTCCACATTCTTTAGAATATCGATCACTTCCAGCAGCCCGCTGCGGTTCGAGTTGGGCAAATCGATCTGCGTGATGTCGCCTGTAATCACTGCCTTCGAGTTGAATCCAAGGCGTGTCACGAACATTTTCATCTGTTCGGAAGTGGTGTTCTGCGCCTCGTCGAGAATGACAAACGCATCGTTGAGGGTCCGCCCGCGCATGAACGCGATGGGCGCGATCTCGATCACGTTCTTCTCCAGATAGCGATCCACCTTGTCGGGCTCCAGCATGTCATAGAGCGCGTCGTACAGCGGACGAAGATAGGGATCGACTTTTTCCTGGAGCGTTCCGGGCAGGAAGCCCAGGCGCTCGCCGGCTTCCACCGCCGGCCGCGCCAAAACAATGCGGTTGACGCGCTTCGATAGCAAGGCCGCGATCCCCATGGCAACAGCGAGATAAGTCTTACCTGTTCCCGCCGGGCCTACCCCGAACACCATGTCGTGTTTCTCAATCGCCTCGATATAGCGGCGCTGGTTGATGCTCTTGGGTTGCACCGTGCGCTTGCCGAACGAACGCTGTTTGCCGGCCTCGGCGAGCCCGCGCAACGTAGCGGTCGAATCACCAGTCAAGACGCGGATCATCGATCCGAGGTCGCCGTTGACAAAGGTGAAGCCATTGCGCAGCAAGTGCCGGTAATCGGCAAAGACCTGCTCGGCGCGGCTCACATCGCTAGCTGCTCCTGCGATCTCGATGGAATCGGCCTGCATGTCTATGGTGACGTTCAAACCATCTTCCAGCAGGCGCAGGTTTTCGTCGCGCGTGCCGAATAAGGTCTCGATGTTGGGGCTGATCTCGATGTTCTTTTTCATCTAGACTCGGAAGTGTGCCTCCAGGGGGCTTGCATACCGAAAACTGGCCGGACGACAAGCAGACCAACCGCTTCGGTCTGAGGTTTGGATGGATGGCAGTATTTTGGCGCGGAAAGGGACTTGCTGCCCGAAAGTTCGCCGAAGCGAAAAACCACTCTCATTGGACGTTAGCGTATCCCCGATTTGGGAAAGAGTCAATGGCACCGACGGACAAACTAGTGCTCCTCGAGGTAATTTTTAGCAACTTGTAACAATCTGCCTCGGTTACTTAGATGGTCCAGTCAGGAAAAAGGAGCGCTCACTACAGATGGAGCACGCCTTGAAGCCTGCGTCTCGCGTCCTACTGCCTTTGTATTTGGGGCCTCGGCCCGTCCACAACGGGCTTTTAAAGCAGCGGTTACGACGGCTTTACGGCGCGCCCCTCCAAAAAACCAACAAGCAAGAAAGTTTCGTCAGCGGCAGTGAATCCTTCCAAGCGGGATGTCAACAGAAGCAGCTTGTTTCACAAATGGGCTTCCGCAGTTTTTCGGCGGAAGCGCGGCCTGCCGCATCAGCGTGAGAACTCAACTGCTGAAATTGGCGGTTGGAGACAGAGAACTAAAAGTGTGTTGCCCCGCGTCCTTTCGGTTTAGACTCCATAAGCGGCGATCCAAACTTTCATTGACGAGGACCCTGTGTATATCAATTGGTGTGCGGACTGTAAGACTCCGGGATGTAAGCGGCGTCAGGTATTTAAGCAAGTCGAGTTCACGGCAGGGGCATCCGATGACCCCACAATGCAGCTAGGTTTTCCGGCCAAGTTCGAGATGCGCTGCAAAACCTGCGGCGCAGCTCACAACTACACCATGGCTGATGTCGCAGACTTTCAGTCCAAGGAATCTCTGCCGCTGGGATTCGAGAGTTTATTGTGACTGCTCACGGACCGCGGAGCCGCGTGGGGGAACGCCAAACCACCGGAGCAGCTTGTCGAACCGGAACGTAACCAGAACCGAAAGGCATATCAGTGGCGACGTAAGGGCATCAATATCTTTCACACACAAAGATCTTTCACACACAAAGTCAGACAGATCCCGACATTATAAAACTAAAGTGCTAATAATGTACTAGAGTTTCCAAACTTATGTGGCAAACAGTCCAACCACCATTTTACCACATTTGCCGTCGCGTAGAATAGCATTTAAATGCATTGGCAGGCCCGTAGACGTATTTTGTCGGCCAAGGATGATGAAAACCATGTCCGAAGCGCGAACGGCGCTTAAACAGCAAATAAACGCGAAATGCGGGGATGCAGGATTTTGATGGCACAAATGGGCTACTTGGGGACGGATGGCCCACGGTAGTATCGCTCCTGATTCTTAACTGCCAATAGACCAAATCGTCCAATCTGCAAGAATTCCAAAGCAAGAGGGTTGCAACATTTGTTGTGCATCTGTACCATCGGGCTGCTACATGCGCGCATCTGCAAGTACTTACGCTGCCCGAATCCGTCGTTTCCGTCTTCCTCGGTTATGTGTTGCCGTGATCGGTTCGGATGCGTCCTCCATCATCGAACGCGCCGAGTCTCTGGTGCGCGATAACCCGTTTCTCGAGTTCAGGTTAGATTACCTGTCGCAGCCCTTGGCTGGCCTTCCCAAGCTCAGGAATTTCCTGGAGATGCATCCTGAGGCGACTGTCATTGCCACTTGTCGGCGCGCCGTGAATGGCGGGAAGTTTAGGGGCTCGGTCGCAGCCCAGCTCAGCGTCCTTCTAAAAGCTGCTGACAGCGGTTTTCAGCTGGTGGATCTTGAGCTCCAGAGTGCAGAGGCCCTCAAGCCCCAGGAACTTCAGGACCTTAGCAATCGTGTCGGTCTCATCATCTCCTATCACAACTTCCGCAACACCAAGAAGCTGGAAGAGCCGTTTGAAGAAATGAGCAAGTATCCCGCTGACTTCCGCAAGGTCGTTTCTACGGCCACGAATCTGTACGACAACGTAGTGATGATGAAGTTCCTCGAGACGAACTCAGGCAAGCACGAGATGATCGGCCTGTGCATGGGAGAACAGGGCATCATCAGCCGCGTGCTGGGAGTTCGCGCAGGCAGCATCTTCACCTTCGGCGCAGCCACGCGCGGGGAGGAAACCGCGCCCGGACAGGCCACTGCGAGCGATCTACGCGACATTTATCGCATCGAGACCGTGGATGCAGCTACCCAGGTCTATGGCGTTGCCGGCGATCCGGTGGAGCACTCACTTTCTCCGGTGATGATGAATGCGGCTTTCCGCCGCGAAGCCGTGAATGCGGTCTATCTGGCGCTGCATGCCAAGAGTTTGAAAGATCTGCTGGCTTGCGTCCAGGATATTCCAATGCGCGGTCTGAGCATCACCATGCCCTACAAGCAGGAGATCGTGGATGAGCTAGAGAACTCTGATACGTTGACCCGCCAGATCGGGGCGTGCAACACCGTGGTACGCAGCCTAGAGGGCAAGCTTTATGGCTTCAATACGGATGTCGCGGGTGTTCTGGTTCCTTTGGAGCAGCGTCTTCATCTTGCCAGCGCCCGCATACTGCTGGTTGGCGCGGGAGGCGTCGCGCGGGCTGCAGCGTTCGGACTGAAGGCGAAGGGCTCCGAGGTTTTCATTACCAACCGCACACCGGAAAAAGCCCAGACCCTAGCGCGGCAAGCCAAGGTGAAGTACATCAAGCGCCCCGAGGTCGCCAAGCAGAGCTTCGATGTCATCATCAATGCAACGCCAGTCGGAATGGGCAACCACAAGCAGTCGCCGCTGGAAGAGAAGGAGTTGAACACGAAGTACGTCTTCGACCTGGTTTACGTGCCCGCCGAGACCAGGCTCATCAAGATGGCCCGCGCCAAGGGGCTGCAAGTCATTCCCGGGCTGGAGATGTTCGTCCAGCAGGGCGCGCGCCAATTCGAGATCTGGACCGGCAAGCCAGCGCCGATCGCAGAGATGGCTTATGTCGTCACCAAGGCATTAGAACGGCGCGCAACCGAAGAAGCCGCCGAGGAGAGAAGGCCCACCAGGAAAGCCGTTTACAAAGGTGTGAACGGCGCTCGCAATGCAACGAAGAGCGCTCGCAAGCCCCGTAAGTAACGTTCGCCTGTCACCAGTCCGAATTTGAACCTCCGCAATTCGGAAAAAGCGCGAATTGTGAATTACGTGTTGCGGTTTTCTGGGTAAATAGCTTAGGATAGGTGAGTTGGGGCTGGTGCCTCGTCCACCCCCAATTCAGGAAGCCAGTTTCGTTTAGTCCCACGTTCGAAAAGTCAGCATTCCCTCATGCACAGCGCCTGCATATACCTGTGTGCGAGTACTCCCAGGAGAGACTGAGATGGCGTGGTACGCGTACTGCATTACCGAGCAACAGGGCTTTTTAAACGGTACCCGAGCTCGGCGTCCCTTCGCGATTGAGAACCTCCGAGGCGTAAGTGACGCTTCGGTGTTCGCTTATCCAAGCGGAGAATTCGCGGTTATTGTCAGCGATTACTCCTCAGCCCAAACCCTAACCCAACAAGCCATTGTTGATCATGCCCGAGTGGTCAGCGAGTGTTTCCGTACGCTTACCGTGCTTCCATTCCGCTTCGGCACCGTTTTTGATTCCGACGAGGCGCTCCGCCGGGCGGTAAGAGCCAATCGCAAGGCATTTCTCGAAAGTGTTGCCCGTCTGCGAGGGAAGGCTGAGATGCACTTCAAGCTTCTCGTCAAAGATGGGGCGCTGGAAGAAGCAGTTGCCGAGCTGCCCAACGGTGTGGGAGGCGAGTACCTTCGCAAGTTACAGGAACAAGCGACACGCGTCAGAGAGCGGCAGACCAAAGCCCGCGCCCTCTCGATGCAGGTACACAAGTTATTCTCACCCCTCGAGGAGGACGTGATTTGCAAGCGTACTGACTCTGGCGGAATGCTTATCGATTTTGCCCACCTGATCGACTCCACCTCGATCGCCAAGTACCAGAACCGCTACAGCGCCGCGACGCGGCACTTCAAAGACTGCCAGATCACCATCTCCGGGCCGTGGCCGCCTTATCACTTTATGCCGGGCAAGCTGCGGACGGTCTCCAGCGGAAACTAATGCCGGTCTAAAAGAAAGCGACAAAAGGCGGCTTAAAAGCCGCCTTTCTTTTCTGCCTCCCAGTTAAGAACGAGGGTTACCTGACAGCCAGCAAGAAAATCTTTCCTCAAGAGTGTCGAATTTAGTGCCTCTCCGATTACAATCAGCCTATCAATCCATGTGAGGACACGTTGATGAACTCTTGAATCCGAGTGGCCGTTGCTCGATTCGGAGAGGCTTAACTTCGGCAGGTACAACCCGGAAGAGGGTGTCTCGGTTCTCATAGTGGAACGCTGATTTCCCTTGTTAGGGCGGGAACCGTTGTGGGGTGCAATGGTGCCGAATCATAAGCTGCGCATACTGATTGTTGACGACGATGCCGGCATAAGCCGGAGCCTCAGCTACCACTTGGTTCGCCGCGGCTTCGACATCAGCCATGCCACCACGGGAGAAGAGGCCGTCCGCATCTTCCGGGTCTACGACCCGGGACTGGTTCTGCTGGGCGAGTCCATGCGCGGGATGAAAGTTCTCGACACACTGGAGCGTATTAAGCAGGTAAAACCCGAAGTCGCAGTCGTTATTCTGTCAGGCTCCCACGATCCCGAGATGATCTTCAAGGCCTCCAAGCTGGGGGCCGACGATTACCTGGGCAAGCCGGTCGAACCGCAGGACCTCGACCTTCGTATCGACCGGATTCTGGAAAAGCAGCGCCCAGCAGCCGAGGGGACACAAATCCACGACCAGGTACGACGCAGCAACGACTTCGCCATGCTCTTCGGCGCCAGTCCGACGATGGAAGAGGTGAAGAACACCATCGAGCAAGTGGCGGATACGACGGCCACCGTGCTCATTCGCGGCGAAAGCGGGACCGGCAAAGAAGTGGTCGCGCGCATGATTTGTTCGCAGTCAGGACGTAGCGAGAAGCCGTTCGTCAAAGTAAATTGCGCAGCCATCCCGCATGAATTGCTGGAAAGCGAATTGTTCGGCTACGAGCCCGGGGCTTTCACTGGCGCGAACCGGCAAAAGTTGGGCAAGTTTGACCTGGCCAATGGTGGAACGATCTTCCTGGATGAAGTCAGAGAGATGCATCCCTCGTTGCAGGCCAAACTGCTGCACGTCCTGCAGGGCGGCGAGTTCTCCCGCCTCGGCGGCAAGCGCGACATCTCGGTGGATGTTCGGGTCTTGGCGGCGACCAACAAGCCGCTAGAATCCGCCGTTGAAGAAGGTCTCTTTCGCGAAGATCTCTTCTACCGGCTGAACGTGATCACCATCCACATCCCGCCATTGCGCGAGCGCAAGGAAGAGATTCTGGTTTTCCTCGACTACTTTTTGCGGAAGTACAGCGAGGTCTACAGCAAGCAGCCTGCGCCGTTTGGTGACCAGGCCGTCGGCCGCTTGCTGGAGTACAACTGGCCCGGCAACATTCGCGAGTTGGAGAACCTGGTCAAGCGCTACGTCATCGTGGGGAACGAGGCGCAGATCATTCGTGAACTTTCGACGCCCAAACCCATCGTGAGTTCCACCAGTGCAGCCGGTTCTGGCTGGAGCGTGAGGGATGCCAGGTCTGACGTCGATAAGGTTCCGATCAAACCGCCGCCCGTGGCCATTCCGATTACCGCTGCAAGAGGAGACAGCATTGTTGACACTCCCTCTCTACTGGAGATTGGGAGGAGGGCGGCGATGTCGGCGGAACGCGAAGCCATCGAGCGGGTGCTGACGCAAACTCGCTGGAACCGGCGGCAAGCAGCTAAAATCCTCAAGATCAGCTACAAGGCACTGCTCAACAAACTGAAGGTTATCGAGGAGCAAGACGCGGCGCAGAATAAGAACCTCACAGCCTAGAGTTGGTAGCGGAATGCCACCATCACGCGTCTGATCTTGCTTCAAAACCGCAAAGAAGAGCCCGCGTCTCGAAAGAGCTATCGTCACTATTAACAACTACTTTGGTGGCATTTCCGCATGGACACGTGAGCTCTAGGCCAGATTTGGCGGAACAGTTGCAGCGGCTACGGTGTCCAAGAGGCAAAAACCTTGAGTCCGGCCCTCTATCGTCTATTAAGACGTCCCTGTGATTGTCTCGTTCAGCGAGACAGCGCCCTGCATCGTATCTGCTGAAGATCCCTACCTTACCGCCTCTTTTTTGAAAGCGGCCCAGGTGGGCCGCTTCTTTGCGTGCGGCTGAAGGCGGGGTCGTGAACACAAAGTTGCACATCCAAACCAGCTGCCAGATCAAATGCACGGGTTGCGGCAGTTGACGTGCGTGCTTCACGCGCATATGATTCCGGTTTTGCACACCGTGATTGTTTGCTTAGAGGCGGGGCGCCTCAGCGTGAGTCATCGGTAGGGTACGAACCATGGAGAAAAAGAAACTCGAGGTTTTCAGGAAGCGCCTGGAGGACCGCCAGCGGGAACTGCGGCATACCATGAATCGCGCAGCACAGGATGGGCGGGACGCCGATCTGGAATCGGCACAGGACATCGCCGATCGGGCGGCCAATTCGTATAACAAGGAATTCCTGTTTTCGCAGAGCAACAATGAGCGCCAGCTCCTGCAAATGGTGGACAGCGCGCTCAACCGCATTCGCGAAGGGACCTTTGGCGAGTGTATCTCGTGTGGACAGGACATCAACGCCAAGCGGCTGGAAGCCGTGCCTTGGACACGGCACTGCATCGAATGCCAGGAGAAGCTCGAGAAGGGACTCCTGGAGCACTCCAGCACGTAATAACGGTGACGTGCGCGGAATAATCAGGCCACCCATGAGCGCGGCCTTTGTCCTGAACACAAAGACCGGCCTACTTCTTCTTTTTCCCTCCCAGCAACTGATTCAGCGCATCGTTGAGCGGATTAGCCTGCTGGTTCTGCTGTTGGGCGGGCTGGCCGGCTTGCTGGCCATGTTGCTGCTGGCCGCCTAGCAACCCACCCACGACGCCGCCGAGATCATTTCCGCCCTTCCCGTTCAAAAGTCCGCCGGCCGTGGGCAACAAGTTCTTCAGCTTCATCTGGGCAAGCTGCTCGATATCGGGGGCAACGATAGGGTGATTCGTGGTTCCCGTGATCAGAACAGGCAACACCAGCTCACCATTCTTGTTGGCCAGCGCCGTGTTGAGATAGCCGCCCACACCGGTGCCGCCAACCGACTGGCTGTATCCCTTGTTCAGCACTGCGGTCACGTGCAGGTTGAGGCCCTGATTGACGAGGTTCATCGTCCCCGTAGCCGCCAGGTTGCCGACATCCAGCACCGCCTTGAGATCGTTCGTTTGCGCGACACCGTTGTGTATGTTGAGCGTCCCGGTCATCTGCGAGATGGCAGTGTAGCCCTTCGCCCCGCCACCGCCGAACTTGCCGATCTTCGACAGCTCATTTACCAGATCGACCTTGGTAAGTTTGCCGTTTGTCAAGTTCAGGCCAAGCGTTCCGTTCAGCGTCTGGACGACATCTCCCGAGGGAGGGGTGGCGAAGGTGACGTTCGGGCTCGCGGCCAGCGTCCCATACAGCGTGTCCTTCGCCGACGAAAGGGAAGACAGCAGTTTGTTCGCATCTACACCCGTGAGCTTGGCATTGACCGCGTACGTCGTCGGGTTCTGGCGCGTATCGATGGTGATGCTTCCAGCTTCCTGCCCGCCATAAATTTGAGAGGTCAGCGGATTGAGCTGAATCACTCCGTGATTGAGCTGGACGTTCGAGCGAACACTGGTGAGCTCCGTCTGCTCGTAGAGGATACTGCCAACCGCGATGGAACCCGTGCCGGTCGCGCTCTGTAGCAGGCTGGGTTGGGCTGGCGCTGGCGAAGCATTTGCGCTTGGAACCAGGCTCCACGACGCATCAGCTTTCTTCCTGGCCGGCGCTTTCTGCTCGCCGCCTGTAATTTGTTCCAACTCGGTAACGTTGAGCTTGTCGGCGCTCAGCGCGAAGGTCAGCCGAGGCGCCTGGAAGTTCGCGATGCTGAGATTGCCGCTGGCATTTGTCGATCCCAGCGATGCCGCCAGGTTGGTCAGGTTCACGGAATTCTGTGTGAACTGCATGTTTGCGTTGCGAACGTGCAACGGCTGGGTGAGCGAAGGCATCTTCAGCGAAGCATTTTGCAGCGCGCCGCTGCCGCTGAAGTTCATGGCATCGGTGTTCTTAATGGGTCCTGTGGCCCGCACATCGAGGCTGATGTTGCCGCTGCCACTCATGCCCTCCACCGCACTCACGCCATAAGCCTTGGCGATGCCCAGCAACTCTTCCACCTTGCCGTTAACGGTCTTGATGGTTGCGTCCACGTTGGGCGAATTGGTGGTGTACTGCGAAAGCGCCATCTGCACGGCGAGGGTGGTTCCGCCGGAAGTCGCGGTGAAGTTGTTCGATTGAATCTGCTGCGGCGTCATGGCCAGATCAATGGCAGGCACCTTAACCGGCTGCGGAATGTCGCCGCCCGTCACTTCCAGATTTCTTCCGTTGACATTACCGTTAAGCGCCAGGTGGTCGGTCGGACCCTGCGCGTGAACGTTGGCGGTCAACTGGCCGGCAATCTTGGTGTTCGGGCTGAAGGCCACGCCGAAGGCGGCCGCCAGCCGCGCCACCTCCTGGATCGAGGCATTCGAGGCGCTCAAGTTGACGTCCACTATGGACGTACTAGCGTGCGAGTTGATCATCCCGCTGATCGACAGCGGGGTCGAGCCAAGCTTCAGCGAGCCTTGCTTAATCTGTAGGACGTCGTTTGTGAGGTCGTCGGTGAGGTCGAACTCGGACGAGATAGGATACCCGACCTGTACGCCACGAATCGTCGCGTTCTCGAGCTTTAGCGAACCGTTGGCGGCCATCTTTCCATTCGAGCTCGACAGCTCGGTCGAGCCTGAAATGACTGCGTCCGTGTTCTGCAACGCGGCGGCGTTCAGGAATTTCTGCAATCCCGAGAGCGAGACTTCCTTCAGTTTTATGCTGCCTTTGAAAGGCGTACTCGCGAAGTCGGCATTATTGACGGGTCCTCCGTCGCCGGTCAATTGCAACGTCTCCGAACCGCTTCCCGGCAGGTGCGCCGCGGCGTCAATGGAGAACGGTTTGCCCGGCGCGTAATTCTTGAGCGTCACGTCGATGTGGTCGTAGACCGCGCGCGCCTGGCGCTTCAGGTAATCGGTGATCGCAATTTGGCCGTCGGCGATCTTCAATTCACCCAACGAGAACCCCCCGGACGATGAGGGGGCTGCTGGCGCGGGTGGCTGGTTGGCTTGTTTTTGCGGTTGGCTCGGTGCCACGTGTTGCGCCGGACCGGCGGTGCCACTGCCAGCAGTCGAGAAATTCCACAGCCCTTGCGCATTGCGGATAATCTCGATCTTGGCTTGCTTTAGTTCCAGGCTTTCCACTTCGATGTTCTTGCTCAGCAGGGGCAGCAGTGCGATGCTGATGTCCAGTTGTCCGACCTGAGCGAATGGGACTTTGCTGCCGAAACTGGGGTCGTCCCCGATCGTGACGTCCTTCACCTCGACCCGGAGCGGGAAGACGCCCAGGGACATGGCTCCCAGTTGTACGGGACGATTGAGCCGCTGCTGCAACTGGGCCTGAATTTGTCCGCGGTACTGGTTGACATCAATCAGGCGAGGCAGTGCAAGGATAGCGACGAGTACGACGGCGACGACGACGATGGCGACGATTGCAACCTTTCGCATTGGCTGCTCCTCCGTCCGCTAGGGACACCTACCAGTCAGTTTGACTAAAAATAGATAGAAGCCTGTCAGCAGGCGTCAGTTGCACCATCTTCTACGAGGTGGCGGTCGAGGGCTCGTCTTCCTCGGCGTGGATGAGCCCGAACTTCTTCAGTTTATAACGAAGCGCGTCGCGGCTGATGTCGAGTAGGCGGGCAGCATGGGTCTGGTTTCCATTTGCCTGCGCCATAGCGATGTCCACCAGCTCGCGCTCAACTTCTTCCAGCGAAGTGCCGCCCTCCGGAATATGTAATTGTGGCAGACTGCGTCCGTCCGGCAGGTGCTTGCCAACCGCACCGCCATTGTTGCCGGAGTTCCCCGAAGAAAGCTCAAAGGCAGTGAAGGCGGATTTTTGCTGCGCCACGGCAAAGGGAAGGTACTCAGGAGTGATTTCGTCGCGCTCTTCCAGAATCATGGCGCGCTCGACGGCGTTCTTCAATTCGCGCACATTCCCCGGCCAATCGTACTTCAGCATCAGCTTCCGGCTGTCGTCCGTGATGCCTCTTACATTCTTGCGGAACTTGCGGTTGTAGCGCCCGACGAAGTAGTCCACCAGCGGCAGGACGTCTTCTTTGCGTTCGCGAAGCGGCGGCAGGAAAATCGAGATGATAGCGAGGCGGTAATAAAGGTCCTGGCGGAATTGATTGTCGCGCACCGCGCGCTCCAGGTCGCGGTTGGACGCCGCGATGACGCGCACATCCGCCTGTATATCGCGCACGCCGCCGACGCGGCGGATCACCTGGTCCTCCAGTACACGTAGCAACTTAGCCTGTAGCAACGGAGACAATTCGCCAATCTCATCGAGGAAAAGCGTGCCGCCATCAGCCATCTCAAACAGACCCTTCTTCATGGCCTTGGCGTCGGTGAAGGCGCCTTTCTCGTGTCCGAACAGCTCGGCTTCCATCAGCGTCTCCGGAATGGCCGAGCAGTTGATGGCGATGAAAGGCTTGTCCTGCCGCCGGCTTTGGTAATGGATGGCTTTGGCGATGAGATCCTTGCCGGTACCGCTTTCACCCTGCACCAGGATCGTCGTCGCCTCGCTGGAGGCTATTTTGCTCACGAAGCCCAGCAGTTCGGACATCTTCTGGGAGACCCCGATCACATTGTGGTATCCGGTGCGACGGCGGACCTCGCCTCGAAGTGACTCGACCTCCGAGCGCAGCCGCGTCGTCTCCAGCGCGTTCTTGACCGTAACCGATAGCTCGTCGAAGTCCAGCGGCTTGCCTACAAAATCGTAAGCGCCCAGCTTGAGCGCGGTTTTCACGTCTTCGAGCTGCGGGTCAGCCGTGATCATGATGACAGCGCGCGCGTCACCCGTCTTCTTCAGTTGTTCCAGGATTTCAATGCCGTTGGAGTCCGGCAGGCGCACATCGAGAAGCACGAGGTCGGGAGTCTCGTGTTGGGCCACGCGGAGCGCAGCCGCGCCGTTGTCAGCCTCTAGTACGTGATAACCCCACTCTTCGCACTTCTGCCGGAGAGACCAACGAACGAGCTTCTCGTCGTCGACGATTAAGACCTTTTCCGCGGGCATTACTGCTCTGAATAAGCTTACTACAGCAGGCACACTTCGCGGAGTCGGACTTACTGGACATTTTCACCACAGAGGCACACAGATATTGGGATCACACGAGACAGGACGGTCTGTAAGATCTGCGCGGCGCGATGATGTCTCGCAGGAACCATTTGTCATGCTAGCGGAGCCTGACCCGATTCTGGCCAGGCCGAGTCGAAGCACCCTGTTCGACCTCAGCCATATGAGTGGGATAGGGGCCCTTCGACAGCGGCAAAACCGGCCGCTCGCTCAGGGTGACAGGCGTGGACTTGGTTCCCTTTGCGTCTTTGTGCTTCTGTGGTTAAGTCACTGTGTGATTGCACGCATGGCCAAAGCTTGTTGCACCGCGTTGGAAAGGTCGCCGACACTGAACGGCTTCTGCAGAAACGCGCTGCCCCGAAGCAGGATGTCGCGCCGGGCGGCGCTATCTTCGGTATAGCCTGACATGAAGAGCATCTTCACCTTCGGATGGATGTGGGCTAGCGCGCCCGCCAACTCGTGTCCGCTCATGCCCGGCATCACCAGGTCGGTCAGCACAAGGTCAATTTTTCCGCCGTTCTCCTTGCACCGTTGGAGAGCGATTTCCGCGCTCTCTGCTTCCAGGACCTGATAGCCCAGTTGCTGCAAACATTCGCGAACATTGGCGCGAATGATGGCCTCGTCTTCCACCACCAGCACCGTTTGTCCCTCTGGGTGGGAGGCCGTTTCGTTGCGCAGAATCGGACCGTCCAACGCTGCCGTGGTGGTAGGGAAGTACAGCTTGAAGGTCGTTCCATGTCCGGGTTCGCTGTACACCCAGATGTACCCGCCACTTTGCTTCACGATGCCATACACGATGGACAGCCCCAGGCCCGTACCCTTGCCAACCTCCTTGGTGGTGAAGAAGGGATCAAAGATGCGCGGCAGGATCGACTTGTCGATCCCGGTGCCGGTGTCGCTGACCGCCAGCATCACGTAACGGCCGGGCCGCACCGGAGGATGTGTCCTGGTGTAAGCCTCATCCAACTCCACATTGGCAGTTTCGATATGCAGCGTGCCGCCTTCGGGCATGGCGTCGCGGGCGTTGACCGCGAGGTTCAGAATCACCTGCGCAACCTGATCAGGATCGAGCCGCGAATTG
>Ga0209040_10001508_pt1 | contig 18458 bp, 14 predicted proteins | sample BogFormECP12_OM3_FD_188240 | JGI IMG/M metagenome (GOLD analysis project Ga0209040, IMG submission 188240) | Bog forest soil microbial communities from Calvert Island, British Columbia, Canada - ECP12_OM3 (SPAdes) (version 2) | ecosystem: Environmental > Aquatic > Freshwater > Wetlands > Bog ...
TCACCGCTTCGCTCTTCAGCTTCCCTTCAGAGACCGCTTCAGGGGCAAGCTTCGCTTCCGTCACCGCTCCGTTCTGCAACTTCGTTTCAGAGACCGCGCCGGAGGCTAGCTTGCCTGCCGTCACCGCTTCATTCTTCAACTTCGCTTCTGAGACCGCTTCAGACGCCAGCTTGCCTTCGGTGATGGCTTCGCTCAAGATCTTCGAGGTTTCAACGGATTCTTTGCCGAGCTTGGCCGCCGTGACCGCTTCCGCCGCGATCTTTGCGCCGGTCACAGCGCCGGCGGCCAGCTGAGACGCTGTGATCGTTTCTGTCGCGATCTTCGCCGCGGAAACCGCTTCAGCGGCCAGCTTTCCTTCCGTCACCGCGCCAGCCGCCAGACGTTCTTCCGTCACCGCTTCATGGGCCAGCTTCCCTTCCGTTACCGCTTCAGCGCCCAGCTTTTCTTCCGTCACCGCTTCAACGCCCAGCTTTTCGCCGGTCACCGCTTCGTTGGTCAACTTCGCCGTGTCGACAGAGGCTTTACCGAGCTTCCCAACTGTCACGGCTTCGCTCGCGATCTTTTCGGCAGTAACTGCGCCGGCCGCCAGCTGAGCCGCCGTGATCGTTTCTTTCGCGATCTTCGCCGCGGAAACCGCTTCAGAGCCCAGCTTCCCTGCCGACACCGCTTCGGGGGCCAGCTTCCCTTCCGTCACCGCTTCAGGGGCCAGCTTCGCTGTCGTCACTGCTTCGTTCTTCAACTTTGCCGTTTCGACAGATTCGTCGGCGAGCTTCCCGGCTGTCAGCGCTTCCCCCGCGATCTTTTCGGCAGTAACTGCGCCGGCGGCCAGCTGAGTCCCCGTGATCGTTTCTTTCGCGATCTTCGCCGCGGAAACCGCTTCAGAGCCTAGCTTCCCTGCCGTCACCGCTTCGGCAGCCAGCTTCCCCGCCGTCACCGATTCATCGGCTAGCTTCCCCGCCGTCACCGATTCATTGGCCAGCTTTTCTTCCGTCACCGCTTCGTTCTTCAACTTCGTTGTCTGGACAGATTCTTTACCGAGCTTCCCGGCGGTGACCGATTCGCCCGCGAACTTTTCGGCAGTGACAGCGCCGGAGGCCAGCTGAGCCGCGGTGATCGTTTCTTTCGCGATCTTCGCCGCAGAGACCGCTTCGTTCGTCAACTTCCCTTCCGTCACCGCTTCAGGGGCCAGCTTTCCTGCAGTGACCGCTTCGTTCTTCAACTTCGCCGTTTCGACAGCTTCTTTACCGAGCCTGCCGGCGGTCACCGCGTTTGGCGCGATCCTGCTGGTAGTAACCGCGCTTTCAGCCAGCTGGGTTGCAGTGATCGTTTCCTTGGCGATCTTCGCCGCAGATACCGCTTCAGAGGCCAGCATTTCGCCCGTCACCTCTTCAGGGGCGATTTCTACGCCTTTGCCTGGTTTGCCTTCCGCGCCCGTTTCGCCTTTGACACCCTGCGCTCCCGTTTCGCCTTTGACACCCTGCGGTCCCGTTTCGCCTTTGACACCCTGCGCTCCCGCTTCGCCTTTGACACCCTGCGGTCCCGGTTTGCCTTCGGCTCCGGCGGCGCCCGTTTCGCCCCTGACGCCCTGCGGTCCCGGTTTGCCTTCGGCTCCGGCGGCGCCCGCGTGGCCTTCCTTGCCCTGAGGTCCAGTTTCGCCCCGTGGGCCCTTCGAAGTCTGTTGCTTTTGCTTGCGGCTTGCACGACCGAGCGCCTTTCGGCCAACAGGATGCTCGGCCGCGACCGGGCTGACAGGATCGATACGCCCGGGTAGCACTCGCTCCGTGTTCGCTACTCGCAATCCGGCATTGTCGGCCGTAGCGGACCCGCTCTGACCTCGAGAGGCGGTCAGGGCCTGCGCACTCGCGGAGGACAGGATCAGCAGCAGGATGATCGGCGTGGGGCGTAGAAGTCGTCGTGCCATGGGTTTCCTTGTTGGCGGGCCGTTCTAGGCCCACATCCTTGAACTGGCAAGCGAAGCGTCTCGCGACGCGTCGTATCCACACGCACAGTCGGAGGGCTTGAGGTGGTCCGCGATTCCTGCCAGGGTTCCTGCAAGACGCCAAACGACGATTCGGCGGCACGCTGGCCCACCATGAACGGCGACCGCTCATGGTCCTTTGGCAGCAGAGGGCTCTTCGCAACTGCTCGCGCCCCCGGACGCGGTCGTGCCTCTCGGGCCGCCGACGGGTTCCACGCGAGACCGTTATCGTGCGCACGATGCGCGTCATCCATCGAGAGCACGCGGGGCGGCCGATACGTGTCGCGTGGACGCTGGAGGAGCTCGGCGAGCCGTACGAGCTCACGACGATGACCCGCGAGGAAAGCCGCGCAGCGGAGCATCTCGCGCGCCACCCGCTCGGCCGCGTGCCCGTGCTCGAAAGTGACGAGGGCTTCCTGTTCGAGTCCGCCGCTATCTGCCTGTACCTCGCGGACCTGCACCCCGACGCAGGGCTCGTGCCAGAGGTCGGTACTCACGACCGCGCGCTCGTCTACCAATGGACGGTCTTCTCCCCCGCCGAGATCGAGCCGCCGCTGATCGAAGCTGCGATGTACACGGAGAAGGACCCCGAGCGTGCGGCCATCGCGCGGGGGCGAGTGGACGCCGCAGCACGCGCGGTGGTCGACGCCCTCGACGGCAACGAGTTCCTGGTCGGCGGCCGCTTCACGATCGCCGATGTGCTGGTCGGCTCGACGCTCTCGTGGCCGGCCCGCGCCGGCCACGCGGAGCTTCTTCCCGACGGCGTCAAGGACTACATCGAGCGCCTCTCGCGGCGGCCCGCGTATCAGCGCGCGGACGCTCGCATGTCTAGCTGAACGTCACGCTCGTGCCCACCGCAACGCACAGGACATCGACGGCCGCCGCCGCTCACCGGAGTCAGGCGATCGCCGGCGTCTGCGGGAGGCGAGCGAGCGCGTCGTTCATCTCCCGCTCTGAGAATTCGGGATCCTCGAGTTCGCCCGCGAGATAGGCGTCGTAGGCCGACAGGTCGAAGTGACCGTGGCCGCACAGGCCGAACAGGATCACCCGCGCCTCCCCGGCCTCGCGCGCGGCCTGGGCCTCCTCGATCACCGCGCGAATCGCGTGGGCGGGCTCTGGCGCCGGGATGATGCCCTCGCTGCGTGCGAAGCGCACTGCGGCGGCGAATGTCTCGTTCTGGCGATAAGAGCGCGCCTCCACCACGCCCGCGTGCACGAGCCCGCAGACAATCGGGGCATCGCCGTGGTACCGCAGTCCGCCCGCATGCACCGGCGGTGGCACGAAGTCATGGCCGAGTGTGTACATCGGCATGAGCGGCGTGAGGCCGGCGGTGTCGCCGAAGTCATAGCGGTAGGCGCCGCGCGTGAGCGTCGGGCACGCTGCTGGCTCCGCTGCCACGAAGCGCATCTTTGCGTCCCCACGCAGCACCTGACGCACGAAGGGGAACGTCAGCCCGGCGAAATTCGAGCCTCCGCCGACACATGCGACGACGATGTCCGGCCGCTCGCCGGCCATCTCCATCTGCGCCGCCGCCTCCTGGCCAATCACCGTCTGGTGGAGCAGCACATGGTTGAGCACCGAGCCGAGGGCATAGTTTGTGTCGTCTCGGGCCGCGGCGATCTCGACCGCCTCGGAGATCGCGATGCCGAGCGAACCGGTGGGATGACTCTGCTGCGCGCGCCCGGACTCGGTGAGGGTGCTCGGCGAGCGGTGCACGGTAGCTCCCCAGGTCTGCATCATCGAGCGGCGATACGGCTTCTGATCGTATGAGGACCCGACCATGAACACCTCGCACTCGAGACCAAAGAGCGAGCAGGCAAACGCGAGCGAGGAGCCCCACTGCCCCGCCCCGGTCTCCGTACACAGGCGCGTGATCCCCGCGCGGGCATTCTCATACGCCTGTGGAACTGCGGTGTTGGGCTTGTGCGAGCCGGCAGGAGACACGCCCTCGTACTTGTAGTAGATGTGCGCGGGCGTATCGAGCTCGCGCTCCAACCGCCGCGCGCGGAACAGCGGGGTGGGCCGCCACAGCTTGTAGGCCTCCCGCACGTCCTCGGGGACCTCGACGTTCGCCTCATCGGAGACCTCTTGTTCGATCAGCGCCGGGGGAAAGATCGGCGCGAGGTCCGGCGCTCCGGCAGGCTGCATCGTCTGCGGCGACAACGGCGGCAGCGGCTCTCCCGGCAGGTCAACGAGGAGGTTCACCCAGTGCCTGGGGATGTCGCCCTCGAACAAAAGGAACTTCACGGGCTCCTCACTCATGATTCCTCCTCGTGACTGACCCTCGGTTGCCGTGCGGCCGTCCGGCCGCACGGTACTGCCGGATGCTCTCAGACGCGTCCGCCGCACACTGCGAGCGTACATCGCGCGCCCGCGACGCGGACGTGCCCCGATCAAAGCGCTGCGGCCCGCGACGGCCTGGCTAGGTCCGTCCAAGACGGTCGGCGCAACCCGAGACTGACACTTAGGCGACGCTCCAAGCGGCGTTCGCTCCCTGTTTCGGGATGCTTCCGCGAAGACGTCTAGGCCGCGGGCTTCCGGGTGGGGCGATCCGCTGCCGCGGCCGGTATTCTGCGCGCGTGTCCTGTCATCGTCGCAATAAGGCGCTCGGCATAGTGGCGGACGGGACCGGGGCCGACGTCGCTTCCCGGAGGTGTTGTCCTGTCGACTGAGAACGTTGATCTGGTCCGGGCGATGCATCCTGGACCCGATGTGGATCTGACCCCCATCATCAATGATGATGAGGCGGTTGAGCGGTGGCGCGACGCACTGGCGGCCGTCTTCGAGCCGTCCGTGGTTTCGACGATGCGACTGCCCGGGATGGCCCCGGTGGGCTACTCGGGCATGGATGGCTTGTTGTCGGCGTGGCGAGACTGGCTCAAGCATTGGGAGAGCTACCGTGACGAGATCGAGGACGTGATCGACGACGGTGACCGGGTCGTCGTGGTCCACAGGTTCAACGGCCGGCCCCGTCAGGGCGCCCCGGAGACCACGCACAAGCATGCCACCGTCTGGACCGTGAGGGACGGGCGCATCGCGTGCGTCGACTTCAACGTCCCCTACGAGGAGGCGCTGACGACAAGTGGACCGGCCAATTAGCCGGTCGAGCTAGGCGGGATGCTCTCCCGAGGCCAGCACCGGCGCGGCGGGGCCGTGGACGTAGGGCGCCCGGTGATCGGGAATCGGCCCTATGTCCCCCGCCGGAACGGGCCGTCCAAGTAGAAAGCCCTGGGTGAGCTTGCAGCCCATCGCTTCGAGCAGGGTCAGCTGCTCCTCCTCCTCGACGCCCTCGACGACCACGGCGAGGGACAGGGCCGGGCCCACCCCCAACAGCGCCGCGAGCAGCTCGCGGCTCTTCTGCTCGCGCGTCAGCTCCGCCACGAAGCTGCGATCGATCTTTATGACGTCAACCGGCATCCGCTGCAGGTTAGAGAGCGACGCGTATCCGGTGCCGAAATCATCGAGCGCAACGCGGACACCGAGGGCCTTGATCGCAGCGAGTCGTTCGCCGGCTGCGAGCGTGTCGCGCGTGAGCATCGTCTCGGTGATCTCGAGGGTCAACAATGAGGGCTCTAGTTGGGAATCCTGCAGCGCGCGCCTGACATCGTGTGCGAACTCAGCTCGGCCAAGCTGTGCCGCCGATATGTTCACCGAGACGCCAAGCCTGAGGCCGGCGGAGGCCCACGCTGCGGCCTGACGGCAGGCGTCGTTGAGCACCCAGCGACCGATCTGGATGATCAGGCCGCTCTCCTCGGCGGCCGGGATGAAGCTGTTCGGAGACAGAATCCCACGCACTGGATGCCGCCAGCGGATCAGCGCCTCGACGCCCACGACAGCGCGGCTGGGGAGCGCGCAGATCGGCTGGTAGAGGAGGAAGAACTGCCCACCCTGAACGGCAGCGCTCAGATCGGCGCCGAGCTCCCGCCGACCCTCGACACCCGCTGACATGTCGGCTTCGAATAGCGCATAGCGGTCCTTTCCGGCCGCCTTGGCAGCGTAGAGGGCGAGGTCCGCGTCGCGCAAGAGGGCGTCCGGCGTCGCTTGCGGCCCGGCGAGCGCCACCCCGATGCTGGCAGTCACCGAGACGACCTTCCGCTCATCGACGAGTTCAACTGGCTCGCGCATGACTTCAGTCAGGCGGTCGGCGAGCCGGTCGAACGCCGCCTCGCCGGCTGTCGACTCGACGAGCACGACGAACTCATCACCCCCGAGCCTGCCCAGCGTGTCCTGCTCGCGAACCTCTGCCTGCAGCCGCTGGGCCAGGATCCGCAGGAGCTGGTCCCCGGCTGCGTGCCCGAGGTTGTCGTTGACGTGCTTGAAGCCGTCGACGTCGAGGAACATCGCGCCGGCCACGACAGCCTGCTGGCGTGCTGACCGCGCAAGCATATGCTCGGCGCGGTCCAGCACGAGCGCGCGGTTCGGCAAGCCTGTGAGCGTGTCGTGAAGGGCCAGATGAGACAGCTCGCGATTCTTCTCAGAGAGCTCGCGGGTCTTCTCTCGCACGAGCGACATCGCTCGTCTGCGCCCCGTCGAGAGGACAAGCGTCAGCAAACCGATCGCCAAGCTGAGCAGGATGCCGCCGACCAGCAGCATCATCGAGCTCCAGTTGTCGAACGTCCCGGGCCGGATCGGCACCCCGAAGCTCTGCACGGTCCATCCTTCGTCGGGCCGACTCAGATCGGCTTCCCGTCCGACCTGCAGAGGGATCGTCTCGCTCAAGGCTCCGGCCGGAGCAGTCCCGCTATTGAAAGCGACGCGCGAGCCGCTCGCGTTGTAGCTGAACCTCAGCGCCATGCTCGAGTGGCCCTGTAGCGCTCTCCTCAGCAGAACGTTGGGCACGAGCAGCTCGCCAATCCAGCCGACGAACTCTCGCCGGCGCCCAGCCACGGTAGGGGGAACCGTCCCGTTGCGGTAGACGGGGGTCTCGACTCCGAGCGTTGTGGTGTTGCCCAGCGCAAACGGCGCGTAGCTGGTCAGGGCCGTGTCGCGGGCCAACGCCAGCCTCGGGGCGACGCCGCAATAATCCAGGCCGGGAGGCATCATCGTGGCGATGCTTCTGGCCAATCCGGCCACGGCCAGGCAGTAGTAGGACCGCGGGCCCGACGGCAGGATCTGTAGCGGCTCTTTGGACCCCGACGGTCGCGATCCCAGGGGCAGCAGAGGGTGTGCTTCGATGCGCTTGGCCAACAGCCGGAGATGGGACGCCGGCACGCGCGCTACGAGGCCGAAGTCCTGGAGCTCGGGGTATCGCGAGAGCACGTGGATAGATTCCGCCCACCTGTCGAAACCGGCCGGCGATACGTTCGGGTTGGCTGCGAAGAACGCGCTTGCGCCTTCGACCAGATCTTCCTCGTGCTGGATTGCGAGCTTCAGAGTCGAGGCGATCTCGGCGGAGGCCAGATGGAAGGCGAGCCGGCTTTTTTCGCCGTTGGACCGGGCGACCGCTCGCGCGCCGAGCACCGACGCCATCACCCCGCCGAGCGCCAGGACCGCGGCCAGGGCCGCCCAGAAGCCGGCGTGGCTGTTGGCCGCCGTCCTCAGACGCCGAAACGCACCTTGCCGCGAGGTCGGCGGTGCCGAAGCCGCGGACCGCAGCTGCGCGTTGGGCGCTTGGGTTTCGCTCTTAGACATAGGCATCTCCGCCTTGCCTCATGCAGATGCTCATCGTCACGTAGGGACTGCGGCTTGATCCGTGATGCCCCGTCTCAGCCGCGCGGCGAGGACCAAGGAGGCCCGATCAGCGGCGAACATTTCCCGCGAAGGCGAAGGCCGGAGCACGAGAGAAAGAGCGCGAAAGCGCGCAGGGCGGGGCTTTCGGCCTACGGGCGATACTGGGTTCGAATCAGGGACACGCTCAATCTCGCCGCGTCGCGGGCAAGCGACGGGAAGGACACGACCGACGTTTGACGATTACGTGCTCACCCCGCCCCCGACGTCGGCCGCTCAGGTGACGGCGAGCAGCTCCCAGGTCTCGGGAACTCCCTTGAGACGACGAACGCCACGGCTCGTAAACGTGTAACCCCCGCCGGCGGCGAGATCCTTCACTGTCCGGGAGGCGAGCACCTCGCCCGGGGCGGCCAGCTCTACGACACGAGCTGCGATGTGGACCCCGATCCCAGCGACGTCGTCGCCTCGACGCTCCACTTCGCCGGTGTGAACGCCCGCCCGGATCGTGATTCCAACATGGCTAAGCGCCACCCGCAGCGCTTTAGCGCAGTGGAGCCCTCGCACGGGCGTGCCGAACGTGGCCAGCACCCCGTCGCCGGTGCCCTTCACAAAACGTCCGCGGCAGTCGGAGACCGTGCCTTGCGAGATCACGTCGTGTCGATCCAGCAGCAGCCTCCACGCCGCGTCGCCGATCGCTGCCGCGCGGGCGGTCGCGTCGACGATGTCGGTGAATAGAACGGTCGTGAGTATTCTCTCCGCCCGGGCCGGTGTCGGGTACTGGCCGGCGAGAGCCTCTTCCAGCACCGACAATTCCCGCTGAAGGTCTCCCGGCTCGCGTGAGCGGGCGCCGTCGCCCGCCTTCCCCGCCTGCGTTCCGGGGAGGCTCCCAGCGAGTTGGCCGCCCTCTGCGCCGGCGCTGGCACGAATGCTGCTGCGACGCACGAGCAGCCCAGGGCACTGGACCGGGCCGAGACCAGGACGCACGTCCTTCTCCGGCATTCTCAGATCCTCAGCGACCGCCCTGCTTGTGTCAAGCGTTGCAATGCACTTCCCAACTCTTGAGTGCTCGGACTCGATCGCAACGCTTTCCTGGTCGGCGGCCGCTTCACGAACACCGATGTGCTGGCCGGCTCGACGCTTCGAACTCGAAAGCGCATTCTGCCGACACAAGAAGCCCGAGGCGATCCCGCGTTCGACGGTAGCCCTGGGTGCTCTCAGGCGCGCGGGCTTGAGGTGCTCTACACGACCTTCACGCTAACCGCGGCCACCGCCCTCTCATCGGTGCAGTTCACGCGTGCAAAGACGCCAACGCGGTAGACACCTGGTCGGGAGTACCTATGTGTGAAATGCCAGGCCTCGTGCGCGCGGGCGCTCGGCACTGCTTGGCAGAACTGCGGCAGCACGTTTTCGCTGTGCCGGCCATCGCCAAAGTCGAGCCGGTAGGCGAGCGCTCCGGCCGCACGCACTGCCACGACCGTCAGATCGATCTCGACGGACGCACCGAGGGCCGCCCTCGCAGGGGTCACGGTCAACGTGACCGCGAGACCGTCAGCGTAACCCTTGGCCGTCTCACGGGAAGAGCGCTTCAGCCCAGAGGATGTCGTTGAGACCGAGGTGGATACCGGCGCAGGGCTGGGCGATGCCGTGCCGCACGCTGCGCACCCTGCAGTCAAGAGCACAGAAGCGCAGATCGCAAGCCGCCGAAAGGGACTCGCGACTCCGTTCCGAGGTCTGCTCTTTCTCCTGCGTCTACAGGGCTCTTGCCGAGGCCTGGTTGGAGAGCGGCCCAGTGCCGACCGAGTAAGAGTCGGCGTCGTGGCAGTTCGCCGGCCAGGGCTGCTCTTCCTCGAGCAAGCAGACGCGCGGCCGGCGACGTCGCTCAGAGTTGGAACTCGTCCGGGAGCGAGCACGCGCATATGATTACGCGCGCCAGAGTCAGACGGAATGCGTCCTCGTGGCCCCGGCACACGCCAGCGGGAAAGTAGACGTCAAAGCCACCGCGAACAAAGTTGCCAGCCCGGCCCGCCGGGCGACCGGCGCCTTTCTCTACCGTGCCGATTCGTACGCTTCCGTACGGTAGGCTGCTACACTCGGGTCGTGACCGAGATCAAAGCCGAGGAAGTGCGGATCCCGCGACGCGCGCGCGAAGCCGTGGCGCACCGCGAGAAGGTCGTCGTGATGAACCGCGAGCGCCCGGCGTTCCTGATCTTGCATCCCGACGAGGACCCCCTTAGAGCAGCGGTTCGCGGACGCCCGCTGCAAGACGCCTTGGCCCTGCTCGCCCGGACCGCGCCACCGGACGAGGAGTTCGCGGCCGACATGAAGGCCGTGCTCGAGGACGTCGGCCCGGTACCGGCAGACCCGTGGGCACCCTCCTAGACACGACTGTCTTCATCGAGCTGGAGCGCGCAACCCGCGAGCTGCCGCCAGCGCTCGCCATGCGCATAGTGGGCGAACGCCTCGAAGACCGCCTCGGCGCCGACGAGGAGGTAGGCATAGCCACCATCACCGCCTCGGAGCTCCTTCACGGCGTGCACAGAGCCTCCGAGCAGCACCGCGCTAGACGAGAGGCCTTCGTCGAGACAGCCCTGAACGCCTTCCCCTCCCTGCCGTTCGATCTACTAGCCGCTCGCGTCCACGCAAGAATCTGGGCGCAACTGGCCGCGAGCGGCCGCGATGTCGGGGCCCACGACCGCATAGTCGCTGCGACCGCCTTAGCCGCGGGCTGGCGAGTAGCGACCGCCAACGAGCGCCACTTCCAGGACATCCCCGGCCTCAGCACCACAGCCGTCTCACTCGGCTAAACGAAACGCCCCGCGGCGGTGAGGCACGGGCGATAGTGGGGCTCAAGGGCGTGAAACCTGGCTTGCCACGGCGGGATTCCGGTATCGGCAGCGACCGTTGGCGTACGACGCACACCCGCTCCTCGATTGCCGCCGAGGTCCAGCGACTGGCAGCCGACCCAGACGACCGCACCGAGATGAGAACCGTTCGCGAACAGCTGGCCGAACTCGCCCCCGAGCGCGCGGACTGACGTGCTGCGAGGACTGGGAAGATCAGCCGAGCGCCTGGACGCCCACGAGATGCAGGCAGTCGAGGAAGCCTTGAGGCTCGTCCTCGGGCTGTAGCGGACGGCCCAGGCGACGGCTCACACGATCGCGATGGACCTTAGTGGACACCACTCCAACCCGTCGCGGCCCCTGGAAGCCTTGCTTTCTGGGCCTCACGGAGCTCGGCTATGGCGGCGGCGCTCGGCGGGCGACCGGTGGAGCTGCCGTTGCAGGAGGTACGTTCGCGCAGCCCCGACCTGGCCGATATGTACGCCTTCCTCGCCAACACGGGGTACGGCATCGACATTGCCGCCGTTCGGGCGCGCTACCCGGAGGTCGCTTGGCAGAGCTTCGCTCACCTGCTCACGCATCCCAGCCGCGCCGATGACAGCGCGTGAACGCGCGGCATCTCCTCGATAGGCACGGCTTCACGGCGAGCCGTGACCCAATAGCCACGCTGCCGAAAGGCGGCGCGCACGGGTCGTTCTTACGTAGGAGATGTTATTAACCCGTGAACCGGGGTTGCAAAACGCGGCGCGCTCGGCATAGCGTGCTCCCGCGCCTCGGTAGGGCGATAGAGGCGGCGTCATCTTCTAGTTGGGGGGAAGCGCGGATGGCTCGGCCGTGTCGGCGCATGACGCTTGGTGCGATCGCTTCAAGACGACGCCGCGGGTTGCTGGGGATCGCGGCGGTACTAGCGGTCAGCGCCCTCGCAACGGCGGCGCCAGCCGGTGCGGCATCGCTTGCGGCGGCAGGGGGTCCACTGACCGCCTCGCTGGCGCCGACGATCTCGGTCCCCACCAAGCTCGAATACACCGGCCCGACGAGTGCACCGGCAGGAGCGGGCGTCGAACTTTCGGCGGTCCTCTCGGCTCAAGAAGAAGCGCCGTCCGCGATCGGCAAACAAAAGGTCGTCTTCAGGCTCGGCAAACAGACGTGTTCGGGTTTCACCGACGAAGCTGGCAGCGCAAGCTGCACGATCAAACTCGAACAGCCCGCGGGCCACTACATCCTTGGGGTGGAATTCGAAGGAGAAAGCGGCTTCGGCCCCTCGTCGGCCGAAGCCGAATTCACGATCGTCTCGCCGCCCGCCATCACGATCTTACCCCCGCCGACGCCCTCGAACAACGTCGCGCCGACGTTCTCTGGGACGGTCAGCGAAGGCGCGACCGAAGTTGCCGTGCACGTGCTCTTCGAAGGCAAAGAGGTTGCCACCGGCCACACGGCCCCAGCTGCCGGCAAATGGTCGGCGACGATCACGCCCAACCTCCCCGGCGGTGACCACGTGTTCACGGCCTACGCAACCGCGACGGACTTTGCGGGCGAAGGCAGGAGCTCGACCGTGAGCTTCGAAGTCGATACCGAACCGCCGCTGGTGACGCTGAACAAGCCACCGACGCCCTCGAGCAATCACTCGCCGACGTTCTCTGGCACTGTGAGCCAGCCCGGCACGGTCACAGTTCACGTCTACAGCGAAGAAAAAACGGAAATCGACCAGGGCACGACCGCCGTAGGAAGCGCTGGGAGCTGGAGCCTGAGCCTAGTGAAACCACTGCCGGCGGGCAAGCACCGCTTCTTCGCGATCGCCACGGCTCCGAGCGCGATCGGCAATCCCGAAGGGCAAAGCGAATCGGTGACGTTCGAAGTCGTGCCGCCGGTCGAGTCGCAGGGCTGCACGATCAAGTCGCTGCCGTCGTTCGTCGATCAGGGCAGCCTCGCGCAGGCGTCCAGCGTCGCCGACGTCGTCCAGGTCCACTGCCCGCCCTCGCTTTCCGAGCAGCCGATCGAACTCTCCTCGCAGCAGCTGCTCGCCCGCTGCGCGGGCCACCTGAGCTGGGCCTCCCCGCGCGAACCCGAAGTGCAGGTCCAAGGCCGCTCGATCAAGGTCGAAGTCGACGACGACGGCAACGCGACAGCGGTGCTGTGGGGCGGCCCGTCATGCGCCGCGGGCGAAGTCTTGATCGCGGCTGACGAGCTCTCCGAACCGTTCGAAACCAGCATCACGGCGTTCAAGGTCCTGCCACCCAAACCGACGCACGCCGGCGTCAAGGCGCTCCCCGCGAGCGAGGTCGAGGACGCGACGAGCGGCAGCGTCGCGACGATCATCCAGATCGCCTTCCAGCCAGTCTACGCGGGCCAGAGCGTGGACGTCGTCGCCGACCAGGTGGCGGCCCGCTGCCAAGGCGCGCCACTCGTGTGGATCGGCGCCGACGAGGCGGTCCTCCACGGCGCCGCCAACGCGGCCCGCACGCTGAAGCTCGACAACGACGGCAACGCGTTCGTCGTCCTGCTGGCGCCGCGCGGGTGCGCGGCCGGTGCGAGCGAAATCGAAGCGAGCCTCGTCGGGCCGCCGTACACGCGCTACGCCACGACTTTCTCGATCAAGCCCCCGGCCGTGGTGCACTGAGAACCGATGAGCGAGGAGAGCAACATGGGCAGGCTGGCAACGAGGTCACTTGCGCGCCTGGCGGCGGCCGCGGCGACGCTCTCCCTGGGGCTCGTGCTGGGGACGGGCGCGTTGTTCAGCGCGCCCGCGGCGGCGCATCCGGCAGCCTCTTGCCAGCTCACCTCGCTGCCGTCCTTCATGGACCAGGGCGAGCTTGCGCACGCCTCGAGCATCGCTGACGTGATCACGCTCTCCTGCGAATCGGGGACGTTCGCGGGCAAGGCGGCGTTCATCGGTTCGCTTCAGCTGAACAACCGCTGCAAACACACGCTGCGCTGGACGAGCGTCGACGAAGCGACCCCCGGGCCGGCCGGCGAACCAGGCATCAAAGTGCGGCTCGACGCGAGTGGAAACGCCACCGTGGTCGTGTGGGGAGGCCCCTCCTGTTCGGTGGGAGAAAACCTGATCGAAGCGCACACCGAAGAAGCGCCGATCGAATCCGTGGCTACCGCTTTCACGGTCCTGGCGCCCGCTCCGACGCCCGAAGGCATAAACGCCCTGCCCCAAGACGTAGTCGAGTCGGCAAACAGTGGAGCGGCCGCTACGATCGTCCAGGTCGAGTACGCAGGCACCGCGGCTGCCTCACCGGTGACGATCAGCGCTGGGGGCCTCGTGAACGCGTGCGGGCCGTTCTTCAAAACGAGGTGGTTCGGGGCGGCCGGCGAACAGCTCGCCGAAGGAACCGAATCGGTCAGCGGAGTAGAACTCGACAATGACGGCAACGCGTTCGTCGTGGTGTTCGGGCTGCCGTCATGCCTGCCCGGCACCTACTTGCTGCAGAGCTCGCTGGAAGCGCCACCCTTCACGACGTTCTTGGGCAACTTCACGGTGGAAGCACCGCCGGTGCGCTCGGCCACCACGCTCACCTACCAGGGCCCGCTCAGCGTCGATCGCGGCGAGCCGTTCGTCGCTTCCGCGAAGCTCCAAGTGCCACCGGGGGTCATCTCACCCGCCGGTAGGCCCGTCACCTTCAGGCTAGGCCCGAACTCCGGCGAAGAATGCACCGCGAAGGTCTCGGGATCCGGTCTCGCCGAATGCGAACTGACGCCGACGCAGCCCAACGGGAGCCACGAACTGCTCGTCTCCTTCTCCGGCGGCCCCGAACTCGCGCCCGCGAGCACAACGGCCGAGGTGACCGTGAAGCCCGACGGGACGGCTCTCACGTACACCGGTGCAAGGAAAGCGGGGCAGAAAGAACTCTTCACCGCCTCCGCGAGGCTCGAAGACCCGACCGGTGGAGCCCCGATCGCAGGACGCACGATCAGCTTCGTGCTCGGCCCCCCCGCGAAAAAACATGTCGTCTGCACCGCCATCACGAACGGCTCCGGCGTCGCGGCGTGCAACATGAAGGCAACGCTCACGCCCGGGACGTACCCGCTCACCGCGACGTTCGCCGGCGACGGAGAATGGGAAGCCGCCACGGCCGAGTCCCAGTTCGCGATCCTTCCGGAAACCTCGCTGTGCTACGTCGAATCGCTGCCCACGTTCGTCGATCAGGGCGAGTTCGCGCAGGCCTCCAGCGTCGCCGACATCGTCCAGGTGCACTGCGCGGGCGTCTACGCGGAGCAGCACATCGAACTTCGCGCCCAACAGCTGTTCAACCGCTGCGCCAAACATCTGAGCTGGTCTGCGGTATATGCGCCGACGACGTTCCACGAGGGGGTCTCGTTCAAGGTCGAACTCGACGACGCCGGCAACGCGACCGCGATCCTGTGGGGCGGTCCGTCCTGCGCCGCCGGAGAAAGCGCGATCACGGCCCACCTGCTCGCCCCTCCGTACACCAGCGTCGCGACGACGTTCACGGTGCTGGCGCCAACACCCACGCCGGAAGGCCTCTACGCGCTTCCGAGCACGGCGATCGAGGATGCGACCACCAGCAGCGTCGCGACGATCGTGCAGCTCGAGTTCCCGCCCGTCGACGCCGAGCGGTGGGTACGTGTTGCCAGCGAGCAGATGTATCAGCGCTGCCAGGTGCCTCCGGACCTCGTGTGGATCGGCCCCGAGGAGCAGATACTCCGCAGCGGCGCGGGAGAAGGAGAACTGCGCCCGGACGAAGCGCGCGTGCAGCTCGACAACGACGGCAACGCCTTCGTGGTGCTGGTCGGATCCCAGTCGTGCGCGGCCGGGACCAGCCTGATCGAAGCGGATCTCGAAAACGCGCCCTTCACGACGTTCGCTACGAGCTTCGTGACCGAAGCGCCGCACAGTCCGCTCCAGTAGCGCGGCGGGCGCGTATGAGCGTGCAGGCGGTGGACCGCTGGATCTGTCGGCCGCCGATCAGGCCGCGGACGTGACGGGAAGCATGGTGCGAGCACTCGCGCTCGCGACGGCGCTCGCAGCGCTGATCGTCCCGGCCGCGTCGGCCGCGCCGGCCGGGGTCTATTCCGGCTCGGCGTGCGAGCTGCGCTCGCTCCCCTCGTTCGTGGCGCAGGGCGACGGTGAAGCCGCGGGCAGCGTCGCAGACATCGTCCGCGTGTCGTGCGACCCCCGGCTCGCCGGGCGCGGGGTCGTGCTGGATTCCTCGCAGCTCTACGAACGCTGCGCGCGGCACCTCGCCTGGTCGCTTCCCTACCCGCTCGCGGCCCAGACCGGTCCGATGTTCGCCGCGTCGCTCGACGCGGACGGGAACCTCACCGTCGCGCTCTGGGCCGGCCCGGGCTGCGCCCCCGGCCCGAACGCGATCTCGGCGCAGGTCGAAGAAGAACCTGAAGCGCCCGCCCCTGCGACCTTCACCGTGATGGCGCCGCGAAGAACGTACCCGTTGCTCACCGCCCAGCCGGCGGCGGAGATCGAGGACCCCGTCCACGGGAGCGTCGCGACCGTGATCGAGGTGGCGTTTCCGCCCGCCTACGCAGGACAGAGCGTCAACCTCAGCTCTGGGCAGCTGCTCAGCAGGTGCCTGGAAGCTCCGGTGTTCACCTCGCCGGCGACGCAGGGACCGATCCTCGACGCGGTCGGAGACGCCGTCGAGCTCACCCTCGACGGCGACGGTGGCGCGTTCGTGGTGGCGCTCGCGGGAGGCTCGTGCGCGAGCGGACCGAGCGAAATCGAAGCCACGCTGCTGGGCCCGCCCTACACGAGAGACGTGACGAGGTTCACGGTGCAACCTCCGCAACCGTCGGTCCTCGCTCCGCATGTGTACAGGAACCCGCTGAGCGTCGTCGCCGAAGCCGGGACAGGCACGACGTTCTCCGCCGGCGCGTCTGGACGGCCGACGCCGACAGTGCAGTGGCAAGTCTCGCTCGACGCAGGCGACAGCTGGGAAGCGCTCGCCGGCGCGACGGGACGCACGCTGTCGATAGCTGCCGTCACCTCAGACAGCGGCCGCGAGTACCGTGCCGTCTTCACCAACTCCGTCGGCCAGGCCTTCAGCGATGCTGCCACGCTCACCGTCACTCCGCCGACTCAGGGGGGTGGATGAGCGGTGATCTCATCGAGCCCCTTACAAGCTCGAGCGGAGGGCAATTACGCGTCCCGCCGAGCGTTCGGCTTCCGGCCTCGTGCACGAGCTCGGAGCGCTCGGCATTGCATCGCTCCCGCAGCGGCCACTAGCCCCAAGTGCGTTATGGCATATATTCGTAGGTACCTTTCACTGTCACTTCTTTGCCGCCGAAGATCGAGGAGAAGTTGCCTTCGGCAACGTTTTTGAAGCCTCCCTGAATCGCGGCGGTATTGCCGCTGGCGGTATTGCTGCCCCCGCCAGTGATCGAGGTGAATTCGCCGCTGGCGTGGTTCTGGACCCCGCCGCTGACCGACGCCAGCTCGTTACTGGCCGCATTTTCAGTCCCGCCGGTGACCGACGCCCAAAGGGCGCTGGCCGTGTTTTTGTTCCCGCCGCTCACCGATGCGTCTTCGCCGCTGGCGGTGTTCTGATCGCCTGCGGTGACCGACGCAAACGGGGCACTGATGGTGTTTCCCGCTCCTGCGAGAATGCCCCCGTAGCTTGTGAACGTCTGGACCTCACCGAGGATCAGGTTGTGCGAGCCGGTTTGTGCGCGTCTTTCGTGAAACTTGTTTTCCGGGTTCTCGTCATAGCCGATCACGAGGTTGCCCTCGCCGTTGACCGATTCCGTTCTCCCATCGCCGTTCACGACCTGCACGTTTACGGCCCCGAACTGGATCGTGGGCTTGCCGCCAACTCCCGACCCCACAAACCGGATGTACGGCAGGATGCTATGTAGCGTTTCCACTTCGCTGCTCGTCAAGCCCGCCTTGCCTTCCGGCTCCCCCCTTTCCTTCAGGCCCCGTTTTGCCTTCAGGCCCCCCTTTTGCCTTCCGCGCCGGGTCTGCCTTCCTTGGCTTCCGCACCCAGAGCGGTCAGCTTGTAGCCCTTGCTGCACTTGCCGTGCTTCGGGGTGACGACCGCGCCGCCTTCCTTCTTCGGCACGCACAGCTTGATGCCCCCAGAGGCCATCGCCGTCCCCGCCATCGCCAAAAATGCAGCCACCACAACTCCCATGCCGCACACCCGCGTCATCGACAACCCCCAATCGCTCCCGCGCGACCCCGCTACGGCGCCCGCGCATGCCTAGCCCCCGCCCGCCCCCACGAGCGAATCGCCCGGGGAAGCTGGCAGGCGGATCTTCTGCCTCGGCAAACCATACGCTGCGCTCCCAGGCGCCCGCTCGCCGGCAGAGCTAGACCAGCGACTCGGAGACTCACCCACCCGCAGGAGCAGGGGCAACTACTCAGACTGAGCACTCTCCTGCAGAATTGTTAGGCCCTTGTTAGGAAAGCGAGGGCTAGATACGCGAAAACGGCTTTGCGATGCGCTCAGGAGGCAATGGGCGATACCAGCCGGTGGCACGACCCTGGCCAGTAGGCGCCGCCCGATCGCCTCTTCCTAGGGCTCCGGCAGGCCGGTGCGATGAATCTCTTCTGGCTGGTGCCCATTGAGCTCGATCGCCATCGCGCAGCGCCGCGAGCGCCGGCGGTCTAACCTAAGCGGCTATGTATCCCTCGACCGGCCCACAGGCAAGAGAGTCGGTGATGGCGGAGCAGGCTGCAGCATCTGAGGTGTCTGAGACCTATCCGGCCACCCGGCTATATCGCGTATTCACAGGGCTGTTCGTGTTCGGTCCACCTGCCCTGTTGGTGGCAGCGTTCCGGAAGCGCTGGCTTCTGGCAACCCCCGCCAACCGCCGCATCTTCGGAGTCTTCTACGCCTTGAGCGGGTTCGGCATTACGGCTGGATACCACCGGCTGTTCACCCACCGTAGCTTCAAGACGTACCCGCTGGTCCGGGGCATCTTCGCCGTTCTCGGCTCGACGGCGATCCAGGGATCGGTTCCGGACTGGGTGGCGGACCATCGCAAGC
>Ga0209040_10001509_pt1 | contig 18441 bp, 18 predicted proteins | sample BogFormECP12_OM3_FD_188240 | JGI IMG/M metagenome (GOLD analysis project Ga0209040, IMG submission 188240) | Bog forest soil microbial communities from Calvert Island, British Columbia, Canada - ECP12_OM3 (SPAdes) (version 2) | ecosystem: Environmental > Aquatic > Freshwater > Wetlands > Bog ...
CGCGTCGCGGCGAACCTGCTCGAACACCGGATCGATAATCACCGCCGCACCGCTACGGCCGTCGGCGAGCAGGTAGGTGTAGGTGGAGGACGCCGGATCAAACAATTGCCGAAAAACCAACATCACGAACCCCGATACTGCGCCGCAGCCAATGCGCGGCTATGGTACCGCCGCCGGCGAGAAAAAGGGAGAGGGATCGCCATGGCCGACATCGTCGTCACCGCGTTTAGGCCGCAGGACCGAGTGCGCTGGACCGAGCTGTGGCGCAGCTATCTCCTCTTTTACGAGACCGGGCTGGCGCCGGAAATCTACGAGCATACCTGGCATCGCCTGATCGCCACGGAGAGCCCGATCCGCGGGTTGGGCGCGCGGCTCGGCAGCGATACCGCACCGCTCGTCGGGATCACCCATTATCTCTTCCACGCCCACGCCTGGATGACGCGCGAGGTCTGCTACCTGCAGGATCTGTTCGTCGACGCGACGGTGCGCCGCCACGGCTGCGGCGCCAAGCTGATCGAGGCCGTCGCCGCGATCGCCCGCGAGCGCGGCTGTGCCCGGCTCTACTGGACGACCAAGGAAGACAACGCCACCGCGCGCTCGCTCTATGACCGGATCGCCCGGTTCAACGGCTTCATCCGCTACGACTACGCGCTGGACTAAATGCGGATAGCCCCGGTCTGTATAATGTGTCTCCCGAGCTTGAAAAAAAGCCGCGTGGTCAAGTATTCGATGTCGCCCAGGCCTGCCCGAACATCAAGTAAAAACCGGGTCTCAGGCGCAGTATGCTCGAAGGTTAACATGATAACTTTCTGACGACTTCAAAATATCTTACATAATGCATGTTATCCCGACAGAGGGCGACCCGGTGCAAAACCGACCAGAAAACACGCAGCCCGACGGTCAGGCGAATGAACTGATAACATAACCGCGATCATCTGATCATCGATCGTTCGCTACCACGACGCTTGTTCAATCGCCCCTTTTCAGCTACGCCGCTCGAAAACACGCGGAGGGAGAACGCGTATGAAGCGCACGATTGCTCGACGAGTTATCCTGTTAGTCTGCATAATTTCCGCTGGGCTTCTTCCCTTTCCGACGGCCCAGAGTTTGGACTTGAATTTGAGGGCAAGTGCGGGCCTTGACGCTACGGTTGGCTTAGATGACAAGACGCGCGCGGTGATCGAGGGTCTTCCAAAAGAAGTGCGAGACCAAATCATTGGGCTTCTCCGCGACGCACTGCCGTTAATTGATACGAGCGTGCTGACATATATGAACCGCGTCAACGAAATAGTTGATTCCCAAATCAATCACGTACAGTGTGCTGCCGAGGGCATAGCTAAATCCGTTGCTGGCACGGCCAAAGAAATATTTGGCATAAAACCAGCCCCAATAGCAGCATTAAAAGCAGATGAAGTGGCGACGATATCGTCTTCCTTCAGCGCGAACGACAATCCAGAAAAGTACACGATTACGTACGCCGATTTTTTATACAGGGCTGCCGTCACATGGTGTTCTACCGAAATTTCGCTAGAAGATACTGCAACCGTTACAACACTGGAATCCCAAATTAGACCACGGTGGTTTATCTGGTATCGATTATATGGGATTTGTTCAGATGCGTCTAACTGCTACGATATTCTATACGCTCAGGTCTCGACAAAAAAAGCTTCTAGCGATCCGCTAGATGTTCATGCGGTTAATGCTACACAACGGCTGACCGAAGTTGTAAAACCGATGATACCGACGGGGTCAAGCAAATACGACCCCACGCAATATGAAGCAGCCTTAGGCGCACTGTTTAGCATAAACGACTCTTTGGAAGTGGCTCGACTCGCACGGAAGGCGTTGGCGATTGAAGCGTGGGGGAAAGCGATGTCCGCTCAGCCCCATATGATTAGTCTCTTCAACACCGAAGTGACTGAACTTAATGGGCCTGCTAATATCATTGATTACAACAAGGCTGTCGCGGAAGGCCGATTGGCTAATATTGTAGCCGAGATCAAAAATATAAATGATGCCGCTAAATATGCGGCACAACTTGACGTAGCTTTCGATCGGCAATATCAGAGTCTGAAAACCGACTTGCAGGCAAAATTAAATTCTACATATAATCTCTACGCAAACGCTGCCAAGGTGCTGAATGCGGCGCATGGGAAAGGGATGCGTAAGCCAACGACTCAATATCCTCCCGAACTCCCTCGCGAGCAGTTGTGACAAGCGAACGCGTTTTGCCGATCATTTCTGGGTGAGCAAATTGCACATAGAGGCGGAGTGGCTCCGTCTTGCAGAAATCAAGAATTTCGTGCCATCGGGCGCTCCGTCGCGAAACGGGTTGCTCTTGACGTCCCCTTATCACCTCCACTCTATGTCCCTACTATCCAATCGAGACAAAGCTCATGGTGTTTGGCCTCAAGCAATTGAAACTGGCTGCTGGTTTGCTTGCTGGCGTAGCCAAGGCCGGCGACCAGACTGGTATAGCTACCGCAATTGACCTCGTGCTGAAGACGACGGACCTCGGCGAAACCCTACGCAAACAAGACCGGGTCGCCGTCGCGCTTAGAGAAGTAAGTGTGAAGTTGGAAGCGGCGACGCGTAAGGCGCTATCCGCGGAGTTCGGCGCCGACTGGGAGAGCAAGCCCGATCTGGCGGCTACGCTCGCCGCGCTGCCGGACGTGCTGGAACGCTACGCGCCAGACACGGACGCGATCTTCGCGGAGAACCTCGACCCCGAACGGATCGCTCGCCGTGCAACCGATGCCGCCGAGGCCGCACATGACGATCTGTTCCGTCGAAACACGGTAGGCGAGCGGTTGCTTTTCGCGGTGATACGGCAGACCTACGTCGTCACGCTGGCCGACAAGGACTTTGCTCTGCAAATGATCCTGCATGGTCAGGGTGAAATGCTAAAACGGGTAGACCAACTGAAAGAGCTCTACGGCAACCTTCCAGCCGCGCGCTCTCTGCAAGAGATTCGTGACATCCTTCGCCCCAATGTTCCTGACATCCAAAAGATCAGTGACGAGCAGCTTCCGGACATTGTGCGGCGTATTCTGGAGGAAGCAAGCAAGCCAGGCGCCGACCCGACGGATTTTTCCGGTGCCGTGCGCCGCGCACTGGAACAGGCCCGCGCCGCTAGGACGGCGGATGCCGAACGGCTGCGAATCGCGCAAAGACTGCTGCTCACGTGGCGGAAGGCTTACGGGCAGCGAGTCGACGAGCTGACCGCCGCGGCCGCAAAGGCCCGTGCCCTTCAAAAACACCCACTCTGGGGCGAGGACACGCGAGCTCTTATCCGATTTGCCGCAAAGGTAGCGCGCGATCTCGACGAACTTCCGGTCAGCCAGTTGGACTTTGCAAGGCACAGCGGACTCAACGTGCACCCACTTGTGTTCTCGGGTAAAGCGCTCAGGTTTGCTAAGTACATCGACGAGTTCGACAGGACGCCACATGGTTCATTGAGAGTATGGAGGCTGTACGAAGAGGAGACCTACGAAATATTGGAGCGAGTGCTAGACTCAGCGGCGATACTCGTGGACTTCGCTCCAAAGTATCTTCCACTCGGCTATGCCACGACAAGAGGCTTAGGCGCAGAGGAAAATTTGAGCGATGTAGACCCGCTCGTGCTCGTGGATGCGTACGACGACCCGACGCTCAAGCTCATGGAGCTCGGCGAGTCGCTGCATCTGCGCGGAAGCTTCGCAGCACGCCACAATCGGCTTCGCGTCTACGCTGCTCAAAAGATGACCGACGGCACCTTAGAGATTTTTGGCACCGACTCTCAGTTCGACTATCGCTGGTCAGCATCGGGGGGCACGCCGGTAGCTGAGTACCCCAACAGGGACATCTGCGCAGCGGCTTTCGCTTCGTCGCGCCCTGGTGCGTCACTGATCGTAGTCGCCAAGGATGGGTTGGCAGAAGAGCTGATGTTAGACGGCAGCAGTAATCCGGTAACTCCGCCGCTGGGCACAAAGTGCATCGCGGCAAAGGTGTGGCAGAATCCGCTCGATACCGACGCCCGATATCTCCTGCGCCTATCAAATGAAGGGACGTTATCCTCTCATCGTTTCGGATCAGATGGTGAAGGCATGTCTACCGATCTCACCCGCCTTACCGACAGTGGCCCTACTTCGCTCTGGGGCGAGGAGCTGCATATTTGTGAGTTGGAAGGGTTCCCATGCGTGGCTGCGACCCTGAAGTACGGGATTATATACGAAAGAGTCGTCCACTTCCTACACCCAATAACCCATCAACCCATTAGGCCGGCTCGCCGCATCGACGACGACTGGGCCGACTTTCGTGTGGCGCTTGGGCGCTGGTTAGTCGCAACGCGTATCACCAATAGCGGGGACACGCCTCTATTAACCATTTGGGACCTTGGCAAAAATGCGGCCACGCCTCTGGGGCAATGGTGCGTTGAACGCGGCTTCGCCTACGCTCCCTTAGTGGTTTCCGTTGGAAGAGACGAATTCTTTATATTCTTCACGCTGCAGCTCCACAGAGAGCGCGGCGGCACTACCAACCACCTGTGCCGTTTTCACTTCCCTTCATTCGAGATCAAACGGCTGCTGGATTTTCCCGGAAGATTCTACCCAGTGAGTAACGCTTTCGTGGAGCATTAGGCTCGGGCTTATTGAGGCCTCGGTGCCTGAACTTGGGCAGGAGCGACGGGCAGCCGTTGAGACGAGTACCCAACCTTTCATTGTGCGGATATCAAGAGTTTCGTGCATTTTCCTTGACCGTGTCAGATCAAGGGCTTACGGTTTGCATAAGATATGAACGAAACTCACCCCGAAAAACGGCTCATCGGGTATGCCCGCGTCTCGACCTACGGGCAGACCCTCGACAGCCAGCTTGAGCACCTTCGCAAGGCCGGATGCAGCAGCCGGAACATCTATCGGGAGAAGGTGACGGGCGCACGTGCCGACCGGCGCGAGCTAAACCGGATGCTCGCCAAGCTCGCTCCCGGCGACGTGGTGACGGTGACGCGGATCGACCGCCTCGCCCGCAGCACCTTCGACCTCTTCGGCATCGTCAAGCGCATCGTGGATGCCAAGGCGCAATTCCGATCACTCGCGGAGCCGTGGGCCGACAGCACCAGCAGCACCGGGCGCTTGATGCTGGCCGTTCTTGGCGGGCTTGCCGATGTTGAGCGCGATCTAATCCGCACCCGGACAGCCGAAGGCAGGAGCCGCGCCAAGGCCCAAGGAAAGGCCATGGGCCGGCCCCCTTCCCTCACACCGGCACAGAAGAAAGAGGCCATCAGGCGGCGCGCGCAGGGCGAGACGCTCGCTGAATTGGCCCGGAGCTACAACGTCAGCCGAGCGACGATTTCGCGGCTAGGCACCCCGTTGCCACTGGCCTGATCCAAATAGCCGGTGACTCACGAATGTTGGGTTTACCCCATGTTGCAATGGCATCGCAATGGCATCCGGCCCCGCTTGCCGCTATCTTGGACGTTGCCACATGACCAAGGGAGCGATCTCAGTGAGCGAGGTAATTCCGCGTATTGCGCCAGATCGGAAAATAGAATTAACCTTCGGCGGTTCCTCGCCGATCCTCAACGCCGACTCGATGTCGCCGGAAGAGGCAGACTTCTTAGCACGAAGCCTCCTAGCGTGTAGCGTCGCAACGGTCGCCGAGAATGCGCCGGCTGTTGGCGCGCTCGTAGCGGAAGCCGACATACCCGTCACCGCTTGGGAAGTCGGTCCGGCAAGGACTTTCGGTAAACTCTCTCTGTGTATAACGCTTCCCTCAGGCATCCAGCTGACGTTTTCAATGCCGCCCAACGGCGCCGCAGAAATGGGCCGCGCTTTAGTTGCGCGAGGCGAGCAACCCGCACAGTCGGGAGTTCAACAGGGGACTGTGCATTAAACCAGATCGGATCGCGCGCTCAACAGGGTTGTCCGCAAACAGAAGCCTGACAAACAGTCAACCAAGGAATGACTGATTGTAGATCATCGGGCGCTTGATCCGCACATCAACCTCTATAGTTAGCTTAACAAAATCCGCTGTCTGTGAGTAGTCTCCCAGCAGCCTCTCGCTTTCGATTTTCAGACCGGAAATCATCGAGTCGTCCTCTAGAAGGCAGTACAACGGCTCGAATTTAGTGGTGGTAGTCTTTTCCAAAACCTGCTCGATATGCTGCGGCATCGTCAGTGCATCAATGAGCGTCTTCATGCGGCCGTCCAGATCACCGCCTTGGTAAACTCTGCCTGGAGGCTCTTTCCGCAGGAAGAGGACATTCAGCCCACAGTGAAGAGCAAATGATTCACGTACTAGAGGGCGAAACCACGCGCCGTGCTTGTTAACGGATTCGCACAAATCAATAATATCCCGCGGTTTCTGCGGATCGCGAGGAATTGGAGGATAGACTGGCCCCGGATGCAGGTGGTGCGTTTGAGTGAGCGTCGCGCCGCCTTCCTTCGGAAAATACCGGCCATTTAGCTCAATCTCAATTAGCGCCGGATGGCTTTTCCAGAGATCGACTAGTTGGGGATGTAGCTTCTTTCGTATATCCCACTTGTCTTGATTCTTTGCTGTGTTGCCGGAAGACCGAAGCGGTCCTTCATAGGTAAGGGTAAACTTCATGACCGGCGTCCCAAACACGGCGTACCCGATCCGTCGGGTCTCGGTGCGTCTGCTCAAGCTACTCGGAGTCACTGGACGATTTGTAAAAAAATCGCACACTTAGCGCGACCACCTTCCTCTTACCAAGCGAGTACTGACAACGACCGGGCGGGCCTCACGAGCCCGCCCATTTTCCATAAAACAGATTACGCGCCAAAAATTCTCATTCTGAGGATCGCGCCGTTGCTTCGAAGAATGCGGCTGCCTTTGCCGCCTCGAACGTGTCGGCGGTGCCGTTGGCGATCAGATCGTCGCGACTGCCGCCCGCTTTAGCCCTGCGGCTGACCTCCCAGGTTGGCACACCATCCTGAGTGAACACCAACAACATGAACTCCCCGACATCGGTCCAAACGGCGGGCTCGGGCCACAGCGGAGGCAACGGTTGCCATTCGACGTCGGCCATGCGCTTTCCCTACAGGTAGCTGCTTGCGATCATCGGCGGCCTTTTCCACAAGGGTATACGCTAAAGCAGGGTTCGTCTCGATACTCTCGTCCAGCACATCAAGCGCTGAATCGGCGGTCGGACCGCGGACTTGCTCGCAGCGCGCGTTATCTTTTTCGAGACCGTGCCTTGCGAGCGGCATAGCGGGCGTCGCGGGCCGCCTTGCGCTCGGCTTCTAGGGCGACGTCATCGGCGGCTTGCCTGGTGACCTCGGCGGGCCGCCTGTTCGGCTTCCACTGCAGCATCGCGGGCGCTCTGCTCGGCGGCCTCACGAGCAAGCCCAGCCAGCCGGGAAGCGGCGCGCTCGGCAGTGCGGGCATCGCGAGCGACGCTGACGGCGTGCCGGGCGGCCTGTCGTTCGGCGAATGCCGGGTCGTTTGTCCCGGATCTCGCACGAAACTTCTCCAGTTCCGCCTTCTTCGCGTTCGCGGCTGCGCTCAGTCGGTCGTCAAAATTCGTCTTTTTGGAATTATCCATCTCACTCCACCTCATGCGAGGATCCGTCGGACGGCTCAGGGGTGTCAGAAAGTGGCCCTCGCGGACGACGTGACGCTCGCGGACACGAAGGTCGTGTCGTCACTCGTACCGAAGCGTAGCCGAGTTTCTTGGCGTGACCGAAGAACCGGATCTCGTCGACGTCCGCGATGTCGGGGATGCCAAATCTCATTCTCGCCCCTCTTTTGGGGACCGGCAGGATAAAGTCACTATTTGAGCCGCCGCAAGGAGGGTGAGGTGCTGAAGGCGGCATCGATCCACGCGGGGTGCGTCGCGCGGTGGCGGAGCGGCCTCGCCCGCCTCGTGCGCACCGAGCGTTACCACCGGCCGAAAAGGCATGCGGCGATTATCGACCCCCCGGCTCGTGCGACTGTACGTTGTCACGGGTCGGCGGCGCGCCTATTTTGCCGGCATTCGTGGCTTCTGCCGTCCCATCTCCGCGATCGATCTCGTGACCACGCTCCCCTCGCGGGAGAATACGGGAGATTGAATGCCGGCGGTTTTTCGGCCGTGGATCTCGCCTTACGGCGATGAAGATTTTGAATGGAACCGAAGAAAGAGCCTTGAATCTTTCGCCGATCGCAATCTCGTTTTCGAGGCCGCCCGGATCGTGTTTCGCAGCACGCTGCTGCGGCGCCAGGATACGCGCCGCAGGCGCTCGAAGGAGCCTCGTTTCATGGTGCTTGGCGAGTTGTACGGCCGGGTAGTGATGATCATTTGTACCCCGCGCCGCGGGAGATGCCGTATCATCTCGTTGCGGCCGGCGAACGCCGTGGAGTGCGAAATATATTATGAGCGCACGTCCGCTTAAACCAAAGGAGTACTTCCAGAGGCTCCTCGATGTCCCCGAGGACCAGATCGACTATAGCGACAGCCCGCCCACCACGGCGGCAGATTGGGAAGACGCCGAAGTACTCTTCCCGGTGACGCCCGAGGAGTTTCACGCGATCAAGAAATTCATTCTCACCCGGCGCGAGCAAGATTCGGGCGCCTCGGACCACGCCGGGTAAACGCATTCCGCCGCCTCGATTACGGCCTTTCTCCGGTTTCGGCCGGTTCGGCGCCGCCACCGAGCCAGTCGACAGGATAAAGCCCGCCCGTTACGCCGCGCCGGAAGCTGGCGCGCCTCGCGCACCGCTTCACGCTGCGCGCCGATGTGCGTGACGAGAAGGTCGGAACGGCGGTCGAGCCGGCCGTGAAGAAGTAGATCGCTCCGGGGATCGGTTGCATCGGTAGTCCCGCATCAGAGCACCATGCCGGAGATCCGGCCGTGACGAAACGCCCCCGGAACACCTGTCGTGGCGGGCGGCCGTCCGGGGGTTTTCCGCCCTGCGCCCTGCTGCTATTTTGCGGGAATTCGCCGTTCTTTGCTCGAGGGTCCACGTGACAACATTTCTGCCGCCGCTCGCCCCCTACCCTCAGACGCGCCTGCGGCGCAACCGTCGCGACCCCTGGTCGCGCAAGCTCGTCGCCGAAAGCGTGCTGACTGCGGGCGACCTGATCTGGCCGGTCTTTGTCCACGATGAAGGCCATAAGAAGCCTGTCCCGTCGATGCCCGGTGTGTTCCGGCTGCCGATCGCGGCCCTCGTCGATGCCGCGGGCGAAGCGGCCGAGTTCGGCATTCCGACCGTCGCGGTTTTTCCGGCGGTGCCGGCCCATCTCAAGGATGCCGAAGGCAGCGAGGCGCTCAACCCCGGCAATCTGGTCTGCCGCGCCGTGGCGGCGCTGAAAAAAGCCGTGCCGGAGCTCGGCGTGCTGTGCGACGTGGCGCTCGACCCGTTCACCACCCACGGCCATGACGGGGTGATCCGCGACGGCTATGTCGCCAACGACGAGACTGTCGAAATCCTGCAGCGGCAGGCCGTGGTGCAGGCCGAGGCCGGCTGCGACATCATCGCACCCTCCGACATGATGGACGGGCGGGTCGGCGCGGTGCGCGTGGCGCTCGACCGAGCCGGGTTCCAGCACGTCCGCATCATGTCCTATGCGGCGAAATACGCCTCGGCCTTCTACGGGCCGTTTCGCGATGCGATCGGTTCGAAGACGGCACTCGGCAGCGCCGACAAGCGCACCTACCAAATGGACCCGGCGAACGGTGACGAGGCGTTGCGCGAAGTCGCCCTCGATCTGCAAGAGGGTGCCGACATGGTCATGGTCAAGCCCGGCATGCCCTATCTCGACGTCGTCCGGCGGGTCAAGGAGGCGTTTCGCGTGCCGACCTACGCCTACCAGGTCAGCGGCGAATACGCGATGCTGCACGCCGCCGCGCAGAATGGCTGGCTCGACGGCGAACGGGCGGTCATGGAGAGCCTGATCGGCTTCAAGCGCGCTGGCGCCGATGGCGTTCTGACCTATGCCGCGGTCGACGCGGCACGCCGGCTGAAGTCAGGGTAAGTCTTGTGGAAGTAGAGCTGACCGCGGAGCAGCAGGATTTTATTTGCCGCACCGTCGCGTCCGGCCGGGTTCACAACACTCAAGGCGCTGTTCAAGGAAGCACTCGCTCTATGGGTCGACCGCGAGCGGGGGCGCGAGGAGCTCCTGGCAGCGATCGACGAGGCCGAAGCCTCCCTTGCGCGGGGCAAGGGTCTAATAATTTCGAAGTCGTCGATGCGAGAGCTGGCCGACGACGTGAAGCGCCGGAGCCGCGCCTGGTTGCGTGCGGAGGAAAAAGCGGGCGCTGATCGCGCGCCGCGTATCGTCGCGAGCTCGCGCAGACCTCGACAATATTTGACGTCACATCGTTGCCGAAGGGGCTAGCGAGTCGGCGGCCGACAGCATCGTTGATTTAATTGCGGAACGGCTTTTTTCCTGCTGTCTGACTGGCCCCGACTGGGTCGCGCTCGCAACGACCTGCGGCGCGGCTTGCGCAGCTTTCCGGTCGGGGATCACGTGATTTTTTACCGCGTTACTCGAGCTGGCCTGGTCGTTCAGCGGGTGCTTCATAGCCACGGGGACATAGCACGGATCCTGGGTCCATAATTGTGATGTCTACCCGCTCTCCGATCGATGCCCCGATTGTTGCAAGTGCCCTGCAACTGAGAGTAGGTATTCGCGGGTCACGGCGGCAGGCGCGGTCCCCTATCGTCGCCAATCCCGCTCGTGGAACAGGGAAGGAGTCTTCTATGCCTAACATCGAAGGCAAGGTTACGCGGCGCCGGGTGCTTCGGTGGAGCGCGGCGGGCGGCGCCGCCGGGCTCGGCGCGACGATATTGCCGGCGCCGTGGCGCGCCGCTTTCGGCGCGGCTAAACCCTACAAGATCGGAACGATGCAGCCGCTCTCCGGTGCCGCTGCGATCATCGGCAAAACGGCGCTGGTCGGCGTTCAGATGGCGGTCGACCGCATCAACAAGTCGGGCGGCATCAACGGCCGGCCCGTCGAGCTGGTGGTCGCGGATTACGAATCCAAGCCCGATGTCGGACGTCGCAAGGCCGAGAAGCTGGTCGACGAGGACGGGATCGACGCTCATGTCGGCGGCGTCCTCTCCAATGTGTGCCTCGCCTGCATGCCGGTGTGGGAGGAGTACAAGATCGTGAACATGGTCGGCGTGTGCCTCGACACGACGATGACCACCAGCAAGTGCAGCCGCTACACCTTCCGACCGTTCGACTACGCCCCGGCGCAGGCGGTGGCGTTCGCCCCGTACCTGGTCAACAAGCTGGGTAAGAAATGGCACATCGCTTACGCCGATTACGCCTGGGGCCAATCGACCCGCGACGCCTATGCCGAACAGATCAAGAAATTGGGCGGCGAGGTCGTCGGCAGCACTGGCATTCCGATCGGCACCGCCGACATGACGCCGTTTCTGTCGAAGATATCAGGCGATTTCGACGGGCTCTTCGGCATCTTCTTCGGCAAGGACGGGGTGACGATCGGTAACCAGGCCTATGATCTGGGTCTGACCAAGAAGTACAAATTTGCTGGCGACGGCGCGGTGGCGGAGTCGACGAACCTGCCGGCGCTCGGCAACAAGATCGAAGGGTTCGTCGGCATCAACCGATACGTCCCGCTGCTGGAGCCGCCGCTCGATACGCCATGGAACAGGAAGTTCTTCGACGAGGCCGTTCCCCGGCTCAAGGCGGTCGACCCGACCGCTTCGGTCCCCGACCGCTATGTGCAATCAAATTTCGAGGCGATGAATGCCCTCAAGCTCGGCATGGAGAAGTCCGGCTTCCAAGGTCGCGACGATACATCCAAGTTAATCGCCGCGCTCGAAGGGTTGGAGATGAAGGAAGGGGATGATTTCCCACAGGGCGATAAAACGCTCCGCAAGGAAGACCACCAAGCCTTCGTCCGCGAGTTCATTTACGAAATCCATGAGGGCAACTACCGCATCGTCGAGGTGGTGCCAAAGGAAAAGACGATGGTTCCGCCGGCCTGCAAATTCGCGACCGCTTGACGGCCCAGCGGAGAACTCAGTCCCCAGCACAGCAATTACGGTGACCTCGTCGCACAGCCGTCGGATATTTAGTGACCGCAGAACCTTTTCCTGACGCGTTTCTGCGTACCGAGGATCTGACCGTCCGCTTCGGTGGGCTGACCGCCCTCAATCAGGTCAACTTCGCGGTCCGGCGCGACGAGATCCGCGCGATCATCGGGCCGAACGGGGCGGGCAAAAGCACGTTCTTCAACTGCCTGACCGGCGTCCTGCGGCCATCGTCCGGGCATATCCTGTTCAATGGCGGCGAGATTACCGGGTTTTCCCCTGATCGGATCTCACACAGGGGCATCGCCCGGTCGTACCAGATCACCAACATCCTCCCGAACGCGACTACGCTCGAAAATGTCCGGATCGCCGCCCAGTCGCGCCGCCACGGCTGGAGCCTATTGGCCCATCATCGCGCCTACCGTGACATCATCGAGAAAGCCGAGGCTGTATTGGCGGCAGTGGGTCTGTTGAGTAAGGCGAACGAACTGGCCGCCAATCTGTCGCACGGTGAGCAGCGCAATCTCGAGGTCGGCATTGCATTGGCGACCGAGCCCCAGCTGCTGTGCCTCGACGAGCCGACAGCGGGCATGAGTGCGGCCGAGACCCATGACACGATGGCCCTGGTGCGCTCGATTGCGAAGAACCTGACGATCCTGATCGTAGAACACGACATGCAGGTCGTCATGGAGCTGGCACAACGCATCACCGTGCTGCACTACGGCGAGATCCTGGCCGAGGGAACCCCGGCGGAGATCCAGCAGAACCCCAGGGTGCTCGAGGTCTACCTGAAGACATGAGCTCTCACTCCGCGGCGCCTCTCCTCGAGGTCGAGGAAATCCACACCTATTACGGCAAGAGCCATATTCTGGACGGCGTCTCGCTCGAGGTCGGCAGAGGGGAGGTAGTGGGCCTCCTCGGGCGCAACGGCGTCGGCAAGAGCACGACATTGAAGGCCGTGGCTGGTCTTGTCCATCCGAGCCGCGGCGAGGTGCGGTTTGAGGGCCGGCCGATTACCCGATCGCCGGCCCACCGGGTGGCGCGGCTCGGGATCGGCTATGTTCCCGAGGACCGGCGGATCTTTCCTCTGCTGACAGTAGTCGAAAACCTCCGCACCGGGCTCGATCGCCACGGGGTCACCGCAGCGAGAAAGAAAGAGCTGCTGGAAAAGGTCTACGCATATTTTCCGGTGCTGGCGGAAAGGCGCAGTCAGGCCGGAGGCACGCTCTCTGGCGGCGAGCAGCAGATGCTCGCCATCGCCCGCGCGATGATGCTAGAGCCCAAGATCATCTTATTGGACGAGCCGACCGAAGGCTTGATGCCGCGCATGGTGTCGCAGATCCGGGAAATCATCGACGTGCTGCATCGCGAGTGCGTGGCCGTCCTGCTCGTAGAGCAGAACGTTCCGCTGACTCTTGAAGCGTCCCAGCGGATTTACATTCTGGAGAAAGGCGTAGTGCGGCATCAGGCGCCGGCCGCCGAGCTGCAAGTGAACGACGCAGTAATCCACCAGTATTTGGGCGTCTAGCATGGGCATTCTCCTTGATCAGCTGCTGATTCAGACGATCAACGGCATCGTCACCGGCATGATCCTGGCGCTGGTGGCCTCCGGGCTGACCTTGATCTTCGGCATTATGGATGTAGTAAACTTCGCCCATGGCGAGCTATTCATGCTGGGGGCCTATGTCGGCGTGATCGTGCTCGCCGCCACCGGCGACTTCTGGATCGCACTCGTCGCCGCCAGCCTGATCATCGCACTGCTCGGCGCGGCAATTTATCTGACGACCCTGCGCCCCCTCTTGGGCCGTGACCCGCTGACGACGATCCTCGCGACCTTTGGGGTTTCCCTCGTACTGCAGAATTACGCCCTGTGGCAGTTCGGTCCGGTCGCGCGCAAGATTCAGGAACCCTTCACCGGCCATTTCAATCTCTTCTACCTCGATTACCCATGGTACCGGCTGGTGATCGCATTGCTCTCGGCCGCGATCATCGGCGGGCTCTGGCTGTTCCTCAAATACGGGACTTACGGGATCTGGATCCGCGCGACCACGCAGGACCGCGTCATGGCTCAGGCCATGGGCATCCCGGTACCCTGGGTTCTGACCGTCGTCTTCGCCATCGGCGCCGGGATGGCCGGCGCCAGCGGCGTCTTGTTCGGCCCATTGGTCGGGGTTAACCACACGATGGGTACCGATTGGATTTTGAAGGCCTTCATCGTCGTCGTGGTCGGCGGGATGGGAAACCTTGCCGGGTCGATTGCCGCCGCGATCTTCATCTCCCTATTAGAGGCTTACGCCTCGCTGTGGGTCAGTCCGGCCCAAGCCGTTATCGTCTCGTTTGTTGTGCTGATCCTGACCTTACTCTTCCGGCCGACCGGGCTCTTCGTGCCGACCCCGAAATGAGCCTCGCGTCGGGAAATGCCCCTCACCCTAATCCTCTCCCCGTGAGCGGGGAGAGGGAGGGGCCCGCCGAGCGGGAGGGCGAGGGGCAGTCGAGACGACAGCGGGTGCTGATCTATTGGACCGGATTTTCCGTCATACTCGCGCTGCTGGTCATCGCACCGCTGGTATTGCCTGAGTTCTGGCGCCGCTTCCTGACCGAGATCCTGATCTGGGGCCTGCTAGCGATGTCCTCCGACATCCTGATCGGCTACACCGGCATGATATCGTTCGGCCATTCGGCATTTTTTGGTCTCGGGATGTATGGTGCGGCAGCCGCTCTGATATCGGTGCAGCCGCCCAATCTCTGGCTGGCGATGCTGTATGGGCTGCTCGGCGCAGCCGCAGTCGCCGGGTTCGTCGCGTATTTCTCGACGCGCTTGCGCGACATCTATTTCGCGATCACGACGCTGATTTTCTCGCAGATCTTCTATGTGGTGATCTTTACGTGGACCGAGGTCACGGGCGGCGAGAACGGGCTCACGTTCAGCCGTCCGCCGCTGGCCGTCGCCGGGCTCATCTCGGTCCCGTTCACCTCCCAGACACTGCATTGGTTCGTAGTCGCGGTAGTGACATTGTCTTACCTCGTCCTGCGGCGCATCACCCAGTCGCCGTTCGGGATGGTATTGCAGTCGATCCGCGAGAACGAGGCGCGCACCCGGGCGATCGGCTATCCGATCGAGCGCTACAAGATCGCGGCGGTGATGGTCTCCGGGTTGTTTGCGGGGCTGGCCGGGGTGCTCTACGCCGTCCAGAACCGCTTTGCTGCACCCGACTTCGTCTTCTTCCTCGTCTCCGGCGAGGTGGTGATTTACAACGTCATCGGCGGCATCGGAACCCTGGTCGGGCCGATCGTCGGTGCCGCGTTCTTCCTGTTACTGCGCGAGGGCTTGTCGCGGTTCTTGACCGAGTACTACCTGATCCCGGTCGGGCTCATCTTTATCGCGATGGTGATTTTCATGCCCCAGGGACTCCTCGGCTTTATGCGGCGTTGGCTCAATCAATAGCTGTTATTCGTTACATTCTGACCAAAATGTTAACAATTTCTTAACCATATTGACGAAATTGCGCCCGATTTGCGGCGTCAAGTAGACGAACCTGAGGCTGCTTGCGACTCGGTATGCGCGGCCTCCGGGGAGGGAGGGTAAGTGATGAAGCGCTTGAACAGCGTTCTGCTAGCGGCTTCGGTTGCGTTGGGCCTCTCGGCGTCGACAGCCGATGCGGCTGCGGTCTTCCCGTATTTTCAGACGAACCTCGTTTCGAACCTCGTGTTGCCGGGCGTCGTTCAGGACCCTAATCTGCAGAACCCTTGGGGTGTTTCGGAGAGCGCGACGAGCCCGCTGTGGATCTCTAATCAAGCGGCGGGTGACGCCACACTTTACACGCTGCACGGGCTGACCGCGACCCCGGCAGGCGGGCCGCTCGTGGTCCCGATTCCTCCGGCGGCCACCCCACCCAATGGGCCCACCGGCCAAGTCAACAACAACACCACCTCTTTCGTGATCACTCAAACCGGAACTCCCACTGCGGCCCACTTTATCTTTGCCGATCTGAATGGCGGCATCTACGCCTGGGCCGCGGCGCCGAACCCGGCACAACTCCAGCTGTCAACCGTTGTCCCAGGCGCTGTTTACACCGGTTTGGCGATCGGCACTGCCGGCGGGGCGCCGTTTCTCTACGCCGCCAACGGAGGGGCGACCCCGGGAATCGAGGTCTTCGACGGCAGTTTTAATAACGTCACCAGCACGACATTCGCAGGTAAGTTCGCGAACCCGTTCAGTGCTGACGGCCTCGTCCCGTTCAATGTGCAGAATATCGGCGGCGACATCTACGTGACCTATGCGCCCGCCACTATTGGCGCGAACCGTACGCCGCAGACCATGGCCACCGCGGGCCAAGGGGCCGTTGCCGAATTCGACACGAACGGCAACTTGCTCCGTACGGTGATCAACTTCGACCAGCTCGGCAGCCACCTCGCCGCGCCGTGGGGCATTGCCCTGGCTCCGGCCGATTTTGGTCCGTTCAGCGACGACCTGTTGGTCGGCAACTTTGCCTATGGCGGCCTCAGCGCCGTTGGCGGCGAGATCGACGCCTACAACCCAGTAACCGGCGCGTTCCTCGGCACGCTCGACAGCAATGCGGCTTGGCAGGGGCTTTGGGCCCTCACCTTCGGGAGCGGCAGCGCCAGTGGCGGCAGCTCCGATATCCTCTACTTCACCACGGGTCTCAACGCCGAGACGAACGGGCTGTTCGCGGCCCTCTCGGTCGTTCCGGAACCCTCCAGCCTGGCCTTGCTGGCAGCCGCGCTCGGTCTCTTTGGTGTCCGCCGCGCCCGCTCGCGTCGCGGAGCGTGAGCGCCCTCAAAGCGCTGACCGTCGGCTCGAGCCGCCGCCGTCGATCGTAATGATCGAGCCGGTCGTGTAGCCGGATCGGTCGGAGGCGACGAACGCCGCCATCCAGGCGATTTCCTCGGGCTTGGCAGCCCGTCCGAATGCCAGCGGCTTCATGAACTCGGTCCAGCGCTCGGCGTCGCCGAAGCGGGTCTGCGCCCGGGTGCGCATCAAGCTGACGAGCCGTTCGGTCATGACCGGGCCCGGGTTGATGCCGACGACGCGCAGCCCGTCGCGCGGTGACGTGCCGCCCATTGCGCGGGTGAACGCCATCAGCGAGGCGTTGCCCGACGAGCCCGCGACGTAATCGAAATCGGGGTTTTCGCCGGCCGCACCCAGGATGTTGATGATGACACCCCTTTTGCGCGCGGCCATCAATGCGTAGAAGCGGCGCGTCATGTTGATATAGCCGAATACCTTCAAATCCCAGGCGGTGCGCCAACGCGTCTCGTCGACCTGCGCGATGTCGCCGCCGGGAATGGCGCCGGCATTGTTGACGAGGAGATCGGTCTCGACGCATTCGGCGGCGAGCTTGTCGACATTGCGACTGTCGGAGAGATCGAGCGGATAGAAGCGCACCGCGACATTGTGCTTGGCGATGATCGCCGCCCGTGCGGCTTCGAGATCGGCCGCGGTGCGCGACACCAGCACGACATCGCAGCCTTCCTCGGCCAATACCTCGGCGCAAGCCCGGCCGATCCCCTTCGAGGCGCCGGTCACCAGCGCCTTGCGTCCCCTCAACCCGAGTTCCATCGCGTTCTCCTCGTAGCTCTCGGCCCCAGCCCCGCTGCCGTCATCCCCGGGCTCTGTCCTGGCTCTGTCCCGAGCATCTAGGTGGATCGCCGGGACACGCCCACGGCTGTCCGGTTGAGTTTGCTCGACACTGGCACGACGTTGATTCCACTCGGTTCGATAAGCTGAGGATAGGGTTTGGCCGCCAACACGGCTTCTCGCAATCGGCGCACACTTCGCTCGATGCAGATGTCCGGCCGGGCCCGGCGGTCGAGGCTCTGGTTACGGCGTGGGCCGAGCTACCAGAAGCGCGACCTTGTCAGGAACGAGCAGTCGAGCGACGCTCTGGTCGAATGTGATGAGGCGATCGCATTTGGCACGGTCGGCCTCGTGCCGAATGACACCATCGGCAAAGTCGCCCCCGCGCGCGAGCATCGCGATCCCGGCGTCGGCGGCCGGACGTTCGATTTCGACCTCACGGATGACAACAAGGCGGCGGAGGATGTCGATGATCTCCGGGCCGGCATATCGATACGCCCGCTGCAGCACCCATACCAATTCGCACAAGACGATCGTCGGCACGACAATCGCATCCGCCCGCTCGATCGCGGTGGCCGCTTCGATGGCCTGCCCCTCATCGTCCCATGTCAGATAGCGGGCGAGGACGTTGGTATCGACAGCAATCCTCACCGGCCGCCACCCGCCTCGATCGCCTTCTGCATTTCTTTGAGCGAGACCCGCCGCCGCCCGGATCGCCGCAGCGCGCCGCGCAGGCTTTTTATGTCGTCACGGACCGCGGCGGCGACCAACTCGATCCGTCCGTTCTCCAACAAGGAGACGCTGACTTTGGCGCCGGGTACCACGCCGAGATGGTTCAGCACGGCGCGCCGCAG
>Ga0209040_10001511_pt1 | contig 18431 bp, 17 predicted proteins | sample BogFormECP12_OM3_FD_188240 | JGI IMG/M metagenome (GOLD analysis project Ga0209040, IMG submission 188240) | Bog forest soil microbial communities from Calvert Island, British Columbia, Canada - ECP12_OM3 (SPAdes) (version 2) | ecosystem: Environmental > Aquatic > Freshwater > Wetlands > Bog ...
CCGACGCAGAAACCGTTCACCGCGGCGACGACCGGCACCGCGCACTCGTAGACCGCCCTGAAAGCGGCGAAGCAGCCGCGGTTGGCGTCGATCAAGGCGGTGAAGCCCTCGGTCCGCTGCATCTCCTTGATGTCGACGCCCGCGTTGAAGCCGCGGCCCTCGGCTCGCAGGACCACCACGTGGGTGTCGGGTTTGTTGCCGGCATCGGTGACGGCGGCGGCCAGTTCGAACCAGCCGCGGGACGGGATCGCGTTCACCGGCGGGTAGTCGACGGTCACGGCGACGATTCCCGGCTCGACGGTGGCGGACGTAATGGTCATGGCACTTCCTGGGGTCGCTACCTAAGCAAGCACTTGCTTGGTAAGCTAGCACAGTGCAAGGCGCCGGCGGTGAAGTCCCCCTGAACTTCGGGCTCGCCGGCAGGGTGGTGCTGGTGACCGGCGGCGTGAGAGGGGTCGGCGCCGGAATCAGTGCCGTGTTCGCCGATCAAGGCGCTCGAGTGGTGACCTGCGCCAGGCACGCCGTCGCGGGACTGCCGTATGAGTTCCACCCGTGCGACGTGCGTGACGAGGACTCGGTGGCCGCGTTGATCGACGCGATCGTCCAACGGCACGGTCGGCTCGATGTGTTGGTGAACAATGCCGGTGGGTCGCCGTATGCGCTGGCCGCCGACGCGTCGCCGACGTTCCACCGCAAGATCGTCGAATTGAATCTGCTGGGCCCGCTGCTCGTTTCGCAGCGAGCCAACGCGGTGATGCAGAACCAGAAGACAGGCGGGTCCATCGTCTCGATTTCCAGCGTCAGCGGGCGCCGGCCGTCGCCGGGCACCGTCGCCTACGGGGCGGCCAAGGCGGGCGTGGAGAACATGACCGCGACGCTGGCGGTCGAGTGGGCGCCGAAGGTGCGGGTCAACGCGCTCGCGGTGGGCATGGTGGAGACCGAGCAGTCCGAGCTCTTCTACGGTGACGCCGAGTCGCTCGCCGCGGTCGCCGCGACGGTGCCGCTCGGCCGGCTCGCCACACCCCGCGAAATCGGTTGGGCTGCTGCTTTTCTCGCGTCTGACGCCGCGTCGTACATCAGCGGCACGACGATGGCCGTGCACGGCGGTGGCGAACCGCCACCCTACCTGGAGGCGTCCAGCGCCAACAAGAACGAGAACAGTTGAGGAGAAACGGATATGGGACTGCTCGACGGCCGGGTTGCAGTGATCACCGGCGCAGGCCGCGGCATCGGGCGGGCGCACGCGCTCGCGTTCGCCGCCGAGGGCGCGCGGGTGGTGGTCAACGACATTGGCGTGGGCCTGGACGGTTCGGCGGGTCACAGCCCGGCCTCCGAGGTGGTCGACGAGATCAACGCGGCCGGCGGCGAGGCGATCGCCAACGGCGACGACATCGCCGACTGGAACGGTGCGCAGAACCTGATCCAAGCCGCGGTCGACACGTTCGGCACCCTGGACGTGCTGGTCAACAACGCAGGGTTCATCCGCGACCGGATGCTGGCCAACACCAGCGAGGAGGAGTGGGACGCGGTGGTCCGGGTCCACCTGAAGGGCCATTTCGTGACGCTGCGGCACGCGGCCCAGTACTGGCGCGGGCAGCACAAGGCAGGCCAGGCCGTCGACGCCAGGGTGATCAACACCAGTTCCGCCGCCGGTCTGCAGGGCAGCGTCGGCCAGGGCAACTACTCGGCGGCCAAGGCCGGCATCGCGGCGCTCACCCTGGTCGCCGCCGCCGAGCTGGGCCGCTACGGGATCACGGTCAACGCGATCGCGCCGGCTGCCCGCACCCGGATGACCGAGAAGGTGTTCGCCGAGACGATGACCAAACCCGAGCACGGCTTTGACGCGATGGCGCCGGAAAATGTTTCACCCCTTGTGGTTTGGCTGGGCAGCGCACAATCACGCGATGTCACGGGCAAGGTTTTCGAGGTCGAGGGCGGCCTGATCCGGGTGGCCGAGGGCTGGGCGCACGGCCCGCAGGTCGACAAGGGCGCCCGCTGGGATCCCGCGGAGCTGGGTCCGGTCGTCGGCGACTTGCTGGCCAAGGCGCGCCCGCCGGTCCCGGTGTACGGCGCCTAGTTCGGCTCGCAGACCACCAGCGGGATCACCCGGTCGGTCCAGGACTGGTAGTCCTCGTAGGTGGGGTACATCTCGACCAGTTGCGGCCAGTACCTCTGTCGTTCCTCGTCGGTGGCCTCTCTCGCGTTCAGGTCGAGCACCTCTTTTTTGATTTGTACGGCCACCTTGGGATTGGCCTTGAGGTTCAGATACCACATCGGGTTCTTTTCGGCGCCGGCTTTCGAAGCTGCAACGATCACCCGGTCGCCGTCGCGCAGGAAATACAGTGGGCTGACGCGCGGTTGGCCGGTCTTGCGGCCCGTGGTGGTCAGCAACGCGACGGGGATCTTCTGAAACGTGCCGCCCAGACCCTCACCGCCCCCGCGACGGTACATCCAGGTGTTGAGCCGCGACATCCATTTGATGAGGAAGTCCGTGTAGCGCGTATTCATGAACGGCGGTGGTGATTTCGGCATGGCGGTCATCCTATGCTGGCGGGGTGGTGACCGTGTCCGATACCGACCGCATCGCGGCGGCAGACGCCTACGTCGACGCACTCGTCAGCCATGACGGCGATTCGGTGCCGTTCGCGCCCGGATGTGTCCGCATCGAGCAGGGCGTCAGGACCGGCTTCTCCGGAGATCACCTGCGCCGCAGCCTGAATCGCGGTCCGCAGTACCGGGTTATCGCCGCGACGACCGATCGCGCCTACTCGATCGACGGCGACGAGGTGCACGCGACCTTCACCGTTGTGACCAGGGCCGCGCTCGGCGGGCGGCGGGTGGTGGCACGTGTCGACGAGACGTTCCTGATCCCGGCGGACGACGGCAGGATCCACCACATCCGGGTGCGCTTCCACCCGCGGATCAGAAGCGACTAGATCCGTTCGATGATCGTGCCGGTCGAGAGTGCACCGCCCGCGCACATCGTGATCAGCGCCGTCCTCTGATCGGAGCGCTCGAGTTCGTGCAGCGCGGTGGTGATCAACCGGCTGCCGGTGCTGCCGACGGGGTGTCCCAGCGCGATCGCGCCGCCGTTGACGTTCACCCGTGCCATGTCCGGGTTGTGCACCCTGGCCCACGACAGCACGACGGAGGCGAAGGCCTCGTTGATCTCGACGATGTCGATGTCGCCGATCTTCATGCCGGCCTTCTCGAGCACCTTGGCCGTCGACTGCACCGGCCCGTCGAGGTGGTAATACGGCTCGGCGCCCACCAGCGCCTGGCTGACGATCCGTGCCCGCGGCCGTAGGCCCAGCGCGCGAGCCTTGTCCTCATCCATCCACAGCACCGCCGCGGCGCCGTCGGAGATCTGCGACGACGTTCCGGCGGTGTGGATGCCGCCCTCCAGCACCGGCTTCAGCTGCGCCAGGCCGTCCAGGGTGGTGTCCCGCAGCCCCTGGTCGCGGCTGACCGTGTGCCGTTCGCTGGTCGGCTGCTTCTGCTCGTCCAGCACCGGGGCCTCGATCGGGCTGATCTCCCGGTCGAACCTCCCCTCGGCCCACGCCTGCTTGGCCTTCTGCTGCGAAGCCAGCCCGAACTCGTCGACGTCCCCGCGGGTGATGCCGCGCCGCTTGGCGATCCGCTCGGCCGCCTCGAACTGGTTCGGCAGGTCGATGTCCCAGGACGAGGCGCGGATCACGGAGCGGTCGGGACCGGCGTTGGCGCCGAGCCCGACGCGGCTCATCGCCTCGATCCCGCACGCGATGCCGACGTCGATCGCGCCCGCCGCGATCAGCCCGGCGATCAGGTGATTGGCCTGCTGACCGCTGCCGCACTGGCAGTCGACGGTGGTCGCGCCGACCTCCTCCGGCAAACCCGCGGTCAGCCACGCGACCCGGGAGATGTTGTTGGACTGCTCGCCGAACTGCGTCACGCAGCCGCCGATGACTTGTTCGACATCGCCGGCGTCGATGCCGGCCTTCTCAACCAATGCCTTCTGCACCGCTCCGAGCAGCTCGGTTGAATGCAGGCCCGACAACCATCCATTGCGCTTGCCAATCGGGCTGCGCGTGGCCTCGACGATGACAGGGTTACCCATTCCGCCAGGCTAGAACACGTTCCATTACTCTGACAAGCGAGGATGCAAACGTGCCTTTTGTCTGCGGTAGGGGCATGTTTTACTGGCACTAGAACACGTTGTATTGAGGAGTGCACTGATGCCCACCCCCAACCTGCCCCCCGGCTTTGACTTCACCGACCCCGACATCTACGTCGAGCGGTTGCCGGTCGAGGAGTTGGCCGAGTTGCGCCGGACCGCGCCAGTCTGGTGGAACGAGCAGCCTGTCGGCAAGGCCGGCGGCTTCAACGACGGCGGCTACTGGGTGGTGACCAAGCACAAAGACGTCAAGGAGGTGTCGCTGCGCAGCGACGTCTTCTCCAGCTACGAGAACTGCGTGATCCCCCGGTTCAACGACGACATCGCCCGCGAGGACATCGAGGTCCAGCGGTTCGTGATGCTGAACATGGACGCGCCGCACCACACCCGGCTGCGCAAGATCATCTCCCGTGGGTTCACGCCCCGGGCCGTCGGACGGCTGCGCGACGAACTCGGCCAGCGTGCCCAGAACATCGCGAAGGCGGCCGCTGCGGAGGGTATCGGCGACTTCGTCGAGCAGGTGTCAGCCGAGCTGCCGCTGCAGGCCATCGCCGGGCTGCTCGGCGTCCCGCTGGACGATCGCGACAAGTTGTTCCGCTGGTCCAACGAGATGACCGGTAACGATGACCCTGAATATGCCCACATCGACCCGAAGATGTCCTCGTTCGAGCTGATCCAGTACGCCATGCAGATGGCCGAGGAAAAGACGAAGAACCCGGGCGACGACATCGTCACGACGTTGATCAACGCCGACATCGACGGCGAGAAGCTCTCCGACGACGAGTTCGGGTTCTTCGTCGTGATGCTCGCGGTGGCGGGCAACGAGACCACCCGCAACTCCATCACCCAGGGCATGATGGCGTTCATGGACTTCCCCGGCCAGTGGGAGCTGTTCAAGACGGAGCGCCCGGAGACGGCTGCCGACGAGATCGTCCGCTGGGCCACGCCGGTGACCTGCTTCCAGCGCACGGCGCTGGAGAACTACGAACTGTCCGGTGCCCAGATCAAGAAGGGGCAGCGGGTCGTGATGTTCTACCGCTCTGCCAACTTCGATGAAGAGGTCTTCGACGACCCCTACACGTTCGACATCCTGCGCAACCCCAACCCCCACGTCGGGTTCGGCGGCACCGGTGCGCACTACTGCATCGGCGCCAACCTGGCCAAGATGACCATCGACTTGATCTTCAACGCGGTGGCCGACCAGATGCCCGACCTGACTCCGATCGCCAAGCCGGAGCGGCTGCGTTCCGGGTGGCTCAACGGCATCAAGCACTGGCAGGTTGACTACCACGGCGATTCGGCTGCCAAGTGCCCGGTGGCCCACTGATGGACTTCAGCCCCGAACCCGCGCAGCGGGCTGTCGCGGATGTCGTCACGTCGGTCATGGATCGCAACGCCGAGTCCGGCGATCTGTGGTCGGCACTGGCCGCCAGCGGCGTGACCACGCTGGCGCTGCCGGAGCGTCTTGGCGGCGACGGCCTGGGCATTTCCGAGGTCGCGACGGTTCTCACCGAACTGGGTCGGCACGGGGCGGTCACGCCTGCGCTGGCCACGCTCGGCCTGTCCGTGGTGCCGCTTCTGCAGTTCGCCACCGACCAGCAGCAGGACACCTATTTTTCCCGCGTGGCCGGCGGCGGGGTGCTGACCGCCGCGCTGAACGAACCCGGGACCGCATTGCCGGACCGGCCGTCGACGACGTTCGTCGGCAACCGGCTCACCGGCACGAAGGTCGGGGTTCCGTATGCGGCGCGGGCGGATTGGATGATCGTGACTGCCGACAACGCCGTCGTCGTGGTGTCCCCGAAGGCCGACGGCGTGAAGGTCGAGCCGACGCCGGCATCCAACAACAGCGACGAGTACGTGGTGACGTTCTCCGATGTGGCGGTGCCCGACTCTGATGTGCTGGCGGGCGTGGACGCACACAAGATCAACCGGCTGGCGCTGGCGATGGTCGGCGCATACGGGAGCGGCCTGGTGGCCGGGGCGTTGCGGCTGACGGCCGACTACGTCGCCAACCGCCACCAGTTCGGCAGGCCGCTGTCGACCTTCCAGACCGTGGCGGCTCATCTCGCGAACGTCTACATTGCCTCGCGCACCATCGATCTGGCGGCGAAGTCGGCCGTCTGGCGGCTGGCCGAAGGCCGCGACGCCGACGGGGACCTCGACGTTCTGGGCTACTGGCTGGCGTCGGAGGCTCCGCCGGCCATGCAGATCTGCCATCATCTGCACGGCGGCATCGGGGTGGACATCACCTATCCGATGACGCGGTATTACTCGACTGTCAAGGACCTCACCCGCCTGCTGGGCGGTCCGTTGCATCGTCTTGAGCTGGTGGGAGCACAATGTTCATCGACCTGACGCCCGAACAGCGGGCACTGCAAGCCGAACTGCGCCAATACTTCTCCGGCCTCATCACCCCCGAAGAGGCCGCCGAGATGGAGGCCGACCGGCACGGCACGGCCTACCGCGAGGTGATCCGGCGGATGGGCCGCGACGGGTGGCTCGGGGTCGGCTGGCCCGTCGAGTTCGGCGGACGCGGTTTCGGTCCCCTCGAGCAGCAGATCTTCGTCAACGAAGCGCAGCGCGCCGACGTCCCGCTGCCCGCCGTCACGCTGCAGACCGTCGGCCCGACGCTGCAGATCTTCGGCAGCGATGCCCAGAAGAAACGGTTCCTTCCGGCGATCCTCGCCGGTGAGGTCCACTTCGCGATCGGCTACACCGAGCCGGAGGCGGGCACCGACCTGGCGTCGCTGCGCACCACCGCGGTGCGCCACGGCGACGAGTACATCGTCAACGGGCAGAAGATCTTCACCACCGGTGCCCACGACGCCGACTACGTCTGGCTCGCGTGCCGCACCGACCCGGAAGCGGTTAAGCACAAGGGCATTTCGATCCTGATCGTCGACACCAAGGATCCGGGTTACTCGTGGACGCCGATCATTACCAGCGACGGCGCCCACCACACCAATGCCAGCTACTACAACGACGTGCGGGTCCCGGTGGACATGCTGGTCGGCGAGGAGAATGCCGGCTGGAAGCTGATCACGACGCAGCTCAACAACGAGCGCGTGATGCTGGGTCCGGCCGGAAGGTTTGCCGGCATCTACGACCGCGTGCACGCGTGGGCGTCCAAGCCCGGCGGTGACGGCGTGACGCCGATCGACCACGACGACGTGAAGCGGGCGCTGGGCGAGATCTACTCGATCTGGCGGATCAACGAGTTGCTGAACTGGCAGGTGGCTGCGGCAGGAGAGCACATCGACGTCGCCGACGCCTCGGCCACCAAGGTCTTTGCCACCGAACGCGTCCAGTACGTCGGTCGGCTCGCCGAGGAGATCGTGGGCCGCTACGGCAACCCGGCCGAGCCGGACACCGGGGACCTGTTGCACTGGCTGGACCTGCAGACCAAACGCAACCTGGTGATCACGTTCGGTGGTGGCGTCAACGAGGTGATGCGGGAGATGGTGGCCGCTGCGGGGCTGAAGGTCCCCAGGGTCCCGCGATGAGCCGATGAGCCGATGAGCCGAGGACACCGATGAGCCGAGGAAACAGCCGAGGAAACAGATGAAAGATATCGACGAGGCCGTCGCGCAGGTGAAGGCGGCGGGCCGCAGCAAGCCGCGCACGGGACGGGATCCGGTGAACCGGCCGATCATGAACAACTGGCTGGAGGCCATCGGCGACCGCAACCCGATCTACGTCGACGAGGCGGCGGCCCGCGCCGCGGGACATCCCGGCATCGTCGCCCCGCCAGCGATGATCCAGGTCTGGACGATGATGGGGCTCGGCGGCACCCGCCCCGACGACGATCCGCTGGGTCGCATCATCGGGCTGTTCGACGACGCCGGCTACATCGGGGTGGTCGCGACCAACTGTGACCAGACCTACCACCGCTACCTGCGCCCCGGCGAAGAGGTCAGCGTCAGCGCCGAGCTCACCGACGTGGTCGGGCCCAAGCAGACCGCGCTCGGCGAGGGCTACTTCATCAACCAGCGGATCACCTGGCAGGTCGGCGACGAGGACGTCGCCGAAATGAACTGGCGGATCCTGAAATTTCGGCCGGCCCAAGAGCCCCGAAAGCCCCAAGAGCCCCGAAAGCCCCAAGAGCCCCAAGAGCTCCGGGACAACGGCGACCACGGCGTGCCGGACGACCTCGACCCCGCCAACATGATGCGGCCCGCCGCGTCGCGCGACACCGCGTTCTTCTGGGAGGGCGTCGCCGACCACGAGCTGCGCATCCAGCGGCGCGCGGACGGCACCCTGCAACACCCGCCGGTTCCGGCGCTCTGGCAGGACAAACAGGCGCCGATCGACTACCTGGTGGCCGGCGGACGCGGGACGGTGTTCAGCTTCGTAGTGCACCACGCGCCCAAGGTGCCCGGCCGCACGCTGCCGTTCGTGATCGCCCTCGTCGAACTGGAGGAGGGGGTGCGCATGCTCGGCGAGCTTCGCAACGTCGACCCCGCGATGGTGGAGATCGGGATGCCGGTGCAGGCGATGTATATCGACTTTCCGGCGACCGACGCGGCGCCGGCCTGGACGCTGTACGCATGGGAGCCCGCGGCATGAGCGCCCCGGCCATCGAGGTGGGTACGAAGCTGCCCGAGCTGAGCCTCTTCGGAGACCCGACGTTCATCATTTCAACGGCGCTGGCGACTCGGGATTTCCAGGACGTCCACCATGACCGCGACAAGGCGCAGGCGAAGGGGTCCAAGGACTTCTTCGTCAACATCCTCACCGACACCGGGCTGGTGCAGCGGTTCGTCACCGACTGGGCCGGACCGTCCGCGCTGATCAAGTCGATCTCGTTGCGGCTCGGTGTGCCGTGGTACGTCAATGACACCGTGACGTTCTCCGGCGAGGTGACCGCGGTCGAGGACGGTGTGGTGACGGTGAAGGTGTTCGGCCGCAACAGTCTTGGCGATCACGTGATCGCCACCGTGACCCTGGCGATCGGGGGACGGTGATGCTTTCCGGCAAGGCGGCGATCGTCGGCATCGGTGCCACCGACTTCTCCAAGAACTCGGGCCGAAGCGAGTTGCGGCTGGCGGCCGAGGCGGTGCGCGACGCGCTCGACGACGCGGGGCTTTGCCCCGCCGACGTCGACGGTCTGACCACGTTCACGATGGATTCGAACACCGAGGTCGCGGTGGCCAGAGCCGCGGGAATCGGTGAGCTGAAGTTCTTTTCGAAGATCCACTACGGCGGCGGGGCGGCCTGCGCGACCATTCAGCAGGCCGCGATCGCGGTGGCGACCGGGGTCGCCGACGTGGTGGTCGCCTACCGGGCGTTCAACGAACGCTCGGGCATGCGGTTCGGCCAGGTGCAGACCAGGCTGACCGAGAACGCCGACTCCACCGGGGTGGACAACTCGTTCTCCTACCCGCACGGGTTGAGCACGCCCGCGGCGCAGGTGGCGATGATCGCCAAGCGGTACATGCATTTGTCGGGCGCGACCAGCCGGGATTTCGGTGCGATCTCGGTCGCTGACCGCAAGCATGCGGCCAAGAACCCGAAGGCGTACTTCTACGGGAAGCCGATCACCATCGAGGACCACCAGAACTCGCGGTGGATCGCCGAGCCGCTGCGGCTGCTGGATTGCTGCCAGGAGACCGATGGCGCGGTGGCGATCGTCGTCACGTCCGTCGCGCGGGCGAAGGACACCAGGCACCGGCCCGCGGTCATCGAGGCGGCGGCGCAGGGATCCAGCCCCGACCAGTACACGATGGTCAGCTACTACCGGCCCGAGCTGGACGGGCTGCCGGAGATGGGTCTGGTCGGCAGGCAGCTGTGGCAGCAGTCGGGCCTGAAGCCGACCGACATCCAGACCGCGGTGCTGTATGACCATTTCACCCCGTTCACGCTGATTCAGCTGGAGGAGTTGGGGTTCTGCGGCTGGGGCGAGGCGAAGGACTTCATCGCCGACGGCGCGATCGAGGTCGGCGGCAGGCTGCCGATCAACACGCATGGCGGCCAGCTGGGGGAGGCCTACATCCACGGGATGAACGGCATCGCCGAAGGCGTGCGTCAGTTGCGCGGGACGTCGGTCAACCAGGTTCCCGACGTCGAGCATGTTCTGGTCACCGCCGGAACCGGCGTCCCCACGTCGGGCATCGTCCTCGGCTGATTGCTGGCTTCTTCCGCGACACTCAACCTGCTGCGGCGACACGCCGACGACGGCCGCAGTAGCTTGAGTTTCGCGCTCAGCTCCACACGCCGAGATCGCGAGCTACGCCGGAACCAGCTCAACGCCTGACAGCACCGGCCCCTCGTCCCGCGACGGCGCGGTCACCACAGCGACCAGGCGCGAGTCCTCCGCCCAGATGCGGGCCAGCAGCATCTCGCCGGGGTAGACCACGCCGGCGAACCGCGCGCCGTACGAGCGCACCCGGCTCACATCGCTGCCGAGGCATGCGTCGACCATCGCCTTGCACGTCATGCCGTACGTGCACAGCCCGTGCAGGATCGGCCGGGGAAAGCCCGCGGCCGCAGCGAATTCCGGGTCGGAATGCAGCGGGTTGCGGTCGCCGCACAACCGGTACAACAACGCCTGCTGCGGCAGGATCGGCAGCGGCACTTCGTAGTCGCATGCACGCTCGGGCGGCGCAACGGCCGCGGACGGGCCACGCTCGCCACCGAACCCGCCTTCGCCCCGCGCGAAGATGGACCGCCGCGTGGCCCACAGCGGCGTGCCGTCCAGCGCGGTCACCGTCGACTCGCTGACGATCACCGCGGCCTTGCCCTTGTCCCAGATGTCGACGATGCGGGCGGTCGCCCGCGCGGTGCCGGAAGGCGGCAGCGGCCCGGCCACCGCCACCTCCTCCGAGGCATGCAGGATCTTCGCGAGCTCGATGTCGATGCCGGGGAACGGGACGCTCGGCGGCTCGGTCAGGTGGAACGACTGCGCGACGTTCCCGAACGTCGGCAGCACCTGCGGGGTGTTGTCGACCAGGTAGCTCAGCTCTCGCTGGTTCATCGGATCGGCGCCCGCCCCCAGCGCCAGGTGGTAGAGCTGCACATCGCTGCTGCTCCACGAGAACTCGGCAGGCGGCAACTCCGCGCCCATCGCGGCGGCGAGATCGATCGGCACCTCAGTCCTTCCCGGCGATATCAGTCTTACCCGGCACCTCAGTCCTTCCCGGCGATGTCCTTCGCGGCGATATCAGTCCCGGCGATGTCAGTCCTGGCGATGTCCCGGCGATGTGCAGCGCGGCCAGGTAACCGAACACCATGGCCGGCCCGATCGTACCGCCGGGCCCGGGATAGGTATGACCCATCACCGGCGCGCTCACGTTGCCCGCGGCGTACAGCCCGCCGATGACGCTGCCGTCGTCACGCAACGCCCGCCCGAACTCGTCGGTGCGGACGCCGCCTTTCGTGCCCAGATCGCCCGGCACCATCTTGGCCGCGTAGTAGGGCGGATGGCTGAGTTCACCGAGGTTCGGATTGGGCTTGTTGGTCGGGTCGCCGTAGTACCGGTCGTAGGCGCTTTCGCCGCGGTGGAAGTCCTCGTCGACACCCGAGCGCGCGAAGCCGTTGAAGCGTGAGACCGTGGCAACCACCTCACCGGCAGGCAGTCCCGCGCGCGAAGCCAGCTCCGGCAGCGTGTCTGCCGAGACGATCACGCCCGACTCCAGCCATTTGTTCGGAATACGTTGCCCGGGCTGCAATCCGGCGAAGATGTAGCGATCGCGGTACCGCTGGTCGAACACCAGCCACGCCGGGACGTTCTCGCCGGGCCCGGGGCCCTGGCCGTACTCCCCGCCGTACATCCGGTGGCACGCCTCGACGTAGGGCATCGATTCGTTCATGAACCGCTTGCCGGCCAGGTTGACGATGATCGACCCGGGGGAGTTGCGCTCCGAGAGCGCGAACCACGGTGCGCCGACCAGCGGCACCGTCGGTCCCCACCACGCGTCCTCCATCAATTCGAGGGCAGCGCCGAGTTTCTCGGCCGCCAGGATGCCGTCGCCGGTGTTGGCCTTCGCCCCCACGGTCCAGTCGGTGGTGATCGGGGCGCGTTGATACTTGACCCGCATCTGCTCGTTGTGCTCGAAGCCGCCGCATCCCAGGATCACCCCGCGACGGGCCCGGATCAGTTGCGGCTCGGCACTTTCCGGCGCGTTCGTGTCGCGGACATAGATCCCGCGTACGACGCCGTCCTTGACGTGCAAATCGGTCAGCGCGGTGTTGAGTAGCACCGGGACGCCGGCCTTGCGCAGCCCGATCCGCAGGGGCGCGATCAGGGCCCGCCCCATGCCGACCAGGTTCTTGCCGGTCGCCCCGGCCCACATGGTCCTCGCCCCGACTTTCACGCTTCGCAGCAGGCCGCGGGGGTGTCGCTTGAGCTGGTTCAATCGAACGTAGTCCTGTTGCATGACAACGACGTTGAGCGGAACCTTGCCGTACGGCGGCTCCAGGCCCGGTAGGTCGGGCCCGAGCTTCTTGGCGTTGAACGGTTTCGGCTCGATCGAGCGTCCACCCGGCCGGCCACCCGGAGACTCCGGGTAGTAGTCGGAATAGCCCGGCACCCAGCACATCTTGAGCGGAGTGTGCTTCAGCACGAAGGACAGCATCTCGGGCGCGCGGTCCAGGTAGGTGTCGATGCGCTTGGGATCGACCACGTCGCCGATGATCCCGTGCAGATATGTGCGCGCGGCCTCTGGCGTGTCGGTGACGCCGTCTCGCTTGAGGATCTCGTTGTTCGGGATCCACACGCCGCCGCCGGACCGGGCGGTCGAGCCGCCGTAGTGCGGGGCCTTCTCGACGACCACCGCCGATAACCCCTGGTGAGCCGCGGTCAGTGCGGCCACCATGCCCGCTCCGCCGCTGCCCACGACGACGACGTCGTACTCCTGTCCTGTCATACTAGAACACGTTATAGAATTGCCGTGGCTGGGCGCTACCCACCCCGCACGCATCGACCTATTGAGGGGCCCTCGAAAATGCTCAGTGTGCAGACGCGCGACGAACTCGCGGCCGACCTGGCGCAGGCTGGGCGTAGCCGGGTTCCGATCGCCCCGCTGACCGGCGCCAACCCCGACATCGACGTGGTCGACGCCTACGAGATCCAGCTGATCAACATCCGTCAGCGGGTCGCCGAAGGTGCCCGCGTCGTCGGCCACAAGGTCGGCCTGTCGAGCAAGGCGATGCAGCAGATGATGGGCGTCGACGAGCCCGACTACGGCCATCTGCTCGACGAGATGCAGGTCTTCGAGGACACCCCGGTGAAGGCCGGGCGCTATCTCTGCCCGCGGGTGGAAGTGGAAGTCGCCTTCCTGCTCGCCGACGACCTTCCCGGCGCCGGCTGCACCGAGGACGACGTGCTCGCGGCGACGGCGGCGTTCGCCCCGGCGATCGAACTGATCGACACCCGGATCACCGACTGGACGATCAAGTTGTGCGACACGATCGCCGACAACGCGTCGTCGGCCGGCTACGTGCTCGGCACGGACCGGGTGTCGCCGAAGGACGTCGACATCAGGGCGATCGACGCGGTCCTGACGCGCAATGGTGACGTGGTGGCCGAGGGCCGCAGCGACGCCGTGCTGGGCAACCCGGTGACCGCCGTGGCGTGGCTGGCCCGCAAGGTGCACGACTTCGGCGTGCGCCTCAAGGCCGGCGACATCGTGTTGCCGGGTTCGTGCACGCGTGCGATCGACGCGCGTGCGGGCGACAATTTCGTCGCCACGTTCGACGGACTCGGGTCCGTCCGGTTGACTTTCGAATAGGACGAATAGGAGCTTTCATGCCCTCCAAAGCAAGTGTCGCGATCGTCGGCTCGGGCAACATCAGCACCGACCTGCTTTACAAGCTGCTGCGCTCGGAATGGCTGGAGCCGCGCTGGATGGTGGGCATCGACCCGGACAGCGAGGGCCTCGCGCGCGCCCGCGGCCTCGGCCTGGAAACCACCCACGAGGGTGTCGACTGGCTGCTGGCCCGCGACGAGAAGCCGGACCTGGTGTTCGAGGCCACGTCGGCCTATGTCCACCGGGCGGCCGCGCCGAAGTATGCCGATGCCGGCATCCGCGCGATCGACCTGACCCCCGCGGCGATCGGGCCCGCCGTGATCCCGCCGGCCAACCTTCGCCAACACCTCGGCGCTCCGAACGTCAACATGATCACCTGCGGCGGGCAGGCGACGATCCCGATCGTGTACGCGGTCTCGCGGGTGGTCGACGTGCCGTACGCGGAGATTGTCGCGTCGGTGGCGTCGGTGTCCGCCGGGCCCGGCACACGCGCCAACATCGACGAGTTCACCAAGACCACCAGCCGCGGCGTCGAGACCATCGGCGGCGCCAGGCGCGGCAAGGCGATCATCATCCTCAACCCCGCCGACCCGCCGATGATCATGCGCGACACCATCTTCTGCGCGATCCCCGAGGACGCCGACCGCGGCGCGATCACGAAGTCGATCAACGACGTGGTCGCCGAGGTGCAGACCTATGTGCCGGGCTACCGGCTGCTCAACGAACCGCAGTTCGACGACCCGTCGCTCAACTCCGGCGGCCAGGCGGTCGTCACCACGTTCATCGAGGTGGAGGGGGCAGGCGACTACCTGCCGCCCTACGCTGGGAACCTGGACATCATGACCGCGGCGGCCACCAGGGTCGGCGAGGAGATCGCCAGAGAGTCCCTGACCACAACGGCGGGAGGAGCCCAGTCATGAGCACCGACATCTTCTCCAGCGATCTGTGGGACGTCCGCATCACCGACACCAGCCTGCGGGACGGGTCGCACCACAAACGTCACCAGTTCACCACCGACGAGGTCCGCGCGATCGTCGCCGCCCTCGACGCCGCGGGTGTGCCGGTCATCGAGGTGACCCACGGCGACGGCCTGGGCGGCTCGAGCTTCAACTACGGGTTCTCCAGGACACCCGAACAGGAACTGATCAAGCTGGCCGCCGAGACGGCCGGAGAAGCCAGGATCGCGTTTCTGATGCTTCCCGGGGTCGGCACCAAGGACGACATCAGGGAAGCCCGGGACAACGGCGGCTCGATCTGCCGGATCGCCACCCACTGCACCGAGGCGGACGTGTCCATCCAGCACTTCGGCCTGGCCCGCGAGTTGGGGCTGGAAACCGTCGGGTTCTTGATGATGGCCCACACCATCCCGCCGGACAAGCTCGCGCAGCAGGCCCGCATCATGGCCGACGCCGGATGCCAGTGCGTCTACGTCGTGGACTCCGCGGGCGCGCTGGTCCTCGAGGGGGTCGCCGACCGCGTCGCCGCACTGGTCGCCGAACTCGGCGACGACGCCCAGGTCGGCTTCCACGGCCACGAGAACCTCGGCCTCGGCGTCGCGAACTCGGTCGAGGCGGTGCGGGCAGGGGCCAAGCAGATCGACGGCAGCTGCCGGCGCTTCGGCGCCGGCGCGGGCAACGCGCCGGTCGAGGCGCTGATCGGGGTGTTCGACAAGATCGGCGTCAAGACGGGCATCGACTTCTTCGACATCGCCGACGCCGCCGAAGAGGTCGTCGCGCCGGCCATGCCCGCCGAATGCCTGCTCGACCGCAACGCGCTGATCATGGGCTACTCCGGGGTGTACTCGAGCTTCCTCAAGCACGCGATCCGTCAGGCGGAGCGCTACGGCGTGCCCGCGCACCAGCTCCTGCACCGCGCCGGCAAACGCAAGCTCATCGGCGGCCAGGAGGATCAGCTGATCGACATCGCGCTGGAGATCAAGCGCGAGCAGTCCCAGGCCGGCAGTACCAGCTCAATCAGGTAGGGCAGGCAAGATGGGGCGGTGGTCGCCGCCCCGACAACGAGCCGGCGTCGCGTCGGCTCGATGGAGATGCTGCTCGCGGCGCTGATCGCGCTCGCGCTGTCCGGCGGCATCCTCAGCCGGATCGTCGCGCAGCGGCCGGCCGCCAGCGTCGCGGCGACCGTGTTCTGCGGGGTCTTCGTCCAGGCGCTGCCGTTCCTGGTCATCGGCGTCTTGGTGAGCGGGCTGGTCGCGGCGTTTGTGTCGCCCGAACGGCTGGCCCGGTGGCTGCCGCGGCGCGCCGGCCTGGCGATCGTGGTGGCCGGGGTCGGCGGAGCCGCGCTGCCCGGGTGTGAATGCGGTTCCGTGCCCGTCGCCCGGCGCCTCTACGCCTCGGGCGCGGCCGGCGCCGCGGCCCTGACGTTCATGTTGGCCGCCCCGGCGATCAACCCGGTGGTGCTGGTGGCCACCGCCGTGGCGTTCCCGGGCCAGCCGAAGATGGTGATCGGCCGCTGCCTGGCCTCCCTCGCGACCGCGGTGGTGATGGGGCTGCTCTGGTCGCGGTGGGGCCGGCCCGAGTGGGTCACCCGCTCGCTGCCGGCGGCGCACGGCGCGGCGCCGCGATGGGTGGTGTTCCTGGAGGCCGCCCGGCACGACTTCCTGCAGGCGGCGTCGTATCTGGTGGTGGGCGCCGCCGCGGCGGCCGCGCTGCGGGTGCTCGTGCCGCCGTGGGTGTTCCAGCATCTGGCCGGTCAGCTCGCAGCGGGGATCGTCGTGATGGCGCTGCTGGCCGTCGTGCTCGCGCTGTGCTCGGAAGCTGACGCGTTCGTGGCGGCCAGCCTGACGATGCTGCCGCTGCTGCCCCGGCTGGTGTTCCTGGTGGTCGGGCCCGCTGTCGACGTCAAGCTGTTCGCGATGCAGGCCGGTATGTTCGGCCGCCGGTTCGCGCTGCGATTCGCCCCCCTGACCCTGCTGGTGGCAACGCTGGCGGCGACCGGCATCGGGCTGCTGGTCCTGGGCGGTGCGCATTGAGCCGCATCACCCAGAACTCGCTGCTGCTGCTGCTCGGCCTGGCCACCGCGCTGATCGCGCTGAAGGGCACCTACCTGCACTATGTCAGGCCCCAGCTGCTGCCGTGGCTGCTCGTCGCGTCGGCGGTGCTGGTGGTGCTCGCGGTGGTCGCGATCGTGCGCGATGTGCGCCGCGTGGGCACCGATGCCGAAGAAAACGACGAGGAACACGACGACGGTCATCGTCATCGCCCGTGGATCGTCTGGCTGCTGCTGGTGCCCATCGCCGTGCTGGCGTTCGTCGTCCCGCCGCCGCTGGGCGCCCGCGGGGCCACGCCGGAGGTCGCCGCTGCCTCGGCGCCGCACCTCCGGCCGTTCCCGCCGCTGCCCGCCGGGCGGGCGCCGGTGGTGTCGCTTCCCGACGTGATGATGCGCGCGGCGACGGACTCGGCGGGCACGCTCGACGACCGGCTGATCACCGTCGTCGGTTTCACGATGTCCGACGGCGGCGCCGTCGACCTGGGGCGGGTGGTCATCATCTGTTGTGCGGCCGACGCGCAGCTGGCCCGGGTGCGGCTGACCGGTCCGGGCCTCGCGGGCTACCCCGATGACACGTGGTTGCGCGTCGAGGGCAAGGTCGTCCCGAAGAGTTCGACCCCGCAGACGTCCTTCGTGCCGACGATGGCGGTGAGCAGCGTCACGAGGATCGACCGACCCACCAACACCTACGCGTATTAGAAGGCGGGCTTGGTGCCGCCCAGTTGCGCCGTCAGCGCGTCCGCGGCCGAGATCAGTCGTTGCGCTCGGTCGGTGATCTCGCCGTCGGTGAGGGGTCGCCCGATCTGTAACGATGCCACCATCGCCTGGCGCTGGTGGTGGTCGTAGACCGGCGCGGAGATGACGCTGATGTCGTGGCGCTGGCGGCGGCCCGGGCCGGCGGCGGGGTTTTCGCTTCGCAGGTAGACCCGCTCGCCGATGTCGGACACCATCTCGCCCAGCAGCGCGCGCAATTCGTCGGGAAGGTGACTCGACATGCCCGCCATCAGCGCATACAGCCGCCGCCCGCCGCGAGTCAGGCGTTCGACGAGGTAGCCGTCGGAGCGGCACTCGGCGATGACGCGGTGCAGCCGCTCGGTGTCGGTGCGCAGCGGGATGGTCGGCTCCTTGGCCAGCCAGTTGCGCACCGCCTCGTCGTCCCACAGCACGAACATCAACCCGACCGGTGGCGCGAACGGATAGCTCTGGCCGACCTGCACCGGCACCCGCACGGTCGGCGGCGCCACCAGTTCCAACAGAGTGATCCGGTCGTCGACCACCGCCGACAACGCCGCCACGGTGGCGAACCGCGACGAGAGCCTGCGCAGTTCCTGCCGCGCGGCCGGGCTCACCCGCATCGCCTCCTGGGCCGTGTGGCCGAGAGTGATCAGCGACGGGCCGAGCCGGTAGGTTTTGTCCCGCTCGTCGCGCACCAGATAGCCCGCCTCGCTCAGCGTCGTGACGATGCCCAGGCAGGTGGGCTTGCTCAGCTCGGTGTGGCGGGCCAACTCCGAGACGCCGAATCG
>Ga0209040_10001513_pt1 | contig 18425 bp, 17 predicted proteins | sample BogFormECP12_OM3_FD_188240 | JGI IMG/M metagenome (GOLD analysis project Ga0209040, IMG submission 188240) | Bog forest soil microbial communities from Calvert Island, British Columbia, Canada - ECP12_OM3 (SPAdes) (version 2) | ecosystem: Environmental > Aquatic > Freshwater > Wetlands > Bog ...
ATCCTGGCGAGCTTCAGGCGCATCGTCGAGGGCGAGGCCTTCGTGCGCTCCGGCGCCTGGGTCAAAGGCCCGCTGCCGCTCGGCAAAAGCCTCAACGGCAAGACGCTCGGCGTCATCGGCTACGGCCGCATCGGCCGCGCCGTCGCCCGCCGCGCGCCGGCCTTCGGCATGAGCGTCGCCTATTGCGACCTCGTGAGCGATCCTGACGCGCCGCACGCCTATTATCCCGATCCGGTCTCGCTCGCGCGGGCGAGCGACATCCTCGTCGCCGCGACCGCCGGCGGCGCGGCGACGCTCAATCTCGTCAACGCCGCAGTCTTCGAGGCGCTCGGGCCCGAAGGGCTGTTCGTCAACGTCTCGCGCGGCACGGTAGTCGACGAAGGAGCGCTCATCGCGGCGCTCGAGGAGAAGCGCCTCGGCGCCGCCGCGCTCGACGTCTTCTGGAACGAACCGAACATTGACGTGCGCCTGCTGGGCTTCAAAAACGTCATTGTGCAGCCCCATCACGCCAGCGGCACGGTCGAGGCGCGCAAGGCGATGGGCAAGCTCGTGCGCGACAATCTCGCCGCCCATTTCGCCGGCCGCCCGCTGCCGACGCCGGTTGTCTGAACGGGCTGCGCCGCGTCGATCCTGCGGAACCAATCGCGCTTCATTGAGTTGTAGCCGTTTACTGGGGCGCAACCCGGGAACACGAGGAGGAGGCGATGATGATGGCGCGGTTGGCGGCGATTGGTCTCATCGGCATTCTGGCCGGAGCAGGTCCGGCGTCGGCGTGCGACGGTTTCGGGTGCGTCGGCGCAGCAATCGAGCAGGGCGCTTATGAGACCGGACATGCGATCGAGAGTGGCGTTCGTGTGACAGGCGCCGCCATCGACCGGGGCGCCCATGGCCTTGGGAGCGCGGTACAAACGGGCGCCCACGCAACGGCCGCGCGGCAGCGCGGGCCACGCACGAGACCGGGAGACTGGTGACCGGTCATCCGTGAGAAACGGCCGGAGCGGTTGCGGTCAAGGACTGCGCGCTTTCGGCGAGACGCTCCATGTGCTTGGCACTTTCGCCGCTCGTGCTGACCGAGCGCGTGCGGCCAGCGAGGCTCCATCGCGGCCATTTCGCTGAGCGACCCTGTGCGAGGTCAAAAAGCTTAGCGATTTCAATGGATCAGAAGAATTTTGTTTCTGTGAAACGGAATCCGTGTTAAGATTTGATTTTGATGAACGGAATGAACATTTGATGCGCGAAGAAGTTTGATGCGCGAAGAAGATTGTCGCCTGGCGATTCGCCCTGCGCCCGGCTTGCTCGAGCAGCGGACGGGGCTCGATCCGACGGGCGTACGGCGCCACGCGCCTGCGAAAGGGACAGAAAATGGCGCCTAAGCCGTTGGAAAGACTGCGTCGTGGACAAAACTGGGCGCCGGTCCGGCGGCCTTCGAGTGAACGGAAAGGCGCCGGAACCCTTTGAAAGGATGGAATCAGCGCCCCGAAATGGCGCCGTCAAAAGCTGTTGCGGTCATGATACGTCTGCAGGAACTGACGCACCCGCGGCTCCCTGCTGTGATGGAAGACGTGGCGCGGCGGGCCCTCTTCGATGATGCGGCCTTCGTCGATGAAGGCGATGCGGTCGGCGACGTGGGCGGCGAAGCCCATCTCGTGGGTGACGATCAGCATCGTCATGCCCTCCGATGCGAGGCTCTTCATCACTTCGAGCACTTCGCCGACGAGCTCCGGGTCGAGCGCCGAGGTCGGCTCGTCGAACAGCATGAGCCGGGGCTGCATCGCGAGCGCGCGCGCGATCGCCACGCGCTGCTGCTGACCGCCCGAGAGATGAGACGGGTAGGCGTGCGCCTTGGCCGCGAGGCCGACTCGCGTGAGCATCGCCATCGCGCGGTCCGCCGCCTCGTTCGCCGGCAGCCCGCGCACGCGCCGCAACGGCTCGGCGACGTTGCCAATCGCGGTCATGTGCGGCCAGAGGTTGAAGTGCTGGAACACCATGCCGATCTCGCGCCGCATGTCACGGAGCTTGCGTGCATTCATCGAACGGCGCGTCCCGTCGGGCGCATCCTCGTAGCCGATCAGCCGGCCCTCGATGCGCACGTCGCCGACGTCATAGGGTTCAAGAAAGTTCACGCATCTCAAGAGCGTGCTCTTGCCCGATCCGCTCGGGCCGATGAGGCAGACGACCTCCGATTTCGCGATCTTGAGTTCGACCCCGCGCAGCACCTCATGCGCGCCGAAGCTTTTGCCGACCCCGTTGAGCTCGATCATCGGAAGGCTCATGCGGCCGCTCCTTCGCGCGCAAGAAATGCGGTCACGCGCGCTTCGACCCGGGCGCCGATGCGCGAGACGACCTCGACCAGGAGCCAATAGAAGACCGCCATGGCGAAGATGGCGTCGAAGGCGGTGAACGTCTCGGCCGCCATCGTCTGCATCTGGTACATGAGCTCGGGCACGGTGATGATCGAGAGAACCACGGTTTCCTTCGACAGCACGATCAGCATGTTGACGATCGAGGGCACGGACGCGATCAGCGCCGCCGGCAGCGCGACGCGGATCAGCGCGTCGAACGGCGCCATGCCGACGCTGGTCGCCGCCTCGATCTGGCCGCGCGGAACCGAGGCGAAGCCGGCGCGGAAGATCTCGGCGAAATAGGCCGAGGAATAGAGGCCGAGGCCGAGGACGCCGGCCTCCGTCGCAGTGAGCCTCAAGCCGATATAAGGGCCGCCCGAATAGAGCAGGAAGAGCTGCATGAGGAAAGGCGTGCCGCGGAACACCTCGATGAAGATTCTCAGCGCCCATTGCAACGGCGGCAACGGCAGCCGGCGCGCGAGCGCGATCGCGAAGCCCAGCAGCATGCCGAGCGCCCCGCCCGCGCTCCAGCAAACGATGGTGACGCCGAAGCCGCTGATCAGCGACGGCAGATAGCGCCACAGGACGTCGGGATTCATCGCGCGCCGTCCGCGGCGAGCCGCCGCTCCGCGAGCGCGCCGAAGCCCGCCAGCGCCAGGTTGATCGCGAGATAGAAGAGTCCGCCGCCCACATAGGCTTCGAGCGGCCGGTAGGTCAGCGAGGCGATGTTCATGCTGACCCGCGTCAGTTCGGCGATGCCGACGACCGACACGAGCGAGGAGGCTTTGAGAAGCAGGATGAATTCGTTGATGAGCGGCGGGATCGAGATGCGCAACGCTTGCGGCAGCAGCACGCGCCGCCAGATGTCAGAACCGGCGAAGCCGAGCGCGACCGCGGCTTCCGCTTGCCCGCGCGGCACGGCGTTGAGGGCGCCGCGCAGGATCTCCGCCTGATAGGCCGCCGAGGACAGCGCGAGCCCGCCGACCGCGGCGACGATCGCCGGCACGTCGAGGCCGAATTCGGCCAGGAAATAGTAAATGAAAAGAAGCTGCACCAGCAGCGGCACGCCGCGAAAGACGCTCACATAGGCGCCGCCAAGGCGCGCGAGCCACGCACGCCGCGATACGCGCGAGGCGCAAACGAGCGCGCCGATCACGAAGCCGATGACGATGCCCGCGAGCGACACCGCGATCGTCACTCCCGCAGCCTGCGTCAAGTAGCCGAACGAATGGAGGATGACCTCAGGCTTCATCGGGCGCGTGGGAGAGGCGGCTTGCCCCTCCCCGTCGGCTAAGGTCAGATCGAAGGTTCGGGGACGGTCTTCGGCAGATCCATGGTCTGGCCGAACCAGGTCTTCTGGATCTTCGCCATCGTCCCGTCCGCTTCGACCTTGAGGATCGCCGCGTTGATCGCGTCGATCAGCGACTTGTCGTCGAGGCGGGCGACCCAGGAGAAATAGGTCGGCTGTCCGAACGCCGGCAGAACCACTGCGAATGTATCCGAGCGCTGTTGCGCGGCGTAGGCGAGGTTCGGCAGCGAGTTCACCGAAGCGTCGATGCGCCCGGCGGCAAGATCCGCATAGGACTGGTTGTTGTCGACATATTCCTTGACCTCGACCGGCTTCGAAAGCTTGGCGGCGAAGGCCTTGAGCTGTTCCACCTGCGAGGTGCCCTTCTGCCCGCCGACGGTCCTTCCGGCGATATCCTCGGGCTTCATGATGCTCGCGTCGTTGGCGCGTTTCATGAGCGCCGCGGTGGCGTCTGCGATCGGCACGGTAAAGGCGTAGCGCTTCATCCGCTCCTTGGTGATTGTCACGGGCGCGATGCAAAGATCGAACTTCTTCGCTTCAAGCCCCGGCAGCACGCTGGTCCATGGCAGGTCGAGATAGGAGGCCTTGACGCCCATCTCCTTGGCGACCGCGTCGACGAGGTCGCGATCGAGACCCTTGTAGACGCCATTGTCCGAAATATCGAAGGGCGGGAACTGCATCTCGGTTGCCGTCATGAGCTCGCCGCGCTTCTTGATCTCGGCGAGCGTGTCGTCGGCAAGAGCGAGGCGCGTCCCGCCGATGAGGGCGCCCGCGGCCAATCCGGTCTTCAGCGCCTCGCGCCGCGTTACGGTGATCTTGTCGGAATGCATCATTGCGCATCTCCCTTCGCATGGTGTCTGGTTCGGCGGCCTGTCCAAAATTGTTCCCTTGAGCCGAAATCGGCGCGAGGCGGATATCGACGGCGATCGCGTCCAATGTCGTCGACGCCCATTACGCTGTCAATTCGCCGCAGCTTTGGGACCAAGATGGAAGCCGAAGGACGGACTCGACGCTGACCGCGCTCCTGGCATAAGGTTTTCGACGCGATCGCGGCCACGAGAGGAGACCGGCGACGCAGGGAGGGTGCGACAATGGCGTTCCTGATCGCCAATGCGCTGGTTTGGGACGGAGAAAGCGATGACCGCTATCCGGCCGAGGTCTTGATCGAGAGAAACCGCATCACGGCGGTCGCGCGCGGCCACGGGCAGATCCAGCGCGACGGGGTCGAAATCATCGACGGCGCCGGAACGACGCTGATGCCGGGCATGGTCGAAGGGCACTGCCATCTCTCTTTCGTCGATCCGGTGCGCAATCAGGATCTTGGCGAAATCCCGCCCGAGGAGCACCTGCTGCGAACCTGCCGCAACGCCACGCTCATCCTCAACCATGGCTTCACCTCCTGCTATTCCGCCGCCTCCGCCAAGCTCAGGCTCGACGTCGTCGTGCGTCAGGAAATCGAGGACGGTTATCTCGCCGGGCCGCGCTATCGTGCGGCGGGGCCTGAAATCACAGTGACGGGCGGTCTCGCCGACGAGCGCAAGCACCATATCCACGCCGAGAGTTTCGGCATGATCGCCGACGGGCCCGACGAAATGCGGCGCGCCGTCCGTCTTTGCTGCCGGGAAGGCGTCGACAACGTAAAGATCAACATCTCAGGCGACGAGTTCGTTTCCACGGCGCGCGCCGAGATCACCTCGATGAGCGAGATCGAGGTCGCAACCGCTGTCGAAGTCGCGCACGAATGGAACAAGCGCGTCTCCTGCCATGCTCGCGCGGCGGCCTCGGTGAAGCGGGCCGTGCGCAATCGGGTCGATTGCATCTATCATTGCGATTTCGCCGACGAAGAGGCGCTCGATATGCTCGAAGCCGTCAAGGACCGCGTCTTCGTCGGACCGGCCTTCGGCCTCGTTCACAACGCCGTCTACGAAGGCGATCGGGCCGGCATGACGCGCGACGTCGTCGAGAAAATGGGCCTGGCGCGAAAGCTCGAAGCGACCTGCCGCACTTATCATGAGATGAGGAAGCGCGAAATGAAGGTCGTCATCGGCGGCGACTATGGTTTCAGAATCACGCCGATGGGACAGAACGCCCGCGACATCGGGCATTTTGTCAAGTTCTTCGGCTACTCGCCCGCGGAGGCGCTGCGGTGCGCGACGTCAGTCGGAGGCGAATTGATGGGCCTCAAGGGCGAACTCGGCGTAATCAAACCGGGAGCGCTCGCCGACGTCTTGCTCGTCGAGGGCAATCCCCTTGCCGACCCGTCGGTGCTGGTCGGGCCTGACCATCTTGCGATGATCATGAAGGATGGCAAGATGCATCGGGATCCGAGAGAGCGGCGTCTGACGCCCGAGCGCCGAGCGGCCGAATAGCGCCGCGTCCCCGGGGAGGATATGGTGGAGACAGCGGCGCTCGCTCTCGAGATGCTGAACATCACGAAGACCTTTCCCGGCGTGCGCGCGGTCGACGATGTGAGCTTCGGTTGCGCGCGCGGCGAGGTTCATGCGCTGTGTGGCGAGAACGGCGCCGGGAAATCAACCCTCATCAAGATCCTTGGCGGCGTTTACCGACCGGACAGCGGGAGCATCCGGCTCGACGGCCACGAGGTCGCGTTCTCCCATCCCGTCGTTGCGCGTCGGGCCGGCGTCAGCATCATTCACCAGGAATTGAGCCTATTGCCCTACCGGACCGTGGCGGAGAACGTCTTTCTCGGAATCGAGCCGGCTCGCTACGGACTTGTGGACCGGCGACGGATGCGTGAAGGCGCGAGCCGACTGCTTCGTCGTCTCGGCTCATCCATCGCGCCCGATTCCCCGGCCGGCGATCTTTCGATCGCGCAGCAGCAGATCGTCGAGATCGCAAAAGCCTTCGCGATCGACGCCCGCATTCTCGTGATGGACGAGCCGACCGCCGCGCTCGATCGCGTCGACGCGACGCGCCTGCTTGATCTCGTGAAGCGCCTGAGCTCCGAAGGCGTGTCGATCATCTACATTTCGCACAGGATGCCCGAGATCCAGGTGGTCGCGGATCGGGTGACCGTACTCAAGGACGGACGAACGGTCATGACGGCGCCGCTCGCCGAGGCGCCGACCGGACGGCTCGTTCGCGCGATGGTCGGCCGCGAACTGTCCGATTTCTATCCGCCACGCCCCACCCGTGCGCCGGGATCCGCGGCGCTTCGCATCCGCGGCGGATCGAACCGCCGCCTGCGCGCGATCGATCTCGACGTGCGGGCCGGCGAAATCGTCGGCGTCGCGGGGCTCGAGGGCTCGGGCAAGAGCGCGCTTGGCCGCGCCGTCTCGGGCGACGAGCCGTTCGAGAGTGGAACGATGGAAATCGGCGATCGGGCCGTCAAGGCAAGAAGCGCCCGCTCCGCGATCGAGGCGGGGCTCGGGCGCCTGTCGGACGATCGAAAGCGCGAGGGGCTGATAATGCAACAGTCCGTGCGCGACAACGCCATGCTGACTCAGCGGGCCTTTGCCAATCCGCTGAGCTCTCCAACCGCAGAGCCTATGTCGACCGTCGTTGCAGATCGCCGGCTGAAGCAGCTCGACGTCCGCGCTGCGAGTTTCGATGAGGAGATCCGCCTCCTTTCCGGCGGCAATCAGCAGCGCGTTATCATTGCGCGCTGGCTGGCGCGGGATCCCGAGGTTCTCGTATTCTGCGAGCCGACGCGGGGCGTCGACGTCGCCGCCAAGGCGTCGATCTATAAGATCATGCGCGATCTCGCTGATCGCGGGCGCGCGATCCTGATGATCTCGTCGGACCTGCCTGAGATTATTGGGGTCAGCGACCGGATCGTGGTGATGCGCGAAGGCGGCGTCGCGGGCGAGCTGCAAAGCGGGGCGACGGAAGAGGACGTGATGGCGATCGCAGTCGAACACGACCAGCGCCCGTCCGCGCTCGTTCATTGAGCGACGCGGAGGCCTTGCGCCTCACCCAAGTCGAACGCCGCGGCTCGACCGCGCCGCTCATGCTGCTCGTCGGATCCGTCGCGCTCTATGTCGGAGTCGCGCTTTGGACCGGTGAGATAAAAATGCTCGAGACCGACGGCCTGATCGGTCTGCTGCAAAGGATGGTCGCACTCGGCGTTGTGGCCCTCGGCCAGACCTTTGCGATTCTGGCCGGATCGATCGATCTCTCAGTCGCCAACCTGATCAGCGTCGCGGCGGTGCTCGCCTCGTTCATCATGCAGGGACGTGCCGAGATGATGCTGCCCGCGGTGGCCGCCGTCCTTGCCGTTTCGGCGCTCGTCGGCGTTGTGAATGGCGCGCTTATCTCGAGGCTTCAGGTTAACCCGCTGATCGCGACGCTCGGCGTGGGGCTCATCCTGCAGGGCCTGCTTTCGGCGAGCTTCACCGATTTCGCCGGATCGGTTCCCCGCGAGTTCCAGGCGGTCGCTTACGGCGCATTCGGGGTCGTGCCCTATTCGGTCGCGGGGTTGTTCGTTCTCGCCGCCCTCTGCGCCCTGACGCTGGCGACGACGCGCTTCGGCGCGCATCTTTATGCGTTGGGTGGTAATGCCGAGGGCGCGCGGCTGGCTGGAATCCGCACTGATCTGGTGACGATCGGCGCCCATGTCGTCTGCAGCCTGATGGCGGGAGTTTCCGGCCTCTATCTCGCGAGCCGCCTGCGCTCGGGCGCGCCTTGGGTCGGGCGCGATGGGGTCTACGATCTCGAATCGATCGCGGTCGTGGTCATCGGCGGCACCTTGCTCGCGGGCGGGCGCGGCGGCATCTGGGGAACCCTGGCGGGCGTGCTGCTGTTCGCAACGCTGGACGCCGCGTTCAACATGATGGGAGTGTCGGCCTATCCCAAGCTCGTGCTGCGGGGCGCGATCGTCATCGCCGCCGTCGCCGTCTACACAATGCGCACGCGGGACCCCGTCGCATGACGATCGCGCTGAAAGAGATCGGTCCAAGGTCGCGCGCCGTTGCCGCGGTCCGCCGCATCAATGTCGCGGTTGTTGTGTTCCTGGCATTCTATCTCGCCATCGGGCTCCTCCAGCCAGCCTATCTCGAACCCGCGGGCGTCATGAATTTCCTGCGCCGCGCGGCGCCGCTGGCGATTCTTGCGTCCGGCCAGCTCTTCGTGCTCGTCAGCGGCGGCTTCGATCTTTCGGTCGGGTCGCTCGTCACGCTCACGGTCATTGGGGGCTCGATGCTGACGGCCAACGACCCGTCGAAGACCTGGTGGGCGATTGGCGCGCTTTATGGCATCGGCCTGGTCGTCGGGCTCATCAATGGCGCAGTCGTGGCCTACCTCCGGACGCCCTCGATCATCGCGACGCTCGGAACCCTGCTCTCGGTCAACGGCGCGGCGATGATGTGGTCCGGCGGCTCCCCGCGCGGATATCTGCCCGACAATTTCCGAATGTTCGGACGCTTCGTGTTCCACGACGTGCCGGTCATCAAGATCTTTCCGGTCGCGATCGTCGTCCTCGCCGCGGTCGCGGGGCTTGCCTGGTGGGGCCTGCATGCAACGGTTTTCGGGCGCCGTGTGTTCGCTGTCGGCGACAATGCCCGGGCCGCCCAACTGGCAGGAGTCCGGGTCGAATTCGTCCGTCTCTGCGTCTTCGCGATCTCTGCGCTGTCGGCGGTGACTGCGGGCGTCATGCTCGGCGGCTTTGGCGGCGTCTCGGTCGACGTGGGGCGCGGGCTTGAGCTGCAAGCCATAGCGGCTTGCGTCGTGGGCGGCGTGCAACTCATGGGCGGACGCGGCGCGCTCGTCGGCGCGGTCGCCGGCGCGCTCACCTTGACCGCGCTCTTCACACTGCTCACCTTGCTCGGCTGGCCGCAGCCCCTCAAGGAAACGGCTCAAGGTCTCATTCTGATCGCCGCGGTGGCGTTCGGCGCGTGGCGCCGACGCCGCGGAGGCTAGTGGGGCTAGCGCCCCGTGCAACGCCGAACAGTCGGCATAGGGAGGAAGAGTGTGATGAAGATAATCGCTCCATTGGTGATGAGCGCAGCGATGGCCGGACTCGCCGGAGGCGCGCTCGCCCAGAGCTTCGACGATCCGAAGGAGTTCCAGGCGGCGAAGGACCTGCTTGCGATGACGCCGCAAGGCCCCGCCGACAAGCCGTGGCTGCAGCATCTCGACGGCAAGGAGGTCGACACCTCGCAATACAAGAAGCCCGGTCCCTACCGGATCTGCTTCTCCAACGCTGGCGTCGACAACCCGTGGCGGGTGGTCGGCTGGACCACAATGCAGGCGCAGGTGGACGTCCTCAAGTCCGACATCCAGTCCTTCACCGTCGCCGACGCCCAGGGCAAGGACGACAAGCAGATCTCGGACATCAACGCTTTCGTATCGAGCGGCAATTGCGACGCGCTGATCGTGTCGCCCAATACGACGGCAGCGCTGACGCCAGCGGTCGAAGCCGCCTGCAAAAGGCTGCCCGTCGTCGTGTTCGACCGCGGGGTCCTGACCCAGTGCCCCGTGACGTTCATCAATCCCGTCGGCGGCTATGGCTGGGGCATCCAGACCGCCAATTTCATCGTGTCCAAGCTGCCGAAGGGCGGCAAGGTTCTCGCGCTTCGCATCCTTCCGGGAGTGGACGTGCTCGAGACGCGATGGTCGGCGGCCAACCGCATCTTCAAGGAGAACGGCGTCAATGTCGTCGGCGCCGAATTCACCAACGGTGACAACGCCAAGACCAAGGCGATCGTCGACGACTATATCAACCGCTTCGGCAATATCGACGCGGTCTGGATGGACGCGGGCGCAACCGCCGTCGCCGCGCTCGAGGCCTTTGAGGACGCGGGCAAGCCCTATCCGATCATCACCGGCGAGGACCAGGAGGACTTCCTGAAGAAATGGAAAGAGAAGGGCCTCACCGCGATGGCGCCGACCTATCCGACCTATCAATGGCGCACGCCCGTTATCGCGGCTGTCGAGATCCTGAAGGGCGAGCCGGTGATCGGACCCGCCTGGAAGCTGCCGCAGCCGGTCATCATGCAGACGGATCTCGACAAGTATGTCGACAACAGCATGCCGCCGCTGCATTACGCCATGTGCGGCTGCAAGGATCTGCCGGGCTACCCGCAGCGCTGGGGCGGCAAGTGACGGTCTGATCCGAAACGCGCCGGAGGGCCATGCCCTCCGGCTGCTCATGAGCGGGACGCGGCGATCCTCTCGTTCGATCGATGAAGTCGAGCGTCTCATTGAAGACCGGGCCGCCGGTCGCCAAGAGAGCTTCCGCCCGTGGGCTAAAGCCGATTCTCGCAACGCCTCACAGCGTTCGCGCGATCAACACCTTCATGATCTCGTTAGCGCCGCCGTAGATGCGCTGGACGCGGCTGTCACGGTACATGTGCGATATCGGATATTCGCTCATGTATCCGTAGCCGCCGAACAGCTGCAGGCATTCGTCGACGATCCTGTTCTCCAGATCGGTGACCCAGTACTTGGCCATCGAAGCGGTCGGCGCGTCGAGCTTGCCTTCGAGATGCAGGCCGATCAGGCGGTCGACGAAGACGCGCGCGACAGTCGCCTCGGTCTTGCACTCGGCAAGCTTGAACTGGGTGTTCTGGAAATCGATCAAGCGGCTGCCGAAGGCTTTCCGCTCCTTCACGTAAGCAATCGTCAGCTCGAGCGCGCGTTCGATCACCGCGACGCCGCCGACCGCGATATTGAGCCGCTCCTGCGGCAGCTGCTGCATGAGCTGAACGAAGCCAAGGCCCTCCTCGGTGCCCAAGAGATTTGCGGTCGGAACGCGGACGTTGTCGAAGAAGAGTTCCGACGTGTCCTGCCCCTCGAGGCCAAGCTTGTCGAGGTTGCGGCCGCGCTGAAAGCCTTGGGCGTCCTTGGTCTCGACGACGATCAGCGAAATCCCCTTGGCGCCGAGCGACGGGTCCGTCTTCGCCACCACCACGATGACGTCCGCCGTCTGACCATTGCTGATGAAGGTCTTCTGGCCGGAGATGAGATAATGGTTGCCGTCGCGCCTCGCCGTCGTTCGGACGCCCTGCAGGTCCGAGCCGGCGCCGGGCTCGGACATCGCGATCGCGCTGACGAGTTCCCCGGACGCCATTCGCGGCAGCCAGTTCTTCTTCTGCCCCTCCGAGCCGTAGTTGGCGATGTAGGGCGCGACGATCGCGTTGTGGAGCGAGATCGCAAAGCCTCCGAGCCCGCGCTTGGCGACCTCTTCGTTCAGGACGACTTCGTGCCGGTAATCGCCGCCGGCGCCGCCGTACGCTTCGGGAACGGAGAGACAGAGAAGGCCTGCTTCGGCCGCCTCCGTCCACATCGCGCGATCGACGACCCCGTCTTCGCGCCACTTGGCCGCGCGGCTCTGGGGCGCATGCTGGTCGAGAAACTTCCCGACGGACTCCCTAAAGATCGCGATTCCCTCCTCATTGAGACAATCGGGCCGAGCCATATTCAAAACGGACATGGGGCGCGCGTTTCCCTTGTTGATGGTTCGGGCCAACGGCTCTGGCAGTTTGAGCGCGACCTCCTGGTCATGGAGATTCAAGCAAGACGTCTTGCATTGCAAATCGGCGCCCTGAACCGCAGTCTCCTGACCGCCGCCCCTTGCGTTTTCCGCCGCCTCCGCGCATAGGGCGCGAATCCTTCCATTTCCCAGCAGGAACAGGCCTCGCTCCATGGGCTTCAAGTGCGGCATCGTGGGTTTGCCCAATGTCGGCAAATCGACGCTCTTCAACGCGCTGACGCAGACGGCTGCGGCGCAGGCGGCCAATTACCCGTTTTGCACGATCGAGCCCAACGTCGGCGACGTCGCCGTTCCCGACCCGCGCCTGATCGCGCTTGCGGAGATCGCCGACTCGAAAGAGATCATTCCCACACGGCTCACCTTCGTCGACATCGCCGGACTTGTCCGCGGCGCCTCGAAGGGCGAAGGCCTCGGCAACCAGTTTCTCGCCAACATCCGGGAATGCGACGCGATCGCCCACGTCGTTCGATGCTTCAAGGACGAAGACGTCACCCATGTCGAGGGGCGCATCGATCCCCTGTCCGACATCGTTACGATCGAGACGGAGCTGATGCTGGCGGATCTCGAAAGTCTCGAGCGGCGGATAGTAGCTATGGAGAAGAAGGCCAAGGGCGGCGACAAAGACGCCAAAGATATGGTGGCGCTCGCCCAACGCAGTCTCGCAGAACTACGCGAGGGACGGCCCGCCCGCGCGGCGGGCGCCAGCCGAGAGCAGCACGACCTCTTCCAGTCGCTTGGCCTTCTGTCGTCGAAGCCCGTGCTGTACGTCTGCAATGTCGAGGAGGCGTCCGCCGACAGGGGTAACGCCTTCTCCGATCTGGTGAAGGAGCAGGCTGCGAAGGAGGGCGCGGCCGCGGTCGTCGTCTCGGCGAAGATCGAGAGCGAGATCGCTGTGCTGCCGCAAGCGGAGCAGAAGGACTATCTCGCAGCCGTCGGGCTGACCGAACCTGGCCTCAACCGGGTCATTCGCGCGGGCTACGACCTCCTGCATCTCGTCACCTTCTTCACCGTAGGGCCGAAGGAAGCGCGCGCCTGGACGGTCGAGAACGGAGCCAGGGCGCCGCAGGCCGCCGGGGTGATCCACACCGATTTCGAGAAGGGATTCATCCGCGCAGAAACGATCGCCTACGACGACTATGTCGCCAATCGGGGCGAGGCGGGCGCGCGCGAGGCGGGCAAGTTTCGTCTGGAAGGCAAGGACTATGTCGTCGCCGACGGCGACGTCCTGCATTTCCGTTTCGCCAACTAGCGCGATGACCGGCGGGCGTTTCTTCGAGGATTTTCCGGCCGGCGAAGTCGTCGAATACGGCGGCCTCGACGTTACGGCGGAGGCCATCGTCGCTTTCGCGCGCGAGGTCGATCCGCAGCCGTTCCATGTCGACGCCGAGGCTGCGATCGCCGCCACCGGAGGTCTTATCGCGTCTGGCTGGCACACAGCCGCGCTGCTTCTCAAGATGAACTGCGAAGCGTTCCTCATACGCACGGAAGTCGTAGACGAGAAGGGCGTCGAGGAGGTCAGATGGGCGCTCCCGGTGCGGCCCGGTGATCAGCTGCAGGTGCGCCGGCGCACGCTCTCCGCGCAGCCGAGCGGCGCCAGTGAGAGCGCCGGCGACGTGGAGTTCCTTTTCGAGGTCGTCAATCAGGACGGCGCCGTCGTAATGACCCAGCGAAGCGTTCTGAGCCTCATGCGGCGGCAGGCGGCAGACTAGCGATGTACTTCGAAGACATGCAGATCGGGCGCGTCACCGACCTCGGGTCCGCATCGTTCACGCGCGATTCGATTCTCGCCTACGCGCGGCAGTTCGATCCCCGCGTTCTCCTCCGCGCGGACGAGGGCGCCCCGCTCGCCGCCTCGGGGCTGCACGTTGCGAGCGCAGCGATGCGCCGGCTGATCGAGACGCGCGCCGCCCTGCGGGCTGCAATGGAGGCGCGCGGCCAGGCGGCGCCAGAACTTGGCGTATCGCCGGGATTTCGGGACATGCGCTGGCCGCATCTGGTGCTGGAAGGCGACGTGGTCTCGTTTTCAATGGAGATCGTTTCGAAGCGCGAGACTTCGAAGCCCAACTGGGGCCTCGTAGTGAACAGCCTCCGAGGAATCAACCAGCGCGGCGAGAGCGTGCTCTCCTTCTCGGGCGCCGTTCTCGCAATGAGACGGACGGCCGAAAAGTAATGTCCGTTCGACGGCCCGGCTAGGATTCCGACGAGCGAACAGCTAGGTTGTCGCGCCGCAGCGATTTTCCCAATGCGGCGAGGGCGCGCCGATCGGGCGACAGTCTGGTAGGACGGCGCTGTTCCGAACTCTCGGCTTGAGGGATCTTCCCATGGCAATCAATCTCGTCAGTCTCGTATCTCAGTTTCTCACGCCCCAACTGGTCGGAAGTCTGGCGCGCGCTGTGGGCGTGAACGAGGCGGTCGCGCAGAAGCTGGCGGCGGCCGCGATCCCGACGATCCTGGCTGCGCTCGCCACAACGGCGGCCGCGCCGGGCGGGGCTCAGAAACTCGCCGACGCCGTATCGAATTCGGACCCTGACCTTCTGAGCAAACTCACCAGCGCAATCAGCGGCGGCAACGTCGGCGCTCTCAGCGAAGGCGCGAATCTGCTCAGCGGTCTCCTCGGCGGCTCCGGTCTGTCAAGCATGGTCGGCGCGTTGAGCCAGCACGCCGGCGCTCCGCAGGGCGCGGCGCAGACGGTGGTCGGCGCGGTCGCCCAGGCAGCCGTCGGCACGATTGGCCAGCAGGATCCTTCCAACTGGTCCGACGCATCCTCGATCGCCGCGATGCTGAGCAGCCAGAAGAGCGCGATCTCGGCCGCGCTGCCGCCTGAAGTGTCCAAGGCGCTCGGCGCCACCGGCCTTCTGGCGGGACTCGGGAGCCTCGGCGCGGCCGCCGCCCAGACGGCAAGCTCGACCGTCTCCAGCACGGCGAACGCGGCAAGCGCTGCGGCCAGCGCAGCCTCCAGTCGCGCGCAGGCCGCCTCCAGTTCGAGCGGCTTCCCGATGTGGGCGATCATTCTCCTGGTCATCATCGTCTTGGCCGCCATCTGGTGGTTCATGACCCAGAACAAGCAGCCTGAGCCGGCGAAAACCGGCATGCTGCAAGGGCCGGTCGAAACCATGCTCCTGCCGGCGCGCGGGTCTTGGACATAACCGGGTTCAACTCAATGCGCTTGCGCGTCAGCGTGTTCTGGCCGACCGGCAAGCGCGCAATTCTGAAGGAATCGACGGCTCGGCGGCCCCGCGCCGCCATCGTTTTTGTCCTGGGTCTGGCGGCCTTTGCCGCAGCTTGTTCGAGTCGCCCCTATGGCAACCTCATTGTCGGAACGAGCGCGCCCGGGGCGAGCCAGGTCGATCTCCTGGTGGCCACGACCCGCGCACCTGTTGTCGAGCCGCCAGGAGTGATGTTCGGCGGAGCGCGCGGCAGGGGGCTCGACTTCGCCGATATCGTCGTTTCGGTCCCGCCAGATTCGGCACGCAAGGCAGGCGATGTTCAGTGGCCTTCGTCTCCGCCCGGGGACCCTCAGCGCGACTTCGTCACCTTGCGCGCCGACCGTCTCGACCTGCCGCAGGCCAAGGTCGATTTCAACGCCCGCGTCTCTCGGACCCCCGGCCACAAGGTTCTGATTTTCGTTCATGGCTACAACACCCGCTTTGAGGAAGCGGTCTATAAATTCGCCCAGATCGTTCACGACGCGCACGTGGACGTCGCGCCGGTGCTTTTCACCTGGCCTTCGGGCGGAGGCCTCGTCGATTACGTTTATGATCGCGACAGCGCCATGTATTCGCGAGATGCGTTCGAAACGGTGCTGCAGGCGCTCGTGGACAACCGGAACGTCGGGTCGATCTCCATCCTCGCGCACTCGATGGGCAATTACCTCGCCGTCGAGTCGCTGCGACAGATGGCCATCCGCGATCACGGCTTGCCGTCAAAGATCCACGACGTGATGCTCGCCTCGCCGGACATCGACGTCGACGTCTTTCGCCGCCAGATCGCGGAAATCGACGTGAAGCCGCGGACGACGCAATTTACCTTGTTCGTGTCGCGCGACGACAAGGCGTTAGGCATTTCGAGCTTCCTGGCCCGCGATTCGACCCGGCTCGGGGCGCTCGATCCCACGAAGGAGCCCTATTCTTCAATGCTCGAAAAGGCTCAGGTTAACGTCATCGACCTGACCCACGTCGCATCCAACGACGCCGCAAATCACAGTAAGTTCGCCACCAGCGAAGTCGTGGCGGCGATTGGCGAGCGCCTGGCCGAGGGGCAAACCCTGACGGACGCAAAGCCGGGAGTCGTGGAATCCCTCGGGACGTTCACGCGCGGCGCAATCGACGTCGCCGCGGACGCCGCGACCGCGCCTACCCGGGTCGTCGATCCGACAATGACGGAAAAGTCGGTCGAAACCGCCGCCCAATCGGTGACGCTGGACAAGTAGATCCGAGACGTCCTCGGGTCCTTCTGATTCTTCGCTGCGAAATTGCAGGAGCCGCATCGACCTTTCTTGGGGCGCAAATTGGGTCTTGGCGGGCGATGCGCCCAAACTGAGGGCCGGTCGCCCCAGGCGGCCGGTCCAGACACACCGCCTCCACACTGGGCCGCGAAATGTACACCGACTGGAGACTGATCGACTGACGGAACAAGTCGACAGCGGGGTTGTTGGTCGTGACCGTGGAGGTCAACGTGACGGCAGCTCGGGACAAGCGGTCTTCGACCGAACGGCGCGAACCGACGTCCGCGGCTGAACCGACCTCTGAGGCTGCTGACCGCGGAGACGACGTCGGCGAACGGACGGACAGGCCCAAAGCCGACATTTCCAAAGTCGACGGGGATCCGGTTCGAAACCAAACCGTCCCGCCTGAACGCGAGCCGCAGTCTTGGATGGCGAGGCATCGGCTGGCCACAGTTCTTCTTCTCGGCCTGCTCGCGTTCGCGGCTGTCGTCGCCGGAACCCTGTGGTGGCTCAACGCGCGACACTACGAAGATACCGACGACGCCTTTATCGACGCCCGGCCGAGCGCGATCAGCGCTCAGGTCGCCGGCGCGATTATCGACATCCCGGTGACGGACAACGAAATTGTTGAGGCCGGGCAGCCGTTGGTCCGGCTCGACGATCGCGACTATCGCGCGACAGAGGCGCAAAACAAGGCGCAGATTGCGCAGGCGGAGGCGACGATTTCGTCGGCGGAGGCGCAGTCGGTCGCGCAGCAGGCAACGATCGATCAAATGTCGCTCGAGGTTACGCAGGCTCAGGCGGCGCTGACCTATTCGCAGGATGAGAACCAGCGCGCTCAAACGCTGTTGAAAGAGGGGTCGAGCACGCTGCAGCAGGCGCAGCAGACCCGCTCCGATTTGATCCAGAAGCAGGCCGCGCTCGACGCTACTCAGGCCGCTCTCACCCAGGCGAAGCGCCAGCTTGCCGTGTTTGCGGCGCAGCGACAGGCCGCCGAGGCGCAGCGAGCCCAGGCGCAGGCCGCCCTCGCGCAGGCTGAAGCCAACCTTTCGCGAACGACGCTCGTCGCGCCTTTCAAGGGCCGAGTGACGCAATTGACGGCAGCGAAGGGCGCCTACGCCACGCCCGGCCAGACCCTGATGCTGATCGTGCCGCTCGATGTTTGGGTCACCGCCAATTTCCGCGAAACGCAACTCGCTGACATGCGTCCCGGCCAGCCTGCCAATCTCTGCATCGACGCCTACGGCCGCTGCTTTCCGGGCCACGTCGACAGCATTCAGGCCGGAAGCGGAACCGCCTTCAGCCTGTTGCCAGCCCAAAACGCAACCGGCAACTATGTCAAGGTTGTCCAGCGAGTGCCGGTCAAGCTCGTCGTCGACAAGCAGCCGGACCTCGAGCTCGGCCCCGGAATGTCGGTGACCCCGTCGGTCAGGGTGAGATGACGGACCGGACCGTCGAAGCGGGCTGGGATGCGAGCCGCTCGGCTGCAGGAACCCACAATCCGTGGCTCGTCACCTTCGTCCTGTCGATGGCGACGTTCATGACGGTGCTCGACACCTCCATCGCCAATGTCGCGCTGCTGAATATAGCAGGGGGGCTGGGCGCGAGCGTCGACGAGAGCACGTGGGTTGTCACCAGCTATCTTGTCGCTAACGCCATCATTCTGCCGATCAGCAGCTGGCTCTCGGACGTGATCGGCCCAAGCGGTTCTATATGCTGTCCGTCGGGCTGTTCTCGGTCGCCTCCCTGCTGTGCGGGCTGGCGCCGAACCTTAGCCTCCTCGTGGCGGCTCGCGCGCTCCAGGGCGTCGGTGGCGGCGGCATGGCGCCAAGCGAGCAGGCTATGCTGGCGGATTCCTTTCCGCCGTCGAAACGCGCG
>Ga0209040_10001514_pt1 | contig 18423 bp, 20 predicted proteins | sample BogFormECP12_OM3_FD_188240 | JGI IMG/M metagenome (GOLD analysis project Ga0209040, IMG submission 188240) | Bog forest soil microbial communities from Calvert Island, British Columbia, Canada - ECP12_OM3 (SPAdes) (version 2) | ecosystem: Environmental > Aquatic > Freshwater > Wetlands > Bog ...
TCCTTCGGGTCGACCTCGTTGACCACCCGGCCGCCGATGCTCACCGTGCCGTCGCTGAGTTCCTCCAGCCCGGCCACCATGCGGAGGGCCGTCGTCTTCCCGCACCCCGACGGCCCGAGGAGCACCAGGAGCTCACCGTCCTCGACGGTCAGGTCCAGCCCGTCGACGGCGACGACGTCGTCGTAGCGCTTGGTGACCCCGTCGAAGCTGACCTCAGCCATCCGACGCCCCGATATCGATCCGCCCGAGCTGCTAACCCGGCATCCGGCGGGCCGCCGAAAGCTGGCTGGGCCTCGGCCGCATGTCAGGCGGCGTGCGCTCGGTCGACGAGGATGGCCACGGCGGGGTCCTCGGGGACGGTCACGGCCAGCCGGCCGGGTCCGCCGCCATCGATTTCGACGGTGACCACCAGATCCCCGCCGTCGGCCCCGAGGCTCGCCACCTCGCCACGGTACCCGGAGGGGCGGTTCGGCGCTGGCACCGGCGGGACGCCAAACCACGGTGGATCCCAACGGGAGTCCCAAACATCATCGTTGGTAGCGTGCGCCGGGTGAGCGCGGCGACCGAGCCCCCCACTGCGGCATCGTGGCCCCCCGGACCCGGGGGGACGTGGATCATCGACCTCGACGGCGTGGTCTGGCTTGCCGGTGAGCCCATCGTCGGGGTGCCAGAGGGCCTTTCCCACCTGCGAGCGGCCGGTGTCCGGCCTCTCTTCGCGTCCAACAACTCGTCGCTCACCGTCGGCGAGGTCGTCACCCGGTTGCGTCGGGCCGGGGTCAAGGCGGACCCCGACGAGGTCGTGACGTCGGCCCAGGCCGGTGCCGAGTTGGTCGAGCCGGGCAGCACGGTGCTGGCCCTGGCCGGTCCCGGTGTGCTCGAGGCCCTGGTCGACCGCCGCGCCACGCCGGTTGCCGGCGGCCCGGCCGATGCGGTCATGGTCGGTTTCACCCGGGACTTCGACTTCGCCCGGTTGGCCGAGGCGGCCGACACGGTGCGCGCAGGTGCCCGCCTCATCGGCACCAACGACGACGCCACCTACCCGACCCCTGACGGGCTGCTCCCGGGGGCCGGCTCCCTGCTGGCCGCGGTGGCCACCGCCTCGGGGGCCACCCCCGAGCTCGCCGGGAAGCCGCACCCCCCGATGGCTCGCTTGATCTCGACCCGGGCTGACGACGTGGTCTGCGCGGTCGGTGACCGGCCCTCCACCGACGGCCTCCTGGCCCGGCGTCTCGGTGTTCTCTACGCGCTGGTGCTCTCCGGTGTCACGCGCCCGGGCACGTCGGTCGAGCCGAAGCCTGCGGTCACCGCCACCGATCTCGGCGCACTAGTCCGCGACGTGCTCGAACAATGGGGTCACTGACCCGCGATAACGGGTCCCGAACGCTTGCTCCCAGCTAGCGCCTTCGGTACGTTGAAGCAATGCCCACCAGTGACGGGTTCCGCAAGTACTTCGAAGCCGGAGCCGTCCTGGGCCACGTGACCCGGGCCCGAGCCGAGGAGATCGTGCGGGAACTGGTGAACGCCGGCGAGATCCAACGCGGCCAGGCCTCCGAGTGGGTCGACGACCTGGTCGAGCGGAGCCGCAAGGCCAGCGAGGAATTCGTCGCCGTCGTGCGCAGGGAGGTCAAGAACCAGCTCGACGCGCTCAACGTCAATCCGGACGACCTGGCCAAGCAGGTGGCGGACATCCTAAGGCACTCCGCCGACGTGGGCCGGGCGGCGACGACCGACGCCGCCAAACGGGCCGGCAAGACGGCCAAGGCGGCGAAGAAGGCGGCCGACCGGATGGCCGGCACGCGCCCGGGCGCCGAGAAGGCCGGGACCAAGAAGGCTGGCGGCACCAAGAAGGCCACCCCGAAAAAGCCCGCCACCAAGAGGCCCGCCACCACGAAAGCCGCCGCCAAGAAGGTCAGTGGGACGAAGACGGCCGCCGCCAAGAAGGCCACCCCGAAGAAGCCCGCCACCAAGAGGCCCGCCGCCAAGAAGGCCGGGGCCAAGAAGGCCGTGCGGCCCTCCACCGGGTCAGCTCGCTGAGCGGCGGGACGCGTCAACGGCTCGATCTCGAGCTGGTCCGCCGCGGCCTCTCCCCGAACCGCCAGCTGGCCCAAGAGGCGGTGCACGCCGGCCGGGTCCTCGTCGCCGGCTCGGTCGCCGACAAGCCCTCACGCCTCGTGGGCCCCGGGGAGGCCATCGTCCTGCAGGGGCCGGGCCCCAGGTTCGTTAGTCGCGGCGGCACGAAGCTCGACGCGGCGCTCACCCGCTTCGGCCTCGACGTGACCGGGCTCACCGCGCTCGACGCAGGGGCCTCGACCGGCGGTTTCACCGACTGCCTCCTCCAGCACGGGGCGGCCCGGGTCGCCGCGGTCGACGTCGGCTACGGCCAGCTGGACCAGCGGTTGCGAGAGGACCACCGGGTCCTGGTCCTCGAGCGCACCAACATCCGCCATGTGACCCCGGCCGATCTGGTTCCAGCGGCCGGGGGGGACTCCTGGGGCCCCGTCGATCTCGTTACTGCGGATCTCTCGTTCATCTCGCTGACCATCGTCGCTCCGGTGCTGGCCGGCGCCCTGGTCCGGACGGGGGGGGCGCTCGTTGTGCTGGTCAAGCCCCAGTTCGAGGCCGGGCGGGCCGAGACGTCACAGGGCAGGGGCGTCGTGCGGGACCCGGCGATCTGGCGGCGCACCCTCGGCGAAGTGGCCTCCGCCCTCGAGGGAGCGGGAGCCGCCATCATGGGAGCCATGGCTTCCCCGCTTCCCGGCCCCGCCGGCAACGTCGAATTCCTGCTCTGGGCCCGAGCCGGCGCGGCACCGAGCGGTGGGGTGGACAGGGCCCTCGACGACGCGGTGGCCGAGGCCCTGGCCGCGCGCCAGGCCTGAGAACGGTCCCGTGACCACCGTCGCCCTTCTCGTGCACCCGACGCGCCCAGAGGCAGCCGCGCTGGCCACCCAGGCAGTCAGGTGGCTCGAGGCCCAGGGCCACGAGGCCCGCCTGCTCTCCCCGCCGCCCAGGGGGTCCGGCGGCGGCGAGCCGGGGCCGGCGGCAGCCGATCTCGCCGGGGCCGATCTCGCCGTGAGCCTGGGTGGGGACGGGACGTTCCTCCGGCTCGTGCCCGCGGCCCACTCGGCCGGTGTCCCGGTGATGGGGGTCAACTTCGGGCGGCTGGGCTACCTGTTGGAGGTGGCGCCCGAGCGCTTCCTGGCCTCCCTCGCCCGGGCGGTCGCCGGCGAGGTCACCATCGAGGAGCGCACCCTCATCGCAGTCACCGTGGCCCGCGGGCTCACCGCTACCGGGGCTGGCGACCGTTCCGCCACCGTGCAGGCCGACGGCAGCCGCCGGTGGGTCGCGCTGAACGAGATGGTCGTTGAGAAGACGGTGCCCGGTCACATGGTAGGCCTGGCCACCGCGATCGACGGCGAGCCGAGCTTCAACTACCAGGCGGACGGGGTCCTGGTGGCCACACCGACCGGCTCGACGGCGTACAACCTCTCGGCCGGCGGTCCGATCATCTCGCCGAAGGTCTCGGCGATGATCCTGACCCCGGTGGCGCCGCACCTCTCCATCGACCGGAGCCTGGTGCTCCATCCCGATCAGGTGGTGACCGTCGCCGTGGGCGAAGCCCGTCCGGCCGTGTTGGTCATCGACGGCCGTGAGATCGGCGAGCTCGGCCCCGGAGCCGAGGTCGTCTGCCAGGTAGCGCAGACGCCGCTGCGAGTCGCCTCGCTCGGCGAGCGCGGGTTCGCCGGGCTTCTGCGGAGCACCTTGGCCCCGGGCCGGGACGGCTGACCGGGCCGATGCTGAGCGAGCTCCGGGTACGCGACCTCGGGGTCATCGAGGACCTGACCCTGGAGCTCGGTCCGGGCATGACCGCCTTGAGCGGGGAGACGGGCGCGGGCAAGACACTGGTGGTGGAGGCGCTCGAACTGGCCCTGGGCGGCCGGGCCGTGACCGGGCTGGTGCGGGCCGGGGCCGACGAGGCGGTGGTCGAGGCCCGGTTCGTGGTCCCCGACGCCTCGGCGGACGACAGCGGGCGCGAGGTCGTGCTGGTGCGGAGCATCCCGGCCTCGGGGCGCTCGCGGGCCTGGGTCGACGGCCGGCCGGCGCCGGTGAGCGCGCTCGGGGAGGCAGGCGGCGCGCTGGTCGACATCCACGGCCAGCACGATCAGCAGTCGCTCCTCGCCCCGTCCGCCCAGCGCGCCGCGCTCGACACCTTCGCCGGCGTGGACCTCGAGCCGCTCACGGCGGCGAGGCGGACCCTGCGGATGATCGACGAGCGCCTCGCCGGGCTCGGCGGGAACGAGCACCAGCGGGCCCGGGAGATCGACGTCCTACGTCACCAGGTGGGCGAGATCACCGATGCGTCCATCGCCGACCCCGACGAGGAGTTGGACCTGGCCGCCGAGGAGGAGCGCCTAGCCGACCTATCGGCCCACCGTGACGCGGCGGCCGCGGCGCTCGGGGCGCTCGAGGGTGGCGACGGCTCCGGTGAGGGCTCGGCCCTCGACCTGATCGGTCGGGCCGGGCACGCCCTGGGCGGGCGTCCGCCCTTCGTCGAGTGGGCGGAGAGGCTGCGTGCCAGCTCGACCGAGCTCGCCGACGTGGCCAGCGATCTGAGGCGGGTGGTGGAGACCTGGGAGGACGACCCGGATCGCCTCGCCGAGGTCCAGGCCCGCCGCCGACGGCTGGCCGACCTGCGCCGCAAGTACGGGGGGACGCTGGCCGAGGTGACGGCGTTCGGGTCCGAGGGGGCGGAGCGCCTGCGCGACCTCGAGGGGGCGGATGCCGCCGCCGCGGCCATCGGGGCCGAGCGGGCGACGGCCGAGCGTGTCCTCGCAGCGGCAGAGGACTCGGTCCGGTGTGCCCGCCGAAAGGCGGCACCCCGCCTGGCCGAGGCGGCGGGGGAACGGCTGCGCGACCTCGCCATGCCCGGGGCCCGCTTCGAGGTGGAGGTGGACGGCCCGGCCGGCGAGTCGGTGCGTTTCCTGCTCGGCGCCAACCCGGGTGAGCCAGTCCAGCCGCTGGCCCGCGTGGCCTCGGGGGGCGAGCTGGCCCGGGCCATGCTGGCCCTGCGGCTGGTGACCCTGGGCGGCCCGTCCACCATGGTCTTCGACGAGGTCGACGCCGGTGTCGGCGGTGCCGCGGCACTGGCGCTCGGCCGGGCGCTGCGCGAGGTGGCCGACGGCCGCCAGGTCGTCGTGGTCACCCACCTGGCCCAGGTCGCGGCGGCCGCCGACCAGCAGATCGCCGTGCACAAGACCAGCCGGGGCGGCCGGACGGTGACCGGCGCTGCGCTCCTGTCCGCCGACCGCCGTCTGGTCGAGCTCTCCCGGATGCTCTCGGGGCATCCCGACAGCGCCACCGCCCGCGCCCACGCCGAGGAACTGCTGGCGTCGGCCCGGTTGGCCGCTCCGTCCACCACCGCCGAGGCCGGTGGCGGCTAACGTTGGATGGTGCGCCAGCGAAACGAGCGGTTGCCGAGGGAGCGGTCGGGCGTGGTGACCGACAGGTGAGCAAGTTCGTCTTCGTCACCGGCGGCGTGTCGAGCTCCCTCGGCAAGGGGCTCACCGCCTCCTCGCTGGGACGGCTTCTCAAGTGCCGGGGGCTCCGGGTCACGATGTGCAAACTCGACCCGTACATCAACGTCGACCCGGGCACGATGAACCCGGGAGAGCACGGCGAGGTCTTCGTCACCGATGACGGTGGTGAGACCGACCTGGACCTCGGGCACTACGAGCGGTTCATCGACGAGAGCCTGAACCGGAACTCCAACACCACTACCGGGTCGATCTACCGGTCGGTGATCGAGAAGGAGCGCCGGGGCGACTACCTCGGAAAGACCGTGCAGGTGATCCCCCACGTGACCGACGAGATCAAAGAGCGCGTCCGCCGGCTGGCCAGTGAGGACGTCGACATCGTCATCGTCGAGATCGGCGGAACCGTCGGTGACATCGAGATCGTGCCCTTCGTGGAGGCCATCCGCCAGTTCCGGCGGGACGTCGGCCGTGACAACGTCTGCTACATCCACCTGACCCTGGTGCCGTATCTGGTGCCGTCGGGCGAGCAGAAGACCAAGCCGACCCAGCACTCGGTCACCGAGCTGCGGAGCCGAGGCATCCAACCCGACGTCATCGTCTGCCGGAGCGACCAGCCGATCTCCGACGGGCTCAAGCGCAAGATCTCGCTGTTGTGCGACGTGCCCATCGAGGCGGTCATCTCGGCCGTCGACGCCTCGAGCATCTACGAGATCCCCCTGGTGCTGCACGACCAAGGGATCGACGGCTACGTGTGCCGGACCCTGGGCATCGACGACTCGGCCCACCCGATCGACCTGTCGCGGTGGGAGGCCCTGGTCGAGCGGGTCGAGTCGGTGGAGCGGCCGGTCCGGGTGGGCATCATCGGCAAGTACGTGAACCTTCCCGACGCCTACCTCTCGGTGGTCGAGGCGTTGCGCCATGCCGGGTTCCACCACGGGGTCAAGGTCGTCCTCGACTGGATCGACGCCGAGACCGTGCCCGACCTCCTGGCGACCGAACGGCTCAAGGACCTCGACGGGATCGTGATCCCCGGCGGATTCGGGGAGCGGGGCGTGGAAGGGAAGGTGGCCGCCGCCCGCTACGCCCGTCAGCATGCGATCCCGTGTCTCGGACTGTGCCTCGGCCTGCACGTGATGGTCGTCGACGTCGCCCGCAACCTGGCCGGGCTGGAACGGGCGAACTCGAGCGAGGTCGACTCGCTCACCCCGCACCCGGTGATCGCCCTGATGAACGAGCAGCTCGATGTCACCGACAAGGGCGGCACGATGCGCCTGGGTGCGTACCCCGCCATGCTCACGCCGGGCTCGGTGGTGGCCAGCATCTACGGCACCGAGGTGGTGTCGGAGCGCCATCGCCACCGTTACGAGTTCAACTCCAGGTACAAGGCCCGGCTCGAGGCGGCCGGGCTGGTGTGCTCGGGCACGTCGCCCGACGGACGGCTGGTCGAGTTCGTCGAGCTCCCCCCGAGCGCGCACCCGTACTGGGTGGGCACCCAGGCCCACCCCGAATTCAAGAGCCGGCCCGATCGGCCGCACCCGCTGTTCCGTACCCTGGTGGGGGCGGCGCTCGAGCGGGCCGAGGGGCGCGAGCCCCGGCTCATCGACCTCGACGACCTCGACGCAGTCCACTGAGCCGAGCGGAATGGCCGCGATCGACGACGACGCCGACCCAGCCGCCGGCTTCACCGTGGTGCGAGAGGACGAGATGTGGCGGGGGCATATCGTCCGTCTCTGCCATCTCGAGCTGACCGACCCGGCCGGGGTGCACTTCGAGCGCGACGTCGTGCGCCACCCCGGGGCCGTCGCCGTGGTCCCCATGACCGACGACGGCACGGTGACCCTGGTCCGCCAGTACCGGGCCGCCGTCGGCCGGTCCGTACTGGAGGTTCCGGCCGGGACTTGTGACGTCGACGGCGAGGCGCTCGAGAAGACGGCGCGGCGCGAGCTGGTGGAGGAGGCCGGCCTGGAGGCGGCCCAGGTCGAGCCCCTGGCCAGGGTCTACAACTCCCCGGGCTACAGCGACCAGGTCACGACCATCTTCTTGGCCCGCGGGCTCCGTCCGTGCCCCACCGGACGCACCGGGGTGGAGGAGCAGCACATGACGGTCGAGGAGGTCGACGTGCGGCGGGCCCACGCCCTGGTCGCCGAGGGACGAGTGGTCGACGAGACCACCGCTCTCGGGCTCCTGCTCGCCCGCGATGCCCACGAGGGGCACCCCTGAGGTCTATGGGCGCGCCGCACATCGCCGGGACCGCCCTCTCGGGAGGGGCCGAGGAGTACCTGAGCTGGCTTGCGGTCGAGCGTGGCCGGTCCCCCAACACCATCACGTCGTACCGGCGCGAGCTCGTCGCCTACGAGGCGTTCCTGGCCGGGGCCGGCCGGGACCCGACCGAAGCCCGTCCCGAGGACGTCGAGGCGTTCCTCGGCACCCTGCGGCCCGGACAGCGCGCGTCGTCCGTGGCCCATGCGCTGTCGGTGGTCCGCGGGTTGCACCACTTCCTGATCGACGAGGGGAGCACCCAGAGCGACCCGACCGCCGATGTCGACGGGACCCGGATCCCCCAACGACTCCCCAAGGCCCTGAGCGAGGACGAGGTGTCGCGCCTCTTCGGGGTCGTCGTCGGCAACGATGGCCCGGCCCGCCGGGACCGGGCACTGCTCGAGGTGCTCTATGGGACCGGGGCGCGGATCTCCGAGGCGGTCGGACTCGACCTGGCCGACCTGGCCGGGGCCGAGGGTCTCGTCCGGCTCTACGGCAAGGGCTCCAAGGAGCGGTTGGTGCCGCTCGGCCGCTATGCGGCAGGGGCCCTCGACGACTGGCTCGGTCCGGGCGGCCGTCCCACCTTGGCCCCGCGCCAGTGGCGGCGGCGGGGGGACGCCGAGGCGGTGTTCTTGAACGCGCGAGGCGGGCGGCTGTCGCGCCAGGGCGCGTTCGGCGTGGTGCGAAAGCACGCCGCCGCGGCCGGGTTGGTCGACAGGGTCAGTCCCCACGTACTGCGGCACTCCTGTGCCACCCACATGCTGGCCCGGGGTGCCGACATCCGGGTCGTCCAGGAGCTGCTGGGCCATGCGTCGATCGCCACCACCCAGCTCTATACCAAGGTCTCCGCCGAGCACCTCCGGGCGGCCTACGAGTCGGCCCACCCGCGGGCCGGGGGCGGCCGGGGCTGAGTCACCGCTGGGCCGTCGCAACCGATCTTGGGCTGCACGCTGGGCCGATCGGGCGTGCCGACCCGCCACGGTGGCGGCCGGGGGCCGGGAAATCGTCGGAGCGGGGAAGCTCTAGGCTGCTCTCATGGCGAACGACGCGCCCACGACCGGCTCCCCCGCGATCAGCTATGCCGACCTGCTCGAACACGAGCGGGCCGACCTGTGCCGCCAGCTCGGGGAGCTCGGCTTCGGCGACGCCGGGACCGGCCTCCACTACGACCCGAACTTCGCCGACTCGAGCCAGGTGACCGCCGAACGCGGCGAGGCGGAAGTGCTGGCCGGCGAGCTGCGCGATGCCCTGGGCGAGGTGGAGGCGGCGATCGGCCGGCTCCAGGACGGCACCTACGGGTATTGCCAGGTCTGCGGCGAAGCCATCTCGCCCGACCGGCTCGAGGCCATGCCCGCCGCCCGATTCTGCATCGCCTGCGCCTCCCGCCACTAGCGATGGGCGATCCCGGCCCTCCCGGCGTACCGGGGGCGTCCCCGCCGCAGCCGGGCCCCGGGACCCAGCCCCCGGCGGATCCCAACCGCCCCGCGCCCGGCGGGGGCTCGGCGTTCCCCCCGCCGCCGGGCGACCAGCCGGTCGTGCCGAGCGACGTCTACGGACCGCCGCCGGGCCCGCCGCCCGGACCTCCGCCGGCCCGGCGGGCTTGGCAGTCCAACCCCAAGGCGACGATCTGGGCGATCGCCATCGTCGCCGTGGTCGCCATCCTCGTCCGGACCCACCACATCACGTCGACCGAGATCATCCTCTTCTGCGTGATCGTCCCGTCGATCATCCTGCACGAGATCTCCCACGGCGTGGTGGCCCTGTGGTTCGGCGACGACACGGCCAAGCGGGCCGGACGGCTCACCCTCAATCCGATCCCGCACATCGACCCGATCGGCACGCTGCTCGTCCCGGGTCTCCTCGCCCTGTCGGGGGTCGGGTTCTTCGGCTGGGCCAAACCGGTGCCCGTGAACCTCGGCAAGCTCCGCAACCCGCGCAACCACGGGGTACTGGTCGCGCTGGCCGGACCCTTCACCAACATCACGCTCGCAGCGACGGCCGGGGCGGTCTACGCCGTCGCCCACGGCACCTCGCCCGTCTACTTCGCAACCCTGCCGCTGTGGGCGCGGGTAGTCGTCCTGTTCGGCCTGGTCAACGTCGGATTGGCCGCGTTCAACATGATCCCCATCCCGCCCCTCGACGGCTCGGTCCTGTTCGAGCGCCTGCTGCCCCGGGCCTGGTGGCCGGCCTACCTGCGGTTCCGGCCCTACACGATGCCGATCCTGATCGGCCTGGTCGTGATCAACCTCTACCTGCACCCCGGGCCGCTCACCTGGTTCTTCAACGAGATCGACACCTGGTGGCTCAACCTGCTCCACGTGTACTAGCTCCACCTGTTCTGGCTCCACCCGTTCTGGGAGGCCGGGCGGCCGCCGGGGCCAGCAGACCGATGGCACCGGCCGCCCGGGCATAGGTGGCCCCCGCCACCCGGTGGGCCTTCTCGGCGCCCTCGGCCAGCACGGCCAGGACCGCACCGGGGTCGCGGGAAAGCGTGGCGTGGCGCTCTTGGACCGGTCGTAGCATCTCGACGACCGCCTGGGCCACGTCGGCCTTCAGGTCGCCGTAGCGGTCGTAGCTCTTGGCCACCTCCTGGGCCGGCCGGCCGGTCGCCGCGGCGAGCAGGTCGAGCAGGTTGGACAACCCCGGCTTGGCCTCGCGGTCGTAACGGACCTCGCCGTCGGTGTCGGTGACCGCCTTGCGGATCTTCCTCTCGATCTCGGCCGGGTCCTCGAGCACGCCCACGGTACCCATCGGCGAGTCGACCGACTTGGACATCTTGCGCTCGGGATGCTGGAGGTCCATGACCCGGGCCCCGGCCCGTGGGACCGAGGCCCCCGGGACCGTGAAGACCTCGCCGTAGCGGCTGTTGAACCGGCTCGCCAGCTCACGGGCCAGCTCGAGGTGCTGGCGCTGGTCCTCGCCGACGGGGACCCGCTCGGCGTCGTAGAGGAGGATGTCGGCCGCCTGCAGCACCGGGTAGGTGAACAACCCGACCCGGACGCTCTCCTGGCCGTGGCTCTTGTCTTTGAACTGGGTCATGCGGCGCAGTTCACCCATGGTGGCGGTGCATTCGAGCAGCCAGGTGAGCCGGGCGTGCTCGGGCACCTGGCTCTGGACGAACAGGGTGCACAGGGTCGGGTCCAGGCCGGCCGCCAGCAGGTCGATCGCCGTACCCAGGGTCCGGGTCCGGAGGACATCGGGATCGATCTCCAGGGTGAGGGCGTGGAGGTCGACGATGCAGTAGAAGGCGTCTGCCTCGTGCTGCTCGGCCACCCAGTTGCGCAGGGCGCCCAGGTAGTTCCCCAGGTGGACGTCCCCGGAGGGCTGGATGCCGGAGAGGATTCTGGCCATGGCCGCACATGGTAGGCGGGGCCGCGCCACCCCCCGACGGCCCCGGGTGCGCGTGGAGGCGTGCGCGGTTCGGTATGGTCGGAGCCGTGAGCTACGTCGTCACCACGCCGGTCTTCGAGGGGCCGGTGGACCTGCTGCTGCACCTGGTCACCTCGCACGAGGTGGACGTGCTCGACGTGCCCCTGGCCTCGGTGGTCGACGCCTTCTCGACCCACCTCCGTGAGCACCGGGACGACCTGTCGCTCGAGACCCTTTCGGAGTTCCTCCTGGTGGCCTCGATCCTGGTCGAGCTCAAGTCCCAACGCCTGCTGCCGGGCCCCGACGGTGTGGATGACGACGAGGAGCTGGTCGGCTGGGAGGAGCGCGACCTCCTGCTCGCCCGCCTCCTCGAGTGCCGGGCCTACGCGGCGGCGGCCGACGCGTTCGTCGCCCTGTCCGAGATGGCCGCCCGATCGGTGCCCCGGGAATCGGGGCTCGAGGACGACTTCGTCGTCCACGCCCCCGACCTGCTGGCCGGGGTCACCGGTGACCGGCTGGCCCAGGCCTACCTGCGGGCCACGGCCGAGCGCCCGGCCCCCGAGGTCGACCTGTCCCACGTGACCGTCGACACGGTCACCGTCTCCGAAACGGTCCTCGACCTGGCCGCCTACCTGCCCGAGCGGGGACGGACGACCTTCCAGGACCTGACCCGCGACCTCACCACCCGCATCGAGGTCATCGTCCACTTCCTGGCGCTCCTCGAGCTCTGCAAGATGGGCAGGGTGGCACTCGGCCAGGGCGAGACCTTCGGTGACCTGCAGGTGGCCTGGGTGGCCGAGGACCGTAAGCTGGCCGGGGTGCTGGCGGGCTCGGTGGCCGTCGACGACTACGACGGCTGAGAGCGCCGGCCCGATGACGACCCAGGAGCTGCGGCGGTCCATCGAGGCCGTCCTGCTGGTGGCGGTCGAGCCGGTCCCTTCGGGCTTGCTGGCCGAGCTGCTGGAGGAGCCGGTTGACCGGGTTGAGACGACCTGCGCCGAGCTGGCCGCCGACTACGAAGCCGAGCGACGCGGCTTCATGCTGGCCCGGATCGCCGGCGGCTACCGTTACCAGACCCACCCCGACCTGGCCCCCTACGTGGAGCGCTTCGCCAACCGCGAGGTCTCCCACCGGCTCTCCACGGCCGCCCTCGAGACCCTGGCCATCGTGGCCTACCGCCAGCCCGTCTCACGTGCCCAGATCTCGTCCTTGCGCGGGGTGAACGTCGACGGCGTCGTGCGGCTGCTCGAGCAGCGGGGGTACATCGAGGGGGTGGGCCGGGCCGAGGGCCCGGGGCAGCCGGTCCTGTTCGGCACCACCGACATGTTCTTGGAGCGGCTCGGGCTCGACCGCATCGACGAGCTGCCCCCGGTGGAGGACTTCCTGCCCGGGGCCGAGGTGGTGGGGGAGCTCGAGGAGCGCCTCCGACCGCCCAGCGGCCCGGTGACCGACGACGTCTGACCCGACCCCAGGGGCCGAGGGCGGCGCGGTCCGGCTCCAAAAGGTGCTCGCCCGGGCCGGCCTCGGGAGCCGACGGGTCTGCGACGATCTGATCGCCGAGGGCCACGTCACGGTGGACGGCCGCCGGGCGGTGCTCGGCCAGCGGGTCGACCCGTCGACGGCGAAGGTGGCGGTGGACGGGGTCCCGATCGCAGTGGCGCCGGGGCTGGTCCACTACCTCGTCAACAAGCCGCCCGGCGTGGTCACGACGGCATCGGACCCCCAGGGCCGACCCACGGTGATGGGACTGGTGCCCGACCAGCCCCGGGTCTTCCCGGTCGGCCGGCTGGATGTCGACACCGAGGGCCTGTTGGTGATGACCAACGACGGCGATCTCGCCCAGCTGCTGGCCCATCCGTCCCACGGGGTGGCCAAGGAGTACCTGGCCGAGGTGGAGGGCGTCCCCTCGGCCGGGTCCCTGCGGTCGCTGCGCGAGGGGGTCGAGCTCGACGGCGTCCCCACGGCCCCGGCCCGGGTGGGCGTGGTCTGCCCCGGGGTGTTGCGGATCGTCATCCACGAGGGCCGCAACCGCCAGGTCCGCCGCATGTGCGAGTCCGTGGGCCACCCGGCGACCCGACTGGTGCGGACCCGCATCGGACCGCTCACCGACCACTCCCTCAAGCCCGGGCAGTGGCGGCCGCTCACCGACGACGAAGTCCGGGCGTTGGCCGCCGAGGCCTCCCGACCCACCCCCGACGAGCCCGGGTCGGGCGACGCCGCGTCCGGCCCGCCAGGAGGGGCGCGCCGGAGCGCCGGGTAGCATGACCGGCTATGCCCGAAGGCCCCCGACTCCGAGCCCTGCGCGGGGCCACCACGGTGGACGCCGACACGGTCGAGCAGGTGACCGAGCGCGTCCAGGAGCTGCTGGCGGCCCTGATGGCCCAGAACGACCTCTTCGAGGACGACATCATCAGCATCATCTTCACCGCCACGGCCGACGTCGTCTCGACCTTCCCGGCTACCGCGGCACGGACCTTCGGCTTCGGGGCGGTGCCGCTCCTGTGCGCCGCTGAGATCCCCGTCCCCGGGGCGATGGCCCGCTGCATCCGGGTCCTGCTCCACATCTCGACGACGCTGGACCGCGACGAGCTGCGCCACGTGTACCTGCACGGCGCCCAGTCGCTGCGCGATGACCTGCCCGGCTGAGGACGGTCCCTCACCGACCCCGTCGCGCCACGCGGTCGTGGCCGGCCGTCCGGCGCCGCGGCCGCCCGGACGGGCCCAGGTGGTGGGGACCGGCCTCATCGGCGGGTCGATCGGCCTCGCCCTCCGGGCCCGGGGCTGGTACGTCACCGGGCGCGACGCCGATCCCGAGCGCGCCGGCACCGCCCTGGCCATGGGGGCCCTGGACACGGTCGGCGACGACCCCGACGCCGAGGTGGCCTTCGTGGCCACGCCGCTGGCTGCCGTGCGGGCCGAGGCCCTGGCCCTCTTGAAGGATCCCGGGCGGCGGGGCGACCTGGCCGTGTCCGACGTGAGTGGGGTGAAGGCGCCGGTGGTGGCGGCCGTTGACCACCCCCGCTTCGTCGGCGGTCACCCGATGGCCGGCTCCGAGCAGGCCGGCCTCAAGGGGGCCGATGGTGACCTGTTCGTGGGGGCCACCTGGGTGCTCACCCCGACCGCGGCCACCGATCCGGGGGTGTACACGACCGTCCAGTCGGTCGTGGGCTCGCTCGGGGCCGACGTCGTCGCCCTGGCTCCGGCCGATCACGACCGACTGGTCGCCGTGGTCTCCCACGTGCCCCATCTGGTGGCGGCCACCCTCATGAACGCGGCGAGCGAGGGGGCCGAGGAGGATGCCGCCCTCCTGCGCCTGGCGGCCGGGGGCTTTCGCGACATGACCCGGGTCGCTGCGGGGGCCCCGGCGATCTGGCCCGACATCTGTGCCGACAACGCGCAGGCCATCGTCGGCGCCCTCGACCGGCTCCTGGGCGACCTGACGGCGATGCGCGACCGGGTGGCGGCGGCCGACCGGGCCGGGCTGTTGGAGGTGCTGGACCGGGCCAGTGCGGCCCGGCGCAACCTGCCGGCCGGCGCGACACGGCCCGAGAACCTGGCCGAGCTCCGCCTGCCGGTTCCCGACCGCGAGGGGGTGCTGGCCGAGATCACCACCCTGGCCGGGGACCTGGGCATCAACATCTACGACTTCGAGATCGCCCATTCGGCCGAGGGTCCCAGCGGGGTGCTCGTCCTGGTGGTGGCCAGCGCCGACGCCCCCCGCCTGCGTGAGGCGGCCGTCGCCGCCGGCTACCGCGCCAGCGTGCAGGAGCTGGCGTGAGCCAGGCGGGACCGCCGCCGGCCGCGGCCCTCCCCGACACCCTGGTGGTCGCCGGGGACCACCCACTGGCCGGTACCGTCCGGGCCCCGGGGGACAAGTCGGTCTCCCACCGGGCCCTGCTCATCGGCGCGCTGGCCGAGGGGACCTCGGTCGTCCACGGGCTCTCCGACGGCGACGACGTGGCGAGGACCCTGGCCGCGGTGGAGGCGATGGGGGCCGTCACCGCCTGGGGGGACGACCGGGGGCTGCGCATCGAGGGCGGGCGCGAGCGGCTCCGGCGGCCGGCCGGACCGGTCGACTGCGGGAACTCGGGGACCGGGCTGCGTCTCCTGGCCGGAGTGGCCGCCGGCCTCGCCGGGCGCACCGTGCTCGGTGGCGACGACTCGCTGTCGGCCCGCCCCATGGACCGGATCGCCGAGCCCCTCCGGCGCATGGGGGCCCGGGTGGCCGGGCGTGGCGAGCGATGCCTCCCGCCGATCGAGATCCAGGGGGGCGACCTGCGGGGCATCGAGTGGACGTCCCCGGTGGCCAGCGCCCAGGTGAAGTCCTGCATCCTGCTGGCCGGGCTGCGCGCCGCCGGAGTGACCGTGGTCCGCGAGGCGGTGGCCACTCGGGCCCACACCGAGGAGATGCTGGCCGCGGCCGGCGCCGACATCTCGGTGGAGCGGACCGGTCCGGGGCGGGTGGTGCGCCTCCGGGCCTCCCTGCTCAAACCGGTCGAGTTCGAGGTGCCCGGGGACCCCTCGCAGGGCGCGTTCTGGGTGGTGGCCGCCTGCGTGGTGCCCGGCAGCGACGTGACGGTGGCCCATGCCTACGCCGGGCCCGAGCGCACCGGCTTCATGGGGGTGCTCGAGCGGATGGGCGCCGACGTCCGCATCGCGGCGAGGCCCGACGGCACGGCAGACCTGGCGGCGCGCCACGCTGGACCGTTGCAGGGAACCGCCGTGGCGGCGGCCGAGATCCCTTCGCTCGACGAGGTGCCGGCCCTGGCCGTGGCGGCGGCGGCGGCGGCGGGTCGGACCACCTTCTCCGACATGGGTGAGCTCCGGGTGAAAGAGACCGACCGCCTGGCCGCGGTGGCCCAGCTGGTGCGGGCTCTCGGCGCCGGCGCCGAGGTGGTGGGCGAGGACCTCCGGATCGAAGGGGTGGGGCCCGACGGCCGGCTCTCCCACGCCCGGACCGACAGCGGGGGCGACCACCGGATGGCCATGGCGGCGGCGATCGGCGCGCTGGCCGCCGGGCCCGGGGAGAGCACGGTGGGGGGCTTCGCCTCGGTCGGCACCAGCTACCCGGGATTCGCGGCCGACCTGGCCCGTCTGGGGGGCTCGGCGACGGCGGCGGGGCCGTGAGCCGGCGGATTCTGATCGCCATCGACGGGCCGGCCGGTTCGGGCAAGTCCACCGTGTCGCGCCTGCTGGCCGAGCGGCTCGGCCTCGAGCGCCTCGACACCGGGGCCATGTACCGGGCCGTGGCCTGGGCGGCGCTGGACCGGGGCGTGGACCCCGCCGACGGCCCGGCGGTGGCCGCCATCGCCCGAAGCGCCGTCATCGACATGTCGGGCTCGGGCACCCGCATCGACGGTTTGGACGTCACCGAGGGCATCCGCACCCCCGAGGTCAGCCGGGCCGTGTCCGTCGTCGCCGCCATCCCGGCCGTACGCCACCAGCTGGTCAAGCGCCAGAAGGAGTGGGGGGAGGCCCACGGCGGCGGGGTGGTGGAGGGCCGAGACATCGGCACGGTGGTCTTCCCCGACGCCGATGTCAAGGTCTACCTGACCGCGGCGGCGGGGGAGCGGGCGCGCCGCCGAGAGGACGAGCCGGCGGCCAGCGTGGCCCGCCGGGACCGCATCGACTCGACCCGGGCAGCCTCCCCCCTCACCAGGGCGGGCGACGCCCACCTCCTCGACACGACCGGTCGCAGCGTCGAGGATGTCGTCGAGGAGGTGCTCGGATGGCTCTGAACCCCACCGCGGACGAGATCCCCGAACCCGCCGGGCGCGCCGACGACCGGCCCACCGGGGCCGGCAAGGCCGGGACCGGTCCCGCCCCTGGACGGGGGGTGACCTTCGTGCCCGACCCCCGCGTGACCATCGGCTATCGGGTCTGCCGGGCCATCTTCCGGGCCATCCTCGGGGTGTGGTTCCGGCCCCGGGTCTCGGGGCGGCTGTTCGTCCCCGCCCAGGGGCCGGTGATCCTGGCCCCGGTCCACCGCTCCTTCGCCGACTTTGGCTTCACCGCCTTCGTGACCAGGCGGAAGCTCTTCTTCATGGCCAAGGACGATCTGTGGGCCAACCGCGTGCTCGGCCGGCTGCTCATCACCCTCGGGGCCTTCCCGGTGCATCGCGAGTCGGCCGACCGCGAGGCGCTCCGCCACGCCGAGGCGGTCCTCAACGCGGGACAGGTGCTCGTGCTGTTCCCCGAGGGCACCCGTCAGGAGGGCCCGGTGGTCCGCAACCTGCTGGAGGGGGCGGCCTTCCTGGCGGCGCGCACCGGCGCCCGGATCGTGCCGATCGGCATCGGCAACTCCGACCGGGCCATGCAGAAGGGCCAGAAGATCCCCAAGCCCCTGCCCATCACCGTGGTGGTGGGGGAGCCTCTCGCGCCGCCGGAGCGAAGCGACTCGGGCCGGGTCTCTCGGACCAAGGTCCACCAGACGACCGAGGAGCTGCGCCGCCGCATCCAGGCCGTCTACGACCGGGCACGGGGCTGACCGCCGGGCGGCCCTTCAGCGCTCCCGGCGCCAGGTGCGCAGGACCACGGCGGCGTAGCGGAACGCGTAGAGGAGGTTCCCGCCCTTCTTGGAGACCCCCGACGCCCGCTCGTGCCAGACGGTCGGACGCTCGGTGACCCGCCAGCCGCGCTTGATGGACGTGATCAGGAGCTCGGCCGTCTGGTACTGGTCCTGCTCGAGCCGGCCCATGACGTCGGAGAGCATGGTGGCCCGAAGCGCCCGGAAGCCGTTGGACGAATCGGTCAGGTGGGCGCCGGTCAGCAGGTTGATCATCGCGGCGAAGAACACCACCCCCGCCTTGCGGAACCGGTCGTCGGTACGGTCCTCCCCGAGGCGCCGTGACGCGACCACGAAGTCGGCGGTGTCGCTCACGAGCGGCTCGAGCATCGTCTCGACCTCGGCCGGGTCGTTCTGGCCGTCGGCGTCGAGGGTGACCACGAACTGGGCGCCGGCCGACACGCACAGGTCGTAGCCCACCCGCAGGGCCACACCGTGGCCCAGGTTGACCGGCAGCACAAAGGTCACCGCGCCAGCCTCGATGGCCACCTGGTCCGTCCCGTCGCCGCCGCCGTCGACCGCGTCTCGACGATTTCTTCGGAGCGCGGCAGGGCCGTAAAACTCGCGGTGGCGGACGGCAAGCTGACCTTATCGGTGACGAACCCCGATTCCGGCTCGGCGCAGGAAGAACTCGACGTCGATTATGATTCAACGCCGCTCGATATCGGCTTCAACGCCCGCTATCTGCTGGACATCACG